>Ga0307320_10000251_pt1 | contig 19651 bp, 19 predicted proteins | sample ER_DNA_369_FD_194495 | JGI IMG/M metagenome (GOLD analysis project Ga0307320, IMG submission 194495) | Bulk soil microbial communities from the East River watershed near Crested Butte, Colorado, United States - ER_DNA_369 | ecosystem: Environmental > Terrestrial > Soil > Floodplain | place...
TGGGCGTCCTGGATTAACTGGGAGTACGTGATCTTCTTCTCGCTCTTGGAGTGCGGGATCAGCGTCTGGCTCGCCAGCCACACGAGCAGCACGATGACCACCAGGGGAAAGAGCGCTGAGCGGAAGAATCTGTTCACTGACCCTCTATCGGCACAGGGTACCAATGAGGATGAGCGTTACCGGTACCCGGATTGATTCGCACTACAGCGCAGCTGGGATCAGATGCTCGCTCAGAACCGCGACGTAGGGCAGGTTTCGGTACCGCTCGGCGAAGTCCAGGCCGTACCCGACGACGAATTTGTTCGGGATCTCGAAGCCGACGTAGCGCACGGGGACGTCGATCTCCCGGCGTGAGGGCTTCGTCAGGAGCGCGCACACCTCGAGCGAGCCGGGCTCACGCGATTCGAGGTTCCGGATCAGGTAGGAGAGCGTCAGGCCCGAGTCGATGATGTCCTCGACGACGAGCACGTCCCGTCCCTCGATGTTGATGTCGAGGTCTTTGAGGATTCGGACGATGCCGGAGGAGTCGGTCGCGTCGCCGTAGCTGGAGATCGCCATGAAGTCGACCTCGCACGGGACCGTCAGGTGCCGCATCAGGTCGGCCATGAAGAACACGGCCCCCTTGAGGACGCCGATCAGCAGCAGATCGCGACCCTGGTAGTCGGCCGAGACCTCTACGCCAAGCTCGCGGACACGACCGGCGAGTGTGTCCGCGTCGATCAGGATCTCTCCGACGGCCTGCTCCAGCTCCGCCTGGCTCATTCGCCCCGCTCCGCGGTGATTCCGGGCGCATCGACGAGGCCGGGAACCGCGACCACCTCGTGTCCGCGGACGACGAGGGGCCACGCTTCGCGCTCAGACCGGGGGATCTTGGCGTCGACGAACACGTCCTGGACCTTCTTGCGGCGGCCAGCGAGCCTGTCGCCCGGCCGCCAGCTTCGTACCTTAAGGCCTGCGAGCTGCGATTCGATCGTCCACGGGCCCCAGCGGACGCGACCTTCGAGCGCGACCGGGGTCTGCTCGAGCCAGACGCGGTCGTACTCGCGCACGGCGGTGAGGCCCTGGCCGAGGTCGACGCGACGGGAGCCCGCCGTGGATGCGAGCAGCTCGTCGAGCTTCGTCGGCCGCTGCTCGGCGAGGCGGAGCAGGTTTCGCTCGGCGCCCGGGTGGAGGCGGCGCAGCAGCGGCAGGATCTCGGTGCGGATCAGGCCGCGGCGCGTCTGCGGGTTCGAGCTGTCGATCCGGAAGGGGAGTCCTTCGGCGCGGCAGTACGTCTCGGTCTCCTCACGCCAGAGCGTGAGCAGCGGCCGGACGACACCGTCCTCGCGCCTCGGCTTGATGCCCTTCGCCATGCCGCTCGAGACGAGGCGGTAGAGCACCGTCTCGACCTGGTCGGAGGCGGTGTGCCCGGTCGCTCGAAGGCGGTCGGTCGCGAACGAGTAGCGCAGGTCGCGGAGCGCGTCCTCGGTCGGATCGGCCGGCACGGGCACGTCGACGACCTCGGCGCCGAGCCGTTCGCGGCAGAAGCGTGCGTCCTCGTCGGACTCGTCGCCGCGGAGGCCGTGGTTCACGTGCAGCGCCGAGACGCGGTAGCCGAGCGCGCCGAGCGCGTGCCACAGGCAGGTCGAGTCGGCTCCCCCGGAGACGAGCGCGACCACCTCGCCAGCGGCGGGGATCAGCTCGTGGGCGCGGATGTGCGTCTCGATGCGCCTCCGGAGGGCTTCCGGGTCCGTCTCAGGGGCCGCCATGCCCACAGTGTCGCAGCGTCCACGTCCACTGGGACGTCACGAATCCGGCAAAGAGTCGGCACAAACACGCGCAGTTTTCGCCGATACGATCGCCTTGGGGAGGAGGCCGGGCGAACCGTACTACGAGTCGGCCCGCCGGATCGAGCGCCGCTCAGAGCAAGGGCCGGACGTCGCAGCCGAGCTGCGCGAGGGGCGCCTTCGCGTGCACGAGAACCGTGTGCGCGTAATTCGCGAGCCCGTAGGCCCGATACATGCGCGAGCCCGCGTCGCGGCGGCGCTCCTGGAGCTGGACGGCCTTCGCGTACTCGTTGAGCATCCCGACCACGAGCTGCTTGGTCTGGCGCAGCGAGAAGTCGGTCGGGCCCGTGCCGCGCATGATCTTCGCCGCGGTTCGCGCCTGGCCGCTGACGTCTCCCCCGCTGGCATCGCCGCTCTGGTACTGCTCGCTCCACAGCTCGAGGGCGGTCATGTTCGTCCGCGCGGCCTCGATGAACTGCCGGTCGGTCGCCGAGCAGGTGTGTACCCGGTCAGCCCTCGCGCGACCGTTCGTCGCGAGCACAAGCGCCGCCGCGGCCATCACGAAGAGGCCGACCGCAATGAGGCCGATTCGCCGCACGATCGGATTCTCGGCAGCTGCTGCCTAAAGTTGTTCCCCCGTTCGAGCCGTTAGTTGACGAACACCAGGCTGCGGAACGAGATCGTGTGGCGCATCCCGACCCTCTCGTACACGCGGATGGCGGGGGCGTTCTCGGCCCGAACGAACAGGCACACGACGGGCACGCGTTCGAGCAGCAGCCGGCAGAGGTCGCGCATCCCGCGCTGTGCATAGCCGCGGCCGCGGACGCGCGGGTCGACCCAGACCTGCTGCAGCTGCACCGCGGCGGGCGTCCACGCCGAGGCCTCCGCCTTGAACAGGATCGTGCTGCCCTCGACCCAGAGCCACGAGCGGCCGTCCTCGATCTGCATGCGCGTGCGCCACCGGAAGCTCTCCGGGTCGCGTTCGAGCGGGTCGTAGGCGAGCTCCTCGCGGTGGGCTTCCGCGCAGGCGGGGACGAGCAGCTCGAAGTCGTCCTGCGTCGCCGGCCGGAGCGCGGTGTCGCCCGGCTCCGGCGGCTCCTCGAGTACGTAGACCGGCTGGCCCGGCCGGTCCTCGAGCGGCCTCGGCAGCCGCTCCCGCGCCGCCGCCCAGAAGTCTCCGACCGCGGTCTCCTCGCCGATCACGAGCCGCGCACGGGAGGCGCCCTCGACGCCGGCGAAGGCGCCGCAGCCGCTTCCCGAAGGCACGAGGTTCGTGCCGACGTGGCAGAGGGCGAGCAGCCGCCCCTGCTCGGCAAGCCCCGTGAAGCGCCCGAGCCCGCGCCGCGCGACGTCCTCCAGAAAGACCCGCTCGATCGGGTCCTCCGCGCAGAACGCGAGGATCTCCTCCAGCGCCGGCTCGTTCAACTCGGCCATCGTTTGCGGAAACTCTAGGAGGGATTGACGGGATTGCGCTCGTCGCCGGGGCGTGATGTTCGTTCCGAGGCAAGGACGCAGGGAGCGTTCGTACCTGAAAGGTACGGGCGCGACTGCGTAACCAGGGCGGACGCCGGGTGGCGTGCAGCACGTTCCGGCGGCTCAGTCGCTATCTCGTCGAGCCCTCCCACTAGGCTTTCGCCCGTGCCGATCCACGTTCGCGCCGAGCAGGGTGACTACGGAGACGCTTGCCTGCTCCCGGGCGACCCGCTTCGCGCCAAGTACATCGCGGAGACCTACTTCGACAACCCGGTGCAGCGAAACGGCGAGCGCGGCATGCTCGGCTACAGCGGCGAGTGGGAAGGCAAGCCGGTCTCGGTGCAGGCGACAGGGATGGGCTGCCCCTCGGCGGCGATCGTGATGGAGGAGCTCGTCCAGCTCGGCGTGAAGCGCTTCCTGCGCGTCGGCACGTGCGGCGGGCTCCAGCACGACCTCAGCCACGGCGACCTGATCGTCGCGGTCTCCGCCGTCCCGGCCGACGGCACCGCGCGCCACTACGTCGGGGGGGAGCCGCACACGCCGACCGCCGACTGGGAGCTCGTCCACGCCGCCGTCCACGCGGCGAAGGAGCTCGGCCAGCCGCTGCGCGTCGGCGCGATCGCCTCGAGCGACACCTTCTACGACCCCGACCCCGAGCGGCACCGGCGCTGGTCGGAGCGCGGTGTGCTGGGCGTCGAGATGGAGGCGGCAGTGCTCTTCACGATCGGCGCGCTGCGCGGCGTGAAGGCCGGCTGCCTGCTGACCGTGAGCGACATCGTGATCGGCGAGGAGTTCACGCGGATCACGGACGAGGAGCTGCGCGCCGCCGTCGATCGCATGACGCGTGTCGCGCTGGCGACGGTCACCGCTGAGTAACGCGGTCGTGAACGGGCTCAGCAGCCTCGACCGATCATCTCAGACGGGCGGACGGGCGGAGCCCGCCCGCCCTGGAAACGGCACCGCGAGCGGTGCCTCGGATTAGCGAAACCGTTTTCCTCGTCAATCCCGCCGCGGAGAACGGCGCCGCCGGCCGCCGCTGGCCCGAGCTCGCCCACCGCGCCGCGGCCCTCGGGCTGCGAGGCGATGCGCTGCTCTCCGAGCGTCCCGGTCAACTCACCGAGCTGGCGCGGAAGGCCGCCGAGGGCGGCGCCGACCTGCTCGTGGCGGTCGGCGGCGACGGAACCGTCAACGAGGTCGCGAACGGGATCGCCGGGCTCGGCGTGGAGCTGGCCGTGATCCCGCGCGGAACCGGCTGGGACTTCGGCCGGACGTACGGCATCCCCCGGCGGCTCGAGGACGCGGTCGAGGTCGCGCTACGAGGTCGCACCCGGTCGGTCGACCTCGGCCGCGCCCGCTATCGCGGCTGGGACGGCGCCGAGCGCGAGACGCTGTTCGCCAACATCGCGAGCGCGGGCATGAGCGGCGCCATCGCCAAGCGCGCGAACGAGACCTCCAAGGCCCTCGGCGGCAAGGCCTCGTACCTCTGGGCGACGCTGGCCGTCTTTTCCCGCTGGCGCAGCGACGAGGTGCGCGTGCGGGTCGACGCCGAGGAGCATGCAGGCCGCATGCACGACGTCGTCGTCGCCAACGGGCGCTACTTCGGCGGCGGGATGATGATCTGCCCGGAAGCGGAGCCCGGCGACGGGCTCTTCGACGTGCTCCTGATCGGCGACCTGACCAAGCGCGACCTCGTGCTCACGCTCCCGAAGACCTACCGCGGCAGGCACCTGCCGCACCCGAAGGCGACCCTGTTGCGCGGGACGACCGTCGAGATCGAGACGCGCGAGCCGCTGCCGGTCGAGCTGGACGGCGAGCAGCCGGGAACGAGCCCGGTCCGGTTCGAGATCGTGCCGCAGGCGTTGCGCCTGCGGGTCCCCTAGGTCGAGGACTTCGGCTTCGGCTTCGCCGGCGAGGTCCGCCTGGCGGCGGCCGCCTTCTTCGGGCCGCCGCTGGAGAGCTGGTCGACCTTCCGCTCCAGCGCGTCCACGCGTCGCTCGAGCGCCTCGAGCCCGCGCAGGCGCTTCTGCATCTCGTCCGCCCGCTCCTTGAGCTGATTCGTGGTCTCGACGAGCCGCTGCGCACCCGGAAGCTCCGTGATCCGGCCGAGCACGTCCTCGCCCCGGTCGGCGAGCCGGCTGATGATGTCCTGTCCACGCTGCTGAGCCATCGGTTCCGCCTTTCGTCGTGTGCTGGGAGTAATACCCGACCGCGCGTCGCGCTACCGTGCCACCCGGTCGACGCGGAAACCGATCTCGTAGCAGCCGAGGCGGTTGACGGCCGGACAGGTCGAGCCGTGGCGGCGCGGGCGCAGCCGGTGCGCGCCGAGCGCCGCGGCCGGAGACGCGAAGCGCACGACGGCGAAGCCCGGCACGTCGTCTCCGTCGAAGGTGCCGAACTCCGCCGAGCGCGGGCACGGCGTCAGCGCGTGCGTGGCTCCGTCGGCGTTGCCGAGCGAGCCGAAGTCGCACTCCCTCGTGAAGACGAAGACACGCCAGGGCCGACCGGGCGCGAGGTTGACGTCGAGCGTCGGGCCCTTCTGGAAGACCTGGCCGTCGCGCGCCCGCAGCAGGCCGCCGCCCCACGTCTTCCAGACGCCTGCGGCGTCGACGTAGACGTTCCACTCTCCGGGCGGGCGCGAGAACTGCTCGCCGTGCGTCGTCTCCTTCGAGCCGCACGAGTTGCGGCCGCCCGGGCAGCCGGGGTCCATCGCCCGGCGGACGATCAGGCGCAGGAAGCGAATCCGCAGGTGCTCGGGTCGCGCCGTGCCGGTCCAGCGTGCGAGCACGCGCTGGGCGACGACTAGCCGCTTGCCCGGCTTGGTCTTCACGTCGATCCGCACGTCGACGCCGTTGCCGTTCGCCTTCGTCCGCGCCCGTGGAGCCCCTTCCGAGCTTCCAGCGTCGACCACGCGGACGACGAGCCGGGCTCCAGGCCCCGGCCGCGGCGGCACGCGCAGGTGGAAGCGGTACCTGCCGCTGAGATCCTGCCACGCGGGCTCGGTCGCGAGGCAGATGTGGAACGCCGCGATCGCGCCCTTCGCCCTGTGCGCGCAGTCGGCCTCGACGCCCGCGTAGGTCTTGTCGCTCGAGAGGAACAGGTCGCCCTCACTCGCGCCCGTCGCGCTTGCGGGCGAGCCACGGCCGCCGTTCCGCTCCACCCAGAGCGCTCGGTACGAGTGGAACTCCGTGCGCTCGCCGCCGCCCGTCCAGTGGCCGCAGTCCCAGACCCAGGACCCGACGAGCGCCACGCGGTCGCCGGCTTCCGGCCACGTGAACGCGGGGAGCGCCCGCTGCTCGCGCTCCACGTGCACCCGGCCGGTCGTCTCGCTGTGACCCGCGAAGTTGCCGGTGCGCCGCGCCGCCGACCCGCCGAGCAGCCCTCGGTAGGCCGGGTCCGGGAGGACGTTGAAGTTGAAGTCGTAGCCGCGGTGTATCGGCGGCAAGTCTTCCGGCGTCGGGTGCACGGCGAGCTCGGGGAAGTACCGGGAGACGACCCGCCCCTCCAACCGTCGCGGCGGCGGCGGTGGCCCGGACGCGGGCGCGTTGCGGTCGCCCACGAAGACCCAGGTCGGGATGTCGCGCCGGGTCTGCGCGAGGTAGTCGCGCCCGCAGCCGTCCGGCCTCGCCTCCACCTGCGGGTCGGGCAATGCGCGCTGTCGCGCCGTCGCCGCCAGCGTCGCCGCGAGCCCGGCGCTCAGCAACGCGAGCGCGAGCACGGCGACGCCGCGCCTCACCGCCGGATGACGACCGGCGTCCCGGCCGGCGTCGACGCGAAGAGCCGGCGGAACACGACGTTGCGCACGCGGATGCACCCGTTCGAGACGGCATGCCCGATCGACCACGGCTCGTTCGTCCCGTGGATCGCGATCGGCCCGCCCTGGGTCCAGCTCGTGAGGACGGGCGAGTAGGCCGAGATGCCGATCGCCCCCGGGCCGAACGGGCCGGACGGATCCGACGGAATCAACCGCTGGTTGACGTAGTAGCGGCCGGTCGGCGTAGGCGTCGCCGACGAGCCCACGGCGACCGTCGTCCGCAGCGGGCGCTTGCCCGAGCGGAAGAGCGTCAGCCTCTTCGCGGAGAGGTCGACCAGGACGCGCGCGCGGACGCGCGCCGTGGCGACGGCGGAGGCGCGGACGTAGCCCGTGACGCCGTTCGGCTTGATCGGCAGCTGGACGCGGTACCAGCGCGGGCTGCAGTCGGGCCCGCGGAGCGCAGTGAGGACGCGGAACACGGTTGGGAAGCGGTTCTGGTTCAGGTGGCCGAATCGCGCGAACGGCCGCACGCCCGGACGGCGGTAGGCAAGCGCGTGCGAGCGGACGACCGCGGCGACCGTCACGTGCGCGCTGCCAAGGCGTACCGCGCCGCTACGGCAACGCGGCGCGTCCGTCGGGGGGCGCTGGCTCGCGGCCTCGCGGGCAACCGCGCCCGTCCCGACGATCAGGGCGGCGGTCAGGAGCGAGAGCAGCAGCCCGAGGCGGCGGAGTCTCACGCCCACGAGAGTAGCGCTCCGCGGCTGTTACCGAAATGGCACAACTTCCCTACCCATTTGGGCGTCGTATGTTCCGAGGACGCCGCTACGCTCACTACGAGGATATGAGCCAGCTCTTTCCGCATCGCAAGCGACTTCACCGGCACACCGGCGTACGGACGTACGTGCTGCTTCAGCGGCTCGGCGTCCCGTACGAGGTCGAGCGCACGGTCTGCTCCGAGTGCAGGCGCGTGCTCGACGAGCGGCCGCTGAAGCGCGCAGCGGCTTAGCGTTACGCGACCCGCCCCTGCGGGTGAGAATGCCTGCGTGCCGCCACACTCCGTCTCCGAGATCGAGCTCGCCGCCAAGACCTCGTCGGACCTAGCCCTGGCGCTTCGTGCCGCGATCGCCCGCAACGCGGAGCGGCCGGAGGCCCGCGAGGCGCGGGTCCGGCTGAGCGGACGGGTGCTGGTCCGGGCGGAGGACACGGGCGCGGCTGTCACCCTCGACTTCGAAGGCGGGCATGTGCGCATCGCGGACGGCGAGGAGGACGCCCCGCGCATTCGGATCCTCGGCGATGAGGACGCGATCCTCGAGCTCACGCGGGTCCCGTTCAGCGGACGCGTGCCAGGCGTGTGGTCGGCCCCGGGGCGGAACGCGCTGAAGCGGCAGCTCGGCGGGGAGCTGACGATCCGCGGGCTCGTGCTCCGCTCACCCAGCGTCCTGCGCCTGCTGCGGCTGCTCGCGGCGTAGGGCCTCGACGACCGCCGGCAGCACCTCCCCGGCGCTGCCCTCGACGCGCAGCGAAGCGCGCGCGTCGTACGCCGTCGGTCCGCGGTTCACGATCGCGAGCTCCCCACCGGCGCCGAGCGTCTCGAGCGGCAGGCCGGCGACGGGATGGACTTCGAGCGCGGAGCCGACCACCAGCAGCAGCCGCGCTCGGCGGGCGAGCCCGAACGCGCGGTCGATCGCCTCGGCGGGCAGGAGCTCGCCGAAGAAGACGACGTCAGGCTTGAGCAGCACCCCGCAGGCCGGGCAAGCCGGCGCGTCGGCTTCCGCCAGCAGCTCGAGCACGCGCTCGAGCTCGTACTGCGCGCTGCAGCCGGGGCAGGTCGCGGTACGAATCGACCCGTGCACCTCGACCAGCTCGCGGCTCCCGGCCCGCTCGTGCAGAAGGTCGATGTTCTGCGTGACGACCGCCTCCACGAAGCCGAGTCGCTCGAGCTCCGCTAGCGCGCGGTGCGCAGGGTTCGGCTCGGCCTCCGTGAGCATCGCCACGCGCGGCTTGTAGAAGCTCCAGACCTTGAGCGGGTCGCGGCGGAAGGCCTCGATCGAGCCGTACTCGAACGGGTCGAATTGCGCCCAGAGCCCGGTCGGGGAGCGGAAGTCCGGAATCCCGCTCTCGGTCGAGACTCCGGCTCCGGTCAGCACCACACACGGCTGGCGCCGGCGAATCAACTCGGCGAGGTCGTGCGCGCTCACGGTCGCCGATCGTAGAGAGTTCGCGAGGTGGAGTTCCGCTTCGAGACCGACGTCCGCGTGCGCTTCGCGGAGACCGACGCGCAGGGGATCGCGCACAACTCCGTCTACCTCGTCTGGTTCGAGCTCGCGCGCATCGACTACCTCGCGCGCTTCCGGGATGGCTACCCAGGCCTGCGTGCGGAGGGAGTGGAGGCGTTGACGATCGAGTCGCACCTCCGCTACCTCGCTCCCGCGCGGTTCGACGACCGGCTGAAGATCCGCGTGCGCTGCGGCGATCTTCGCGGGGCGCGCTTCCGCTTCGACTACGCCGTCGTGCGCGATGGCCAACCGATCGCCGACGGCTGGACCCGCCACGCCTGCGTGGACGCCGTCACCCACCGGCCGACGCGCGTCCCGGCCTGGCTCGCCGACGAGATCGCCGCTACCGAGAGCTGAGGCCGGTCGCGCCCGTCGGGCCGCTCGGCCCGCTTGGCCCCGTCGGCCCCTTCCGCTTCGGCTTCGGCCTCGGCTTCGTGCCGACGTGCACCACCCGCGCCTCGCCCCGGTAGGTCGAGTACCAGGTGTTGTCGTAGAGCAGCGCGCCCGTTCCCGTGTAGACGCGTCGCCGCACGCTCGTCGACCGTGACGGCTCGCCGTACTCCTCGACCATCGTCGAGCCCACGAAGAGGGCCGGGTCCGGGTTTCGCTGCAGCGGCGGCGCTCCCGTCTCGACGAGCGGGCGAGTCTCGCTGACGACGCGGCGGTGGAGCGGCGCGCCGTAGAGGTCGACGGTGAGCGAGTACGAGCCTACAAACGTGCGCAGCAGCAGCCACCGCGACGTGTCGTTGACGAACTTGAGGTCGACGTCCGGGTAGTTGACGGTCGCGTCGCGCCCCTGCGGGTAGTGGCTGATGTAGAGGGCGTGGTTGGTCCGGTCGGTGATCTTCAGGCCCGCCTCGTAGGCGGCGTTGAAGACCGTGGTCGAGACCTGGCAGACGCCGCCGCCGAGCCCGGTCGTGAGCTCGCCGTTGATGATCACCGGCGCCTCCCGGAAGCCCTTGTCGGCGGTGCGCGCGCCCGTCGCGTGGTTGAACGAGAAGGTCGCGCCGGGGGCGATCAGCTTCCCGTCGATCAGGCGCGCGACGAGCTGGACGTTGTGAATGCGGTTCGGGTCGCCGCCGTAGATCGTCTCGTAGCGCCCGACGCGCGTGGTGATGCCCATCGCGCGGGCCTGCGCGGTCGTGCGGTTCGGATGCTCGAGGCTCACGACGACGCGGGCGGTTCGCGTGCCCGGGGACAGCGCCGCGGCGAGGACGTTGCGGCCGGTGGGACGCGCGGCGACCACACGCCCTGGGCGCGCGGGCACGACGACGACGCGGCCGCTCTCGAGCACCCGGAAGGTCGCGTCGCGCGCGGGCTTGTCGATCCCGCGTCCGAGTCGGGCGAAGTAGCGCGCGGCACCCGGGCCGCCGACCGAGAGCGCCTTCGTGCCGCCGCGTGGCAGCTTCAGGATCGAGGCGAGCTGGCGCTTCGGAAGCCACCAGGACGCCATGCCGAGCTTCATCCGCACCGGCCGTGCCAGCGCCTTCCGTACCCTCGCTGCGACCGGGCCGAGGTCGGCTGCGCGAACCTTGGGGTGGTCGACCCGCACCGGGAGCGCGACGCGGCCACGCCGGAAGCCGGCGAGGGCGTGGACGATCGCGTCGCCCGCCGCGTTGCGATCGAGCACGCGCCCGGCTCGCTCGGGGACCACCGCCGTCTGCAACCCACGGAGGCCGAGCGCTGCGTCGCGATGGGGGCGATCGACGACGCGGCTCATGCGGTCGAGCTCGAAGGCGAGCGCGTGCTCGAGCACGCGAGTCGGCGGAGAGACGTTCGCGCCGAGGACACGCACGCCGATCCGGCGAAAGCCCCGGATCGGGCCGAGACCGTCGCCCTCGTTGAGCGCGAGCCTCGCCGCCGCGTCCCAGTCGGTCTCCACACCGAGGGTGACAGGCCGCAGCCGCCACTCGTGGCCGCCGGCGGTGAAGACCACCGGAACCCGGGCCTTCGCCGCGGCTCGGCGCTCGAGCTTGGCGCGCGCCTCGGAGGCGGTCAGGCCGCCGACGTTGACTCCCTCGATCCGCACCCCGGCCGCGATCCGGTTCGGCGAGCCGGCGAAGACGAGTCCGAGCAGCACGCCGCCGACCGCAGCGACGATCGCCAGCGCCGCCAGCCGCTGAACGAGCAGCGCCCTGGAGCGACTGCGACGCCGGCTGCGGACCCCCACCGCTCCAGTCCCTGCCTCGGCGCGCAAGCTCAAGAGTGTAGCGGGGCCGTCGGGAGGGATTGGCGGAACGTCGCTCGTCGCCGGGGCGCGATGCTCGTTCCGAGGCAAGGACGCACACGCTACGCGTCCTCGGATCACGCGAGGCTACGGGTGCGACTGTGTAACTAGGGCGGACGCGGGTGGCGTGCAGCGTGTTCCGGCGGCACAGCCGTCGTTTCGCCAAGCCCTCCTTCTAAAAGGTGAAGAGCTCGATGCCGCCGCTCACCTGGAGCGCGGTGCCCGTCACGTAGGACGCGAGGTCGGAGCAGAGGAAGGCGACGACGTTCGCGACCTCGTCCGGCTCGCCCGCGCGACGGAGCGCGGTGCGCCGCACCATCCGCTCGTTCAGCTCCGGGTTGCCGAAGCCGAAGGCCTCGGTGCCGATGATCCCGGCCACGATCGCGTTCGCGGTGATGCCGTGGCGCGCGCCTTCGAGCGCCAGCGTCTTCGTCAGGCCGATCACGCCCGCCTTCGTCGCGGCATAGCTCGCCTGGCCGAAGCCGCCCAGCGTGCCCGCGACCGAGGCCATGGTCACGATCCGTCCCCAGCCGCGGTCGACCATCCCCGGCCAGACGGCCTTGGCGCAGTTGAAGACGCCGGTCAGGTTCACGCGCAGGTCGCGCTCCCAGAGCTCAGGGGACTGATCCTCGAAGCGAGCGATGTGGTCGAGCGTGCCGGCGTTGGCGACGAGGATGTCGACCGGTCCGAGCTCCGCTCGTGCGCTTTCGACGGCGGCGGCGACCTGGGCGCGATCGGTCACGTCGCAGCGCACCGCGAGCGCGCGGCGTCCGAGCGAGCGGATCTCTTCGGCGGTCTGCTCGGTGTAGACGAGCCCCTGGGCCCGCGCCGCCTGGGCCAGCGGCCCGTATGCCTCGGCCTCCGCCCCGGTATCGGACTCGAGCTGGATGTCGGCGAGCACGACGTCCGCGCCCGCCCGCGCCAGCGCCAGCGCATCCGCGCGGCCCAGCCCGCGCGAGCTCCCGGTGACGAGCGCCACCCGCCCCGAAAGGTCGAGCTCAATCGTCACGCGTCGCGCGGTACAGAGGCGCCGCTTGCGGTGCCGTTCTCAGGACGCACGGCTCTGCCGGGCGTCCGTCTGAAATGACCGGTCGACACGTTAGGGGTCTGTCCGCGGCAAGAAGATCTCTCGCGCAATCACCAAGCGCTGGATCTGCGAGGTCCCCTCGTAGATCTGGAACAGCTTGGCGTCGCGCATCAGCTTCTCGACCGGGTACTCCTTGATGTAGCCGTAGCCGCCGAAGATCTGGACGGCGTCGGTCGTGACCTTCATCGCCGTGTCGGCCGCGAATCGCTTCGCATAGGACGATTGCAGCGTCGCCAGCTCGCCCTGGTCGAGGAGCCAGGCTGCTTGCCAGACCAACAGCCGAGCCGCCTCGATCTCGGCGGCCATGTCGGCGATGAGGAAGTTGACGCCCTGGTTCATGGCGATCGGCTGCCCGAACTGGACCCGTTCGCGCGAGTACTCGACCGCGTGCTCGAAGGCCGCGCGCGCGACCCCAACCGCGCCGGCCGCCGTTCCGGGCCGCGTGTGGTCGAGGGTCTGCATCGCGATCTTGAACCCCCGGCCCTCTTCGCCGAGCCGGTTCGCCTTGGGCACGGTCACGTCCTGGAAGGCGATCGCCGAGGTGTCGGTCGCGCGCTGGCCCATCTTGTCGAGGTGCTTCTCGATCGTCACCCCCGGAGCGTCGCGCGGGACGATGAAGGCCGTGAGGCCGCGGCGGCCGGCGCTCGGGTCGGTCGAGGCGAAGACGACGTACCACGAGGCCTGGCCGGCGTTCGTGATGAACATCTTCGAGCCGTTGAGGACGTACTCGTCGCCGTGTCGCACGGCGGTGGTGCGGATCCCCGAGACGTCGGAGCCCGCGTTCGGCTCGGTGAGCGCGAACGAGCAGAGAATCGGCTCCTCCAGGAGCGGCGGCAACCACTCGCGCCGCTGCTCCTCGGTGCCGGCGAACATCATCGGCAGGGCGCCGAGGATGTTCGCGACGATCGCCGTCGCGATCCCGGAGCAGCCCCAGCAGAGCTCCTCGCCGATCAGCGCGCCTTCGAGCCCGCCGAGCCCGGCCCCGCCGAGCTCCTCCGGGACGTGCGGGTTCATCAGCCCGACCTCGTGCGCCTTCGCGATCACGTCGGCCGGGTGGGTCTGATCCTCGTCGTACTCGGCGGCCCTCGGGCGGATCTCCTTCTCCGCGAACTCGTGCGCGAGCTCCCGCAGCGCGCGCTGCTCGTCGGTCAGCGCGAAGGAGACACCGGCGGCGATTGCCTCTGTGCTAGCCATGTCCCCGCCTCATTGATTGACTGATCAGTCAAAGATTAGCGCCGGGATCTCTCCAGCGGAACCCCAAAGCCTCGGGCGCCGGCTGGAGCGGGCTCCCCGGCAGTCCGGGCCTCGGCTCGGGATCGTTGTACGCGCTCGGGGCGACGTCGTTCGGGCCGTCCGGGTGGAAGAGGGACGCGAGGTACTGGATCTGCCCGCGGCCGGGGCCGAGCTCGAACATGCCGCCGCCGTAGAGGCCGATCCCGTTCGCCTCGCAGTGGTCGTAGAAGGCGAGCAGCTCGCGCAGCCGGCCGAAGCGCGACGGCTTCGAGTTGAGGGTCCGCGGCCGGAACGCGAGCGCCTCGACGTCGGCGACCGAGTGGATCGGCGCGTCCCAGGTGACGCGGTCGCGATGCGCCTCGAGCACCGGCTCGGTCTCGTCGGTCAGCGCCGGGTCTTCGAGGTACGCCTCGGGGAAGCCGTCCGCGACCCGCCGGTAGAGATCGGCGTCCGGCGGCGGATCCTGCGGTGTCCCGTAGTAGGCCTTCAGGTCTGCGGTGACGACCGCGTGCGTCTCGGCAAGGTCGTGGATCAGCGCGTCGGTCCAGTCGCCCGCGGGGTCGAGCTTGAAGCGGTGGCCCGGGTCGAGCTCGAGCCAGCGGCGGACGACGCGGCTCGTTGGCGGCTCACCGAGGCCCGGAGAGATCACGAACGCCACGGGACGCGGCTCCCGCGCGACGGCATCGGCGAGCGTGGAGCCCTCCTGGCGCAGCGCGAGGTCGAGCGCGGCGCTCTCGTAGGCCCAGCGGCGGTGCGGGTCCGGCATGTCGAGCGCGTCCGAGAAGGACTCGAGGCTCCAGGAGCGGGCGAGCGGCAACACCGCGCCGGCGGCCTGCTCGCGGTCGTGGTGCTCGGTGTACCAGGTCACGTCCTCGCCCAGCCCCTCGTGGCCACCGCCGCGCAGGTGCACGACCGTGGTGACGCGCGTGAAGCCGCGGGTGACCGGCTGCTCCAGCCGCTCGAGCTCGTAGCTCTCGACCTCGAGCGGGAGCTCGGCGAAGCGGGCGTAGCTCCCGGCCGTAGGCACGTGCCGACTTTAACGAGAGAGCCCCTGCCGGGGCTCTCTCAGCGATGCTCGAACGACGGATGCCGCTAGGGCTTGTGGCCGTTGCCCTTTCCGCCCCCTGAGTTGTTGCCGTGCGTGCCGCCCTGACCCTGGCCGTGACCCTGGCCTTTTCCACCCTGGCCGTGGCCCTGACCCTGGCCGTGCGTCTTGGCAGGGTCGTGCCCCTTGCCCTGGCCGTGGCCCTGGCTCTTGCCGTGAGTCTTGGCGGGGTCGTGGCCCTTGCCCTGGGCCTGTCCCTTGCCGTGGACCTGGGCGCTGTTGCCCTGGCCGTGGTTGCTCGCGGCGGGCTTCGTCTTCGCGGGCTTTCCGTGGGCGTGCAGCCGGCTCTTGTCGCCCTTGGGCTTCGACGGATGAGCCTTGTGCATCTTCTTCTGCTTGGCCGGGAGCGCCGGAGTCGTCGGAGGCTCTTCCGAGCAGGGCCCCACGGTGTCGCCGTGCTTCTGGTGCGCCGGCAGCGCGTGCACGGAGACGGTGATCGTCACGAACGGGTTCTTCTGCGAGTGGGTGTGGTGACAGATCGTCACCTTCGAGTTCGGGTACTGAGCGGCTTGCGGCGAGGTATGCGTGAACGCGACGAGCCGCGCCGCGTACCCGGTGGCAGCCAAGGACGCAAACGCGCCGACCGCGAGAGCGGTCGCGACGACGGCCGCAATGCGCGCGCGTCTCGACTTCCTGAGTTGTTCCATGGGCTGGCCCCCTGGGGGTCGATTGCTCACGTGAGTCGCCGAAGTTGATCCTGGTGGGGCGGCAACCTTGCGCTCTGCGTCGGCCGCGCTCAGGAAGACCCGCGCAGCTGGCGAAGCTCCGGGCTGAGCGGGTTCAGCCTCGCCACCTGTGTCAGCGCGTCCCGCCGCTGGTCGTCCCGGCGGGCGAGGGCGAGGTCGAGCCAGAGCTCCCAGCTCCCCCGGTCCTTCTCGAGGCCGCGGAGGAAGCTCGCCCGCGCCGGCCCGACCTCGCCGGCCTGGAGCTGCGACTCGCCCAGCAGGCGCCACGGCTCGGCGGACCAGGGCTCCCAGCGCCGTGCGTGCCTTGCCTCGGCCGCCGCCTGGTGGAGGTGGGACGCATCGAGCGCATCGGCGGCGGAGGTCTCCGCTCGGTTGCCCGCGAACCCGACGAGCGCGACCGCGCCGAGAAGGGCGGCGAGGCCGACGCCGACCGCGCGCGGCGTGCGGCCGAGCGGGCGCGTCTCCGCGCCTCGCGCGGCGAGCAGGAGGGCGATTCCGCAGACCAGCGCCGCCAGGGTCACAGCCGGCATCTCCCAGTCCCAGTCGATGCCGGCGTGCACGAGGAACGCGACGTACGCTCCGAGGGCCGCGGCTGCGAGCGGGCTCCGGCGAGCCGCGCCGACGGCGGCGAGCGGCGCGGCGAGCGCGCAGAGCAGGAGCGCAAGCCCGAGCGGCCCGAGCTCGGCGAGCGTCTCCAGGTAGAGACTGTGGGCGTCTCGCACCGGAAGGTCAGCGCTTCGGTGGCGCAGCCAGAAGCGTTGGTAGCTCCCGGCGCCACCGCCGAGCCATGGATGATCCTCCGCCTCCCGCCACGCAACCCGCCAGTAGTCGGAGCGGTTGCTGCCGGAGAGGCTGAAGAGCCGCTTTTTCGTGTCGGTCTTGACGAGCGGAGCGGGCGCGTTGAAGGCGTGGTAGGCGCGGCGGACCGCGGCCTGCGGCCCGCCGGCGCTTGCGAGAGCGACGACGACGATCGCGACCGCGATCAGCGCGAGGGCCAGCACGGACCGCCGCCGCCATGACGGGGGGAGGACGATTCGCCGCTGCAAGCGGTCGAGCGCCACCGGGACGAACGCTGCGGCGACGGCGAGCACCACGATCGCGACGGCCAAGAGGCGCCCGTCGTGCCTTGCGGCCGCGACGGACCCCGGATCGCTCGTAAGCGGATGCGTCCGCGTGGCGAGCGCAACGGCGACTGCAGGTGCGACCGCGTAGGCCAGCGCCCGCCCGAGCGCTTCCACCCGTCCGCGCTCGCTCGCTAGGAGCGCCACGAAACCGGCCCCGAGTCCGAGCCACGCACCGCGCCCGTAGGTGAAGTAGAGCGTCGGGCCGAGGATCACGAGAGCCGATGATCCGAGCGCTCGAATCAGAAGCGTGCGGCCGCGAACGGCGAGCCCGAGCGAGAGCAGGATCCCGATGACCGCGAGGATGGCCAGGGCGTTCGCGTAGCCGAGTGGGCGCGCGAGCCTGAAGCCGGCCTGCGGGTCGGCCGAGTCCACCTGGTAGGCGCCGCTGCCGGGGTCGAACATCCGCACGGCCAGCGCGTAGAAGCAGATCGCCGTGATCGCGCTTGCGAGCGAGACGAGCAGGGCTTCGACGCGCGAGCGGCGGCCGAGCAGCAGGAGCGAGAGCGTCCCGGCGAGATAGAGGAGCATCCTCTCCCCCTCGTGCACGGTCTCGGACACGTCAGCCGACCAGGCGAGCGAGAACCAGACCCAGGCCGTCAGCGCCGCGATGAAGCCGGGCAAGGCCCACTCGAGCGGAGCGAGCCGGCGGCCTCCCAGCACCAGGGAGGTTCCGACCACGAGCAGCAGGGCGATCGTGCTCCAGCCCCAGCTGGTCGAGTCGTAGCCGCCGGCATCGGCCGCGAGCGCGGCGACGGTGAGCCCGACCACCAGCCCTGGCACCAGCAGGTACGGGTCAATGAGGGTCTTCGCGTTGTCGCGTCCGTACACTTGGCCGGTGGACTTCGAGCTTTCTCCGGAGCAGCGCCTGATTCAGGACACCGTCCGCTCGTTCGTGGACGAGCGGGTGCTGCCGAACGCGATCGAGAACGACATCAACCACCACCTCGACATGGGCGTGATCGAGGGGATGGCCGAGCTCGGGCTGCTGGGGATCGTGATCCCGGAAGAGTACGGTGGCGCCGGGCTGGACTTTGTAGCGGAGGCGCTGGCCTGCGAGGAGATCGAGCGCGGCGAGGCGGCCTTCCGGACGCTGATCTCGGTGCACGTCGGGCTGAACTCGCTCGCGCTGCTGCGCTACGCGTCCGAGGAGCAGAAGCAGCGGTACCTCGTGCCGCAGGCCAAGGGCGAGAAGCTCGCGTGCTTCGGGCTCACGGAGCCGGCCGCGGGGTCCGACGTCGCGGCGATGCGGACGACGGCCCGGCGCGAGGGCGACGGCTACGTGCTGAACGGCCAGAAGAACTGGATCTCGTACGCGACCGTCGCCGACCACCAGCTCGTGTTCGCGAAGACCGATCCGGACGCGAAGCACAAGGGCATCTCGGCGTTCGTCGTCGAGCGCGAGTGGCCGGGGGTCTCGACGCGAGAGACCGAGCACAAGCTGGGCGTCTGGGCCGGCTCGACCGGCGAGCTGTTCTTCGAGAACGTCGAGGTGCCGGCCGAGAACCTCGTCGGCGAGGAGGGCCAGGGGTTCGAGGTCGCGATGTACGGGCTCGACCAGGGGCGCTTCACGGTGGCGGCGGGCGCGTGCGGGGTCGTGCGAGCGTGCCTCGAGCGGTCGGTCGAGTACGCGCGCGAGCGGGAGACGTTCGGGCAGCCGATCGGCAAGTACCAGTTCGTCCAGGACATGATCGCGGAGATGGTGCTCGGCTACGAGACGTCGAAGCTGCTCGTGATGCAGGCGGCGTGGCTGAAGAACGAGGGCGTGCGGAACACTCGCGAGACGTCGCTGGCCAAATGGCACGCCACGGAGTCGGCGTTCCGGGCGGCCCACCTTGCGATCCAGGTGCACGGCGCGTACGGGTACTCGGCGGAATACGGGATCGAGCGCTACTTCCGCAACGCGCGCGCGCCGATCATCTACGAGGGTACGACGCAGATCCACAAGCTGATGCAGGCCGAGCACGCCCTCGGCTACCGGCGGCTGAACGGCGACGGCGACGTCTCGCCGATCGCGGCCTGGGCTCCAGCCCTCGCGCAGATGCGCTAAAGGCAGCAAACCCCCCGGAAGCACAGCAGACACCTTCGGCAGACCGTCGTACCTTGGATGGCCGCGTCCGCATCCACGACCGTGGGGGGTCACGTGTCTCGGGTTCCGCTTCTCGTCACCGCCATCGCCGTCTCCCTCGGGCTTCTGCTCGGAGGGGCGACCGAGCGTTCGTTCGCAACGGCGTCCTGGCAGTGGTACAAGGCCGATTTTCACGTTCACTCGGTCGTCAGCGCCGATGCCTTCCCGGATCTCGGCGTCATCAGCACGTCCGCTAAGGCGAACGGGTTCAACGCGATCTTCCTCACCGACCACAACCTCGGCAGCAACTTCCCGATCAGCGGCATGACGGCGAATCACATGTTCTTCGAGGATTCGTACCGACGCTGGACGAGCGCGACGACGGGCTCGCTCAGCGCGGGCACGAACCAGCTCGTGACGAGCCCGGTTGCGAGCGGGACGTCCTCGCTCCACCTCGCGAGCACCTCCGGCACGGCCGGCGAGACCTTCGTCTGGACGAAGCGCGGCCCCAACTTCCGTACAGGTACCTCGGACGCAATCCTCAGGTTCAAGGTCCGTCCGAATCAGCTCGACGCGGGCTCGGGGCTGTACGTCTCCGCCGCCGTCGGCGGCGATCCGACGGTCAAAAGCCCGGCCAACAACCCCGTCGGCTACACGACGACCGCCGGGGCGGTCTCGCCGGGGAAGTCGACGGTGCTCGTCTTCTATTTCGGCGCCCCGCCGCCGGCCTCGTTCTACGGGTCGGCCCACGTCCTCGCCTACGACCTCGACTCGGGCTACTGCGACAGGCCCTTCGAGCTGGGCGCGTGGATCTCGTGCACGGTGAACGTGCGCAGCAAGCTCGCCGACCTCCCGCCG
>Ga0307320_10000252_pt1 | contig 19602 bp, 16 predicted proteins | sample ER_DNA_369_FD_194495 | JGI IMG/M metagenome (GOLD analysis project Ga0307320, IMG submission 194495) | Bulk soil microbial communities from the East River watershed near Crested Butte, Colorado, United States - ER_DNA_369 | ecosystem: Environmental > Terrestrial > Soil > Floodplain | place...
AGCGCCGCCATCACGAGCGCGACAAAGCGCGCAGGAACGCGGAACTGGGGCGCAACTTCCCAGATCAGCTCCACGGGGGTCGGGATGTCGGCCCGGAAGAAGGGTGTCGGCAGAGAGAACACGAGCCCGGCGGCAACGGTCGCCGTCAGTCCGAGCGTCGCAAAGCGGAGGTCACGGGAGAGCCGCGATCTGTAGGCGAGAGCCCACAGGAGCCAACCGGCGGCGAGGATGATCGTGAGCCAGCCCACATAGAGGGACGTCTCGGAGAAGTTGCTCCCATGGAGGTGCCGCACCAACCAGGGCGCCACCTCGTCGCCGAAGAGCGGATTGCGGTACGACGGCACGAGGTATTCCCACGGGCGCGCTCCGTAGAAGACGAGCTCGTGAAGGTTCCTCGCGGTCGCGATCCCGTCGTCCGCGGCCCCCTGCGAGGCGATGCCGTAGACGAGCACCGGCACGGCGAGCGAGGCGCCGACAGGCGCGATCAGTCGCCTCACCGCTTGGCCGAAACCCACCTCGCGCAGCAGAAGGAACGCTGCAAGGAGGAAGAGCGCCCCCAGAGCCACCAGCCCCATGAACCCGAAATAGCCGGACGTCGTCCAGAGAACCGCCGAGGCGGCCGCGATCAGCAGGGCCCGCGCGAACGTCGGCTTCCGGTACCAGGCGAGGACAGCCAGCAGCAAAAGCGGGAACCCCTCGAGGTGGGCGAGCGAGGGATGACCCTGCGCCTTCTCCAGGTGCCACGGAAAAACCACGAACACAAGCCCCGCCCAGGCGGCGACCAGGCGACCGCACCCGAGCCAACGGACGAGCCAGTACATGGCAGCGCCGGACAGCGCCAACCCGGCGAGGACGGTCACGTTGTACGCGACGACTTCGCCGGCCGCCTCCGTGATCACGTAGGCCGGCAGGAACACGAATGCCGATTGAAGGTTGACGCCGTTCCCCTCGTCGTAGCCGAACGGCGCCCCAGCCGAACCGACGTGACTTGTGCCGGTGATGTGAAACCCGAGCCCGTCTGCCCAAGTGCGGAAGCTGGCCATGGTTCCCGTCGAGTCGCCGCCGAGGCCGTAGATGTGATCCTCGAACTCGGTCAGCAGGGGCCACGTCAACAAGACGGACAGACAGAAGGTGGCGAGCAGGACCAACACGCCTTCGAGCACCAGATTCAGACGCGACAGTGGCAGCGTCAGTCGCTCGCGCGAGGCGGCGGCTGGCAGGTCCGCCGGGAGGTCGGCGCTCGACAGCCGCCTCATGAGCCCGCGCGGGAGCTGTTTCGCGAAATCGTCGAGAGGAGCGAGCGTTCGAAGCTCTCCGCCGTCAGATCCCAACTGATGTGGCGCCAGCGCTCCCACGCCGCCTTCCGAAGGGCGTCGTAGCTGGGGCGATCGTCGAGCAGGCGTCGAAGGCCGTCGGCGAGTGCTGCGGGCGTGGGCTCAGTGAGCAGTCCGGTCTGACCGTCGATCACCGAATCGCGAAGGCCCGGCACGTCGTAGGTGACGGCCGGGGTGCCGAGCCTGGCAGCCTCGGTGATCGTCAGCCCCCATCCCTCACGAACGGCGCAGGCCACGAGGACATCGGCTTCCCGGAGCAGCCGGACCTTCGCGTCTTCGCTGACGCGCCCGGTCAGTTGGACGGCGTCGGCGAGACCGAGCCGCTGCGCGAGACGCTCGAGCGAGCTGCGCTCCCGCCCCTCGCCGACGATCGTAAGCCGCGCCGACGAGTGTGACTTGCGAAGCTCCGCCAAGGCCCGAATCGCGTGGTCGAACCTCTTCGAGGGGACGAGTCGCCCGACCGACACGAGCGAGCTGCCCAGCTCCTTCGCCTTGAGCTCGGAAAGAGCAGGCGTCGAGACGCCGATCGGAACCACGTCGATCGAGGCCCGCAAGCCGAGGCGGCGCAGGTCCGCGCAGGTCGAGTCCGAGATCGTGATGCCTCTGACACGGCGGTAGGCGGACAGGTAGAGCGGCTCCGCCGCCCAACCCGCCCACGCGACCGGCTTCGGGGCCTCGTACCACCAAATCTCGCGCGCAAGCTGCGGAATGAACAGGACGGACGGAGAAGAGCCCCACGCGTGCGCAAAGTACGGAAGGGTGTTGATCTCTTCGACCACCACGTCCCACTTCGCGCGGCGGGCGAACCTCGGGGCGAAGAAGCGGGTCGTGAGCTCGGAGCCGCGGCGGACGACGCGCACGCCGTCGATCTCTTCCTCCCGAGGCTGTCCTCCCGGATGGGAGGTGAACCAGGTCACCTGATGGATCTCGGCCAGCCGCTTCGCGATCTCGTGCGTCAGCACCTCGGCTCCCCCCGCTCGAGGGCTCCGGATGTCTCGCCAGTTCAGCAGCAGGATCCGCACTACGGACGTTGCCGACTCCCACGCAGGAAGCCGGCAAGGAACGACCCGCCGTACGTGAGGTGCGTTGCCACGGACCCGACCGCCGTCAGACCGCCCACGCGGGCGGAGCGGAATCGCAGCCCGGCGGCCGCCGCTCCCACGCCGACAGCCGCGCCATAGAGCGCCCAGCCGGTCGCTGCGAAGCGCCGTCCCGCCGGCCCTGATGCGGCAAGCGGAATGGATGCCGCTGCAAACGTCAGCAGCGCCAGCGGAGCCAGGGTCAGCGGCCTCAAGGTGCGAGGTCCACCGAGGCGCACATCCCGCCCGCGGCCGCTCCCGAACGCTGCGGCCTTCGCGAGGTGGGGGCCGAACAGCGGCGGCTCGCGTCGAACGACGACGGTGTCCGGCGTGTAGACGACCTTCTTGCCGCGTTCGTTGAGGGCACGAATGAGCTCGTGCTCCGAGCAGGACTCGGGGGCAAGGCCAAGGTAGTCGGCTCGACGCACCACAACCGTGTGTGCCGGAAAGAGCTTGACGAATCGGAGGTTTCCGGGGGTGAAGCGGAAATGGAGCGAGCCGCCGCCGAGACGTGACTCCCAGACCGCTCCGGCCGCGAGCTCACGGGTCGGCCCGTCGGCAGGGGTCATCGTCGGGACGACGACCGCAGCCACCTCGGGGCGCGCGAGAAACGGGATCGTGCTGTCCAGCCAGTTCCCCGCGGCGACGGCGCCGGGGCCGAGGATTGCCAGCACGTCGCTGTCGGCCTGCTCCGCCACGGTGCGAAGGGCGTCCGGCGACGGATCAGTCACCGAGACGGTTTTGAGGCCGGGATACTCGAGCCGCGCCGCCGCATCCTCGTCCGTGCTGACCACGGTCACGCTCGGCCGATGCTCCGCGTACCGCCGAGCCGCGTCCCGCAGCAGCGCGCGCTTGCGCTGGTAATACCGCAGGATCCGCAAGCGGTAGAAGATCGCCGCGGTGTCGACGAGCGCAAAGAGCACGGCGACGGACCGCACGCCGGATCCAGTGAAGCGGTACCGCAACGTGACCGGCATCTCGTGCAGCCGATCGAATCCGAGAGCGCCTGCAACCGCGAGCAGCTCGAGGTCGAACGCGTATTGCTTGACGAGCAGCAACGGCATGACCTCGTCCGCCACCTCGCGCCGAAACACCTTGAGCCCCACCTGGGTGTCACTGACATCGAGCCGAAAGAGGAGCCGAACCAACTGCTGGTAGAGCCAGCTGGAGGCGCGCCTGGCGGCCGGATAGTGGACGATCGAGTCGGGATGGCGTTTCGAGCCGATGACGAAATCGAGCCTCTCCTGCCGGGCGACCTCGACGAAGGCCGGAATCCCTGCGGGGTCCAAGTCGAGATCGGCGTCGACGTACGAGATGTATTCGCCCGTGGCTGCGAGGGCTCCGGCCTTCACCGCGAAGCCCTTACCGAGGTTGCGGTCGTAATGGATGATGCGCGCGACGTCCGACGCGTCCTCGAGCAGGCGTTCCTCGCTTCGATCGATCGACCCGTCGGAGACGACGATCAGCTCGAGCGGACCGCCCAACTCGCGCTCGACCCGTTCGCGGATCGTCCGCACGTTCTCGACGATCGTCGACGCCTGGTTGTAGACCGGGACGACGACGCTGACCAAGGGGCGCATCGCTGGTGATCGTTCGTGGGGAGCCTGAGCCGACAGCGCGGCTTTCGCAGGCCGGAACGGCACGTCGGGCAGGCTAACAACGCTCGTCTGCCTCCCAGGACGACGTCTGGTCACGGCTACGGGAGGTCTCGCAGCTCGATCTGCGCGCCGAGCTGCCTTCCATCGACCCCGCCGAAGCTGGACGGCGAGAACGTCGGATCGACGTGGAGCTCGAGCCGGTACGGGACCCCTGGCGTCGGAAGGACGAACTGCCGCGCCTCGCCGCTTCGGATCGTCCACGTTCGCGAGACGGCCGGTTTGCCGACCGCCGGTCCGCCGGCGTTCGTGACCAGCGGGCCGAGCTTGATCGTTGCCCGTCCCGGCGGGCTTTGTCCGCGCCACGCTTCGCGCGAGAGCCGAACACGAATGCGTGCCGGGCCGCTCGGTTTCGCGTAGTGCGTGAGTGCGGCGAATCCGCCCATCCAGCCGTCGGCGAATACACCGCCGAGGAGCGAGGCAAAGCGCATCGGCGGCTCGATCCGGTAGAGCACGAGGCGGCCCTCCTGATCGAGCCGTTCTCCCGCCAGCTGCACCGTCGACGGAGCGACCGCGTACCTGATTCCGGTCAGCTGGGTTCCCCCGGTGATCCTTCCCGTCAGCGCGTCGAAGTTCGCGGCGCGAGTCGGCAGGGAGGCCGGGTCCGGGAATCCCGTCGGGTAGACGATCGTCCCGACGCTGCGATTCCAGAATTCGGTCTGCCACATGATCTGGGCATCGCCGATGAAATCCGCTGACGTGCCGTACACGAAGGCGGCCTCGGAGTGGTGGCCGATCCGGTTGTCGATCCAGCTTGGATTGGCCGGGCTCGTCAGGGCGAGGGTCGCGCGGGAATGATCCCGGATGGAGCGGAAGACGGCGTAAGACGAGACGACCAGGAACAACCCGAGCGCGAGCGGGAGGGCAGCGGTCGCAACGCGCCTCGGAAGAAGCGCGAAGGCGAGTGCGGCCGCACATCCGCCGGCCAGGAGGAGGGGCCTCACCGTGTCGACTCCGCCGTCGACCTCGCCGGAAAGGCGCAACAGCGGTACCAGCCCGAATGTGTCGGAGAGGACGCCGATGTTGAGCAGACTCTTCAGGTTCAGCGTGAGGAGCAATGCAGCCGGAATGACTGCCGCAACGGCAGTAAGGACGATCGGACGGGGCAGCCCTCGCGCCAGCCAGAGGGCGAAGGCGAGAAAGAAGAGCGGAGCGACGGCGAACATGTTGCGCTCCTCGATGCGCAGCGAGAACCGAGACGCGTAGATCCCGACCTCGATGACGAGCAGGACGAACGCCGGCGCAGCAATGGCGAGGAACGCACGCTCCGCTTCGGTCGTGCGCCAGCCTCGGACGGCGCCCCCGAGCAGGACGATGAGCGCGCTGACCGGGATCAAGCCGACGGACACGCCAAGCTCGGCGAAGTGGTCGACGACCCAACTTGATGCGTAGCCGAGGTCGTAGTGAACCTTGACGACTCCGGCATAGGGCCCGAGGCCAGACTCCAGGCCAAGGCCCTGCAGCGCCTTGTAGAGGACGTAGCCGCCGCCTAGAACAACGCCCGCCAGTGCCGTCGGCCAGTAACGAAGGAGCTCTCCGCCGACGTACCGCCAACCGCGCGGGCCTGCCGGGGCACGAAGATCCAAAACCAGCTTGAGCGCGAGCGCCGTGACGTAGATGAGCACGACCACGAGCGCCTGCGGCCGCACCGCCACCGTCACCCCGATTGCCACCAGGACCAACACTTGCCGCAGAACCGTTGGGCGCTCGAGGGTCAGCGCGATCGCGAAACACGCGGTGACGAACGCCGGGAAGAAGGCGTTCTCCGTCATGAGCATCCCCGTGTAGTTCAGCGACGGCATCAGCAGCACCAGGACCGCCGCCAGCAACGCATAGCCCTGCGACATCAGCCGCCTGCCCCAGAGATAGACCGGGACCGCGGTCGCCACCATCAAGAAGACGTTGATTGCGCGCGCGACGTCGTACACCCGCCCCATCGGGTCCGTCAGCCATGCCGGTGAGATCAGCGCTGGATAGAGGACGTTGTGGAAAGGCGAGGTCGTCTCCCGAATCAGGAACTGCCCGTTCTCGGCGAAGCTCTTGGCGAGCTCCGAGTAGATGAACTCGTCGACCATGATCCACGGGGTCGCGATTCGATAGGCGAGCACGAGCCGGACGACGAAGGCCGCCAACAAGAGCCCAGCGAGCACGAGCGGAATCTCGAGCGAGCCGCTCCTGACGAGCGATTCCGAGCGCGAGAGGGGCAGCTCGCCCTTCCGCACCGGCGTCTCAGTCGCCAATGCCGACCTCGCGGGAGCGGACGCCGACCTCTGCCAGGTCCGGCTCGCCGCTGCTCATGCCGACCTCATGCGCCGCTCTGGCGACATCGCCGAGGATCGCGTCCTTGACAGCCTCACCGCCGGCGACCTGTTCGAGTGCGGCGACGTAGCCGTCGGCAACCCGGCCGAGGCTGTGCTCACGACGGGCGTATTCCGCCGCCGCGGCGCCCATTTGCCGCCGAAGCCCTTCGTCCCCGGCGAGGCGCTCGAGCGTCGCGGCGAGCGTGGCAACCTCATATTCGTCAACGGGCACCCTCGCCGCGACCGAGTCGGGCAGTTCCTGGAACCAGCCCGCGTCGCTGACCACGAGCGGCTTCCCGAGGGACAACGCGCGGATCACCATGCCCGATGTCTCCCCCATCGTCGGCCAACGGAGGCTTACGCTCACGTCGCAGTCGCGGAGCAGTCGCCAGAGGTCCGCTTCGTCCTGGTACTCGAGGCGGAGGACGCCCTCCTCGCGCCCGACAGTCTCGAGGCGCAGGCTCGGCGCAGCGCTTCCCGCCAGCACGAGCAGCGCGTCTGGGAAGGGTCGGCGAACGGCCTCGAAGGCAGCGAGGAGCTGCGGGATCCGCTTCGCGGCGTTCAGGTGGCCGCAGCAGACGATGGTCGGGGTCGATCCTTCCGGGAGCAGTCGATCGCCGGCCTCGACCGAAGGCCACGCAGGCATCGGAATCACGCGGATCGGGCCTTCGTAGCCGTAGGCCCGGGCGAGCCCTTCGACGTAGCTCGAGTGGCAGATCACACCGCCGGCGTGCTGCAGCACCTCCCACGCGAGCGGGAAGTCCTGCGCACGCTCCTCCCAGATCGGGGGCAGTACGTGGTCGACGACCCCGTGTGCGAGCAGCCGGCCGATCACGCCGGCATCTCGCTGCATCGCGTCCAGGTACCGGTCCGTGTCGCCGCGACCAAGGGTCATGCCCGCGACGAGGTGGTGGAGGACGAAATCGTGCAGGACCACCAGACCGGGTTGCCGCTGAAGCGCGTCCACGATCCAGGCGTGGGCTTCCGGGCTGTTTCCGACGTGGTAGAGGGCGACGTCGGTTCCGCGCGGGGCTCGCTTGGCGCCTCGCGGCACGACGACGACCTCGACGCGCTCTCGAAGAGCCGGAAGCAGAAGTGCGCTGTAGTCCGCGATCCCCGACCGTTCAGGGGGCAGAGGCGAGAAGTACGCGACCTTCACGGACTCAGAAGTCGCTCGACCACGGCGTCCCAGGTGAGACCTTCGGCCGCTTGCTTCCCGGCGCGACCCCAGTTCCGCGCGAGCTCGGGGTTCTCGGCAAGCCGGGCGCACGCCGAGGCAACTGCGGCAGGCGACGGCTCGCAGACGATTCCGTTGTGGCCGTCGACGACGACCTCCAACGGCCCACCGGCGTCGGTCGTCGTCACCACCGGCTTCTCCGCGAGAAAGGCTTCATAGGGCACGAGGCCGAGGTCCTCGTCGATCGGCGCGTAGAAGACGGCGAGGCATCGGGCGTAGAGGTCGACGAGCTCCTCGTCCGCAACCTTTCCAACGAACCGAACACGACCGTCCAGCTCGTGCCGGGCGGTCACCTGTTCGAGCCGTCCGCGGTCGGGACCTTCGCCGGCGACGATCACCTCAAGGCTGTTGTCGAGCGCGGCCCCTTCCAGGAGGAGGTCGATGCGCTTGGCGCGGTCGAGCCTGCCGACGGAAAGGATGAAGTCGCCGCCTTCCTCCGGGCGCCGAAAATCGAGCGCCTGCGGCGGCGGCCGAAGTACCTCGGCCGTCAGGCCGGCCGAGTCATGAAGCCTCCTCGAGACGTTCTCAGAGATGGCAAAGAGTCGCTGGGCCTCCCCGAGCATCCGGCGATCGAGCTCGTGGATCGCCCGCACCGTCGCTCGGTCGACCGGCTCCTCTCCGAACTGCGCGAGCTCGGTGCGGTCGAGGTCGTAGGCCTGACGAAACTGGTGCACGAGCCAAACGACCTTGTTCGGGTGGCGGACGGCGTAGGACGGGAACTTCGTCGCGACGACGAGGTCGATGGGACGGCCCTGCGCCTCCTCAAGATCGAGCAACCGCCAGACGAGCGCCTCACGCAGTGGGCGCGGGCCTGGATACCACTTGAACGGGATCTTCACCAGCTCGACGTCGTGGTCGCGGCGTCGAAGCTCCTCCGTGAGTGTCTCCACGAGGATCTCGGTCCCGCCGCGCTCGAACGGAACCTGCGGAGCGCAGACCGCGATCCTCATGGCTTCGGTCCGGCGTTTGCTCCCGAGCTCTCCTCGATCGCCTCGATCCGCCGCTCGAGCCGCTTCACGTCGTGTTCGATCCGCCCCGCTAGATCGTCGACGAGCGTCAGAACCGCCAGGTTGAACGACCGTTGTTCGGCCGCGAGAGGCTCGACATACCAGCGCATCAACTTGCGAAGGAGACGTTTGGTGGGATCGGCGAGCGCCCGCCGAACGAGTCCCTGCTCGGGCGGGCTCTGGAAGGGCCGCTCCGCCGACACCGACCAGGTGCGTTCGGCGCGGAGCCGCACCTCCGGGCTCAGGTAGTCCGACGAACGAAGTCCACCCGCGGTTCTGCCGGGAGAACCGCTTCTGATCTCCTGCTTCAGGCGCGCGAAGATCGCCGCGACATCGCCTTCTCCTGCGTCAGCCATGCGGCCAGTGTAGGGGCCGTCTAACGGCCCTCAGCCGCCTCCCGTTCTTCCCGGCGTTCGTGCAGCCGGAGCCGCTCCTCGACGAGCGCGATGTCCTGCGCCAGGCGCACGTTCTTCTCGGCCAGCTCGGAGAGCACCGTCGAGTAGTGGAGCAGCACGACGAGGATGAAAAGGAAGCCGACGATGAAGAGCGCCGAGGGCGGATAAGCGATGCCGATCTGCTCCGAGACCAACCTCAGCGCGTCTCGCCACAGGGCCAGGATCAGGATCACACCGCCCGTGATCAGCCACAACAGGGCGTAGCGTTCCTGGAGCCTACGGCTGCGGATCAGCTCGAAGATCACGAGCAGGAAGATGGCCGCGGCGATGGACGCGAAGACTGCGACGCGAAACGGGATCATGGTTCCTCCTCGAGGCGAATGGCCGGCCGGCGGAACAGGCTGACGAAGACGGCCAGCAGGACCTTGGCCGAATAGAAGAGCGAGAGCGGGATCGTGAGCGAGGAGCGGCCGAGCTCGCGCTCGCGCATCGTCACCGGGACCTCTTTCAGCCGGAGGTGGTACTTGCCGGCGAGCACGGTGGCCTCGACGGTCTCGAGGAAGCCGTGCGGGTAGTCGGCGGCGAAGAGGGAAAGGCTCCGGCGGTTGAGCGCGCGAAAGGACGAGCTGGTGTCGGTCAGCGGCTGACGCACGATCGCCGAGACGATCGCCGCCCAGACGCGCTGGCCCATCCGGCGATGGATCGTCGCCTTGTACTCGCCAGCTCCGGCGAAGCGCGAGCCGATCACGATGTCGGCCTCACCGTCGACGAGCGGCACGAGGATGTGCGGCAGCTGGCGGGGGTCGTGCTGCCCGTCGCCGTCGATCTGCACGGCGATGTCGAACCCGTTGGCCAGGGCGTAGCGGTAGCCCGTCTGAACGGCGCCGCCGATCCCGAGGTTGAAGGGCAGGCGGAGCATCCGTGCTCCCGCAGCTTCGGCAAGCTCGCCGGTGCCGTCGTCGGAGCCGTCGTCCACGACGACGATCTCGAATCCCGGATCGACCTCGCGGATCTCGCGGATCACCCGCCCGATCGTCTCTGCCTCGTTGAGCGCCGGGACGATCGCGATCCGTTTCCTCGACCCGAGCCGCCGCTCGAGCTGGCTCGGCTGCACGGGATCAGTCACGGCGCGAGCATTGTAGGGAGGTAGGCTGCCGTCCCGGTCGCCCGAGCCCTTTGCACATCTGTCTCGTCTACGACTGTCTGTACCCCTACACCGTCGGCGGCGGTGAGCGCTGGTACCGCGCGCTGGCCGAGCGACTGGCGGCCGAGGGATTCGAGGTCACGTATCTGACGCTGCGACAGTGGGAGCCGGGCGAGGAGCCTGAGATCCCGGGCGTTCAGGTCGAGGTCGTCGGGCCGAGGATGGAGCTCTACGTCGACGGTCGGCGGCGGATCGGCCCTGCGATCCGCTTCGGCTGGGGCGTCACCCGCCATCTGCTGTGGAACGGCCGGCGGTACCACGTCGTGCATTGCGCTTCGACGCCGTTCTTCGCGCTCATCGGCGCCGGACTGGCACGGCGAGGGCGCTACCGCCTGCTCGTCGACTGGATCGAGGTGTGGACGCGGTCGTACTGGCGCGAGTACCTCGGCCGGCTGAAAGGGACGGTCGCCTGGGGCATCCAGCGCTTCTCGACTCGCTTCGGCGAGCGCGCGTTCACCTTCGCCCATTTGCACGAGCGGCGGTTGCACGCGGAGGGCTTCCGCGGCCCGATCGAGGTGATCGGCGTCTACGCCGGGCCGCTCGCGCGGCCCGAGCCGGCGGAGGTCGAGCCGGCGGTCGTCTTCGTCGGGCGGCACATACCCGAGAAGGGCGTGCTGGCTCTGCCCGAGGCCCTGCGGCTCGCGCGGGACGAGCTCCCGGAGCTCCGCGGCCAGATCCTCGGCGACGGGCCGCTGCGCGCGGAGGTCGAGCAGCGGGTGCGGGAGACGGGGCTCGGCGATGCAGTCTCGGTGCCCGGATTCGTCGGCGAGGACGAGGTCCGGACGGCGGTGCGCCGCGCGCTCTGCCTTGCGCTCCCCTCGACGCGCGAGGGATACGGCCTGGTCGTGATCGAGGCTGCCTCCCTCGGGACTCCGAGCGTGGTCGTCGATCATCCCGACAACGCCGCCCTCGAACTGGTGGAGGACGGGGTGAACGGCGTCGTCGCCGCGTCCGCCGAGCCGGTCGAGCTCTCGGCAGCTTTCCTGCGCGTCAACCGCGCCGGCCGCGCGATGCGGGAATCGACGGCCGAGTGGTTCGAGCGGAACGGACGCAGGCTCTCGTTGCAGGCATCGCTCGAAAAAGTCGTGGCCGCGTACCGGGGCGGCTGATGCACGTCGCCTACAACTTGATGCACCTGGTGCCCGGCGAGACCGGCGGTGCCGAGGTCTACGCCCGGCGCCTCCTACCCGCGCTGCGGGAGACCGAGCCCAACCTGCGGATGACCCTCTTCGTCGGCGGCGTGGCTGCGCACGAGGACTGGGGCGAGGGGATCGACGTCGAGCCGCTCCGGTTCGACCCGCGGAGCAGGGTCCGGCGGGTGCTGGCCGAGCAGACGCTCCTGCCGGCGGTCGTGCGGCGGTTGGAGCCGGATCTCCTACACAACGTCTTCAACACGGCGCCGGTGCTTCCGCAAGTCCCACAGGTGACGACGATCCACGACGTCGTCTTCAAGCGCTACCCGGAGACCCACGGGGTGCTGGCGAAGGGCGTCGAGGTGCTTGTCCCGCTGGCGGCGCGCCGGTCGGCGCGAATTCTGACCGACTCGGAGGCATCGAAGAGCGACCTCGTCCGCTACCTCGAGCTGCCCGCGGACCGGGTGGACGTGGCCCCGCTTGGACCCGGTCTCCCGGAGGAGGCGAAAGGGCCGCCGCCCGACGAGGTGCGAGAGCGGTTCGACCTCGGCGACGCGCCGCTCGTTCTCAGCGTCCTCGCCAAGCGCCCGCACAAGAACGCCGGACGCCTGATCGAGGCGCTGGCGCGGGTGCCACGGGCGGTGCTCGTGATGCCCGGCTACTCGACCGGCTACGAACAGAAGCTCGAGGAACAGGTTGCCGCGGCGGGGGTGGCGGATCGCGTGCGACTGCTCGGCTGGGTCGACGATGCGACGCTCGACGGGCTCTACCGCGCGGCCGAATGCTTCGTGTTCCCGTCACTGGCGGAGGGGTTCGGGCTTCCAGTGCTCGAGGCGATGCTGCGCGGCACACCGGTCGCGTGCTCGAACGCCACCTCCCTTCCGGAGGTCGCCGGCGATGCTGCACTCCTCTTCGACCCGCTCGACGTCGAGGCCATCGCGGTGGCCATCAGGCGGGTCCTCGAAGACGACGCGCTTGCCGATCGGTTGCGCAGCGCGGGCCTGGAGCGGGCCAAGCGCTTCACCTGGGAGGAGACGGCTCGGAAAACGCTCGAGTGCTACCGGAAGGTGTTGGCTAGAACTGCGACATGAGGGGCTCGCTGGTCCTCTCGATCGTCGCGCTCAGCACGCTCGTGAGCGGAGCCGCCGGAGCGCCGACGCAACAGGCGCCTCGCGTCCTGGTCTTCACCAAGACGACCGGATTCCGGCACTCCTCGATTCCGGTCGCCCTCCGCGCAGTTCGTCAGCTTGCCGGGCAAAGCGGGCTGGCCGTCGACGCGACCGAGGATGCCCGCCAGTTCACCCCGCGCAACCTGGCGCGCTACCGCGCCGTGGTCTTCCTCCTCACGAGTGGCGATGTACTCGACGCTGCGCAGCAGGCCGCCTTCGAGCGGTACATCCGAGGCGGAGGCGGTTACGCCGGTGTCCACTCCGCTGCGGACACCGAGCCGGACTGGGACTGGTACGGGACGCTGCTCGGAACGCATTTCCGGATCCACCCCCAGATCCAGCAGGCCGTCGTCAACGTCACGAACCGCACGCACCCGTCGAGCGTCGGGCTCCCGCGCAGGTGGACGCGGGTGGACGAGTGGTACAGCTTCACGAAGAATCCGCGGCCCACCGTTCGCGTCGTGGCGACGCTCGACGAGCGAACGTACTCGCCGGGTGAAGGAGCAATGGGAGCGGATCACCCGATCGCCTGGGCACACACGTTCGAAGGCGGACGCGCGTGGTACACGGCCGGTGGGCATAGCGAGGAGTCGTACCGCGAGCCCCTGTTCAGGAAGCACCTGATCGGCGGAATCCGCTGGGCGGGCGGATTGACGCCGCCGGTGCTCGGCAGGACGACCTCGAAGGTTCGGGGCGGGCTGCTGACCGTCGCCGTGCGCTATCGGAGCTGTATTCCATGCTCCGGAACGTTGCGCACGACTGTGCGTGGCCGGCGGCACACGTCGAGGCTCCGCCTGGACGGGACTGTCGGACGAGGCCGCGCACAGATGCCCCCGGGCCGGTGGGCCTACGAGCTCTCGCTCACCGACCCCCTTACGGGCCTGACCGGCCGCGTTCGTCGCTCGCTGACCGTCCGGTGATCCGGTCGTAGACGTCCGCGAGCCGCTCCGCCGCTGACTCGATCGAGTAGCGGCCGACGAGCTCCGTGCGGATGTCGGCACGCTCCCCAGGAGGCTTCGAGAGCGGCCCTTCCGCCAGTCGCCGCGCCAGTCCGAGCCAATCGCCCGGGAGGAAGTAGTCGGCCGCCTCGCCGCACACTTCCGGGATCGCGCCGGACTGCGAAGCGACGATCGGCAGCCGCGCGGCCATCGCCTCCGCCAGGACGAGCCCGAACTGCTCCTCCCAGAAAAAACGTGGAATGTCGCCCAGCACGTAGCCCCCTGAGGCGGTCGCCAGGCTCGCCAGGACCATGCAGGACGCGCCTGCGAAAACCTGGGGCATCGCCTCGTACGGCACCGCCCGGAACTCCACGTCCTCGGCGATCCCGAGCTCCGCGGCGTAGCGCTCCAGGCGCTCCTGCTCTGGCCCCGCGCCCACGACCAGCAGCCGGAACGCTTGCGGTTGACCCACCATGCCGCGTCGGAGAGCGGCGAGGGCGCGCATCACGTCCTGGTGGCCCTTCTCCCACACCAAGCGGCCGGGAGAGACGACCACGTGCTCCTCCGGCGGCGGATCCGGCCTCGGCGCGTCGGCGAAGCGCTCCACGTCGATTCCCGGGTACACCACTTCGGTGCGCCCACGCTCGACGCCCTCGAGCAGCAGTGCCTGCCGGGCGCGCTCGGTCGCGGGCAGAAATAGGTCGGTGGCTGCCAACGTCTCGCGGCGATACACCCGCGCGTACCGGTTCCGGTAGACGTGGAGGAACGGAATCGTCTCCCAGACGGTGAGCGCGAGCTTGTAGCGGTTCCGCGGCTTCCGTCGAGCGGCGTCCGCCGCGAACCAGTACGAGAGCTCCGCAGCATGGACGACGTCCGCCCAGGCGAACGCCTCGTCCGCGTCGACGTAGCGGTCTCCGGTTACCCCTGTGGCCAGCATCCCCACGCGGCCTTTCGGCAGGTACGCGCTGACCGCTTTCACCGGGAAGCGGCGAAGGCTGAGGGCCGTGTCGTCGAACCAGTTGCGCTCGAGCCGGAGGTAACCGACCTCGAATCGATTTGTAGGGAGCAGCTCCCACGGCCGGAGCTCCCAGGGCGTCACCTGGTAGCCCCGTGCGAGGAGGATGCGAGCAGGGCGGTTCACGGGTCGCCGGAGGTTAATTCCCGACCGCCCGGCGGTAGCTCGCGAGCGTCAGCTCGGCGGTGCGGCGCCAGCTGAACCGCCTCGCGCGCTCGAGGCCGCGAACGGAGAGATCCTCGCGGAGGCTCGCATCCCGGATCAGCCGACGCACCGCATCGGTGACCGCAGCCTGATCGGTGGGGTCGAAGAGGAGAGCTGCATCACCGGCCACCTCGGGCAGGGAGGGCCGATCGGAGCAGGCGACGGGAACACCGCGAGCCATTGCTTCGAGCACGGGCAAGCCGAAACCCTCGATCAGCGACGGAAGAACGAAGCACGTCGCCTCTGCGTACAGCGCCTCAAGCTCGGAGGACGAAACCCAGGCCGGGAATCGCACCCGGTCCGCGACATCGAGGCGGTCGGCGAGCGCCCGCAGCTCGGCCTCGTGATCGGTCGGCGCGCCCGGCAGTACTAGGACCGGGGCCCCGTCGTCGACGGCCGCGACGGCGTGGATCAGGCTGCTGAGGTTCTTGTACGGCCGCTTCTGCGCAACGCACAGGATCGTCGGCGCACCGCCGTCCGAAGTCCTCGGCATGGGCGAATCCGGAATTCGCACGCCGAGCGGGGTCACGTCGATTTTCGCCCGCTCGAGGCCGAAGTTCCCCACGATGTCGTCCCGCGCCGACTCCGAGATCGTGATCACGCGGTGCGCGGTCCGCGCCGAGATTCGCGTCAGGAGCGCCATCGTCCGGACGGCGGAAGGCGTCCCCCACGCCTCCCGCTGATGCAGCCAGATCAGGTCGAGCAGCGTGACGATCCGTTTCGCGCCGATGGTGAGCGGTGGTCCGCCGTTCGCGAGGCTGTGGACGACGTCGAGCCTTCGTCGTGCGGCGACGACGGGCAGGAGGAATGCCTGCCCCGGCAGGTGTGTTCGGTTCGAGAACCGTGTCGGCAGACGGACCCAGTCGACGTCTTTCGACCACTCGGCCGAGCTCAGCGTCGCCGGCGCGTCGCGGTTCAGGAAGACCGTGAGGCGAATCGACGGATCGGTTTCGAGCAGGGCGGGCACGAGCTCGTGGGCATAGCGCCCCGCGCCCCCCGCCTCGTCCACGAGGAACATGAGGTTGATGCCGACGTTCACGAGGTCGAGCGGCGCTCTCGGCGGAGGAGCGCATCGATGACCTCACCGGGGAGGCCCCGGAGAACCACGAGCGCCAGCCAGTAGACCACGGTCGCGGCAACGACGAGGGGGATCCCCTCGAGCGGCGTCAAGACGAGCACGAGGGAGAGCACCGCTGCAACGGCGATTTTTGGCAGAAGCTCGGGGTCGTAGTGGACGACGCGGCTTCCGAGGAGGACGGCGCCGTAGAGCACCACGAGCCCGGAATCGGCGACAACGGTGGCAACGGCGGCTCCCTTTGCGCCGTAGTCGGGAACGAGAATCGCTGCGAGCAGGACGATGGCCGCGAGTCCGGCGAGATTGCCGAGCAGCAGAGCCGCATGGCGATGGAGCGAGACGAGCGCGAGCGAGCCGGTGACGGCAAGAAAACCCGAGAGAAGCGCGACGGACTGGATCTGGAGGACAAGAACAGCCGGGTCGAACTCGTCGCCGGCCACGATCTTGATCGCGACGCCGGCGCCGAGAGCTGTCGCCAGCGCCATCCAGGTGCCGACGATCAGGGCGATGTCGACCAGGCGCTGAACTGCGTACTGCATTCGCTCTCGATCGTTGTGAGCGGCGCGTGCGAGCACCGGGAACGCGGTCGAGACCAAGATCAACGGGATCATTGCGAGCACCGTGAAGATGCGGAACGCAGCGCCCAGATAGCCCGTCTCCTCCGCTGTCCCCACCAGCGACGTCACGACGACGACGGCCGAGACGTAGATCGTCCCGACGGCGGCCGCGGCCGCGTAGATCCCGACGAGGCGGAGGACCCGGAGCCACTCAGCACGCTCGAAGCGCGGCAGCAACGGCGCCTTCCCGCGCACCAGCAGAATGGCGACGCCGAGCGTGACCAGACTTGCCGGGATCGTCGCCGCCAGGAGCGGAAGCAACCCGGCACCCGCAAGCACGAGGAGGACGACGACCGCGACGAACGCCGCTTGGCGTACGAGGTCGAGCGCGCTCAGCCATCCAAATCGCAGCGCGACGCCGATCGGGATGGAGTAGGTCTGCTGGACCGTCGCGATCACGAGACCGATCCCGGCGACGAACGTCCCGACCAGCATCGTCCGGTCGTACCCCGCGACGACCGCAAAAGCCCCAGCAGCCACGACCCCGACGATTGCAATGCTCAAGCGGATACCGATCACGTTCGCGAGCAGGCGATCTCGCTCGCTTCGCTCGCTCGTGGCGAACTCGCGCGCGGCGATATTGGTGACGCCCGCTTCGGTCAGCCCGGCGACGATCCCGATGAGCGAGGTCACGATGACGTACCGACCGAAATCCTCGACGCCGAGATACCGCGTCATCAGCGCGGCCGAAACGATCCCCAGTGCGATGCCCGCCGCGTACGTCCCGAGGCGCAACACGCCTCCTCGAATCACGCGAGCGCCGGCAGTCGGCGAGTCGAGGACGCTCAGCAGATCGTCAGGCGCACGCTCGGGGGCCGCGCCGATCCCTTTTACGGGCGGATCGGCTCCGCTCACGCCACGGCGTCCGGCCGCCACGCCCAGAGCATCCCGTGGCCCGCTCCGAACTCCTCGACGACGCGGGCTTCGTATCCCGCGGCCCGGAGGGCGTCGAGCGCGAGTGCTCGCGGATCCACCCCCGGTGCCTGATCCGGGTGGTACTCGAGCACGAGTGCCGTCAGGCCGAGCTCCCGAAGGCGAGGGTCGCTCAGGATCGCCCACTCGCCGCCTTCGATGTCGATCTTCGCCAGATCGGCGCTCCCGAGATAGGGGAAGACATCCACCGCCTCGACCTCGCTTCGGCCGCCAGCCTCGATCCGGGAACGAGAGAACTCACCCGCCACGAAAGGCATCTTCCCGTTCTCGGCGGTCGCAGCGGCCTCGATCAGCCGCCAGCGGTCGCCGGCGGCATTCGCCTCGATGCAGAGGCGCGCAACGGCAGCGTTCGCGGGATCCGGCTCGAAGCCGGTGATCTCCGATTCCGGGAAGCGGTGGAGAGCCCAGACACCGAACAGGCCGATGTTCGCGCCGAGATCGAGAAGACGTGGAGGCCTCTCGATCCCGTTCAACAAGAGGGCGACGTGCTCTGGCACCTCGTAGTGATGTGAGTAAAAGACCTCCTCGAGAACTGACGGGTCTGCGGTTCCGTGGCGGATGAAGACCGATTGCGGCGATCGACGAAGGCGGTATCGACCGAGACGCCTGTCTCCGGACAGCTCGCGCAGAACGAATCGAAGCGAGCTCCGGACCGTCGAAGCCTGAATCAGTGTGGCGATGAACGTGACGACCGGCGGCCGCCCCACGATGCGTTGCGCCGGCCCGGTACGGGCCACGCGCTGGACGAGTTGCCCGATCGTCACTGGACGGCATGAGAGCCCACGGAACCGGCGCTACTACTATCAGCCGCCGTGACGGACGGCGGCCCCACGCTGAGGCATCTCGGGGTGAACGCGGTGTTTCTGGAGCCGAGGATGGGCGGGATCGAGACGTACGTCCGCGAGCTCTACCCGGCCATCCTCGAGGCTCGGCCCGACCTTCGTATCTCGATGTTCGTGAACGACCAGGGGCGCGAGCTCATCGCCTCGGAGCCGTGGGCGGACAGCGTCCGGCTCGTGACACACCCACTGCTCGGCGTGCGTGGTGCACGGGCGCTCGGTGAGGCGCTGTTGGTTGATTCGATCGCGCGGCGACGAGGGTGTGAGCTGCTGCACAGCGTCGCGCTGACCGCCCCGCTCCGGCCCAGCGTTCCCTCGGTCGTGATGGTCGCCGACGTGACCTGGCTTCGGGAGCCTGGGGCGGTGCCGCGCCTGACCCGCGCGCTCTGGAAGACGCTCGTGATCCCAGCTGCGCGACGGGCTCGGCGCCTGATCGCGATCTCCGAATCGGCGCGGGACGAGATCGCGGAGGACTTTCGCGTGCCGCTGGACCGGATCGACGTGATCCCGCTCGGCCCGGGGACGAACGGCGTCGTGCAGCCCACCGACGAAGGCGAGCTCCGAGAGCGCCTGCGCCTCGGCTCCGGCCCCGTCGTCCTGGCTGTCTCCGCCTTCCTCGCGCACAAGAACGTCCAGCGCCTCGTCGAGGCGCTGCCGGCGATCCGAACCGAGGTTTCCGACGTGACGCTCGTTCTGTGCGGAAACTGGACGCCACTGCAGGAGGAGGTGCGCGCCCGCACTGAAGCGCTGGGGGTGCGAGACGCCGTCGTGATGCCCGGCTGGGTGTCCGCGGCCGACCTGGAGGGCCTGTACCGGCTCGCCGCGTGCTTCGTCCTGCCCTCCCGGCGCGAGGGCTTCGGTTTGCCTGTGCTGGAGGCGATGCATCGCGGCGTGCCCGTCGCCTGCTCTAGCACCTCGGCGGTGCCGGAGGTCGCAGGCGATGCCGCTTCCTACTTCGCTCCGGAGAGCCCGCGGGAGATCGCCGCGGCGGTAACGGAGATCCTCGGCGACCCGGCCCGGGCCGCCGAGCTCGCGGACAAGGGGAGAAAGCGCGCAGAGCTCTTCACTTGGCGGCGCACCGCGGAGCAGACGCTCGCCACCTTCGAGCGGGCGCTCGCTTGACGGAGCTCGGCGTCCGCGTCGTCCGCCGCCTGGCGACCGTCCCTGGGTTCCGCCGGCTCACGCGGCTCGAGCCGCTCCTCCGCCTGAGCTTTGCGCTGCGAGCCTCGCTCGTCCGGGAGCGGCTCCGGTTCGTCGGGAACGAGCTCCGCCGGAAGCCCGTCACCGGCGTTTACCGGCTCCGCGAGTCCGGGGTGGCAGTCGCGATCCGCCACCACACCGGCGACGTGCTCGTTCTCGACGAGATCTTCTCGCAACGTGAGTACGAACCACCGGATGCGATCCGGCCCGCCCTCGACGCGCTCTCGGCGCCGGTCGTGGTCGACCTCGGTGCCAACATCGGGCTCTT
>Ga0307320_10000256_pt1 | contig 19420 bp, 19 predicted proteins | sample ER_DNA_369_FD_194495 | JGI IMG/M metagenome (GOLD analysis project Ga0307320, IMG submission 194495) | Bulk soil microbial communities from the East River watershed near Crested Butte, Colorado, United States - ER_DNA_369 | ecosystem: Environmental > Terrestrial > Soil > Floodplain | place...
CTGCGGTTCATACCGATGCGATCGCTGGGCGTAGGGAGCCAAGTCGAACGGCGATGATTGCATCCGCTGCCTCGGCGCTCGCCGGGTGGCCGGTTACCGCGCCGATGAACTCGTCACGTTCCAGCGTGAAGAGCTCTCCGTCGCTTGTGGCGACCACGGTCGCCGTGCGCGGAACGTCACGGAGGAGCGCGATCTCGCCAAAGCCCGCCCCGGCTCCGAGGCGTGTAGCCGGCCGGCCCTCGACCAGAACCTCGACCTCGCCCCGGCCGACCATGTAGAAGAGCTGCCCGGAGTCGCCCTGGTGGAAGACCTCCGTACCTGCGGCCACCGGGAGCGGGGACATGGTCGAGGCGAGCCGCTCGAGGACGGCGGCAGGGAGCGGAGCGAAGATCGGCTGCGAGCGGAGCAGCTCGAGTCCCGCGGGCGCCATCTCGGCGTCGAGTGCTCGGAGGGGCCGCCACAAGAGCACGGTCAGGATGGGGAGAAACATCCCGACCGCGACAAGGGCGCCGCGGGCGCCGAGCCCGGAGACAAGGACGGGCGCCACGACCGCACCGACCGCGATCGCGCCGAGCACGATGCTCTCGAGGACGCCGAAGACGCGGGCGAGAACCACCTCCGGGACGGCCCGCTGCAGGAGCGTGAGCCCAGCCACGTCCGCGACGGTGTTCCCCAGCCCGACGACTGCGAGGAGGACGAGTGCGGTAGCGGGCGTCGGCCAGGCGCCGATCAGCGCGATCGGCAGGCCCCACAGGATGAGCCCGACTCCGAAGCTCGACGCGATCCGGCGCCTTCCGACGAGCACGAGCGCCGCGACCGCGCCCAGTAACCCCCCGACCCCGTCCGCCGAGGTCAGGAGGCCAACCCCCGATCCTCCGAGGTCGAGCAGCTCGAGGGCCGTGACGACGATGAGGACGTTGAGCGCCCCGGCGACGAGCGTCTGGGCCGCAAAGAGGCCGACGATGAGCCGCAAGCGGGAATCGGTACCGATGGCGCGGAATCCGGCGAAGGCCTCCCGGAGGATTCCGCCCGCGTCATCGGCGGGCTCCGCCTCGGCCTCTCCGTGCTCGGCTCTGATCCGACCGACCAGGAATGCCGACAGGAGGAACGTGCAGGCCTGGGCGGCGAAGACGACGCCCGTACTCGTGGCCGCAAGGAGTAGCCCACCGAGCGCAGGGCCGGCGAAGAAGGCGACGCTCTCGATCGTGGTCGAGGCGACGTTCGCGGAGGTGAGCTCCTCCGGCGTCCGAGCAAGGGCCGGCAGAAGGGCGACCTGCGCCGGTCGGAATGCAGTCGAGACGAGGGCGACGAGACCCGCGAGGGCGAAGACGACACCGGCGGGCGCCTGGGCCAGGACGGCGACCGCCGCGCCGGCCACGGCGACTGCGCGGACGAGATCCGCGGCGACCATGACGCGCTCCCGCCTGAAGCGGTCGCTCAGGAGCGCCGCGAAGGGCGCCGCAACCGCGGACGGGAGCATGCGGATGAGGCCGACGAGCCCGACCGCCGCCGGCCCGCCCGCGTCGTAGGCGAAAACGGAAAGCGCCACGATCGATGCCCATTCGCCCGTGACGGAAGCTGCCCAGGCGAGCTCCAACCGGCGGATGTTCGGGTTACGAAAAGTCTGGGCGAATGCCCGGAAAGGCTCGAGGAATCGAGCTTGCAGGCCCTGGCGCATTCGCAAAGGTTGGCAGCCTCAGTTGCATTTTCAAAGCCGGGTGGGAAGATGCAGGCTGGGTACTACGTCTAGAGAGCGACAAGCGCGCTGCCGCGCGGCGACCGAAAGGAGAGCGTATGTCGGAGCAAGAGCGTGAACGGACCGTCTCCAAAGAGGGCACCGACTCTGACGATGTCGAAGGCCACATCAGGCGACGTGAAGAGGCCGAGCCCAGCGAGGGCGAGGCCGGTATGCGTCGCGAAGGTGACGATCCCGACGTCGAGGGCCACATCAAGCGTTAAGCCCTCCGAACTGGGGGCGGGGTTAAACCCGCCCCCAGTTTCAATTCTTCCGGAGCACCTCGTCGAGCGCCTCGAGCAGTCGCAGCCCGGCGCCGCGCGCTTCACCCTCGAGCCCGTCCAGGGCCTCGGCGACTCGGGCGACGGCCATGAGTTCGCCACCGCTCCCGGCGAGCACCGCTCTTGCACGGCGGGCGGCGAGAAGAAGATCGAGCGCAATCGCAGCCTGGCCGGCGAAGAGCCCGAGCAGATCCATCTCCTCGAGCGGTGAACGGGCTCGATCGGGCCGGTCGAGCACCTCGAGCACCCCGAGCGCTCGCTCCTCGTGCAAGAGCGGCACCGCCATCAGTGCTCGCGGCACATAGCCCGTCGCCTCGGCGAGGTCGCGTGCGAACCGCGGATCCTTCGAGACGTCCTCGAGCACGAGCGGCTGACGCGTGGCGAGCACCCAGCCAGCGATCCCGGTGCCCGACGGGAAGCGCGACCCCACGAGCTCGGCCGAGCCGAGCCCGGAGGCCGCCTCGAAGACGAGCTCGTCTGTGTCCTCGTCCAGCAGGAAGATAGAGGAGGCTCGCGCGCCGAAGATCGCCCGCGCCACGTCGACGATCGAGCTGAGCAACGCGAGATGCGCCTCCTCGGAGGCGAGCACGCCCACGGCAGTGGCTGCCCTGAGCTGATCGGGGTCGGTCACGGCGCGCCTCCAACGTTCGTTGCAACCAGGTAGAGCACGCTCTTCAGCTGGAAGGGTGTCAGTTCCGGATGCTTGCTGAGGATAAGCGCGCAGATCGCCGAGATGTGGGGGGTCGCGAAGCTGTTCCCGCTGACCCGGATCTGGCCGCCGCCTAGCCAGGCGACATCGACATTCACCCCACGGGCGAAGAACTCGACCGGAGGCGTCGGGTTGTAGAAGAAATCGAGTCCCTCCGGACTTTCGTGGCTTCCGACAGAGATCACAGACGCGAATCGCCACGGGTAGCTCTCGACGGGCAGGTTGTGCGCGGAGGCGACGAGCATCGTCTTGCCGAAGTACGCCCGGTCGGCGATCTCGTGCAGCGTCTCGGCGAACTGGCGCTTCGTCGTCGAGAGGCTCATGTTGACCACGTCGAATCCTTGCTCGACCGCCCACTTGAGACCCCCGAGTAGTGCGGGCCCACTGCCCGTGAAGCCTGCCCCCAGGACACGGACGCTGAAGAGGCTGCACTCCGGGGCGAGCGCGCGGACGATCCCTGCACAGGCGGTCCCGTGTCCGCAGAGGTCTCCCTCCTCGTCCTTCTCGACGACGAGCTCTCCGTCCTCGGCGACGGTGACCGCGACTGCCCCGTCGACGTCTCCTACGAGGGGATGATTCGGCTCGACACCGCTGTCGATGATGCACACGGTCGCACCTTTGCCGGTCGAGCCTCCGAGCGCCCACTCACGGTTGACACGATCGGGCCACTCCAGGGGTATCGCGATTCGATCGACTGCGTCCCGAGGCAGGCTCCACGCCGGAAGCTCCTCTTCGCCGTTGTGCGACGCCGCTTCCACCTAGGCGCCCCGGCCGAGCGCGCGCCTGGCGCACGCCGCGCTCCGCTCGACCAGGAGACGCGCAAGGGCAACACGCTCGTCAGCGCGCGCCGCGGCAAGGTTGATGACGACGAGATTGGCGGCTGCCTGCGCGCCCGCTGCGGCGAGGACTGCTGCGGCAGCCGCGTCGGCGCGAACCTCTTCGCTTCCGAACTCCGCGATCGTGGAGGCGAGCTCGGCGACGTCGTACCCTGTCTCGGCGATCGCGAGAGGAACTTCGGCGGCACGGCTTAGCGCCTGGCGTATGGCCTCATCCCGCTCGGCAGGGTCAAGCTCGTCGCGACTCCGCAGCGTCGCGAGCGCCTCGGCGTACACCTTCGCGTCCGCCTCTACGAGCGGCACCACCCTGGCGCGGAGGGCGTCCGCCTGTGCGATCGCCCCGGGTGCGCCCTCCCAGGTGTCGCGCGACGCCCGAGCCGCCATGCCCGCGAGCCCCGCGGAGATCGCTAGGACGACAGCTGCGGTGGATCCTCCTCCCGCGGCCGTCCGTCCGTCTGCAAGTCGCTCGGCGAACTCCCGAACACTCAGGTCGAGCAGCTCCGCGGGAGCTGTAGGGGTTTTCATCGCGACATCCTCGCATCGAATGACACGCGACGGAAGAACGCAGCAAGCTCGGCCGTCCAGTAGGTAAGAGTCGAGAGGAGGAGATGTGCTGAGTTCCGCCGTTCACCAAGAGCTCGCCCGGCAGCGCCAGGCCGATATCGCTCGCCAGGCCGAGCGTCATCACGTTGCCACCGCGAAGAAGGAAGGCTCGAGAGGCGTCACGTTTGCGTGGGTCTCTTCGGTCCTGCACCGGATCACGGTCCCCGGCCAACCGTCGAGGAAGCCGCAGCCCGCTCTCTAGGGAGGGCTTCAACGGTCGCCCGTCCGTCCTCCGAGCGGCCGGTCGACCGGTTGCGTCACGTAGCGCCGGATCGACCCTTCCGGCCGCCTCTTCTTATTGCGAGCCCTTGTCGTACTCGTCATGGCGGCGGAACCACTGCCCGGTCTCGTTGCGTCCCTTCGGTGCCCGGTCGAGCCACTGGTACATGCCCCAGAGGGCATCCATGCCACGGGCATAGGCGGAGTAGGTGTGGTAGACGGCACCGTCCTCGCGGGCGAACGCGCTCATGCCGGGCGCCTCGCGCGTGTATGTAGCGGTGTCCGTTCCGACCGCGGCCGCAATCTCGGCGAGGGGGCCGTCGCCGGCTTCCAGCATCGGCTTCACGTCCATTGACCGGTAGTTGTATTCGACGCTGCCTGCGCGCTGCTGCTCCTCGGTGAACGAGACGTGAAAGTCGAAGTTGAAGTCGCTCCCGAGCGAGGACGCCCACGGGAAGCTCCACCCCATCCGGCGCTTGTAGGCCTGGATGTCGGCGATGGGAGCACGCGACACGGCCGTCATCGCGACGTCGTGATTATCGAGATGGACGACGAAGCCGCTGTAGCAATCCGCTATCGCTGAGCAGGCGGGGCAGCCCGCCGTGTACTCAGGCCCGAACATGAAGTGGTAGACAAGGAGTTGGGAGCGCCCTCTGAACAGGTCCGCAAGCGAAACGCTGCCCTCGTCGGTATCGAAGCGGTAGTCCTTGTCGAGCCGGACCCAGGGGAGCTGCTGGCGCTGCCGGGCCAGCTCGTCGCTGCGACGGGTCAGCTCCTTCTCGACGTCGAGTAGCTCGAGCCGGGCCGCAAGCCACTCCTCACGGGTTCCTGTCGTGTGCTCCGTCATCCGTTGTCTCCTTTTCTCGCTACTTCGGGGGCGTTCCTTGCCAACCGGTCGCGCCAGCCTGACCCTGTTGAGCTCCTCAACGAATGGCTCCGCTGGCTGCGCCGAGGTTTCACATCGGTGGGACGAGTCCGGGAATCGAGGACGGCGCGATGACGATCAGTATTCCAATGCCGACGATCGCCAGCCCTAACGGGACGTCGATGGAGGCTCTCGGCGGCAGCAGCTTCTGGGCGAGGATGAGGCCAGCGATGATGGACATCCAGGCGATGCTCATGATGCCGAGCGCGACCAGCACCACCATCAGCCCGATGCTCGAGCCAACGCAGTAGAGCCCGAAGTGGAATCCAGAGCGGACGCTCGTGAAGCAGCGTTGGCGGCAGTCGCGCTTGAGCGGCGTGAGCTCGTAGACGCCGGCCGCTATCGTCAGCGCGCCGGCGGCGGAAGATCCGTGCGGCTGGTACAGCGCGTACACGGCGACGCCGACCAAGGTCCAGACGGCGAGGTACGACCCGGCGAACAGCGGCGCGGCGAGCGCACGACCGTTGACGCGAATGAATCTCGAGACCGCCGGAACCGCGCCCGGAAGCATCATCGCCGCCATCATCGGCACCCAGACGGCGATGAAGAATGCGAACGAGCCGACATCGGTCGCCGCTCCCATGTCCATACCGCTCATCTTCTGAACCGCGACGATCCAGCACGCGGCGGCCACACCGAGCGTCGAGGTGAGTACGGCTGCGGTCGTCGGCGCCTTAGTACTCGTCATGGCGGCGCAGCGGGAAGTCGGCGTTCCGTCCGGCAGGGATTTGGTCGAGCAGCTGGTCGTAGTAGGGAGCGAGCAGGAAGCGGTCGGGCGCGGTGCGCGAGTACGTGTGGTAGACGATGTCGTCCTCGAGTGCAAAGACGTTCCAGCCCGGGGATTCGGCCATCCCCGAGGCCAGATCGGTTCCGATGTTCTCGGCCCAGTCTTTGAGCCAGTCCTCTGCCTCCGCGACCATCTTCGCGAGCTCACCGGTCGCCATCTGTTCCTCGGTGAACGCGAACTCGAAGTCGAAGTTGAAGTCGCTCCCGAACGACGACACGTACGGGAACTGCCAACCCATCCGCCGCTTGTAGGCCTGCAGCTTCTCGATCGGAGCGCGCCAGATGCACATCAACGTGACGTCGCGGTTGTTCAGGTGGACGAGAGCCGCGTCCAAGTGGTCGGCCAGACCCGTGCAGCCCGGGCAGGCCGCCTCATACGTCGGACCAAACATGAGATGGTAGATGAGGAGTTGCGACCGCCCGTCGAACAACTCGGCGTCGAGGTTGCCCAGCTCCTGCTCGCGCTCGTGCAATGCGTTGCGGGCGGCTCGCCACTCCTCCTGCGTTCCTACCTTGTGCTTCGGCATTCGGGTTCCCTCCCGTGCGGTGTCTGATCCATAGACCGGCCATGGCCCAAAAACTCATCGCCGGAACGACGTCCCACGCCGCGTGCTCCACGGGAAAGGCTTACGCTGCTCCGAGTTCAGCGAGCCGCCGCTCGAGTAGGCAGCGACGCGACTCGAACCCGCGACCTCCGGGGGTGCGAGCCTCCTGGGAGGGGAGGGTTTGGGGCTAACGTCCGCGAGCGCTCCAGCAGGCGACGGCAAGAGCTGGCTTGTGAGGGAGGGCAGGCGAGCGAAGCCCCTGGAAAATCGCCGCCTCAGAGGCAACCCGTCACTGTTCGCCTGACGCCGTCGCCGGGCGGCCGCCGATGCGCGCGAGCACGCGGCCGCTGAGCTCGACATCGTGCGGTAGCCCTCTCAGCTCGGCGGCCTGAACCTCGACGCCTTGCCGCCGAAGGACTCGCGCCAGCGAGTCCCAGTGGCTCGCGTCCATGTCGGCCCGCGTGCGGCCCTCGAACGGCTCGTCCGGTCCGACCACATTGCGGGCGGTCCGCTCCATCTCCTCCACCGTCTCATACGCCCAAATACTGGACGGTTCGACGAATCCGCGCGCCTGCTCCGAAGGCTCCTCGTCCAAGAGGACGCGGAGCTCCTCGCTCCAGCCCCGGTCCTCCAGCAGCACGACGCGACGCCCGTCCGCAAGCACGGCCTCATGCCGTGCCGACACCGACAACCTGCGAGCGTCAGGGCCGTCATCGTCTTGGTCGGCGATATCGACCAACGTAAGCAACCGCGCGACGGCAGCCATGCGCTCATTCTCGCAAGCTCTATACCTACTGCTCAGGTCGTTCGGGCCGCAACGGGGTTCCGGGCATCCGGGCCCGGAAGCGGGCGTCAGTCGATCGTCGTGATATAGGCGCCGACCAGCTCTGCCGTCTGCTGATCAACGCCGCCCTGCCGACGATCGGCGTGGTCCTGCTGAAAATGCGCAAAGGCAGCCGTGGAAGCGATCGGGTTCACCTCATCATCGCCGTGGTTGTGGAACGACACGTGCACAAAGGAATCATCCGCGAGCCGGAGCACGATGTAGCTCACGCTGTCAGGTTTGGTCGCGACCAGCTCGTCAAAGACCCCTTCGACTCGTCGCTGGTTCTCATCGGCCGCCTCAGCGGACCCCATCGCGTACCGCGTAACCAACCTCTTCTGCACGGAAAGACTCCTTTCACCGATGCTGGGCTCGTGCGGGGAGATCGAGACACAGGGACCCCGAATACAACCTAGCGGCCCGAATCGATTTCATGCTGCCGCAGTCAGTCGAGCTTGGCTGCTTGACCTGTTTTCCGCGACTTCTCCTGTGATCTGAGTCCGCCAGGAGCAAGAACGGCCTAGTTGCAGGTAGTTCTCTGGACGGTCTTCGCGCGCAAACAGGCCCGGGCAGCAAACGATAGATCTCAGGAGCTGAATTCGCGTCTAGACAGACAACAAAAATGTCTATTGCAGGCACTTCGAGAGACGGGAGCGACGAGACTCGAACCCGCGACCTCCGGCGTGACAGGCCGGTCTTGGGAGTTACGGGCTTGCCGGGAATAGGCGGGGATTACCAGCGAGAGCAGAGCTTTCCTGCGATGCCTTGGGGGGATTGCCGGGTGCGGGCGGAAGCGTCCGGCGGCCTCCTCCGGGATCTGCGCGGGATGGCTCGTTGTCTAAGTATTAAAACAACGGTATCTGGCACGGGATGTCATCCTCCTCATCGCCGGCTGACGACTCCGATCTGACGACTCGAGACGACGCGGAGGACCAGTCGACCCCTCCTCACCACGCGGACCCGGTCGCAACCAGCCACACCCACGGCAACGGATTTCGCCTGTTTCAGCCGTTCCTGCGTTGCCCGATTCGCTCACGCCTCAGTTCCATCCAGCCCGTGCTGGCGCACTGACCTACTACGTGCGATTCGCGCACGCTGCGGTCAGACCGACCTCGTCGTTCTCGCCGACACCACCTCGGCGCTGATGTTGGAGCGGCACAGTCGATCGGCTAGTTCCGAAGCCTGTCGACGTAAATCGACGCGGCGGCGGAGGATCCGCCCTTGACAGACGGGACCGGGAAACGGGCTGGCGACCGGAGTCGTTACCGCACCCACAGCTGGTCGATCTGCGGCTGGCTGTTGGCGTCGAGCGTGAAGTGGCCGACTCGCCTTGAGGTCAGCTCGATGGACGCGGTGTTGACCAGGGGGACCCAGGCGGCCTGATCGACCGCCCGCCGGTCCGCGCTGGCCCAGATGCGCTGGGCCCTCGCCGGATCCGTCGTCCCCAACCGTTCAGCCCGTGCCACCAGACCGTCGAAGGTCGCATCGCAGAACCCGCCGTGGTTTGTGCTGCGTGCCGGGTCATGCGGGCGGTAGTTGGAGCAAGTGAGGAAGTAGTCGAGGAACTGGCTCGGGGACGGGTGGTCCGCGATCCACTCACCCGCGATGATGTCCCAGTCTCCTGCGCTCACCCGGTCCTCGAACCGGTCCTTGCTCGCCACTCGGATGCGCGGTCGATAGCCAAGCTTGCGAAGTGCCGCGGCCGCGACCCGCACAGCCGCTGTCGCGGTGATGTCGCTGCGGGCAGTCACGAGCTCGACCGCCGCGCCGGCGGTCCCTGATGCTCGGACCAGCGACCGTGCCCGGCCGACGTCGGGCGCGTGCCAGCGGCCGTTCTCGCGGCCACGCGTCCACGGGCAGTACGGCGAGTAGGCCGGCATGCTGGGGGGGAGCACCTGGCAGGTCGCCTTCGACAGCTCGAGCCCGCCGAGCCGCCGTGCGGCCGCCGTCCGGTCGATCGCGAGATTCAGCGCGCGCCGCGCGCTCACGTCGTCGAATGGCGGCCGGCGGAGGTTCAGGAACAGGAACCTCGTGTTGGACTGTGCGTGACGGCGCAGCTGAGAGGCGAATCGCGTCGCCAGCCCGGCGACGTTCGCCTCGGCGATCTCGAGTGCGAGATCGGCGTCGCCCTCGAGGACCGAGCTCGCTCGCGCCGCGGGATCGTCGTCCATCGCGATCTCGATGCGGTCGGGAAAGCCATCGGGTTGGGCGGCGCGCGACCATTCGTCGAACCGTTCGTTACGAACCAGCACGAGGCGCTCGCCGGGAGCGAACTCGGCCGCGCGGTAAGGGCCCGTCGAGGGAATCGGCTCGCCCGCGAGCGCCGCGCGCGGCGTCCCCGGCGGGACCGGCCGCGCGGCTGGGAGGCTGAGCTTGAAGAGCAGGTCGGGGTCGGGCCGTCCTAGGTGAAGAACCACAGTGCCGGCTCGATCGTCGGTGACCACGCCGCGCGAGAGGTCGCACGCCGGCGGTCGCTTAACACACCCCTCGGTCCCTCGCAGGGCCGAGTAGAGATCAACGAGCGAGCTGCCGAGCGCGTGGAGGCGCTCGAGCTCGCGCCGGAAGTCCGAGGCCCGAACCGGCTCACCGGTGGAGTAGCGAGCTTCGGGCCGAAGCTGAAAGCTGTAGGTGCGTCCCCCGTCGGTAGGCTCCGGCACGGTTACGGCGAGGTCCGGAACGACCTGCGGGATCCCGGGCCCCGAGGCGACCGCGACGAGCCCATCGCCGGTCGCCCTCCAGATCGACGGGTGCACGTCGAACGGCTCGGCGGGGTCCAGGTGCTCGAATTCCGAGTAGCTGACGCGAAGCGTCCCGCCGCGGTGCTCCGCGCCGACCGGCGCCCGGGCGATCACCCAAGGAGTCTCCCCTGCAAGCGCAACGCTGAAGGGCGCCGCGCCGACGGCGTACTCGCGGCGCACGGCGCCAGTCTCCGGATCCACCGCTGCGAGCCCGCCCGCCTCGTCGGCGACCCAAACCCCGGCGGACCCCGCGGCCACGTCCCGCGGGGCACTGCCGACCGGGACGGTCGAGGAGACGGCGTTTCGGGTCGGATCCACCCGCGAAAGGGTGCCGTCGAGCGTGTTGACGACCCAGACCGCCCCGGCGCCGATCGCGATCGGCCCGGCGCCCCCGCCCAGGCCGACCTCGGCCTGCGTGTACCCCCTGCGCGGATCTATGCGAAGAACGCGGCGCGCCAACGGCTCGGTAACCCATAACGATCGGAAGCCAACAGCCACCCCGCCGGGGGCCGCCGGCACCGGGATGCGCCGTTGCGGCACGCCGCTGCGGCTGTCCAGTTCGAAGACGGCGTCGCGGTCTGAGTCGGCAACCCAGATGGCGTCGTGCCCGAAGGCGAGGTCGGTCGGGCGACCGCCGATGCGGATCGTCTGGACCACCCGCCCGGCGCTCGGCTCGATCCTGGAGACGGTGCCGTCGAGCGCGTTGGCGACCCAGACCGCGCCCGCGCCCACCGTGACTCCGGCCGGCGAGGTGCCGACGTCGAGCGTCTGGTCGACGTGACCGGTCGCAGGGTCGATCCGCGTCACGGTCCCATCGGCGCCGTTGGTGACCCAGATCCGTCCCGCTCCCGCCGTGACCCCGCTCGGATTCGAGCCCACCGGTGCGCTCGCGGTCACGTCGCCGCTGCTCGGATCGATGGCGCCGGCGCCATCGATGTCGACGCTCAGGTCTGAGCCGTCACCTCCGCTCACCGACAGGGCCACCGCGATGCCGACGACCGCGAGCGCCGCGATCGCACCGAGCAACGCCAGGCGTGGTCGCCGCCGATCCGACGGGGCCGCCAGAGCCACGCCGGATTGGGTTTCCGCCCGGGGGACATCGAGCCCCGGGTCCTGCTTGAGTATCGCGGTCTCGAGGCGGCGTAGCCCCTGCCCTGGCTCCAGCCCGAGCTCCTCGACGAGAGCGCGCCGGGCGCTCCGGTAGGCGGCCAGCGCCTCCGCCTGCCGACCCGAGCGATAGAGCGCGAGCATGTGCTGCGCGACCAGCCGCTCCCGGTGTGGGTGGCGGGCAACCAGCTGTTCGAGCTCCGGCACGACGGGCATATGGCGTCCGAGCGCCAGCTCGGCGTCGACGCGGTCCTCGATCGCTTGAAGCCGCAGTTCCTCGAGGCGCTCAATCTCGGGGGCCGCCCACAGCTCGTCGTCGACCTCCGCGTACGGGCTTCCCCGCCACAGTGCGAGGGCCTCCTCCAGTACGGCCGCGGCCCGGTCGTTCTCGCCTGCCTCGAGCGCCCGCCGCCCCCCGGCCAGCAGCGCCTCGAACTGGTGTGCGTCGCTGTCCTCAGCCTGGAGAACGTAGCCAGGTGCCCGGGTCGCCAGCACCTCCAGCGCACCGGCCTGCCGGAACGCTCTTCGCAGTCTCGAGACGTAGGCGTCGAGGCTCTGGGGCGCACTGGCGGGAGGCCTTCCCGCCCACAGCTCATCGATTAGCCGATCGCGCGAGACGACCTCGCCGGCATTGACCAGCAGCAATGCAAGCAGCGCGCGCTGCTTCCCTCCGCCGAGCGCGACCCTGCGCCCGTCCACCTCGAACTCGAGCGGGCCGAGGACCAGGAACCTCATTGCCGGCCGAGACTAAGGCGCGGAGCAAGGATTCTGCAAGCGGCGATCAAGCGCCGGGATGCATGGTCCGACGCATGAAGAGATCAGCGCCCGCACATAGCCTTGCCATACTCATCACGCTCATCTTCGCGACCGCAGCCCTGTCTGGGTGCGGCTCGGACGACAGCTCCCCGTCACAGGAAGCGAGCTCGACCTCCTCGACCGCCGCTTCACGAGGAGAGATCACGTCGTCCATCCGCGAGGGGGCGGAGCTAACCGAGCCCGTTCGGTGGGAGGCCCGCCTGAGGGACGACTCCACCGCGGACATCTCTGAGGTGCGTTTTCTGATTGACGGCGAGGTCGAGCATGTCGAGCGGATCGAGCCGTACCAGTTCGCCGGTGACCAAAACCTTCTGCTTCCCGGAACGCTGGCGCCGGGCTCGCACACGTTCGCCGTCGACGCTCGGCTCGCCGACGGGGGCAGCCTGACCGCGGCGACGACGGCGGAGGTCTCTCGACGTGCCGAGCCGGTTCCGGCCGCCGTCGTCGGCACGTGGACGCGCAAGGTTACGCCAGCCGAGGTCAACCGGACCGAGGACTTCCGAAACCCCGCATATGGGGATCCGCTGCCGGTTGGACGCTGGACGGTGGAGATCGGCGCCGACGGCGTGGCGCGCTACACGGACCCCTTCAAGCGCCAGGACTCGCTGACCGTCGGCCAGGTCCGCTTCGAGCCCGACGGGGGCTTGGTCGTCGGCAACGAGATCCCGAACGTCTCGGGGGCGGAAGGCTATTTCTGTCCTGAAACGGTCGGTGTCGGGAGCTACCGCTGGTCGGTGAACGACGACAACCTCGTCGTCGACGCGGTCGACGACCGCGAGTGCGCCGATCGCAACAGCTTCTGGAACGGGACGTTCACGCGATTGGAGGAATGATGAGAGATCAATTCACACCAAAAACCCGCTCGACGTTCGCGCGGAGGTTCGTGCTCTCTGCGGCCCTCGGCGCCGGATTGCTCGCCTTGGCCGCATCCCCCTCGTACGGTCGGGCCACGGTCGGCTCGTTCGAATCCGTGACGCCGTTCTCCGAGACGATCACGAACTATCCGTGCTTCGAGGGGGTTCCGGCCACGATGACGGGCACGGTGACCTCCGAGGGGGCTTTCACCGAGACGACGTCGGGGCATTTCAGCGTCCACGGCACCGACACGATCGACTATCGCGTCGACCTCGGCGACGGACGCTACGCACTTGGACAGGTGGCGGAACACTTCGGCTTCCGCGTGAATATGAACCGACCTCGCACCACGGAGACCGGGACGCAGCAAGAGCGGGCGATTCTTTACGCGGCAGACGGCCAAGAGCTCGGGACGATCACCGTCCACGTGACCACCCACGTGACCTATGCCGACGAGAACGGCAACTTCGAGCCCGACCCTGGAGAGATCACGACATCTTTCGAACGGTTCAACGTGTCTTGCCCCTGATCCGTGACTTGTCCTTTGGAAGCAATCCAGATTTCAGGGTGGTGGACGTCAGCAAGCGCTACAGAGTGAAGCGCCGGCAAGTCTCGGAGAGTCGGGCCTGCCCCCTCGTCGGCCAGCAACGCTCGATGCAGCGCTACGAGCGCGTCGCGCCCGCTTACGAGATGCGGCTCGTGAAGCGGATGAACGAGCCGGCGGCTGCGCACTCGCGCTACGGCTACCGGAGGATCTGGGCGCTGCTGGGGCGAGGGCTGTCGCGTCAATTTCGCAAGCGGATCGAGCGCGTCTAGCGCCTCGAGGGCCACGAGACGCCGAGCCCGGGTTCCGGAACAAGCGAAGCGTGCGATTGCCGTGCTCGAAGAGGATTCTCGCGCGGGATGGAAACGCGGCAACGCGGGAGCGACGGGACGAAACACCTGCAAACAACCCGTTTTCCAAGTCACGCGTGAACAGAACGGAACACGCAAAAAAGCCGGCGGTCGTTCGCGCCCAGCCAGGCAACAAAAGATGCTGTTTTGCAGGGTGTTTTAAGCGGGAGCGACGGGACTCGAACCCGCGACCTCCGGCGTGACAGGCCGGCGTTCTAACCAGCTGAACTACGCCCCCTGGCGCGCGGCGCATTGTACCGGCCCTGCTTCTGTTCGAGGTGGGTCCTTGAGCCGCGCCTCTACTCGAACTCGGGCAGGACTTCGCGCGCGAAGAAGTCCAGGAAGCCCTGCTGGTCGGGTCCCACCTGGTGGACATAGACGTGGTCTTCGCGTAGATGCGATCGTCGATCTAACCGGGAACCTCTATCCGTCGTCACACTCAGTGACAGGCGGCTTTCGGTTACGACTCTGAGGGCCGATAGGGGCAGGCAAGCCCGAGTCGTTTTCCGAATCCTCGAGAGGTAGGGGCGGCAGCGTATGCTCAAGATTCCGACCCGGGAATGGCTCAAGCACGGAATCGAGCTGCGGCATTTTGCTGCGCTCGAGGCTGTCGCGACCGGCTCCTCTTTCAGCCGCGCCGCAACTTCTCTCGGCTACACGCAGTCTGCTGTCAGCCAGCAGATTGCGGCGCTCGAGCGGATCGTGGGCCAGCAGCTCGTCCAGCGGCCGGGGGGCCAGAAGGCGGTCTCTTTGACCGAAGCCGGCCAGGTGTTGCTCGGGCACGCGCACGCGATCGGATCCCGGATCGCCGCCGCGGAGGCGGACATGGACGCGCTCGCCATGGGCGCGATCGGAACGCTTCGCGTGGGGAGCTTCCAGAGCGCCGGAGCGCGAATCCTCCCAGAGGTCCTGCGCCGGTTCCTCGACGACCATCCCGACGTCAAGATCGAGCTGACCGAGGCCGTGACCGACCTCGACCTGGTGAGTCAAGTGGAGCGGGGAGAGCTCGATCTCGCCTTCGCGATCGAGCCGCTGCCGGAGGGGCCTCTCCGGTCGGCGCTTCTCCTGGAAGACCCCTTCCTGCTCGTGATCCCTGCAGGCGGGGGGTCGGCCGCCTTCCGTGGCAACGGTACGAACGGCGGCCGTAAGCTTCCGCTCGTCTGCTTCAGGAGCTGCGGCGCCACCCGCGACGTGATCGACTTCCTGCGGTCGCGGGGCTTCGAGCCGAACGTGGTCCTGAGCTCCGACCACAACGAGACCCTCCAGGGCGCTGTGGCCGCCGGCCTTGGCGCCGCTCTCATCCCACGCCTCTCGCTCGACCTTTCCGATTCGGCGACCGAGCTCTACGGCCTGGGCGAGGACGGGCCCGTGCGCCTCGTCTCGATCATCTGGCACGCCGAGAGATCCGTGAGCGCTTCGGTGCACTCCTTCGTCGCGGCGGCGAAGGAAGTCTGCGTCAAGGTGTCCGACGGTCTCGAGCGCCAGACAGAAGAAATGATCGCGCTGCTCCCCCTGGAGTAGGGCGGTTAATGACGCGATAAGGAAGCGACAGCACCGCGAGGCTAACCGCACGGCGGTCGCTTCGTCATTGGTCAGAGATCGCCCACCGAATTCTGCGGAGATTCCCGCGGCTGAAAGGACCGGTGAATGACGGCCATGACGAAGGCTTCAATTTCCATGCCACAAGACAGGAGAAGTCGATGAAACGGCGTAGACTGCTCGCGCTCGTCCTCGCTGCCTGCTCTCTGGCTCTCGTAGCCGTCGCGTGCGGCGGCGGAGACGACGGACCGTCGGCAAGCGGCGACACGACAGGAGACTCCAGTGGCGGGAAGCCGACGAAGGGCGGCACGTACCGAATCTCGACGACGCAGTTCAACCACACCGGCGGGTTCGACCCGACGGGTGAGTATCTCGGCACCGATCTCGGTCTCTACAGCAACCTGCTCGTAAGGACGCTCGTCGGCTACGAGCACAAGAGCGGTGCCGACGGGAACAAGGTCGTCCCCGATCTCGCCACTGACATGGGCGAGGTCTCCGAGGACGGGCTCACCTACACGTTCACCCTCAAGGACGGGGTCAAGTTCTCTCCGCCCGTAAACCGCGAGGTGACGTCGAAGGACGTTGTCTACGCCTTCGAGCGGATCGGGACCGAGGCGCTCGTCGCCCAATACGGCTTTTACTACACCGTCATCAAGGGCATGGCCGAGTTCACTGCCGGCGACGCCAAGACGATCTCGGGCATCGAGACGCCCGACGACAAGACGATCAAGTTCACGCTGACGAAGCCCACGGGCGACTTCCTGTTCCGGCTGAGCATGCCCGCCGCGGGGCCGATCCCCGAGGAAGTCGGCAAGTGCTTCACGAAGGCAGGGGAGTACGGCCGGAACGTCATCTCATCGGGCCCGTACATGTTCGAGGGCTCGGACAAGGTCGACATCTCGAGCTGCGAGACCATCAAGCCGGCCAAGGGCAACGACCCCACGCGCAGGATGATGTTCGTCCGGAATCCGAACTACGACCCGTCCACCGACGGGACGCGTCCGAGCTATATGGACGCGCTCGAATACACGATCAACACGAACCCGAACGACATCTTCAACAAGATCGAGGCGGGCGAGCTCGAGGGTGAGGAGGAGTCGCCTCCGCCTCGCGTGCTCCGCGAGTACTCGACCACCTCGGAGCTGAAGGATCGGATCCACACCGAGGCGGGCGACCGCACCTGGTACATCACGATGAATCTGACGCAGCCGCCGTTCGACGACCTCCACGTCAGGAAGGCAGCGAACCTGATCATGGACAAGGCCGGGCTCCAGCGCGCCTGGGGCGGGCCGATCCGCGGCGACATCGCCGAGCACATCGTGCCCAACACGATGTTCAACGGCGACCTCGACGACTACGCGCCGTACGGAACCGAGAACGGTGCCGGCGATGCCGCCAAGGCCGCGGAGGAGATGAAGCTGTCGAAGTACGACACGAATCAGGACGGGAAGTGCGATGCGCCTGAGTGCTCGGGCGTCCTCTTCGTGAACCGGAACGTCCCGCCGTGGACTGACATGGAGCCCGTGATCGAGCAGTCGTTCGCAAAGCTCGGCATCGAGCTCAACACGCGTGAGTTCGAGGATGCGTACCCGATCATCCAGGACGCGACCCGTAACGTCCCGCTCTCGGCCGTCCCCGGCTGGGGCAAGGACTACGCGGACGCCTCGACCTTCATGGTCCTCTTCGACAGCCGGTCGATCCTCCCGCAGGGAAACGTGAACTACTCCCTGACGGGCCTGACTCCGGCTCTGGCGAAGAAGTACAAGATCAGCGGTACCGTCGCGAACCTTCCGAGCGTCGACGCGGACATCGACGAGTGCAACAAGCTCCTCGACGACGAACGGCTGACGTGCTGGGAGGAACTCGACAAGAAGCTGACGGAGGAGATCGTCCCGTGGATTCCCTACCTCGACGCCACCAACGTTGACATCCTGGGGCCCGCGGTGACGGGATACGAGTACGACCAGTTCTCGGGAACCCCTGCGTATTCCCGGGTAGCAGTCGACCCCTCCAAGCAGAAGTAGCGACCGCGGAACCGTCGCTCAGGGAAGAGCCGTCCTTCGGGGCGGCTCTTCCCGTTTGTAGAGCTAGACGTCGCCTTCGAAGGTGTCGCAGGCGCCAGACCTACCGCTGTCGAACCCCTTGCGGAACCACGTCGTGCGCTGCTCGGACGATCCGTGCGTCCAGCTCTCCCGGTCGATCTGTCCCGTGGCCTGTTGCTGGATCCGGTCGTCGCCGACTGCCGCAGCGGCTGCGAGGCCTTCCTCGATGTCGCCCGGCTCCAGGAGGTTCTCCTCGAATGCGGAATGCGCCCAGACGCCTGCGAGGCAGTCCGCCTGGAGCTCGAGGCGAACCGAGAGCTCGTTCGCCTGTTCCGGGTGCGCCTGCTGCTCGCGACGCACGTCCTCCGAGACGCCGATCAGGTTTTGAACGTGGTGCCCAAACTCGTGTGCGATCACGTATGCCTGCGCGAAGTCGCCCGGAGCGCCGAATCTGTCTCGGAGCTCCCGGAAGAACTCGAGGTCGAGGTACACCTTGCGGTCGACCGGGCAGTAGAACGGACCCGTGGACGAGGAGGCGGGGCCGCAGCCCGACTGGGTAGCGCCGCTGAAGAGGACGAGCTCGGTCGGCTCGTACTTCTGCCCTCCCGCCGCGAAGGCGCGCGCCCAGGAGTCCTGGATGTCGTCCACCACGAATTCGACGAACTGCTTCAAGTCTGCGTCCGGATCGGCGGACGCCGGAATCCCGCCCCCCTGTGCTCCGGGCATCTGCTCGATCGGAGGGAGGCTGGGCACGCTGTAGCCGCCGCCTCCACCGCCGAGGGCCCCGCTGTTGAGGAGCAGCACGACGATCGCAATGATGAGGCCGACACCGCCGAGCCCACCCTTGGCCCCGATCGGCATGCCGCCCATGCCGCCCATCGACCTGCCCCGGCGGTCCTCGACTTGACCGCCTCCCACACCGCGTCGCCACTTCATGATTTATGGAGGGTTGCCAGTCGTGAATAAGGCGAAACCCAAGTGGTGCGTAACGGTATCGTCCTCGGGTGGCCTACAGCTTGCTCCACGAGGGAGATTCGTCGATCGAATCGTTTCGCGGCGTCTTCTTGAAGATGCGCCGCGCTCTCGGGACGACGGCCTTCGGCCTGAACGAGGTGCGCCTACCGGCGGGAGCCGCAGGAGCCGAGCATGACGAGACCGCGACCGGCCACGAAGAGGTCTATGTCGTGCTCGCGGGCGAGGGGACGTTCACGATCGACGGAGAGGATGTCGCGGTCACGGAAGGCGATTATCTACGCGTCGACCCTGCCTCGACGCGCCAGGTTCTAGCCGGGCCGGAAGGCCTGCGCTTCATCGTGGTCGGAGCGAAGCCGCAGCCCGAGTACGACGGTCGCGAGTCCCTCTAGGTCTCGCGCAGCGCCACTCGCCTCGATGGCTCGTGAGCTCGTTCTTGTCGCAGTCGGCGCCTGGTGCTTCCTCGTGGCGCTTCTCGGAAGCAGCATCGGGCTGATTCTCGGCACGATTCGCCTGCCCGTCCTTTTGCTCGTCGCGTCATCTCCGGCGGCCGGCGCAGGAGCGAACGTCGGCATCTCGGCCGTGTCGGCGGCCGCCGCCTCGATCGCGCACCTGCGTGCGGGGCGGGTCAACTGGCGACTCGTAGGGTGGATGGCCCCGCCGTCGATCGTGGGCGCCGTGATCGGCGGCTACCTCGGGGGCAGACTGCCGTCCCGAGTGCTCCTGGCCTTGATCGGCGCGCTGCTTTTCTCCTTCGGGATCAGGCTCCTCCGCCGTCCAGCCGGCGATGGCCCGGGGCCGACGGCGCTGAACCTGCGGGCGGCGGCGGTGACCGGCTTCGGAATCGGCCTGCTGGGCGGCCTCGTTGGACTGATCCTCGGCACGCTTCGCGTCCCGGCGCTGATTCGGTACGTCGGTGAGACCGCCCACCGCGCCGTCGGCACGAATCTCATCGTCGGTCTTGCTCTGGGGCTCGCGGGGTCCTCGGCCATACG
>Ga0307320_10000257_pt1 | contig 19416 bp, 21 predicted proteins | sample ER_DNA_369_FD_194495 | JGI IMG/M metagenome (GOLD analysis project Ga0307320, IMG submission 194495) | Bulk soil microbial communities from the East River watershed near Crested Butte, Colorado, United States - ER_DNA_369 | ecosystem: Environmental > Terrestrial > Soil > Floodplain | place...
TCGCGACGTCCGAGCAGAGGAGCTTCGCCATCGCCGAGTACTTGGTCAGGTCAGGCGCATCCTCGTCGATCATGACTCCGACCTTGTAGAGGAGGTCGCGCGCCGCCTCGCACTTCGTCTCCATGTCCGCGAGCTTCGCCGCGATCATCTGGTGCTCGACGATCGGCTTGCCCATGGTCTCCCTCGACTGGGCGTAGTCGAGCGCATAGTCGGTCGCACCCTGGGCGATCCCGAGCGCCTGGGCGGCAATCCCGGGCCGCGAGCGGTCGAGGATCCGCATCGCGATCTTGAAGCCCTCGCCCTCGCTCCCGATGAGATTCGCCGCCGGCACGCGGCAGTCGTTGAAGAAGACCTCGCCGGTGGTCGAGCCTTTGATCCCGAGCTTCGGCTCGATCCGGCCGACCTCGAAACCGGGTGCGTCGGACTCGACCATGAAGCACGAGATGCCGTCGTGACCCGCCGAAGGGTCGGTCTTCGCGAACGCCGTGTAGAGGTGTGCGACCCCTGCGTTCGTGATGAAGCGCTTCGAGCCGTTGAGGACGTACTCGTCGCCGTCGCGCTTCGCCTCCGTGCGCATCGCGGCGGCATCCGAGCCGGAGCCGGGCTCGGTCAGCGCGTAAGCGGCGATCCACTCTCCGCTCGCGATCTTGGGCAGGAAACGGTCCCGTTGCTCCTCTGTGCCCGCAAGCCGCAGCGCGAGGGAGCTCAGCTCCTGCACGGCGAGGATCAGGCCCACCGTCGCATCGGCCTTGGAGATCTCCTCCACGGCGACGAGCAGCATCAGCGCACCCGCGTTCGCCCCTCCGTGGCGCTCGTCGAAGGCGAGCCCGAAGATCTCGTGTTCGCGCAGGAGCTCGACCATGTCCCAGGGGAAGTCGCCGGACTCGTCGATCTCGGCCGCGCGAGGAGCGATTCGCTCACGCGTCAGGGTGCGGACGAGCTCGCGGATCTCACGCTGTTCCTCGGAAAGCGGGTCCCACGGCACAGGTCAATTCTAGGTGCGGTCGGGGTCTTCGAACCGCGCGTGCAGGTGGTTGTCGTGATTCCACAAGACCTGCACGATCCCCGGCGGGCCGGTGAGGCTCGTGTTCGGGCCGACGAAGACGACCGAGGCGCCCACGGCGACGAAGCGGTCGACGAGATCCTGTGCGAGCCGGTGCTCGATCTGGCTCGCAACGAGCGGCGGCCGCTCGCGCCGGTCCCGCCGCGGGTAGTAGACATCGACGTCGAGCCCGTTCTGGTGGGACGCGTGGCGTGGCCCGAAGGGGCCTCCCCGCCGGCGGCTGAGGTCGCCGACCCCGAGTCGCGGCGCAAACGGGTGCGCCTCTGCGTAACCCGCGACGACGCCGATGACCTTGCGGACGAGGAAGTCCGTCCCCCACCTCCTCCCAGGCCGGTCGGGGCGGCGATGGAGCAGCGGATCCCACGTGAAGAAGCGAGCGCCGGCCGCGGGGAGCTGCACGCCGCGCACGAGCCTTCCTGCCGCCGGTGTCCCGACCGCGTGGGAATGGCGCCACTGCATTGCCCGAACCGTTTGTGGAGGGGCCGGCGCGCCCTCGTCCGCCGACGGCGTGAGGAAACCGCAGAGAGCGAACGTCAGGAAGATCAGGCAGATTGTCCGCACGCAGGGGGTACGTGAACCTCGCGGTCGGCGGTCCGCGTACAAGAGACCATGGGAATCGAGATCTTGCTCTCCGCAGTCGCGCTCGCCTCCTCGGGGCCGAGCACGGGCACCGAGGTCGTCGGCCACTCGACGCGGGACCGCCCCATCAAGGTGCACCGCCTCGGCGATCCGGCGAGCCCGCACAAGGTGCTCGTCGTCGGCTGCATCCACGGGAACGAGTGCGCGGGGAGCGCGGTCACGCACAACCTCGTCCGCCGCAAGCCGCCGGGCAGCTTCGACCTCTGGGTGATCCACTGCGTGAACCCGGACGGGCGCAAGCTCGGCGTGCGCCAGAACGGCCGCGGGGTCGACCTGAACCGGAACTTCGGCTCGGAATGGATCCCGATCGGAAGCCGCTGGGACCCCGAGTACTCGGGCCCACGTCCGTGGTCGGAGCCCGAGACGCGCACCGTGCGGAGGCTCGTCAAGGACCTCCGGCCGGAACTGACGATCTGGTACCACCAGCCGCAGACCCTCGTGCGCGCCTGGGGCCAGAGCGTGCCGGCTGCAAAGAAGTTCGCGCGCTTTTCCAACATGAGCTTCGCCAAGATCCGCTGGCCGCATGGCACCGCGCCGAACTGGCAGAACCACCGCTTCGCGGGCACGAGCTCCTTCGTGGTCGAGCTGGCGCCGGGCGCGCTCTCCAAGCACAAGGCGAATCGCCAGGCCTACGCCGTCATACGCCTCGCGCGGACGTTCGCGAACTAGACGCGCTCGGCGAGGATCTCGTCCGAGGTCGACAGGTGGGCGCCCGACCGCTCCATCTCTTCGAGCGCGCGCTCGGAATCCCCAGGCTCGACGTCGACGCCGCGCACCGCATCCTCCACGACGGTGACGTCAAACCCCTCACGCCGCGCGTCGAGCACGGTGCTCTTGACGCAGTAGTCGGTCGCGAGCCCCGCCACGAACAGGCGGTCGACCTCCCTCTTGCGGAGAAGTTGGCCGAGCTGCGTGTCCTGGAACCCGGAGTACCCCTGGCTGTTCGGGTCCTGGCCCTTGTCGATCACGACGTCGATCTTCTCCCGCTCGAGGTCCGGATGGAGCTCGGCTCCGGGGGTTCCCTCGACGCAATGCACGGGCCAGATCGAAGGTGGATCGGCGCCGCGCCATTTCTCCGCGTCGACTTCCACGCCCGCGAACGAGCCGTGGTCGGCGCAATGCCAGTCGCGCGTGGCGATGACGAGGTCGAAGCTGTCCAGGAGCGCGTTGATCGGCTCCGCGATCTCGGCGCCCTTCACCACGGGCAGCGCACCGCCCGGCGTGAAATCGTTCTGGAAGTCGACGATCAGGAAGGCGTCCACGAGGGGAATGGTATGGACCTCCCGGACGCCTACGCGCGTAGGTCTCCGGATGGACTTTTTGCGGGCAGAGCCTCGTATAGTCGGCACGCCATGGCAGGAGCGGGCCGCGAGGAACGTGCCTGGGTGCGCGGCGCCCAGGCCGGATCGGCCTCGGACCTCGAGGCTCTCTTCCGCCACCACTGGCCCGGCGCATACCGCGCCGCCTACCTCGTCGTCCACGATGGAGCCGCCGCCGAGGACATCGCCCAGGAGGCGTTCCTCTCAGCCGTGCGCGCCCTCGACAGCTTCGACCGCCGCCGCCCTTTCGGCCCCTGGCTTCATCGCATCGTCGTGAACCGCGCAATCGACTGGACTAGAGCAAGGGCTCTGCGGCGCGAGGTCGGAGACGAGCAGCTCGCCGTCGCACCTTCGCGGCCGGAGACACCGCCCGACGATCTCAGCAACGAGATCATGGCCGCGCTGGGTTCCCTCTCGCCCGACCACCGGGCAGTGGTCGTGCTGCGCTACGTCCTCGACTACTCGCCCGGCGAGATCGCCGAGCTGCTCGAGCTGCCGCGCGGCACCGTCAACTCGCGCCTCCGGCGCGGCCTGGACACCATGCAGGAGCGCGTAATGAGGGAGCAGTCGTGAGCGAGCGCGTACGCCAGGCCCTCCGGCAGGCGCCCCTCCCGGACGAAGCCGGGGCAGCTGACCGCGCGTGGGCGCTCGTCGAGCGGGCGTTCGAGTCGCGCGAGCGAATCCCCTGGGCAGGAAAGCGCCGCGGACCGCTCGTCGCGCTCGTGGCTGCCGGGGCGATCGCGGTCGCGGCGCTGACGCCGCCGGGCATGGCGGTCGTCGACCGCTTCCGCGACGCCGTCGGGCGGGAGCCTTCGCAGCCCGCGCTCGTGAAGCTGCCCGCCCCCGGGCGCCTGCTCGTTCTGTCTCCGGAAGGCCCGTGGGTCGTCCAAGAGGACGGCTCGAAGCGCCTGCTCGGTGACTACGAGGACGCGTCGTGGTCTCCGCGCGGGCTCTTCGTCATCGCCACGCGGGGACACCAGCTCGTGGCGCTCGACTCCGAGAGCGGAGAGCCGCGCTGGTCGCTCTCGCGGACGGAGCCTGTCCGTGACCCGGGCTGGTCGGGCGGCGGACTGGACACGCGGATCGCCTACCGGGCGGGCGACACGCTGCACATCGTCGCGGGCGACGGCTCTCCGGACGCGGTCGTCGCCGACGGCGTCGCCCCGGTCGCCCCGGCCTGGAAGCCGGATTCCCACGTGCTCGCCTACGCCGACGCGGCAGGGCACGTCCACGTGTTCGACGCCGACACGCGGCGGCAGCTTTGGCGGACGCGGACCGTGAAGGGCGTCCGCGAGCTCGCCTTCTCGGGAAACCGGCTGGCCGTCTCGACCTCGACGCGCGTAGTCGTCTTCCGCCGAGGAGAGCCGACACCGTTCCTCGAGCTGCCGCGCGGTCACGTCCTCCTCGATACAGCCATTATCGGATTCGGAGGCGTCCTGTACGCGGACTACGACCCTCGAAACGACTCCACCACGCTCTTTCGTTCCGACTGCACGATCGCGGGCGCGTGCCGGCTCATGCCCGACACGCGGATGTTCGAGGGTCCCGGCCGCATTTCGAACCTCGTCACCTCTCCTGACCGCGCGTGGATCACGGCGGGCTGGCCAGCCGCGGACCAATTTCTCTTCTTCGAGAGCGCGCCGCGGCGGCTCGGCAAGGTGGACGCGGTCTCCAACGTGACCGCGGAGTTCTCCCCCGGCGGCGAGGCGGGCGGGGTCTTCCCGGAGATCGCCGGCTGGGCGCCGCCCCCGTCGTGAGGCGCCGCGTCCTCGTCGCGCTCGGAACGGCGCTCCTCTGGCTCCCCGTCGCAGACAACCTGCCGGCCGCGGAGCCGCCCGGAGCCGATTGGTCGCGGCCGCACAGGATTCAGTCCGGCGACATCACGGTCTACTACCCGCGGGCGTGGACTGCCTCCGTCGAGGAGACAACGATCGTCGTCCGCTCGGGCAGCAGCCGCATCATGCTCGTCGACTACGGGACCACCCAGGCGGGCTCCTTCCCCCCGCGGCCCGATCGCTTCGACCTGGACGACCATGACCGCCGCTTCCTCTCCTGCCTGGGATTCGAAGGCTGGACCGTGACGTTCACGGATCGCGGCCAGCTGGTACAGGCGTTCGTCAAGCTCGGTCCCAACACGCCGAAGTCCGACGCGGCCGAAGTGCTCGACCGGGTCGAGATCGGCTAGCCGTACCCCTCGCCCCATCCGCCGTCCGGGTCCGATTGGATTGCACGCGTGATCCTCGAGAACGGGACGATCCGCACGCTCGACGCCTCGCTGCCGAAGGCGGGCGCCCTCGCGATCGCGGGCGAGGTCGTGGCCGGCGGCATCGGCACGCACGAGACCGCCCTCGCGAGCCCCGACCGCATCGACCTCGAGGGTCGCTGCGTCCTCCCCGGATTCACCGACGCCCACGTCCATTTCCCGACCTGGGCGCTCGCCCAGCGCCAGGTACGACTCGAGGGCACAAGCTCACTGGACGAGGCGCTCGCCCGGGTCGGTGACGCGGTCGGGTCGGTTCCCGAAGGACGCTGGCTCCGCGGTCTCGGCTGGCGGAGCGGCGACTGGTCTCCCGCCGTCGAGCCGACCAAGGAAGCCCTGGACGCGGTCACGGGCGACGTCCCGGCCGCGCTCATGGCGCGCGACTACCACTCGCTCTGGCTGAACTCGGCGGCCCTCGCTCGGGCGAACGGCGACCTCCAGGTTCCCGGGGGCGTCGTCGAGCGCGACGAGCAAGGCGAGCCGACCGGCGTCCTGCGCGAGGAATGCGCGTGGCATTTCCGCGACCTCTACGTGCGGCCGACGCATGAGGAGATGGTGGACGCCTCGCGCGAGGGAGTCCGGCTCGCGAATTCCCGCGGCGTCGTCGCGATCCACGACAAGGACGGCTGGCTCGGAGCGCTCGCCGTCTTCCAGGAGCTCCAGCGGGAAGGCGCCCTCACGCTGCGGGTGTGGCAGTCGCTTCCGCACGACCACGTCGACCGGCTCGCGGAGATCGGCATCTCGGCTGGCCTCGGAGGCGCGTTTCTCAGGGTCGGCTACATCAAGGCCTTCATGGACGGGACGCTTGGCTCGCAGACAGCGCGGATGCTGGACGGCTCGGGGGTCGAGATCACCAGCCGGGCCGAGCTCGAGGACATCGTCAGACGGTCTGCGCGCGCAGGCTTCCCGGTCGCGGTCCACGCCATCGGCAACCTCGCGAACCGGCAGGCGCTCGACGCCTTCGAGGCGACGCAGGATGAGTGGCGCCCGCGCGGGCTCCGCCCTCGCATCGAGCACGCCCAGCTCCTTGCGCCGGAGGACGTGCCGCGCTTCGCGAAGCTCGGCGTCGCGGCCTCCGTGCAGTTCAGCCACGCTCCGTCGGACCGAGACCTCGCCGACCGCTTCTGGGACGACCTGACGCCGGGCGCCTACGCCTACCGCTCGCTCCTCGACGCGGGCACGCACATCGCCAACGGCTCGGACGCGCCGATCGAGGAGCTCGATCCGCTCGCAGGAATCGCGGCCGGAGTCCTGCGCACGATCGACGACAGGCCGGCCTGGCATCCGGAGCAGCGCGTGACGGTGGAAGAGGCCGTCCACGCCACGTGCGTCGCCCCGGCCTGGCTCGAAGGAGCCGAGCGCCGGCGAGGCCGCCTCGTGCCCGGCCAGCTCGCCGACCTCGTCGTCCTTGACCGCGATCCTTTCGAGTGCCCGCGCGAGGAGCTTCGGGACGTGGCCCTGGTCGCGACGATGGCGGGCGGAAGGTGGGTGCACAACCCGCCGCCGTGGGACTAGCGGCGCCTCCGAGTACAATGAGCGCATGCGCACGATGCGTCCCGTCCATGACGCCAACTGCTCGGTCGCCTGTACGGCCGACATCATCGGCGCCAAGTGGACTGCGGTGATCGTCCACGACATGTCCGAAGGGCCACGCCGTTTCTCCGAGCTCGAGCGCTCCTGCCCCGGCATCAGCCCGCGAACGCTGTCCGAGCGGCTCCGCGTCCTCGAGCAGGAGGGGATCCTCCAGCGGACGAGCGCGCGCCGCCGCGTGGACTACTCCTTGACCGAGAAGGGCGAGGCGCTCCTGCCGATCATCGACGCGATGCGGCAGTTCGGACACGAATGGCTCGTCCCCGAGCACGGGCACGCGCACACGTCCGCGGACGACACCGCGCTCGTCTAGCTACAGCGCCTTGAAGGCGAGCAGGGTCTCGCGCGCGGCGGCGACGCCGAGCGGGATGTAGCGCGCGAGCAACCGCTCGTTCGGCGAGTGCACGTTGGCGCCCGGGAGCGAGAAGCCGGTGAGGATCGTCGGAATCCCCTTGTCGGCGAGCGCGGGCACGATCGGCAGCGTGCCGCCGGTTCTGAGCAGTAGAGGGCGTTTTCCGAGCGCGTGCTCGAAGGCGTCCTGCGCCAGCTTGACGGCCGGTGCGTCGGGGGAGATGAGCCCCGCGGGAGCAGACGACCAGCGCTCGATCTCGAGCTCGGCGCCTTCGGGCGCCGCCTCGCGGAGGAGCCGGTCGAAGGCTGCGGCGATCTCGTCGACGTCCTGGCCAGGCGCGAGCCGGATGGAGACGTTCGCCTCGGCGTCCACCGGAAGCACGGTCTTCTGCAGGATCGGCGAGCCGCCCGCGAGGCCGTTCACGTCCACGGCGGGACCGGCCAGCGTGCGGGGGTAGAAGTCCTCGGCCGCTGCGGCGTCCATCGGACGCGCGCCCTCCGCGGCGAGGACGTCCGCGCCCGGGTCGAGCTCGCCCCATGAGCGCCGCTCCTCCTCGGTCGCGGGCGCGACTCCGGCGCGCAGCTCGTCCGGCAGGACGACGACCGCCTCCAGGGTCTGCATCAGCGCATGCACGGCGTTCAGCGCGGCGCCGCCGAACATCCCGGAGTGGAGGTCGCGCTCGCCGCTCGAGAGGCGCACATGGAAGTAGATGAGCCCTCGTGTGCCGAGGTCGAAGGAAGGCACGTCCTCACGAGGCATGCCGCTGTCGAAGATGATGCAAGCGTCCGCTCCGCGCTCGTCCGCCTCGAGGAACTCGACGATCGAATGGCCGCCCGTCTCCTCTTCCCCGTCGAAGGCGATGCGCACGTTGACCGGGAGCTCGCCAGCGCTCGCGAGCAGCTCCGCGGCCTTCAGCAAGAGGTACGAGTTCCCCTTGTCGTCGACCGAGCCGCGGGCATAGAGATAGCCGTCGCGGATCTCGGGCTCGAAGGGATCGGACTCCCAGAGGTCGAGCGGCGCCGGCGGCTGCACGTCGAAATGGCCGTAAAGCATGACCGTGGGCGCATCGCCGTCTCCGCTCGACGCGGGGATCTCCCCGATCGCGAGCGGGAAGGTGGACGTCTCCACGAGCCCGGCCTCGCCGCCCGCGGCTCGCACGAAGTCGCAGACCCACTCGCCGGCGCGTCGCACGTCGCCGGCATGCGCCGGGTCCGCGCTCACGCTGGGGATGCGGAGGAGCTCGTAGAGCTCCTCGAGCCAGGCCTGATCGGGACCGTCAGCCACCGGCCTGCGAGTCTAGCCGGGTGCGAGCACGTTCAGGCGGCGGGAGCCGCGGAACGACGGGGCGCCGACGAGATGACGAGCGCAACCACGACGAGCCCGATCCAGGCCCCGCCGACGACGGGCAGCTCTGCGACGCCAGCGATCGCCGAACCGACGAAGACATTGGCCAGGTAACCGAGGAAAACCGCTCCGAGGGCCCGGCCGAAGCCCACCGGGGCATCCCCGAGCAGCGACGCGGCCTGTTGGGTGATCCAGGCCGTGATCGCCACCTGCGCCGCCGCTAGGAGGAGGGCGGCGAGGACGAGCCCACCCAGACCGCGGTAGCCGTCGACCGAGCCGACCGCAAGCGCCGTGGAGGATGCGAGCGCAAACGGCCAGAGAAGCAGCAGGGCGAGCACGGCGCCGGCGAAGTATCCGGCGAGCGCTCCCCCCAGGGAGGCGAGGAAGCCCGGCGCCGACCGGTAGCGCGTCTCCACGGGCTCAGCGCGGCCGCTTAGGCCGCGACGTCTCTGAGCTTTTGGCTCTCAGCCAGGGCCTGGAGCTTCTTCAGGCTCTGGTTCTCGATCTGGCGCACGCGCTCGCGGGTGACGTGGAATGTCCGCCCGACCTCGTCGAGCGTCCGCGGGTGCTGGCCGTCGAGGCCGTAGCGAAGCTCGAGGACGCGCCGCTCGCGGGGCGAGAGCGCGCACAGGATCCGCTTGAGCGTCTCCTTGCGCAGCGTGGTCTCCGCCGCCTCGTCCGGAGCTGCGGCGGACTGATCGGCGAGGAAATGTCCGAACTCGGACTCCTCCTCGTCGCCGACCGGCTTCTCCAGGGAGATGGGCGTCTGCGCGCTCCGCCGGATCTGCTCGACCTCTTCGCGTTCGATCTCCAGCTCGCGCGCGATCTCGTCCGCGGTAGGGTCGTGCCCGAGCTCGGCGAGGAGCTTGCGCTCGACGCGGCCGATCTTGTTCAGCTTTTCGACGACATGGACGGGCATGCGGATCGTGCGCGCCTTGTCGGCCAGGGCACGGGCGACCGCCTGCCGGATCCACCACGTCGCGTAGGTGGAGAACTTGAAGCCCTTGCGGTAGTCGAACTTCTCCGCAGCGCGAACCAGGCCGATCGTCCCCTCCTGGATGAGGTCGAGGAAGGGCAGGCCCTGGTTGCGGTAGTTCTTCGCGATCGAGACAACGAGGCGGAGGTTCGCCTCGACCATCTGCTGCTTCGCGCGGTGGTCGCCGCGCTCGATGCGCTTCGAGAGCTCGACTTCCTGCGCTGCCGTGAGGAGCGGCACTTTGCCGATGTCCTTGAGGAAGAGCTGGAGCGAGTCGGTCGACACTTCGGCCGCGTCCGGTTGCGCCGAGGTTGGCTCCTCCTCCTCGGGCTCCGACTCGACGACCTCGATGTGAAGCTCGTCGAGCTGCTTGTAGAACTCGTCGATCTGGACCGTGTCCAGCTCCAGCTCGTCGAGCGCGAGCGCGACTTCCTCCTGAGTCAGGAAGCCGGCCTCCTGGCCCTGGCGGACGAGCGCCTTGGCGGCGTCTTCGTCCAGCGTCACGCCTTTCCCACCATTCCCTCTCCCCTCGTGCAAGCTGACCCCCTCCTCTGACCGTATTGACGGCCCCCGATTTGTCAACGGCCTCTCCGTGCCGGATGCCACATTTGTGTGGCGCGACTCTTGCACGACCACCGGACAGTTCGCCATGGGCCGACTGGACTATTTCTTAGACGTTAGGTCCCAATGCCTTCAAGACGGGAAAGAAGCGATTTTGCTTCCCGGCTGTAGAGACTTACAGGCATGGTAGCTGCGGCTTTCTCCAACTGCGCGCGCGCGTCCTGAACGTCTCTGATCCACAGGAGAAGGACGCCGAGGTGGAAGCGGACGAGCGCGGAGTCCGGGTTGTCGCGTGCCAGCGGCCCCAAACGGGAGAAGGCGGCCGAAGGGTCGTCCTTGTCGAAACGCCCGACCGCGGCGGCAACCTTGGCGTCCAGCCGGTCGGGCGCGATCTCGAGCGCGCGGTCGAAAGCGGCACGTGCCGAGATCGGCTTGCCGACCCGCTGCAACGCCGCGCCATAGAGGATCCACTGGTCGGCGCCGCCGCCGCGTGCCGCCGCCTCGAACCCGTCGAGCTGCTCCTGGGGCGACTTGCCGGTGAGGCCCGGGGGCGGCTCCAGCGTGGTGAAAAAGGACGGCAGCCCGGGCGCCATATCGGGATGAAGAACGTCGCCGGCGCGGACGGCTGACTGCGAGTCGGGCTCGACTTCGACCGCCTCCCGCCACTCGGCCGCCGCTTCGTCCTGCTGCCCCTCGGCATAGAGGGCGAGTCCGAGGTGGAGATGGACGAGCGCGCTGTCGGGATGCGACGCCTCGAGCTCCCGCAGCCGCTCGAGCGTTCCGTCGGGCCAAGCGGAGACCGCGGCCCCGACCGCGGCCTCGAGCGACTCCGGGTGGTCTCGGAGCAACGCGGCGAACTGCGCGCGCGCGTCGTCGGTCCGGCCGCTGTCGTAGGACCGTTCGGCCGCGCGGAGAGCTTGCGCCTCGGAGTCGTCGCCGAGGAGGACGCTGAGCTCGAGGACGGGAGGCTTCTCGCCGGGGCTCCCGTCCCCGCGGCCGATGAGGGCGACTCCGGCCACGACGGCCGCGGCGACGAGAGCGAAACCCCCGACGATCAGCCGAATGCGGGTTCGCGGAGACACGTGCCGAGCGTAGCCCGCGCGCCCTGGGCAGCCGAGGCCAAGTTGCTATATTTCGTGAAGTTATGCCGACGTACCGCGAGCTGCTTCAGCAGACCAAGTCAGAGATCGAAGAGGTCGACGCCTCCGCGGCGCAGGAGCTTCTCTCCGAGGACTCCGTCGCAGTCGTGGACGTGCGCGAGCGCGACGAGTGGGACGAAGGTCACCTCCCCCGCGCGGTACACGTGCCGCGCGGCAACCTGGAGTCCCGGATCGAGCGCACTGTCCCGGACAAGTCGAGCAAGGTGCTCCTCTACTGCGCCGCCGGAAACCGCTCCGCCTTCGCCGCGAAAACCCTCGAGGAGCTCGGCTACGAGAACGTCGTCTCGCTCGCCGGCGGCTTCACCGACTGGAAGCGGAACGGCCTCCCCTACGAGGTCCCCGAGACGCTCGACGCGACGAAGCGCCGCCGCTACAGCCGCCACCTCCTGATCCCCGAGGTCGGCGAGGAGGGGCAGCTCAAGCTTCTCCAGTCGCGCATCCTCCTGATCGGCGCGGGCGGGCTCGGCTCGCCGGCCTCGCTCTACCTCGCAGCCGCCGGCGTCGGCACGCTCGGGATCGTCGACGACGACGCGGTCGACGAGACGAACCTTCAGCGCCAGATCGTCCACTCGACCGACCGTCTCGGCGAGCCCAAGGCCGACTCGGCCAAGCGGACGATCGAGGCGCTGAACCCGGATGTCACCGTCAAGGTCTTCAAGGAGCGCCTCACGTCGGAGAACGTCGACCGGATCCTGGGCGAGGGCTGGGACGTGATCGTCGACGGCGCGGACAACTTCCCGACGCGCTATCTCCTGAACGATGCGTCGGTCTGGCACGGCATCCCCGTCGTGCACGGCTCGATCTTCCGCTTCGAGGGCCAGGTGACGGTCTTCAAACCGCACGAGGGCCCCTGCTACCGCTGCCTCTTCCCGCAGCCGCCCCCTCCCGAGCTCGCCCCTAGCTGCGCCGAGGGCGGCGTGCTCGGCGTCCTTCCGGGCGTCGTCGGCTCCCTGCAGGCGAACGAGGCGCTGAAGCTTGCGCTCGGGATCGGCGACCCGCTCGTCGGCCGCCTGCAGATGTTCGATGCCCTCGAAGGCACCTTCACCGAGATCTCCCTCCGCCGCGACCCGGACTGCCCGGTCTGCGGCGAGAGCCCCACGATCACGAGCTACATCGACTACGTCGAGTTCTGCCAGGGCGGAAGGACGCACGTAGCCTCGTGACCCGCGTTCGCATCCCGCCCACGCTCCGCGACTCGGTCGGCGGCGCACGAGAGGTCGACGCCTCCGGCTCCACCGTCCGCGAGCTCCTGGCCGACCTCGCCGAACGTTTCCCCGGTCTGGGCAGCCAGGTACTTGAGAACGGGAACGAGATCGTCCCGTTCGTGAACGTCTACGTGAACAACGAGGACGTCCGCACCCTCGAAGGCCTGGAGACTCCGGTGGGCGACGGCACCTCGGTGATCCTCCTGCCCGCCATGGCGGGCGGCGAGCGAACGCTGACCCCCTCCCTCCTCGAGACGATCGGCGGCACCCCCCTCGTCGAGCTCTCTCGGATAAGCCCGGAAGGGGGCGCACGGCTCTACGCAAAGCTCGAGGGCCAGAACCCGACCGGTTCGATCAAGGACCGGATCGCGAAGACGATGGTCGAGGCCGCGGAGTCCTCGGGCGAGCTCGAGCCGGGACGCGAGCTCCTCGAGCCGACGAGCGGCAACACCGGCATCTCGCTCGCGATGGTGGCGAAGCTCAGGGGCTATCCGCTGACCTGCGTCCTTCCCGAGAACTCGACGCCCGAGCGCGTCCGCATGCTTGAGCTCTACGGCGCGAAGGTCGTCTTCTCGCCCGGAAGCGAGGGCTCGAACGGCGCCGTTCGCCACGCGCTGCGCCTCGCGGAGAGCGACCCCCGCTACTTCATGCTCAACCAGTACGCGAACGAGGCGAACCCGCGCGCCCACTACGAGGGCACCGGCGCGGAGATCGCAGAGGCGCTTCCCCGCGTCGATGCGTTCGTCGCCGGCCTCGGCACGGGCGGGACGCTCATGGGCGCCGGCGAACGGCTGCGGGAATCCTTCCCTGATGTCCTGGTCGCGGCCGCGGAGCCCTTCCAGGGCGACCTCGTCTACGGCCTCCGCTCGCTCGCGGACGGCTACGTCCCCCCGATCCTCGACGTCTCGCGGCTCGACCGGAAGATCCTCGTCTCGAACGACGAGTCGCTCACCGGCCTGCGCGCCCTGCTCGACCGGGAGGGAATCTTCGCGGGCGTCTCCTCGGGCGCCGTCGTGCACGTCGCCCGGCGAATCGCAGCCGAGCTCGACGAGGACGCGGTCGTCGTCGCCGTGCTCGCCGACGCTGGCTGGAAGTACCTGTCCGCCGACTTTTGGACGGATGGCGCGCGGACGATGGAAGACCACCTCTGGTGGTAGTTCCGCCTGCGGTGCGCTCGGCGCTCGTCGAGCACGCCGAGGCGGAGAGCCCGAACGAGGCCTGCGGAGTCGTCGTCTTCAGAGACGGCGAGGCCGAGCGCTACATCCCCGGCACGAACCTCTCCGAAAGCCCGTACCGCTACGAGCTGCAGGTGCCGCCGGACACGTGGTTCCTGGAGGACGACGGCTACGAGCTGGCCGTCTTCCACTCGCACGTCTCGAGCCCGCCGCGCCCCTCGCGCACCGACGTCGAGAACATCGGCCTCTGGGAGGGCAAGCCCTACCTCATCCTCTCGCTGCGAACGGGCGAACTCGCGGGCTGGCGGATCGCCGACGGGCGGATCGAGGCGGAAGAGGTCTCCTAGGAGACGCCGAAGCTGCCGCGCATTGTCTTCGGATGCGCGTCGCAGCGGAACTTGTAAGTGCCGACCTGCAGCGTGACCTTCCAGGTGCGGCTGCCGATGAAGTCGATCGCGGTCTTCTTGCTCACGCCCGGGCCGAGCAGGTGGAAGTTGTGGCCTGAGCTCTGGTCGGAGATGACGAACTTGCGCGCCCCTGGGCTCGCATGGTTCACGGTGGTGCCATTGGCACGCTTGAGCGTGATCGTCGACCCCGGTCCCACCGTTCCGTAGAAGGGCCGCGCCGCGGCGACCGCCGGGACGGCGAGCGCGGCAGCGGCCACGAGGGTCACGAGGACGGAACGGCCTCCCATCTCGTACCCCTACGGCCGGGAGCGGCGAACGGATTCTCCCGGCGTGAGGGATTGACCGGCCGGCACGGAAGGCCGAGAAGGAGATCGTGAGGCTCCTCGCCGTCGTCGCAACAGCCCTCTTCCTCGCCGCGCCCGCGGCGGCGGCGCCCCTGCCCCTCCCCGCCGCGCCCGGGTGCCCGCTCTTCCCGGAGACGAACGTCTGGAACAAGCCGGTCAGCAAGCTCCCCCTCCGCTCGAACTCGAGGAAGGTCGTCCGCGCGATCGGCGCCGGGCTCCCCGTCCACGCCGACTTCGGCTCGGGGCTCTGGGAAGGCGCGCCGATCGGGATCCCGATCACGGTGGTCGACTCTTCGCAGGCAACGTCGGCGGTGGACTTCCACTACGACGACGAGAGCGACGCGGGGCCTTATCCGATCCCGAACGGCGTTGCGATCGAGGGTGGAGACGACTCGGACGGCGACAGGCACGCGATCATCGTCGACTCCGATTCCTGCACGCTCTACGAGCTCTTCGCCCTCTACCCCTCGCCGTGGAGCGCGGGCTCGGGCGCGATCTGGACCCTGACCTCGAACGCGCTGCGGCCTCGCGGGTGGACGTCGGCCGACGCCGCCGGCCTGCCGATCCTCCCCGGCCTCGTCCGCTACGAAGAGGTCGCCGCCGGCCACATCGACCACGCCATCCGCTTCACCGTGAGCCGCTCCAGGCACGCCTACGTCTATCCGGCACGGCACTTCGCCTCGAGCCTGACGAGCAAGGCACTGCCGCCGATGGGCCTGCGCCTGCGACTCCGTGCGAACTATCCGGTGTCCCACTTTCCGCACCAAGCCCAAGTCGTCCTCAAGGCGCTCAAGCGCTACGGGATGATCGTCGCCGACAACGGCTCGAGCTGGTATCTCACCGGCGCGCCCGACCCGGGGTGGAACAACGATCAGCTCCACACGCTCGGCAAGGTCAAGGGGTCGGACTTCCGCGTCGTCGACACGCGCGGGTTCACGAACGGCTAGAGCTCGACCGGACGGCCCTCGTCGGCTGAGCGGTAGAGCGCCTCGAGGGCACGCGCCTGCCCCACCGCGTCGTCGCGGCCGAGGAGCGGCTCGGCCTCGCCGGCGATCGCGGCGCACATGTTGTCCAGCTCGAGGCGATAGGGGTCTGCCGGCGGGAGTGCGATCTCCTCGCGGCTCTCGCCGCGACGCAGGTGCAGGACGAGGCGCTGGGCGAGCCACGGGTCGGGAATGACGAGCGAGCCTTCGGTCCCCACCGCCTCGAGACCGTCGCGCCTCGGGAGGTGCATACCCGCGTCGATCTCCGCGAGCACCCCCCGGGGAAAGCGGAGGACCCCGGTGAAGAGGACGTCCACGCGGGAGTCGCCGATCACCTGCTCGCCGTAGACCCGTTCCGGCTCGCCGGCGAGGAGACGGGCCGCGCTGACGCAGTACGCGCCGACGTCCATGAGCGCACCGCCGCCGAGATCGGGGTCGAGACGGATGTTGCGCCGGCCTTCGAGCGGGAAGCTGAAGGTCGCCCGCACGAGCTGCAGCTCCCCGATCACCCCGCCCTCCACGAGTTGGACGAGCTTGGCCGTCTGCGGGCTGTGCCGCCACATGAAGGCCTCCATCAGGACGCGGCCGGCGCGCTCGGCGGCGTCGAACGCCTCCTCCGCGCCCTCCAGGCTGCGCGTGAGCGGCTTCTCGCAGAGGACGTGCTTGCCGGCGGCGAGGGCCCGCACCGACCACTCGACGTGGAGGGAATTCGGCAGGGAGATGTACACGGCGTCCACCTCGGGGTCCTCGACGAGCGCCTCGTAGCTCCCGTGCGAGCGCTGGATGCCGTGCTCGACGGCATACGCCTCGGCGCGGTCGGCGTCGCGGCTCGCGACGGCGACCACCTCGGCGAAATCCGACTTCTCGGCGGCCGCCAGGATCCGCCGGTTGATCCTCGCGGTGGACAGAAACCCCCAGCGCACCTTGGCGGCGGTCACTTGGCCCCTTCGCGGATGACCCTGTCGGTGGCGCGCACGTCAGAGCGGCTGGACGAACTCGACCGGCGCCCCGTCCACCTCGATGAACGACACGCGCACCTCGCCGAAGACGTCGAATGGCTCCGCGATCGTCTTCTCACCCTCCATCGCGTCCTCGAGGCTGTCCACGAGGTACGCGACGTGCGGCACCGTGCGGATGAGCTCGGCCTCGGGGCTCGAAGGCTCGTACCAGAGCCACTCCACCCGGTACGGGTGGTCGCGCGGGCTCGTGAGCCAGAGGCGCTTCGACTCGAGGAAGCGCATGCCGTCTCGCTTTGCGGCCGCCGGAACGCCGATGTGGTCGAACTCCACTTAGTGCCTCGTCCGGTGATGGTCTCGTGTTTCTTGCGAGTGCACGGGGCCGTCAGGCAAGGACGCAGGGAGCGTCAATATGGAGATACTGGCGCGACTGAGGACGCCGCAGGACGGTTCCGGGTGCCGCCAGAAATGCGCTGACTATTGCCGGATGGGGCACTGAGGGATCCTACTCTGCTGCCGCGAGCTCCTTTGCTTCGTCCTCGGGGAGGAACTCGACCTCGAGCCGCTCGATTCTCGGCCCGTCGACGTCCAGTACATGGAAGCGCATGCCGTCATGCAGGACCTCGTCGCCTTTCTGGGCGGCACGACCGAGCTCACCGAAGACGAAGCCGGCGACCGTGTGGTAGTCCTCCTGCGGCAGGTCGGCCTTGAACTCCTCGTTGAAGTCGTCGATCGGGAACGTGCCGTCGATCCGGATGTGGCTCTCGTCGATACGCTCGACCGACTCGTCCGGGAGGTCGTACTCGTCCTCGATCTCGCCCACGATCTCCTCGAGCAGGTCTTCGAGCGTGACGATCCCCTGGAAGGCGCCGTACTCGTCGACGACGAGCGCCATGTGCTGGTTCTGGCGCCGGAACTCCGCAAGCATCGCCGCGAGGTCCTTCGTCTCCGGGACGACATGGGCCGGGCGAACGAGCTCCTCGACCATGACGTTGTCGATCCCGCGGTCGTAAAGGGCCCTGAAGAGGTCGCGCACGTGCAGGAGGCCGACTACGTCGTCAAGCGACCCCCGGTAGACCGGGTAACGCGTGAACGGCGAGTCGACCACCGCGGCGAGGCACTCGTGGGGCGGGAGGTCGATCGAGAGCGCCACGACCTCGGGCCGCGGCACCATCACCTCGTGGACCTCCTTGTCCGCGAAGTCGAAGACCTTGTAGAGCATCGCCTCTTCTTCCTCGTGGATGACGCCGGTGTCCTCGGCGGCCGCGACCATCATCCGAATCTCGTCCTCGTCCGCGATGACGACCCCGGCGGGGGCCGGCGAGATGCCGAAGAGGCTCGTGAACGCGTTCGCGGACTTCTGCAGGAACCACACGATCGGATACGTGCCGATGTAGAACGCCTCGACCGGGAGCGCGACCCAGAGCGCCGTGTTCTCGTTCTTCGTGAGCGCGACGGCCTTCGGCACGAGCTCGCCGAGGACGACGTGCAGGTACGTGACGATCGCGAACGCGAGGATGAAGGAGACCGTCGCCGCGAGCGCGGGGTCGAGGAAGTGCTCGACGAGCGGCTCGCCGATCGCACCGAGGGCGATCGAGAAGGCGGTGATTCCGAGCTGGACCGTGCCGATGAAGCGCACGGGATCGTCCATGATCCGAAGGGCGATCCTTGCCCGTCGGCTTCCCTCGGCGGCGAGCTCTGACAGACGCGAACGCCTGGCCGTTACGAGCGAGTACTCGGCCGCAACGAAGAACGCGTTCCCCGCGACGAGCAGGAGAACGGCGAGGATCTCGAGGAAAATGGTCACGCCCCGCTTCCCGGGGCGTGGGTACTAGGCGGGATCTCGTCCAACTTCTAGCCTTCAGGATAGCGCAGGGCCCATACCGTCTTCCCGGCCGACACCGTTTCCAAAGGTCTTAGGCCCGCGTCGAGCAGGGCGAGATCGGCTCTGAAGCCTGGCTCCAGGCGCCCGCGGTCGGTGAGGCCGAGGAGCTGCGCGGGAACGAGGCTTGCCATCGCTGCGGCCTCGGGAAGCCCGAAGCTGGCAAACCGCGCGACGATCCCGGCTCCCGAGATGTCGCCGCCGGCGAGACGGTTGTCGGGCGTGAGCGGCTGGGCGACGCGGTCGCTCGTGAGCGCGATCCGGCCCGGCCCGGCCGCACGCACGGTCAGGGCTTCCACCCCCGGATGCAGATGGCGTCCGTCCCCGAGGAGGCCGAGCGTGACGCGCTCGTCCAGCAGCAGGGCGGCGACGGGACCCGTCTCGCGCGCCTTGAGCGGCGACATCGCGTTCCAGAGGTGGGTGGCGAAGCGGGCTCCGGCCTCGACCGCGGCGCGCGCCGTCGCCGCATTGGCGAGCGTATGGCCGACTCCCGCGACCGCCCGCTCGGCCACGATCCGGATCGCGTCACGGGCAAAATCGAGCTCCGGAGCGATGGTCATGAGGCGGACGTCGCCGCGGTCGAGCCATTCGGCGAGGAGATCGAGATCAACCGGGAGGAGGTCGTCGACCGGGAGGGCCCCTGCGGCCTCGGGGTTCAGGAACGGCCCCTCGAGGTGCAGCCCGAGGCAGAGCGGGTCGGTCGTCTCGACGGGTCTCTGCGCGGTCTGAAGATAGCCCGTCACCCCTGTAGCGATCAGGGTTTCCGGCGCGTAGACATGTAGGTCCACGAACCCGGGAAAGATGATTCGCTCGTTGCTCGCGTCGCCGTATTCGACCTCGACGATGAGGTCTTCCTCGATCGTCAGCGCACCCGTTTTTGCGCCACCGATCGGGTCAACGAGAAGTCCCTCTAAAGTGTGACGCCCTCTCACCCGATTATCATCGTGCCTTGGGGGAAGCCGCAGTGTCCACAAACGGAGCCGCAACCGAGATCACGTGCCTGATCGCAGACGATCATGAGGTCGTCCGCGAAGGGCTTCGACTCTCGCTGAGCCGCTCGCCTCAGATCCGCGTCGTCGGAGAGGCGTCGGACGGCGCGAGCGCCGTGGCGATCGCCGAGAGGCGCCGCCCGAACGTCGTGATCATGGATGTGCGCATGCCGGGGATGGACGGCCTCGAGGCGACCAAGATTCTCGCCGA
>Ga0307320_10000262_pt1 | contig 19104 bp, 21 predicted proteins | sample ER_DNA_369_FD_194495 | JGI IMG/M metagenome (GOLD analysis project Ga0307320, IMG submission 194495) | Bulk soil microbial communities from the East River watershed near Crested Butte, Colorado, United States - ER_DNA_369 | ecosystem: Environmental > Terrestrial > Soil > Floodplain | place...
TTCATGCACACCGTCGACGTGGCGTTCAACCGCCTGATCATCGCGCTCGTGGTCGCGGCAGGGCTCATCGGGTCGAGCCTGATCGGCGTCTTCGCGACCGAGGGGCCTCAATTCCTCGGGCTGCATGTCGTCTCGGTGTTCGGCTTCCTGTTCGCCGGATTGCTCGGTGTCTGGCTCCTGAGCGGCGTGATCAGGTCCGGCCGGCTGTAGCCGGACGGTGTTGGTCCCGGCCCTGACGGCTGTAGATCGTTAGGCACAGAGTCGCGCGAAAGGACATCTGGCGTGGCCGGGGGAGCAGCGCTAGCGTCGAGTCCATGCAGAACGTCCTCCTCGCCGAGCCGGAACCGGTGACGCGGGGCTTCCTCGAGCGCCACCTGCGCCAGGACGGATTCGAGGTGCTCGAGGCCGAGGACGGCGAGGCGCTTGAGCTCCTCGAGCGGAGCCAGCCCGACGTGGTGCTCGTCTCGGACGAGATCGCGCTCGATCTCTGTGCCCGTCTGCGCGAGGGTGAACCGGGTCGGTCGTGGGATCGCGACCTGCCCGTGATCGTCCTCGGCGGCCAGCAGGCCGACGCCGTCGACCGAGTGCGTGCCTTTGCGCGCGGGTGCGACGACTTCGTCGTGCGCCCGTTTCACTACGACGAGCTCGTCGCGCGCATCCGCGCCGTCCTGCGCCGAGCTCAGCCGGCGCCGGGGCGAGTGCTTCGGGCCGGTGCGATCGAGGTCGACACGGCGACGCGGCGGGTGACGGTAGGCGACGAGCGCGTGGCGCTGCCGGGCAAGGAGTACGAGCTCCTCGTCAAGCTCGCCGGCGATCCGCAGCGGGTCTTCACGAAGGAGGAGCTGCTCCGCGAGGTCTGGGGCTTCCGCTCCCTGGGCCGGACGCGAACTTTGGACTCGCACGCCTCCCGGCTGCGACGGCGGCTGGCCCGGCCGGACCGGCCGCCGTACGTCCAGAACGTGTGGGGCGTCGGCTACTGCCTGCTCGGCGACTAGCCTTGCCCCTCTATGGAGTCCGCGCTCGCCATCGCAGCGGCGACCTGGGCCATCGCGATGGCTCTCGGGCCGTTGCTCCAGATGAGGAAGATCGTCCAGCACAAGAGCTCGCTCACGATCTCCGTCGGCTACTTCCTCGTGCTCTTCGTCGGCTTCCTGCTCTGGCTCGCCTACGGGATCGCAGCGGACAACCTGGCGTTGATCATCCCGAACACGGTGGCCGCAATCGTGATCGTGATCACGATCCTCGTGGCGCTCCGTTATCGGCGCACGAGCTAGATCTTGAACGCCTGCTCGTAACGACCCAGGACACCCACCCAGCCGCCGCTGTACTGGCCAGCCGCCCGCTCAGCCTCGGCGCCGAGAACCTCCCAGCCGCGATGCTCGAAGTCGAAGCGCGTGCTGTCGCCTTCCGGCGTGAAACGCATCTCGATCTCCGTCGGGCCAGGCGTGTCCGGGTTGACCTGCCAGGCGAGGACGACTCGGTGCGGCGGCTCCCAGGCCGTCACGTGCGCCCAGTGTGCCTCCTTGCCGTTCGTCATGCGCTCGTAGATCCGGCCGTTCGGACCGGGCTCGAAGATGACCGTCTCGGGGCTGCGGTCCTCGCCTTGCATGCCCTCGACGGAGTGCGTGTCGTAGGGCCACCAGTCGGCGATGCCTTCCGTGAAGATCTCGAAGGCCTTCTCCGGAGTCGCTGCGACGACCCCCGACCTGCGGATCGTCAGATCCGTTTGCTGCGCGTTCATTCCCTCTCCTCTCCGTTGCGGGCGACCGCGGACTCGAACGAGGCGAGCGCGGTCTCCCAGAATCTGTCGAAGTAGTCGCGGACCTCGCCGAGGCCGTTCGGATCGACCCGGTAGATGCGTCGCGTGCCGTCACGGCGCTCGGTTACAAGGCCTGCGTCCTTCAGCACACGCAGGTGCTGCGAGACGGCCGGCCGGCTGACGGGGAGCTCACCAGCGAGCTCGCCGACGGCGCGGGGGCCGCCCTGCAGGAGCTCGAAGATCTGCCTTCTCGTCGGATCCCCGAGCGCGTCCATCGCACTTGCGTAAGCCATCACTAACGGTAAGCATAGACTTACTAAGACCGCTCGTCAAGCAGCGCGCCCTCGAGCGAGAGGAGGAGCCGCTTGCGATCCAGCCCGCCGCCGTACCCGACCAGGTCCCCGTTGGCGCCGACGACCCTGTGGCAGGGCAGCACGATCGGGATCGGGTTGCGGTTCATGACCGTCCCGACTGCGCGTGCGGCGCGAGGGCGGCCGGCAGCCTTCGCCAGAGCGCCGTAGGTCGTCAGCTGGCCGTGCGGCACCTTGGCCAGCCGGGTCAGCACCTGACGCGTGAAGTCGGCGGTGGGGGAGAGGTCGACCGCGAGCTCGAAGTCCGTGCGCTTCTCGTTGAAGTACTCATCGAGTTGGCGCCGCACCTCGTCGAGCGGGCGCGACGCACGGAGCACGCGGGCGCCGAACGCGCGGGCCAGCCGCTCGACCTCGCGCTCGGGCTCGGGGTCGAACGAGATCCGGCAGAGGCCTTGCCCGCTGGCGGCGACGAGCAGGGTCCCGACCGGCGTGTCGGCCAGGTCGTAGGCGACGTCCAGCAAACCCTCGGCCGCCGCCGCGTCGCGGAACCGCTCGTCGAGGCTCGAGGAAACGGTCATCGGTGCTCCTTTCGCAGTCGGCGGACTCCCGAGGAGGCGGCCTGGCGCGCTGCCACGTTGCTCGATTCGAGTACCTCGCCGATCTGGTCGTAGTCGAGGTCGTAGCCGTAGCGCAGCACGACGGCGACGCGCTCCTTGGGCGGCAGGTCGCGCGTCAGGTCGGCGAGCTCTGCGTAGGCGGGACGGGAATCTTCTGCTGCCCATTCCGGCAGCGGAGCCTGCGGGCGACGCTTGCGCACGTCGTCGATGGCCACACGGTGCGCGATCGTGAAGACCCAGGCGCGCAGATACCTTCCGTGCTGCAGGCTCGAATACGCACGGAGGGCGCGGAGAAAGGTTTCCTGCCAGGCGTCCTCGGCTGCCTCGCGAGGAAGCAACCCGCGGAGATACTTCAGGATCTCCTCGCGGTGCTCTTCGTAGAAACGCTCGAATGGCGGCAGCACGACTTCCATCATCTTCTGTAACGGGAGAGGCGGCTGAGGTGTGAGACTGACGGACCATGCGCGCCGCAGTCGTCGGGCACACCGAATGGGTTCGGTTCGCAGACGTCGAGCGTGTGCCCACCGCAGGCGAGATCATCCTCGCGCGCCAAAGCTGGATGGAGCCGGCAGGCGGTGGCGCCGTCGCAGCCGTGCGCTTGCGGGAGATGACCGGTGCCTGCGACTTCCTGACCGCGATCGGGAACGACGACCCCGGCCGCCTGGCGCTCGAGGGCCTGCGGGCACTCGGACTTCAGGTCCATGCCGGCACGCGTGATGAGACACACCGACAGGCCTTCACGTTCGTCTCCGACGACGGCGAGCGGACGATCACGGTGCTCGGCCCGAAGCTCGTCCCGTACCGGACCGATCCGCTTCCGTGGGACGAGCTGGCCGAGATCGACGCCGTCTACTTCACAGGCGGCGATACGGACGCGTTGCGGGCGGCGCGGCAGGCCCGGGTGCTCGTCGCCACCGCGCGCGAGCTTCCCACCCTGCAAGAGGCGGGAGTGGAGCTGGACGCGCTCGTGCACAGCGGCACCGATCTCGGCGAGCGCTACGAGCCTGGTCAGCTCGAACCGCCGCCGAAGCTCGTCGTCACGACGATGGGGCGCGAGGGAGGCGAGTTCGTCGCGGGCGAGCGGGAGGGAACGTATGCGGCCGCCGAGCTGCCGGGCCCTCTGGCCGACGCCTACGGTGCGGGCGACTCCTTCGCTGCGGGGCTCGCGTTCGCGCTGGCTCGCGGTGACAGCGTTGAGGACGCACTGGGCTTTGCCGCCCGCAGCGGCGCGGCGGCGATGACCATCAGGGGCGCCTTCGGCTGACGACTAATTGGGTCGCAAGGGTTGCGCTGTGGGGGATCGTGGTTTAAAGTGGGGCGAAGTGGTATACACGTCAGGCCCCTAAATGCTTCTCGGCGAGTACGAGCACACACTCGATGACAAAAACCGCATCACCCTCCCGGCGAAATTCAGAGCGGCTTTCGCGGCAGGGGTCGTCGTCACGCGCGGTATGGACGGTTGCCTGTACGCCTATCGCCAGGAGGACTGGGACAAGCTGGTCGACAGCCGGCTGGCCGGGCTCGACCCGCTCAGCAAGGAAGGCCGCAGGATGCAGCGGTTCTTCTTCTCCGGCGCCGCCGAGGCCGAGCTCGACAAGCAGGGGCGCGTGATGATTCCCGCCGCCCTCATCGAGCACGCAGGGCTGGGGCGGAACGTGGTCGTCGCCGGAGTCAGGGATCACCTGGAGCTTTGGGACGGCGCCGCCTGGCGCAAAGAGATGAAAGAGGTAGAAGGGAGCGCAGAAGATGTTGCCGAACGTCTTGCAACCAAACGAGACTGATCACGTTCCCGTCCTGGCCCACGAGGTGCGTGAGCTCCTCGCGGTCCGGCCCGGTGAGACCGTCGTCGACGCGACCTTCGGGGCGGGAGGCCACGCCGCGCTCCTTGCTGCCGACCTTCAGGGCGCCGGCCGTTTCATCGCCGTCGACCGCGATCCGACCGTCAAGCCGTATTACGAGCAATTCCGCCGGAGGACCGGTGTGCAGTCGCGGCTGCTGCGCGGCGAGGCCTCGGTCATCCTCGACCAGCTCGCCGAGAACGGGCTCCAGGCGGACGCCATCCTGCTCGACCTCGGTGTCTCGAGCATGCAGATCGACAGGCCCGAGCGCGGCTTCTCCTACGCGGTCGATGCGCCGCTCGACATGCGCATGGACCCGACCGCCGAGACCTCTGCCGCCGATCTCGTCAACGATTGGCCCGAGCGCGACCTGATCTCGATCTTCCGCCGCTACGGGGAGGAGCGCTACTCGAAACAGATCGCCCGTGCGATCTCGCGTCGCCGCAAGCAGCAGCCGATCGAGCGCACCGGTGAACTGGTCGAGCTGATCCGCTCCGCCATTCCCGCTCCGGCGCGGTTCGGAGACGGCCATCCCGCCAAGCGCGTCTTCCAGGCTCTTCGCATCGCGGTCAATGACGAGCTCGGCGAGCTCGAGGACGCCTTGCCGGCCGCCTTCGACATGCTTCGCCCCGAAGGGCGGCTCGCGGTCATCGCGTTCCACTCGCTCGAGGACCGGATCGTCAAGCGCTTCTTCCAGAAGCTCGAGAAGGGCTGCATCTGCCCGCCCGACTTCCCGATCTGCGCCTGCGGGCGGGAGCCCGAGCTGCGCCGATTGAACCGCAGGGCGATTCGCCCGAGCGCCGACGAGGTCGCCCTCAACCCGCGCGCCGCCTCCGCCAGGCTGCGCGCCGTGATCAGGACCTAACGTGGGCCAGGCGGCTGCGGTAGCCCGTCCTCGCCGCGGTCCGGCGAAGCCGCGCCCACAGGCGAAGCCCAAGGCAAGGGCCAAGAAGGCGCCCCGCCTCCGAGTCGCAGGTGCGGTGTGGATCGGGATCGTTGCCGTCCTGCTGTCAGGCGTCGTCGCCTTGAACGTCGCGGTCCTGCAACTGAACGTCAAGCTCGAAAATCTGGGGACGGAGCGGACCCGGCTCCGTGCCGAGAACGCCGACCTCGCCTCCGAGATCGCGAGCAAGGCTCAGGCCGGGCGGATCCACACGCTCGCCCGGGGCCAGCTCGGCCTGGAGGTTGCGGACGCGGGCCGGACGACCTACTTGAATCTGGAGTCGGACGGCTAGTGGCGGCGAAGCTGCCCAACCGCCGCATCCGCCTTCTTCTCGTCGTCTTCGCCTTCGCGTTCCTGGCCATGTTCGTCCGGGCCGCCTGGTTGCAAGGCGTGCGCGCCCAGGACCTGGGCCGCATGGCGGAGAGCCAGCACCGCCAGACGACCGTCGACCCGGGCTCGCGCGGCACGATCTACGACCGCCAGGGCATCCAGCTGGCGATCGGCCGCCAGGCGACGACGATTTACGCAAACCCGCAGCAGATCGACGATGCCGAGGCCGTGGCGGCCGTGGTCGCTCAGACGTTGCGCCGTGACCCCAAGGAGATCGAGCGGCTGCTGTCCGACAAGACGAAGGGCTTCGTCTACATCGCGCGCAAGGCCGATGCGAAGCGCGCGAAGCTGCTCGAACAGCAGAACATCGTGGGGCTCGGCTACATCCCCGAAGAGCAGCGTGTCTACCCGCAAGCTCATGTCGCAGCTCAGGTGCTCGGGTATGCAGGGACCGACAACCGAGGTCTTGCCGGGTTGGAGCTCGCCCTCGACCCGGTCCTTCGCGGCCGGCCGGGGCAGGAGACCGTCGTCCGCGACCCCGCCGGCCGAGCGATCAGCATCCTCTCCTCGACAGCCGCCGAGCAGGGCCAGGACGTCTACCTGACTCTCGATCACACGCTGCAGGCGAACGCCGAAGCGGTGCTGCGCCAGACGATCCAGCGCTGGGAGGCGGAGGCGGCGAGCGCCGTTGTCCTCGATCCGCGCAACGGCGACATCCTCGCTATGGCCGTCGAGCGTGGCTACGACGCGAACCGCTTCCCGATCGTGCCGCGTGACCTGCAGCGGAATCGGGCCGTCACCGACACCTACGAACCGGGCTCGACGTTCAAAGTCGTGACCGTCAGCGCAGCGCTCTCAGAGCGGCTCGTCTCGCCCAGCACTGCGTTCACGCTCCCCTACGAGCTCCACGTCGCCGACCGCACGATCCACGACGCGCACGAGCGCGGCACGGAGCGGATGACGGTCGACGAGATCATCTCCAGGTCGTCCAACATCGGGACGATCACGCTGGCTCAGAAGCTCGGCGAGGCGCGCCTCTCGCAGTGGATCAAGCGCTTCGGCTTCGGCGCGCGCACCGGCATCGACTTCCCGGGCGAGACGCAGGGGATCGTTCCGGCGCTCGAGCGCTGGTCCGGATCGACGATCGGCACGTTGCCGATCGGGCACGGCATCGCCGTCACTCCTGTGCAGATGGCCGCCGCCTATGCCACCGTCGCCAACGAGGGCGTCTGGCTGCGCCCGCACGTCGTCGCGAAGGTGGGCTCGACTCAGCGCCCTGCGTACGCCGCTCGCCGCGTCCTCTCGCCGCACGTCGCCCGCCAGGTGATGGCGATGATGCGCGACGTGGTCGTCGAGGGCACCGGCCAGGAGGCTGCGCTGCCGGGATACCAGGTGGCGGGCAAGACCGGAACGGCGGCGAAGCCGGACGCGAGCGGCGGCTACTCGAAGTCCGATTACGTAGCCTCGTTCGTCGGTGTCGTCCCCGCGACCAACCCTCGTCTCGTCGTGCTCGTGACGGTTGACGAGCCGCGCGGCGCGATCTGGGGCGGCACGATCGCAGCTCCGGCCTTCGCCGACATCGCCCGCTTCGCGCTCCAGTACCTCGAGATCCCGCCTGACGCGCCCGAGACGCTCCCCGCTCGGGAGTAACTGACCGCGTTGCTAGGCTCGCCGCCGTGATGCGCCGGTGGACCTCACCAGCCTCTTAGAGCACCTCGCACCCGTCCAGGTCGTGGGCGAGCCGGCTGTCGAGATCGCCGACCTCGGCTACGACAGCCGCGCGGTGCGACCGGGGACCCTGTTCTTCTGCGTGCCGGGTGAGCGCTCCGATGGTCACGACTTCGCCGACAGAGCGGTCGAGGAAGGCGCCTCCGCGCTCGTCGTCCAGCGACCTGTGCCCGCTCGTGTGCCGCAAATCGTCGTCACCGATGTGCGCGCGGCGATGGCGCACGCGGCGTCCGAGTTCTTCGGACGGCCGACGGAGCAACTCGACGTCGCCGCCGTCACGGGGACGAACGGCAAGACGACGACCTCCTTCCTTCTGCATTCGATCCTCGAGGCTGCCGGACGCAAGCCTGGTCTCCTGGGGACGATCGAGAGCCGTGTTGGTAGTGAGCGCAGGGCGGCGATCCGAACGACGCCCGAGGCGATCGACCTGCAGCGCACCTTTCGCGAGATGCTCGACGCCGGCAATCTCAGCGCCGCCCTCGAGGCGACCTCCCACGGCTCGGAGCAAAAGCGGCTCCTCGACGTCCGCTTCGCCGTTCTCGTCTTCACGAACCTGAGCCAGGATCACCTGGACTTCCACGGGACCATGGAGGCCTACTTCGAGGCGAAGCGGCGGCTCTTCCTGGACGGCCTTCCGCCGGCTGCCGTCAACGTCGGAGATCCGTACGGCAAGCAGCTCGCGGACGAGCTGCGTGGCCTCGGGGGCGAGCTCGTCACCTTCGGCTTTGTCGACGAAGCCGACCTGGGCCCGGGCGACGTGGACGTGAACACATCACGCCTCCGAGGCCGCTTCAACGTCGAGAACATCCTCGGCGCCGCCGCCGCCGGTCGGCTGCTCGGCATCGAGCCGAGCGCGATAGCCGCCGGGATCGAGAACCTCGACGGCGTGCCCGGGCGGTTCGAGTCGGTCGACGAGGGGCAGCCGTTCACCGTCCTCGTCGATTACGCGCACACACCGGAGGCACTCGAGAACGTGCTCGTCGCGGCCCGCGGGCTGGACGCGGGCCGTGTGCTTTGCGTGTTCGGCTGTGGCGGCGACCGCGATCGCGGCAAGCGCCCGATCATGGGCCGAATCGCCGGGCAGCTCGCCGACGTTGCGATCGTCACCTCTGACAATCCGCGCAGCGAGGAGCCGCGCGCGATCATCGATGAGATCGTGGCGGGCGCTGAGGGCGCCCTCGAGATCGAACCGGACCGCCGAGAGGCGATCGTGCGGGCCATCGAGGAGGCCCGGCCCGGCGATGTCGTCCTCATCGCGGGCAAGGGCCACGAGCAGGGTCAGCAGTTCCGGGACCGAACAGTTCCCTTTGATGACCGCGAAGTGGCACGAGAAGCCCTGAGGCGCCTCGGGGCAGCAGCTTGATCCCGCTCTCGCTCGACGAGATCGAGGCCCTCTGCCCGGGTCGGCTCGACCGTGCTCCGTGGGCGGATGAGGCGACAGGCATTCAGGTGGACTCCCGTCGCATCGACGAGGGCGACCTCTTCGTGGCGATCGGCGACGGCGTCGACTTCCTGCCCCACGCGTTCGCCCGCGGTGCCGCCGCGGTGCTTGTTCCGGAGGACGCGTTCTCCGCGCTCGCCGCCCTGGGCAGCGCGGTGCGCGCTCGCAGCTCGGCGAAAGTCGTCGCCATCACGGGATCAACCGGCAAGACGTCGACGAAAGACATCCTGGCTGCGCTCTGCAGTCCCCACGCGCGCACCGTTGCGGCAGAGGGCGGGCACAACAACGAGATCGGCCTCCCACTGACCCTGGCGCGCATCGAGGAGGACACGGAGATCGTCGTCTGCGAGATGGGCATGCGCGGCATCGGTCAGATCGCCGAACTGTGCGCGCAGGCCCGCCCGGAGATCGGAGTCATCACGAGCATCGGACCGGTCCACCTGGAGCTACTCGGGACCGTGGAGCGAGTCGCCGAGGCCAAGGCAGAGGTGGTCGCCTCCCTCCCTGCAGGGGGCACCGCCGTCGCTCCCGACGAGCCTCTGCTGGAGCCGTATTTGACGCGCGACGACATCCAGGTCCGTCGTTTCCGGCCCGAGGACGTGCTCGAGTTCGAGCCCGCGGACGAGACCTCACATCTGCGACTGAGAGTGGGGGAGCGTGAGGTCGAGCTCGACGTACCGTTCACTGCGCGTTATCAGGCGCTGAACGCTCTCGCCGCTCTTCACGCCTACGAGGCGCTCGGACTCCCGCTCGACGAAGCCGAGAAGGGCGCGAGTGGCATAGCGCTCTCGCGCTGGCGTGGGGAGGAGATCGACCTTCCAGCCGGCGGCCTCCTGATCAACGACGCCTACAACGCGAACCCCGTCTCGATGGCAGCGGCGCTCGAGCATCTCGCGGAGCGCGCCGGAAACCGGCGGAAGGTGGCGATCCTCGGTGAGATGGCCGAGCTCGGGCCTGACGCTCCGGCGCTGCACGCAGAAGTTGGGCGCGCCGCTGCCGAGCACGGCGTGGAGATCGTCTTGGCGGTGGGGCTTCTGGCGCGGGGGTACGGAGACGCGCGCTGGGTCGAGACAGCCGACGAGGCCGTGACCGCCCTGGACGACGTGCTGCGTCCCGGCGACGCCGTCCTCGTCAAGGCATCACGGGCTCTCGGGCTCGAACTCGTTGCAGAGGCCATCGAAGGGGTGCGCGTCTAGATGGAACGAGTCCTCGCCGCAGCGATCCTCTCGATGGCGATCTCCATTCTCGTCGGCCCCAAGCTGATCGCCTTTCTCCGCGCGAGGGAGTACGGCCAGCACATCCGCGAGGACGGCCCCGCTGGACACTTGGTCAAGCAGGGCACGCCGACCATGGGCGGCGTCCTGTTCGTCCTCTCAGCCGCGATCCCGTTCCTGATCCTGAGCCAGTACACGGCCGACGGGCTGACCGTCTTCTTCATCACGCTCGCGTGCGGGGCGATCGGGTTCATCGACGACTACATCAAGGTCACGCATCGCCGCTCGCTCGGCCTCTCCGGGAGGTGGAAGCTCCTCCTCCTGGCGGCGATCACCATCGGCGTCGGCTGGGTCGTGCAAGAGGAGAAGATCGACAAGTCCGTCTACGTGCCGGTGCTGGACTGGACGCTCGCCCTCTCGTTCGGTTTCTTCGTGCTGCTCTTCCTGATCATCGCCGGCGCCGCGAACGGAGCGAACCTGACCGATGGGATCGACGGCTTGGCCGTGGGGGTGGGGACGATCGCGCTCATGACGTTCACGGCGATCAACATGCTGGCCTACATCCGTGAGGGCCAGCTCGACATCCCCGTGGGTCGCGACGCGGCGCAGGACCTGGCGATCTGGGGAGCGGCGTTGATCGGCGGCATGATCGGCTTCCTCTGGTTCAACGCGTTCCCGGCCGAGCTGCAAATGGGCGACACGGGCTCGATGGCGATCGGCGGCGCGCTCGGCGGTTTCGCGGTCATGACCAAGGCGGAGCTCCTGCTGCTCCTGATCGGCGGGATCTTCGTCATCGAGGCGCTCTCGGTGATTCTCCAGGTCTTCTCGTTCAAGTACTACGGGCGGCGGCTCTTCCTGATGGCGCCGATCCACCACCATTTCGAGATGAAGGCCTGGTCCGAGACGAAGATCATGGTGCGCTTCTGGATCCTCGGCGGGATCCTCTGTGCCGTCGCCTTCGCGCTCTACTACAAGTACTACTTCGCCGGCTTCCGCGAGCTCCGATGAAGCTTCCGGGTAAGGCCCTCGTCGTCGGCCTCGCGCGGTCGGGGCAGGCAGCGGCGCTCGCCCTTGCTCGGCGCCACGTGGACGTCGTCGGAGTCGACCAGGCCGAGGTCGACGCCGGCAGGCTTGCCGCAGCGGGTGTCGAAGTCCAATTCGGATCCGAGGAGGACTCGCTACTCGATGATGTCGAACTCGTCGTCAAGAGCCCGGGCGTGCCGGGAACTGCCCCGCTCGTGGCGGCTGCTCGCGTGCGCGAGATCCCGGTCTGGAGCGAGGTCGAGCTCGGCTACCGGCTCCTGCCTGCCCGGCTCGTCGGCGTCACCGGCACGAACGGCAAGACGACGACAAGCGAGCTGCTCGGCGCGATGCTCGAGGCGCCGGTCGCCGGCAATGTCGGCCGCGCGCTCACCGAGTTGGACGGACAGGTTGGCGACGGCGACTGGGTCGTCTGCGAGCTGTCGAGCTTCCAGCTCGAGGACATCCACGAGCTGCGGCCCCGCGTCTCGGTCCTCCTCAACCTCGAGCCCGACCATCTCGACCGGCACGGCACGCTCGAGGCCTATCGCGACGCGAAGCTGCGGATCTTCGAGAACCAGGAGGTCGGTGACACCGCTGTCCTCCCGCGCGGCTTCGGCGCCGTCTCAGGCCTCGCGTCCCGGGTCGAGTTCGGCGCAGACGACGAGCTGCCGGCGGAGCCGTTGATTCCGGGCGCTCACAACCGCGAGAACGCAGCAGCCGCCACGGCGGTCGCTCGTGCGATTGGCGTGGCAGAGGAGCAGATCGCCAAGGCCCTGCGCACGTTCGCCGGCGTCGAGCACCGACTCGAGCTGGTCGGCGAGAAGAACGGCGTTCGCTACGTCAACGACTCCAAGGCGACCAACACGGCCGCGGCTCGGCGCGCGGTTGCCGCCTACGACGCGCCGCTGTACGTGATCCTCGGGGGTCAGGGCAAGGGCGAGAGCTACACCGAGCTGGCACTCGACCTGGTCGGGCGGGCGAAGCGCATCTATCTGATCGGCGAGGCGGCCAACGAGCTCGCGGTCGCGCTCGAGCTGGCGGGCGTCGACCACGTCCAGAGCGGCGATCTGGCCACGGCGGTCGGAACGGCCGCCCGTGAGGCGCGTTCCGGTGCCATCGTCCTCCTCGCGCCCGCGTGCGCGAGCTACGACCAGTTCCGCGACTTCGAAGAGCGCGGCAACGAGTTCAAGCGACTCGTGCGGGAGCTCGGATGAAGAAGGGCCAGTTCGAGTCGCACATCCTGATCCTGGTCACGCTGGGCCTGACCGCATTCGGGCTCGTCATGGTCTACAGCGCGACCTCGGCTCCGGCCGCTCTCGGCGGCGGCGACCCCGGCTTCTACCTCAAGCGGCAGGCGATCTACGCCGTGATCGGCATCGCCCTGCTGGTGATCGCGTCGCGAACCGATTTCCGCACGCTGCGGTACATGGCGCCCATCCTCGTCCTCACGAGCGCTTTTCTGTGCCTGGCAGTGCTCGCGGTGGGCCAGGAGGTCAACGGCGCGCGCCGCTGGTTGACGTTCGGGCCCCTGACCTTCCAGCCGTCGGAGCTCGCCAAGATCTCGCTCGCGATCTGGGCCGCGGCCTATCTGGCACGTCACCCGGCTCCGCGCTCGCTCGGCGAGCTCGCGCGCCCGATCGGGCTGACCGTCGGCGTCTTCTGCGCCCTGATCCTCATCGAGCCCGATCTCGGAACGGTGATCGCGCTCGTCCTCGTCGTCGGCACGATCCTGATCGTGTCGGGCGTGCCGCTCCGTGTGCTCGCGGGCGGCGGGTCGCTCATGCTCGCGATCGGAGTCGCTGCGATCTGGGCCACGCCCTACAGGCGGGAGCGGTTCTTCGCCTTCCTCGACCCGTGGCAGGACCCGCAGGGCACCGGCTACCAGACCGTGCAGGCGATGATGGGTCTCGCCTCCGGTGGGATCTTCGGCACCGGCGTCGGCCAGGGGGTCGCCAAGACCAACTACCTGCCCGAGGCGCACACCGACATGATCTTCGCCATCGTCGGTGAGGAGCTCGGGCTGATCGGCACGTCCCTCGTCATCGGCGCCTACGTGGCGCTGGCCTATGCGGGCCTGCGCGTTGCGCTCCGCTGCAAAGACCCGTTCGGGAAGCGACTCGCGGCCGGGATGATCGCGCTCATCAGCGGTCAGGCGTTGATCAATCTGGCAGCCGTGCTGGGGCTCGCGCCGTTGACCGGAATCACGCTTCCATTCGTGTCGTACGGCGGGTCGAGCCTGGTCGTCTCACTCGCTGCGGTCGGCGTGCTCCTTAACATCGCAGGCGATGCCGGACACGCAAGAGCTTCGGTGCCTGATCGCAGCCGGGGGAACCGTCGGCCACGTCGCGCCGTCGCTGGCGGTCGCGGAGGCGCTCGTGGCGCTCGGGGTAACCGTGACGTTCGCCGGGTCGCCGGGTCGCGCCGAGGCGCGGCTCGTTCCTGAGGCCGGCTACCAGCTCGACACGTTTCGCGTCTCGGGGCTGCCGCGACGGCCGGGCATCGCGCTGGCCCGCGCGCTCGGGCGCGCACTCGCTGCTCCCGGCGCCTGCAAGGAGATTCTGCGTCGCCGCCGGCCCGACGTTGTGCTCGGCGGAGGCGGGTACGTGGCCGGCCCGATGGTCTACGCCGCGTCGCGGCTCGGCATCCCGGCGGCGCTGATGGAGGCCGACGCGCATGTCGGTCTCGCGAACCGCTTGGCAGCCCCTTTCGCCGAGCGCGTCTTCCTCTCGTTTCCGGTCGAGGGCAAGGGCCGGCCCAAGTACAAGGTCACGGGCCGGCCGATTCCGGCCCGCTCGCGAGCGGTGCCTCGCGCTGCGGGCCGCGAGCTGTTCGGACTGCCCGCGGAAGGCCCGGTGCTCGTCGTCTTCGGAGGCAGCCTGGGCGCGCTCAGCCTGAACGAGCTGGCCGTCGAGAGCTTCGGGCAGTCGGGCCCCGCGGTGCTCCATCTGTCCGGCGAGCGCGACTTCGAGCGGCTCCGTGGACGCGTGCGGCGGGACGACTACATGCTGCTTCCCTTCACGGACGATTTCGGCGCCGCGATCGGCGCCGGCGACCTCGTCCTAGCGCGCTCGGGCGGCTCCGTGTGGGAGCTCGCCGCGGCAGGCCGGCCCGCGATCCTCGTCCCCTATCCCTTCGCGACCGCGGACCACCAGACCAAGAATGCCGCCTTCTTCGAGCGGGCAGGTGGTGCGATCTCGGTGCCGGAAACCGAGCTCGGCCGGGTGCCGGATCTGGCGCGGTCGCTGCTCGACGACCCCGATCGGCTCACGGAGATGAGCGAGGCGATGCTGCGCGTTGCGCGGCCCGATGCCGCGGACGAGATCGCCCAGGAGCTGATTGCGCTTGCGTCTTGAAGGTCGACGCCTTTGGTTCGTCGGCATCGGGGGTGCGGGGCTATCGGGGTATGCGCTGCTCGCGCAGGCCTGGGGAGCCGAGGTGGCCGGCTGGGACCGCTACGAAACGCCGTATCTCGAGCACGTGCGCGCGGCCGGGATCCCCGTCACGATCTCCGACTCGCCGGTGGGCGCGCCGGAAGGCTGGGAGGCTGTCATCTCGACGGCCTTCGCCGGCCAGGTTCCGGGGCGCTCCCGGGCGGAGCTGTTGGCGGAGCTCGTAACGCAGCAGGACTCGATCGTGGTCGCCGGCGCGCACGGCAAGACGACCACTGCGGCGATGATCGCATTCGTCCTCGACCAACTCGGCAGTGACCCTGCGTTCCTGATCGGCGGAGAAGTGCCTCAGCTCGGCGGCAACGCCCGCGCGGGATCGGGCTGGCTCGTCGTCGAGGGCGACGAGTCCGACCGGACGATCGCGCACCTCCGTCCGAAGATCGCGGTCGTGACCAACGTCGACCTCGATCACCACGCCGAGTTCGGTTCTCAGGCTGAGGTCGCAGAGCTCTTCGAGACGTGGCTGGCCGAGGTGCCTCACGTCGTCCGGGGGGAAGAGCTGGATCCGCTCGAATCGGACGTGGGCGTGATCGGCGAGCACAATCGCCGGAATGCGGCCGCAGCACTGGCTGCGCTCGAGCTGGCGGGTTCCTCACGTGCGGACGCACTGGCGAAGCTCGCGGGGTTCAACGGGGTCGGCCGCAGGCTCGAGGCGCGCGGTGAGGCTGACGGCGTGGCCGTGGTGGACGACTACGCGCACCACCCGGCCGAGATCGCAGCGACGCTCGCCGCAGTTCAAGGGCGTCGACTGCTCGTCCTCTTCCAGCCACACCTCTTCTCACGGACCCGCCACCTCGCGGCTGAGCTGGGCCAGGCGCTCGCAGCAGCCGACATCGTCGCTGTGACTGACGTCTATCCCGCGCGTGAGGAGCCGATCGAAGGCGTGACAGGGAAGCTCGTGGTCGACGCCCTCGCCGAGGCGCGGCCCGGGATGCCCGTCGCGTGGACGCCCAACATCGAGGACGGTGCGCGCTTCCTTGCGCGGCGGGCGCGCGCGGGGGACGTCGTCCTGACGATCGGGGCCGGCGACGTCGATCGTGCCGTGCCTCTGCTGCTGGAAGAGCTGCGCCCGTGATCGAGGAGCAGGTTCCGCTCTCGCGCTTCACCACCGTTGGGATCGGGGGGCCGGCAAGGTGGTTGGCGCGGCCGTCGACGGATGGAGAGCTCCGCAACGCGCTCTCCTTGGCTCGGGCACAGGGCGTCGAGGCGATCACGGTCGGGCTCGGCTCGAACTTGCTGGTTGCGGACGAAGGGGTCGATGCGCTCGTGGTCAGGCTCGAGGGGGAGCTCGCCCGTGTCGTCGCAGAGGACGAGCTGCTCGTCGCCGGGGGCGGAGCCGCGAACGCCGTCGGCCTGCACCGCGCGCGGGCCGCGGGCCTCGGAGGCTTCGAGTTCGCCTGCGCTATCCCCGGCACCGTCGGCGGAGGAGTCGCGATGAACGCGGGCGCCTACGGTGGTGACTGGAAGCAGATCCTCGTCCGCGCGCTGATCGTGTCGGCGGACGGTGCCGAGTGGAGGACGGCCGATGAGCTGGGTCTGGAGTACCGCCGTTCTGCTCTTCAGGCCGGCGAAGTGGTTGCAGTGGCCGAGTTTCGTCTTGCCCGAAGGCCCGTCGAGGAGATCAAGGCGACCGTCGCCGACATGCAGGCGCGTCGCAAGGCCGCTCAGCCGACCAACAAGCGCACGTTCGGCAGCGTGTTCAAGAATCCCAAGCATGAGCTCTCCGCCGGCAGGATGATCGAGGCCACCGGGCTCAAAGGCCACCGCGTCGGGGGAGCCCAGATCTCGCCACGCCATGGGAACTTCATCGAGAACGCGGGCGAGGCCACGTCGCGAGACGCACTGCAGCTGATGGCCGAGGCGCGCCGCCGCGCCCACGAGCAGTTCGGGGTCGTGCTCGAGCACGAGGTTCGGCTCCTCGGCGCCATCGAGCTCGAGCCCCTGTAGGAGCGCGGTCCGCGACGGCGAAGTGAGGCGCGTGGCCGTGCGCAAGCCGACCGCCCGCGTTGCGACGCTCGAAGCCCCGACGGGGCTCTATTCGGTTGCGCGCATTCTCCCCTCCGGCCGTTCGCTGCTGGTCGGGTTCGGGCTCATCCTCGGGGCGATCGCGCTGTACGCCGGAGCGCGTGGGACCTCGCTGTTCGCGGTCGACCAGGTTGAGGTACAGGGAGCTCCGCCTCGCGTGAGTGCGCGGGTCGAGGCAGCGCTGGGCCCGCTCACCGGGAAGAGTCTTCTGTCGGTGAGCGCGGCGGACATCGATCGCGCCCTGTCCGGCCTCCCCGACGTACAGGCGATCGGGTTCGATCGCGCCTATCCCAGGACCCTGCGGGTCACGGTCGTCTCGGAGCGGCCCGTGGCCGTGTTGCGGCGCGGGGCCGACGCCTGGCTCGTCTCGGAGCGGGGCAGAGTCCTGCGCGGGCTGCCAGGGGCGCGTCCCGCCCTCCTACCGCGGATCTGGGTCGCCCGGCTGGCGGCTCCGCGCGACGGAAGCATCCTCACGGAGCTCGAGGCCCGAGAGCCCGCGCAGGCCCTCGGTGCCGTCGTGGCGGCCGACCCCACCTTCGCGGCGCGCATCCGCGAGGCCCGTGCCCGGGGCGGAGAAGTCGATCTCGTCCTACGCAGCGGAACCGAGATCCGGCTGGGCTCCCCACACGACCTGCCGTTGAAAGTGGCGGCCGCCCGGGAGATTCTTGCCACGCTCGGGGCGCCGGGAGAGGGCTACGTCGACGTCAGCGTCCCTGAGCGACCGGTCTCGCAGGTCGAGTCTCAAGTCTCAGGTTGAGCTTGAGTGTAGTGCCTGCCGACCGCCGTTGACATGCGGGTTTTCGCAACGTAGTCTCTGGCGGTCTCTGTCCGGCCCGGAGCATAGGCTCCACTACAGGTTGAGGTATCAGTCCCAGTGAACATGCGCGATCCGTCCAGCAAATTCCTGGCAGTCCTGAAGGTCGCCGGTGTCGGCGGCGGCGGGACGAACGCCGTCAACCGCATGGTCGACGCAGGTCTCAGCGGCGTCGAGTTCATCGCGGTCAACACCGATGCGCAGGCGCTCCTGATGACGGACGCCGACGTGAAGATCCAAATCGGAGCCGAGGGTACGCGGGGGCTCGGCGCAGGCGCCAACCCGGAAGTCGGTAGGGCTGCCGCGCAGGAGAGCAAGGATGAGCTGAAGGAGGCGCTGAAGGGCGCCGACATGGTCTTCGTGACCGCGGGTGAGGGGGGCGGCACGGGAACAGGCGCAGCGCCGACCGTGGCCGGGCTTGCGCAGGAGATCGGGGCGATCACCGTGGGGGTCGTCACCCGGCCGTTCTCGTTCGAGGGAAGCAAGCGCGCACAGCAGGCCGAGCTCGGCATTCGGGACCTGCGCGAGTCGGTCGACACGTTGATCGTGATCGAGAACGACAGGCTGCTCCAGGTCGTGGACAAGGACACGTCGATCGTCGATGCCTTCCGCCTGGCCGACGACGTCTTGCGCCAGGGCGTGCAGGGGATCACCGACCTGATCACGATCCCCGGGCTCGTCAACCTCGACTTCGCCGACGTGCGGACGATCATGCGCGACGCCGGCTCAGCGCTCATGGGCATCGGCTCCGCCTCCGGTGAGAACCGTGCCACGGAGGCAGCTCGCTCTGCGGTCTCCTCGCCGCTGCTCGAGGCGTCGATCGAAGGCGCGACCGGTGTGCTCCTGAACATCACCGGCGGGCCGGACATGGGGCTGTTCGAGGTCAACGAGGCAGCCGAGGTCGTCACCGGCGCAGCCGATCAGAACGCGAACGTCATCTTCGGCGCCGTCATCGACCAGGGCGTGCGCGACGAGGTGCGCGTCACCGTGATCGCCACCGGCTTCGGCCCCGAGCGCTACCGGCGTCGCCGCCGCGAGCGCGAGGCGCTGCCGGCCCAGGAGAACGGCGAGGCGCGTCCGCCCGCCGACGAGGGCGCCTTCGAGCTCCCGGACGACATTCTCGAAGTGCCGTCGTTCCTGCGCGACCCGTAGAACAACGGATATCGGCAGAGCGGTTTAGGTATCGAGGGTCGGGGCATCTGCTGGTCTGCCCTCCCGGCGGGCTCTTTTTGGCCCGCCAGGCGACATGGCCGGCCGTCTCGTCGCGTTTCGTGGCGAGCCGGTCGGCCGTCGTCGTTCAGGCGCGGGGGAACCAGGGGGTTCCCCTGCGCTTTGACCATTAGCATCACGCGGGCATGCAGACGCTGTTGCGAACACCCCTGTACGAGCGTCACGTCGCGCTCGGCGGGCGCATGGTGCCCTTCGCCGGGTGGGAGATGCCGGTGCAGTACGAAGGGGTCATCCCCGAGCACCGTGCCGTCCGCGTGGATTGCGGCGTTTTCGACGTCTCGCACATGGGCGAGCTCGAGGTCGAGGGCCCGAAGGCTCGCGAGCACCTGCAGTCAGTCCTCTCCAACGACCTCGACAAAGTGGAGGTGGGCGGTGCTCAGTA
>Ga0307320_10000264_pt1 | contig 19065 bp, 19 predicted proteins | sample ER_DNA_369_FD_194495 | JGI IMG/M metagenome (GOLD analysis project Ga0307320, IMG submission 194495) | Bulk soil microbial communities from the East River watershed near Crested Butte, Colorado, United States - ER_DNA_369 | ecosystem: Environmental > Terrestrial > Soil > Floodplain | place...
CAGTAATGCCGTCGAGCTTCTAGGTCGCGAGCACCAAGCCAGAGGCCGCACTCGACCGCAGCAAGGCTGGTTTGCCTTGCTAAGGGCGAGGGTGGACTCTGGCGCCGCGTGATCGCGGGCTAGAAGCCGACATGTATTGCTGGTAGGGGCACTACTTAGAGGGCGTTAGACCGTCGCGAGCCCGCGTGCTTTGCGGGACGAGGCGGTCTGCCGCTTCTGGCTCGACAGCTGCACCTTTCGCAGGCGCACGAAGCCGGGCGTCACCTCGACACATTCGTCATCGCCGAGGAACTCGAGCGCCTGTTCCAACGACAGCAGGCGCGGCGGGATCAGCCTGACGAGCTCGTCCGCAGTGGACGAGCGCATGTTGGTGAGCTTCTTCTCCTTGGTCGCGTTGACGTCGAGATCCTCGGCTCGCGCATTCTCACCCACGACCATGCCCTCGTAAACCTCGGTGCCGGGCGCGATGAAGAGCTGTCCCCGCTCCTGCAGGTTGAGCAGGGCGAAGGCGGTGGCGGGGCCGCGGCGATCGGCGACAAGGCTGCCGGTCGGCCGCATGCGCAGCTCGCCGTGCCAGGGCTCATAGGCATGGAAGACGTGATGAAGGATGCCCGTGCCGCGTGTCTCGGTCAGGAACTCCGTGCGAAAGCCGATCAGCCCTCTCGCGGGAACGACGTACTCCATCCGCACCCAGCCCGTGCCGTGGTTGACCATCTGCTCGAGGCGTCCCTTTCGGAGCGCGAGCAGCTGTGTGATCACGCCCACGTAGTCCTCCGGTGCGTCTATCGCGAGCCGTTCCATCGGCTCGTGCAGCTTCCCGTCCACCTCTCGCGTAACGACCTGGGGCTTGCCGACCGTGAGCTCGAAGCCTTCGCGTCGCATTAGCTCGACGAGGATCGCGAGCTGCAGCTCGCCTCGCCCTTGCACCTCCCATGCGTCGGGTCGCTCGGTCGGGAGCACGCGGAGCGAGACGTTCCCGACGAGCTCTTGCTCCAGTCGCGCGAGAACCATGCTGGCGGTGAGTCGAGTTCCGTCCTGGCCCGCGAGCGCCGAGGTGTTGACGCCGATCGTCATCGCGAGGCTCGGCTCGTCTACTCCGATGACGGGCAGCGGGCGCGGATCGTCCGGATCGGCAAGCGTCTCGCCGATAGTGACCTCCGGGATGCCGGCGACCGCGATCAGCTCACCCGGCCCGGCTTCCTCGGCCTCGACGCGGTCGAGCGCTTCCGTGACGAAGAGCTCGGTGACCTTCACACGGGTGATCTCTCCGTCGGCGCGGCACCACGCGACCTGCTGACCCTTGCGAATCGTCCCTTCGCGGATGCGGCAGAGCGCAAGTCGTCCCAGATAGGGGGAGGCATCGAGGTTCGTGACGTGCGCCTGCAGCGGGTGCCCTTCCTCGTAGGAGGGCGCGGGAATTCGTTCGAGCAGCACGTCGAAGAGCGGGTGGAGGTCGTCGGCGAGATCGTCGGGCTCGAGCCCCGCTCGACCGGCGCGTGCGTTGGCGTAGACGATCGGAAACTCGATCTGGCTTTCGTCGGCGTCGAGATCGAGGAAGAGCTCGTACACCTCGTTGACGACGTCCTCGATACGCGCATCCGGACGGTCGACCTTGTTGACGACGAGAATCACCGGCAGCCGCGACTCGAGCGCCTTCCGCAGCACGAACCTCGTCTGCGGCAACGGCCCTTCGCTCGCATCGACGAGCAGCAGAACGCCGTCGACCATCGTCAGCGCGCGTTCGACCTCACCGCCGAAATCGGCGTGCCCCGGCGTGTCGACGATGTTGATCTTCACGCGGCCGCGCCTGACGGCCGTGTTCTTCGCGAGGATCGTGATCCCCTTCTCGCGCTCGAGGTCCATCGAGTCGAGGACGCGTTCGGCGACCTCCTGATTCGCGCGAAAGGAACCGGACTGCCACAGCATGGCGTCCACGAGCGTCGTCTTTCCGTGATCGACGTGAGCGACGATCGCAATGTCCCGAATATCCCCGCGAAGCGGCATTCGACGAGGGTAGCGGCGCGGACCGCCGCCACTGTGGATTTCGGCGCTATCCTGTGTCTTGACTGGAGCGAGCATCTGCGCGCGCCCCTTTGAGGAGGATGATTCCATGACGGCAGACGCTCGAGCGGTGCAGCGCGTCGAAGGTGGTCGGATCAACGGCGACATGCTGTGGTTCAACAACGAGAAGGGCCACGGCTTCATCGAGACCGCGGCGGGAGATCGCCTGCGCGTCGAGGGGCCCGATTTCAGGAACGGCCCTCCGGAGGGGCGGGTCGCCGGACTGGCGGTCACGTTTCACGTCGCGGGTGACGGCGATGCGGCAAGAGCGCAGGACGTCGTCTTTCCGGACGATGCTGCGCCCCGGCGAGCACGCATCCGCCGCAGCGCCGGCCGCTGAACCATGGCGCGACGGCTGAGCGCGCCTACGGCAGCCGCGGAGACCAGAGCGTAGAGAGAAGGCCGGCCGCAACGAGCAGCAACGCTGCGCCCGCCAGAAAGCCGTAGGTGATCTCGCTCTGGCCCGGCTTGCGTCCGAGGCGGGAGCCGAGCTTCGAGTACGCCGATTGCAACGACTTCGCGCTTTGCGCGGCGAAGAATTGACCTCCCGTTCGCACTGCAATCGCCCTGAGCGTGTCGGGATCCGGCGGGACCGGCACCCGCCTGCCACCGAACGACCCCGGAAAGCCATTGCCGCCGTTGAACGTGAGCGAGCCGTTCGGAGTGCCGAGCGCGACGGTGTAGACGGGAATCCCGGCGGCCTTGGCGAGATCGGCTCCCTCGATGGGCTCGAGCTGGCCGCGTGTCTGCGCGCCGTCGGACAGGAACAGAATCGAGACGAGCCCGTGCGTCGGTGTGTTGGGCGCAGCGGTCGTCACCGAGGCGAGGTTGCCACTGTCCCCTGCCACCGCCGACTGGCCGAGCTTCACGGCGGCGGCGAGAGCGTCGCCGATCGCCGTGCCGCCGAAGCTGGGAAACCATTCGATCGTGTCCAGGGACTTCCGGACGAGATCGTGATTCGTCGTCGGGGGCGTCGCCACCGCGGGATCGCCCGCAAAGGCGATCAGGCCGACCTGAAGCCGATCGGGCACACGGCCGAGGAAGGTGCGGACGGCTGCGGTCGCAGCGCCGATGCGATTCGGCTTCACGTCCTTCGCCTCCATCGAACGCGACACGTCGATCACGAGGATCACGGTGGCGCGGTCGCGCGCCACGAGTGTCTTGTGTTGGGGACGCGCCATTCCGATGCAGAGTGCGGCCAGTGCGAGGAGGAAGAGTGCGAGCGGCACGAACCGCCGCCGGTAGCCCCCGCCGATCACGCCGGCCAGCACTTCGAGATTCGTGAAGCGGATCGCATAACGCATCCGGCGGCGCTCGGACAGCACGTAGAGCGCAACCGCGAGCGGCACGACGAGGAGCGTCAAGAGGAGCAGGGGACGTTCGAACGTCACGAGCCACCTCCGCACACCGCACCGACCTGGACGACGGCCCGGATACCTTGCATCGCCGCCGTGGCACGCACGTTCACTCGGACGCGCCGTCCCTGCACGGTGCGCGTCGCGCTCACACTCTGAATCAGCGCTTGCGTTGGTGCCGACGCCGTATAGAAGGCGACCGCGTGCCAGGCCGAGATCAGATGCTCACTCCCGGCGCACGCGACGACGGCACGGACGAGCCCGGTGCGGAGAGGGACGGTGCGCACCCGGCTGATCGTCGGTTCTCCCGGCTGAAACGCCGCCAGGATTCTGCGCGGCACCGGCCCCGAGCCGCCGCCTGCCGACGGCAGGCAACCGAGATGCGGGCGGAAGCTCGGTCCTCTTGGTGCGGTCCCGGTATAGGTGCCCCGGAACAACGCTGAACGTGCGGTCGTCACGCCTGGGTTGACGGGACTGCCGAGCTTGCCGAGGAAGTCGATGTCAATGGCACGGTCCGTCAGCTCCGCATCCAGCCCGCCGATCACGTAACCCCGGGGGCACGAGAGCTGGAAGTCGACGCGCGGTCGCGGCGTCGCCAGAGCTGAGGGCACGACGACCCAGGGCCCGGCGACGCGGACGCACACCGGCAGCCCGCGGCATTCGTTCGTCGCACCCGCCGGCGTTGCACCCAATCCGGCGACCGCTGCCAGAAGAGCTGCGACGACGAAAAGTCGCTTCACGGCACCCTCCTGAACCACGCTGCCGACAATGCTCCGCCGAAGAGCAGGAACGCCGCTGAGCCTCCCGCGAACAGATCGGTGATCTCACGCTTCTCGCGGCGGTGACCGAGACGCGAACCGAGCTTCTCGTAGATCTGGCGCAGACGAGCTGCATCCGGCGCGGTGAAGAACTGCCCGCCGGTGACACGAGCGACCGTGCGGAGAGTGTCCGGGCTCGGCGGCACCCGCAGCTGAGCCTGGTAGCCACCGGCGACGGGGACGTTCACCACACCGTCCGGCGTGCCGACCACGATCGTGTAGACCGGGATGTGCTGGGACCTCGCCTGTGAAGCTGCGACGTCGGGGCTCGTGCGGCCGCTCATCTGAGCCCCGTCGGAGATGACGAGCATGGCCGTCGGCGGAATCAGCCCGTCACTGGTTCGCTCGGCCCGCGCAAGGCGGGTCCCGAGCGCCACCGCGTCGCCAAGCGCCGTTCCTTCTCCCGACTTGAGCGAATTGAGCGCGCTGCGTACCAGCCCACGATCCTCGGTCGGCGGTAAGGCGACGTAGGCGCGGCCCGCGAACCCGATCACGCCCACCCGGAACTTCTTGGGCATCCCCTCCACGAAAGCCTTCGCTGCACTTTTCGCCGCGGCGAGTCTGGACGGCCGGACGTCCTGCGAGCTCATCGACAGCGACGAGTCGATCGCGATCAGCACGGTCGCCTCCTCGCGCTTGACGCTCAGACTCGCGTGCGGCCGGGCGACACCCACGATCATCGCCGCGAGCGCAACGAGGAACAGAGCGAGCGGCAGATGCCGGCGCCAGCCTGGAGTCGCACCGACGAGGTTCGGCAGGAGAGCCGGCGTCGTGAAGCGGGTTGCATAGCTCTGCCGGCGCCGTTCGCGCAGGACGTACAGTCCCACCAGCACCGGTACGAGCACGAGGCCGATCAGTGCCAATGGAGACTGAAAGCTCATCGGCGTCCGCCCCGGCGCAAGAAGACGGCGAACGAGCGTAGCCAGTCACCGGCAGTAGTCAGGACGACATGACGCGCTCCGGCGGCGGCGAGCACGCGCGTCAGTTCGGCACGCTCGGCCGCGGCCGCGGCCGCAAAGCGGGCCCGCAGCCGCTCGTTGCCCGTGTCGGCGCGCAGCTGCCTCCCCGTCTCCGGATCGACAAGCCAGAGCACCCCCGCGTTCGGCAGCTCCTGCTCGCGCGGGTCCCTGATCTCGACCGCGATCACGTCATGCCTACTCGAGAGCTCGAGCAGGGGGCGGCGCCAGTCAAGTGGCCCCCGAAAGTCGCTGACGACGACGACCGCCGAGCGTTGCCGGCCAAGCGCTGCAGTCCGATGGAGCGCTTCGCCCAGCGAGGTCGCACCGGCGTTCTCCAGGCCCGGCTGGTCTCGCAGCGTCGAGAGGAGCCCGAGCAGCCCGACCCGTCCCTGTCTGGGTGGAAACGTGCGCGGCCGGTCGTCGCCGAACGTCACGAGCCCGAGCCGGTTGCCCCTTCTCGTCGCCACGTGCCCGACCGCAATCGCGACGCCCTCGGCAACGTCGGCCTTGCGGCGGTCGGCGGTGCCGAACTGCATCGACGCCGACGTGTCAAGCACGAGCCAGGTAACGAGCACGCGCTCCGCAAGATGCACGCGAACGTGTGGGACGCCGGTGCGGGCGGTGACGTTCCAGTCGATTCGCCGCACATCGTCGTCGCCCGGGAAATAGGGACGCACCTGCGCGAGCTCGGTTCCGTCGCCGAGAAGCGCCGAGCGATAGTCACCCGCGAGCAACCCCTGCATCTTGCGCCCGATGCTGACGTCGAGCGCGCGCAAGAGCGCGTCCGGCAGCGGCCCGGGCCCCGGCCGCGCAGGTGTCGGCTCGGAGTGGAGTAGTTGGCTCACGCGACGCTGGAGGCGAGGTCCGTCTTGGGAACGGGTACGGCGGCCAGAACGGTCTCGAGGATGGCGTCCGCTGTGACTTCCTCTGCGAGCGCCTGGTACGTAAGGACTAGACGATGGCGCAGCGCGTCCTTCGCGAGCGCCTGCAGGTCCTCGGCGAGCACATAGTCGCGGCCCCGCACGAGTGCGAGTGCGCGAGACGCCTGCACGAGGCTGATCGGGCCCCGCGGGCTCGCGCCGAAAGCGATGAACTCCTTCAGCTCACCGACACCGTGGGCCGCGGGCTCCCGCGTCACGGTCGCGATGCCGACGGCGTAGCTGACGAGCGCCGGATCGACGTAGATGTCGAACACCGCCTGCTGAAGCGATTGCAGATCCTCGAGCGAGAGCGCCTGTCGCAGCTCGGGTGCCGCGACCAGCTGCCGCTGCACGATCGTGAGCTCCTCGTCGTGCTCCGGGTAGTCGATCAGCACCTTCAGCATGAAGCGATCGATCTGCGCCTCGGGCAGCGGGTACGTGCCTTCGGACTCGATCGGGTTCTGCGTCGCCATCACGAGGAACGGGTCCGGAACGGGATAGCTCGTGTGCCCGATGGTGACCTGGCGTTCCTGCATCACCTCGAGCAAGGCCGACTGCACCTTCGCCGGGGCTCGGTTGATCTCATCCGCCAGCAGGAAGTTGCAGAACACTGGACCGAGCTCCGTCTCGAAGGAGCCCTCGCCGGGCCGATAGATGCGGGTGCCGACGAGGTCCGACGGGACGAGGTCGGGCGTGAACTGGACACGGGAGAACGACCCCCCGAGGACTCCGGCCGTCGTCTTGATCGTGAGCGTCTTGGCCAGGCCCGGCACGCCCTCGATCAGAAGGTGGCCCTGGGCCAGCAGGCAGACGAGGACGCGCTCGAGCATGTCGTCCTGACCCGCGATCACCCGCCGGATCTCGAAGAGCGCCTGCTCGAGCCGATCCTTGGCCTCCGCCGGCGAGGTCACGGGCAAGTCGGTGCGCTGCTCTGTCACGTCCTCTCCCTCCTTAGTTGTACAGAGTCATATACGAGAGCAGGAGAACTTAAGTTTCTCCTGAGAGCGCCTGGACGGTAGCGCCTGGACAGAACCTCCCCTGTGGGCATACGCTTCCGTCATGCCCAGGTACCTCGTCGAGCGCGTTTTCCACGTGAGTGAGGACAAGATGTCCGAAGTAGGCCGCCGCTCGAAAGAGGTAGCCGTGAAGAGCTTCCCGGAGATCACGTGGGAGCACAGCCACGTCGTCGTCGACGAGGAGGGCTCCGTGAAGACCTACTGCGTCTACGACGCCCCCAGCGAAGAGATCGTGCGCAGCCATGGCGATGAGCTCGGTCTGCACGACATCCGGTCGATCTACGAAATCGCGGGCGACGTCAGCCCGGACGATTTCCCTCTCGACTAGTCAAGTCCCGTCAAGTCCCACCGTTCCGCGCAGCGAGCCGCTTCGGAGCTCGGTGGCATGGAACACCGACGCCAGCGCGACCGCCCGGCGCTGCAGGATCTCTCGCCGTTGCGCCGACTGGTCCTCTGGTAGAAGTGCAAGTGCCTCCTGGTAGAACGCTGCGGCTTCGTGTCTCGCCCAGCCGCGCCCGGCCTGATCACCTGCGACGACGAAGAACTCGGCCGCGCGAGGGTTTTCACCCGCCTCGCGCCAGTGATGCGCGAGCGCAGAGGCCGCCGCCCGGATCTCAGGTGTCGTCTCTTCGAGAAACGCCGCCACCTGGGCATGTCGTTTCCGCCTCTGCGGCCGTGGGAGTGTCGCGTAGGCGTTGTCCCGGATGAGATCGTGCTTGAAGCTGAACTGTTGCTCCCCACGCAGACGGGAAACGGGCTCCCGCCGGATGAGGTCTCGTCCCTCGAGGGAGTCGAGCAGCTCCGACAGTGGTAGCTCGCCCGAGGACATACGCTCGAGCGCGCCGCTCCAGAAGACCTTGCCGACGACCGCAGCATCGAGCAGCACGGTCCGCTCACCAGGTGGAAGAGCATCGATCCGGGCCGACACGATCGCCCGGATCGTGGTCGGCAACTCTGAGGCCGTCGTCGTCGCGTGCTCGGCGACCGACGCCGCGAGCTCTTCGATGAAGAGAGGGTTCCCCTCACCTATGAGGCCGATCTCGTCCGACGCCTTGCCGGGCTTTGCCAGCTGAAGCAAGACCTGGGCCGCGAGCTCTTTTGCGTCCTCGTCGTTCAGCGCCTCGATCGGCAACGCGGTATACCCGGGTAGGCCGCCTCCCCAGGCCGGCCTGCGCTCGAGCAACTCCGGGCGGGCCAGCGCGAGCAAGAGAAGCGGGACATCGCGGATGCGGGATGCCAGCACCTCGAGCAGGTCGAGCATTCCGTCGTCTGCCCAGTGGATGTCCTCGAAGACGAGCACTGTCGGTCGGTCCTGGGCGAGCGCCTCGACCAGGCGACGGGCGGAGTAGAAGAGGGTCTGCCGGTTGCCGACGCCGTCTTCTCTCCCCAGACCGATCAGCATCGCGATGTGCGAGCTGGCCTCCTCCGCCTCGCCGTCGAGCAGCTCGCCAACGGCCTGGTCGAGCTTCTCGGAAGCAGCCTGCACCTCGTCCGTATCGAAGATCCTCGCCACCTGCTTCACCTGAGTGGCAAACGCGGCGTACGGAATCACCTCGCCGTAGGGCAGAGATCTGCCCTTGATCACCCGCGCACCACCGGCGTCCGCAAGCTGCGCGAACTCGGCCGCCAGCCGCGTCTTCCCGATCCCGGCCGGACCGAAGAGCGTCACGAGTTGCGGCCGCCGCTCGGCGACGACTCGCTCCCAGATTCCTCCCAGGACGGCCAGCTCCGACATCCGCCCCAACATCGGAACGCGCCCGGCCGCGCGTTCTCCGGGATCAGCGAGAGCAGAGCGAGCCCGCCAGACACGCACTGGGTCCTGTTTGCCCTTGGCCACGACCGGCTCCGCTTCGTCGTAACGAATGACCGAGCGCGTCGCCCGGTATGTCTCCTCGCCCACGAGGATCCCGTTGACCGGAGCAGCCTCCTGCAGACGCGAGGCAGTGTTGACGACGTCGCCTGCGACGACCCCCTCCCCCTGTGCGGCGCTCGCAGCGAGCGAGACGAGCGCCTCCCCGGTGTTGACTGCAATGCGGACCCTCAGCTCGAGCTCGGCATCGTTCCGGTTCAACTCGTCGACGGCGGCACACATCGCCAGGGCCGCTCGAACCGCGCGTTCCGGATCGTCCCCGTGCGCTACCGGCGCTCCGAACACGGCCATCACGGCATCCCCGATGAACTTCTCCACGGTTCCGCCGAACTTTTCGATCTCGGTGCGGACCCGAGCGAAGTACGGCGTCAGGATAGCGCGCACGTCCTCGGGATCGAGCTTCTCGGCGCGTCCGGTGAAGCCGACGAGATCCGCGAAGAGCACGGTGACGACCTTCCGCTCCTCTGGCAAGCCGTGCGACCGATCCGGGAGCGGTTCGGCGCAGGCCAAGCAGAATTTTGCGATCGGCGGGTTCTCCTGGCCGCAGCTCGGGCAGATCGTCACCGTCAAAGCGTACGGGGCAGAGCCGAGGGCGGTTTAGGTGCCGGCAGGCCTTTGACGGCGGCGATAGAGCACGATGGCGGCAATCAGCGCGATTCCGGCCGTCGCTGCGGCCGCGATCGTCAGTCGATCCCGGCCCGTGGAGCCACCGACCTTCGGAGCCGCCAGGTTGCTTCCTTCGGCGGCGGCCAGCCGCTGCACCGCCACGATCGACGCCTGGACCTCCTTCGTCGCGTTCCGTCCTGGAGCCGGGAGCTTCTTCAGCACCGCGCTCGCCTTCGGATCGGGATCGCCGTTGACCGAGTAGCCGTAACCGTTCGGCATCACGACGAGCAGGCGGCCGCGATACACGAAGGACAGCTCGAGCCCGAGGAACTGTGCGTACTTCTCCGGCTTGCCCATCAGCGAGAACGCGGTGCCGAGGTCGGACGGGCTCAGGATCATCGCCACCCTGATTCGGAAGTGCTTCTGGTCCGCCTCGCGTAGCAGGGCATCGAGCCGCTTCACCTCGTTGCGGTCGATCTTCGTCGTGAACGGCAGGAAGACGCTCTGGGTCAGCAGGTAATCGCTCGCCGGGTCGCCGTTCGCACGCGCAACCGAGGGAGCGCAAAGGCACACCGTCACGGCACTGAGGACCGCGAGTCGCTTAACCAAGGGTGTCGACCGCCAGCAGGATGACGACCACGCACGCTCCAATTCCGGCGGCGAAGGCCACCAGGGAGGCGATGAGCAGGAGGGGAACGCTTTTCATCCGGTTGTGCGGTCGACGAGTGTGATCGTGAACGGTTGCTGCCCGGGCGGGGTGATCTCGAACGAGAGCGCCCAGTGTCCCACCATCACGAGCGCAGGGGCGGAGCGCTCGTAGATCCCCGGGGCGTGCTCCGGCAGGACCTCGCTCTGCCGGCCCATCTCCATGTCGAGCATGGCGAACCCGGCGATCACGCTCGCGCGGCGCACGGGCTGGCCGCCTTTCGTGACACCGATCGAGAACGTGTTTGGAGCCGCGGCCCGGTTCGGGGCAACACGGATCTCGATCCGGTAACCGTTCTTGTTCACGACCTCCGTTACGGGACCAGGCCCGACCCGGGCGATTGCACTACTCGCCGCGGCAAGCGCCTTCGCTGGGGGCGGCAGACTGGAGAGAACGGCGGCCGCCACAACCGCCGCGGCGACGAGCAGAGTCTCTCCGGACACGAGGCGGCGCAGCAGCACCGCCGCACCGGGGCCGAGCTCAGGACGTTCGCGGTACGCCGCAAGCCGGGGTTTCGTCCGCAACAGGTTGACCGAAGCGAGCATCAGCGCCACGCTCAGCAGCCCGATCTTGACGAGCAATGCCTGGCCGTAGGAGGTCTGCCAGAGAGACGAGAACGTCGGCAGGTGAATGATCGAGGCCCCGACGCCGGACCCGATCAGCGCCAGCACCGATACGAATGCCGTGTTGGAGAACCGCGGCACGCAGACCATGAGGCCGGCGACGCGTCGCGCGGCCGGAAGGCTCAACCAGAGAACGAGCAAGCCGATGAGGCCGCCGATCCAGACAGAGCCGGCCACCAGGTGGAGCCAGTCGAGCGCCACGGACAAGCCCCTGGGCGAGGTCTGCGCCGCGTGGCCGGACAGCCCCGGGACGAGCAGTGTCGCCGCCGCCGCGAGCAGAGCACCCATGGTCGCGAGCAGCTCCGCAATCGAGCGCTGCGGGCGCTCGGGCCGGTCGACCCAGAACGCGAGCGCAGCCGCGAGCACGAAGAGCGCAACGGTGAGCTCGAGGTCGAGATAGCCACGACCGAACGCCGAGTCGCGGACGAGCGGCAAGACGTTCCCGAGGTCGAAGACGGAGCGGAGCGCGAACTCGGCCGTCGCCATCACGACGTACACGGGCGTCGCGATCAGCGCGATCGCCGCAGCAATCCCAAACGCGACCGAGAGCGCACGGAGCCGAGTCTCCGAGACGCGCCGCACGACGGGACGCGCGGTTGCGATTCGCAAGACGAAGAGGCCGATCGCCGCCATGATCGACAGGAAGACGATCGCGCGAGCCGTGACGAGGCTCGGCGTCGCAGCGGTCTCAGAGATCGAGGGCACCGGAAACTGCGGTGCGGGCCCAGGATTGGGGCCGACGGCGAAGGTGAACGCGCCCCGAACCGGATGACCGTCGACGGAGATGACGCGCCAGTAGACGAGGTACCACCCCTGCGCAAGGCGATGAAGTGGGACGACCAGCGTCTTGGGATCCGCCGCGGAGCGACGCGGCGACCCGGCGATCTGCTGATGACCCGCCGCGTTGGTGACCGAGACGATCGCGAAACGCGGCTCGACCGCCTCGGAGTACGTCAAGAGAACGACTGGCGGCGGCCGATTCACGACCGAGCTGGGGAGCGGCGTGGTGCGCACGAGCACCGCGTGCGCCCAGGCGGCCGCGGGGAGCGCAAGCGTCCCCGCGACCACCACGACAAGCAAGGCGATGCGCGTGCGCCGCGTCACGCCAGCGTGCGCCGCCCCGACCTGCCGACGAGACCGGCGACCGCCGCGACCAGCGCGATCACCGCGAGCGCCACGGCGACGATCCCGAGCGTATTGCTACCACCGCCGCCGAGCGACGACTTCGCCTCGACTGTCGGCGCCGGGGTATCCGAGGACTCGGGGCCGGCCCAGTCGACGACGGTCCCGTCCGAGTACGTCTGCCGGACTTTGAACGAATACGTCTTCGCCGCATTCGTAGAGGCTAGGAACTGGAAGACGGCATCTTCCTCGGTCGGAACGTTGCCGCCTGTCCAGGTGACCTTCTGGATGACAGTGTTCTCGCCGGTGCCGGTGGTCTGGGCCTCTCGCTTCCAACCCGCAGACGGCGCAAACGAATCGATCGAGAAACCGCTCGGCGGCGTGAGCTCGACCTTCGTCGTGGCTGCATTCTCCTTCTCGGTCGGAACGTCAAGGGTGAAGAACTGCCCCTTCTTGGACACCACGACGGGAGGGCTGACGTTTGCGTGAGCGAAGGCTGAGCCGACGAGCGCCAGCGCACCGGCTGCTGCAATGGGCAGAACTGCAAAGCGGGGCTTTGCGCGCGACAGATCCATCGATGATTCTCCTTTCGGTTCGAGGTGAACGTCAGGAGAAAGCGGGCGGCGCGCGCGACCGGCTGTTGCCGACGCGCCGAGAGGCTCGCAGCGCGTTCGCGACGGGACACGACGGAGCCCGCAGCCACGACGGCCAGGGAACTGGGCGCAGAAGCGCGAATGTGCGCCGCATCCACGCGACGACATGCTCAACAGCGGCGAGCAGCGCTGCTGCGACGAGGGAAAGAGAGGTTGCGATCGGCAGGAGATCGCGGTGAACCGGGCCGAAGACGCACTGCACACCGTGCCAGCCGAGCCCAGCGCGCCAATGCAGATACGCCTCGAGCAGCCCGCCTGCGAGCGAGGTGACGACCGCGAGGACCAGCGCGAGCGCGAGCGTGCGCGTGGGACGGAACCGGGGCGGCGGGACGGCGAGAACGCGCCGCTCGAGGAGCTCGCGCTCGCGAACACCGAACGCGGCCAGCCAGCAGATCACAATCGCGAACGAAAGGCCGAGCGCGAGCGCGACGAGCGTGAGGACCGGCAGCGCCGGACCGCCGGCACGGTGCTCGAGCACGCGTGCGGCAGGGCTCGGCGCGAGCGCGTACGCGATGCTGCGGGCCAGGAGGACGACGAGCGCCGCAGCGACGATCCGGGAGAAGGCTCTCATCGCACGACCAGGGTAAACGGAGCCGTGAGCACGCGCCCGTCCACCTTGCACTGCAGGAAGAGCCGCCACGTGCCGGGAACGGGGAGCAGAACCCCGACACGCAATTCGCCCGGCTTCGTCGCTCTGCCGGTCACGCGTGTCGAGCCCAGAACGCTCGTGCAGCCGGTCATTCCCGCAGAGCAGACGTGGGTGTGGAAATAGTCGAGCGACCCCGCTCGGAAGAAGATCGCGTGAGCCAGCGCACCGAACCACGGCGTGAACGTCGCCGGGGTGCCGTCCGGCCGCGCGACGTCGAGCGTCAGAAACGCGGGACTGATCGCCTTCAGTTGTGGGCGATTCTTCAACGTGAAGCGATAGCCGGAGACAACAACTGTTCGGTGGAACGACCCGATGGGCGTCTTCGGGGCGGTTCCGGGCGCCGTGATCACGTTGAAGAGCTGAAAGTTCCGTAGCGGGCCGGAAAGGTTCGGATACGCGTCGACGACGACGCGATACTTCCCCGGCGTCGGCAGCGCGATGGTCTCGCTGATCCGGCCGCCCGCGCCGATCGGCGGATGCCGGTGGATCAGCACCCCGAGATCGCTGCGCACGATGATGAGATGGACTCCAGTGTGAGGCCCACTCCCGGTCCTGTAGCTCGTGAGCGGCTTGCCCGACGGCTGGTCGATCGTGAACGAGAGCCGAGCCGGCTTTCCCGCGGCGAACGTGGTGGGAGCGAAGCCCGCGAGCCTGAACGTTCGGGCGGCGCCGACCGTCAGTTGGGGCGTACCCGACGAGCCGCAACCCGCAAGCAGCAAGACGAAGGCGGCCACCACACCTCTGCGCTTCATCGGCCCATCACGAAGTCGAACCGTGCCTGGAAGCGGTGCTTCAGGATTCGAAGCCGAACGAGGAGTCGCCGGTCGAAGAACGGGTCGTGCGCGTTCAGTGCGACGCCGGGGAAGTAGAGCATCGTCGTCACCGCGCGCTCCCCCCGGGCATGCACCGTCACGTGGAGGTGCCGCGTGCGATTTGCATACGGCCCCGGCAGGATCGTCTGCAGCCAGTAATGCCCCCGGTCGTCCGTGAACTGGTGGCTCCGCAGCCGGACGCCGGTGTCGTCGTATGCGCCGTTCTCGTCCGCCTGCCAGAAATCGACTCGAGCGCCGCGAATTGCACGACACCCCGTCGTCAGTACGTAGCCGCTGAGCGTGATGGGCGTGCCGTGGATTCCGGCCACCAGGACCGAGTGACGCACGGGCGACGACTTGAAATGCGTCCCACCGATCTGACCCGGGGTGAGGCCGAAACCGCTGCACGCAGTCTTGGCTGCCGCCGGCGAGGCCGCGACCGCGGCGCACAGCCCTGCTGCCAGACATCCGGCGACGACGCTCGGGCGCAGGTCCGGCACGACCGTCATTGAAGCAATCGCACCGGGACCGGTGCCTGATTGAATGAACACGTGCCAAGCGGATCCCCGCCCGGGCTGCCCATTCGGCGCAACACGGTGATCCTCTCGGCCACGATGGCGGTGAACTCCGCCGTCCTGCAGTTGACCGCCGCCGTCTCGTCTCTGACCTTCGTGCTGGTGACGGGCGTGAGGGGCCTGCTCGGCCTCGGCCCGGCGATCTTCCTCACGTCGTCCGGGTTGACGGCCGTGCCCGCCGGCCGCCTGATGGACCGCATCGGCCGAACACCCGTGATGACGGCCGGGTTCGCTCTCGGGGCGTGCGGGTGCGCGCTCACGGCTCTTGCAACACGCACCGGGTCGACTGTCGCGGTGATCGCAGGCTTCGCGCTCGTCGGCGCGTCGAGTGGCATCTCGCTTCTCATCCGCACGGCTGCGGGTGACATGTATCCGCCCGCACGACGCGCACGCGGGATCTCCTACGTCCTGTTCGGGTCGGTCTTCGGCGCCGTCCTCGGGCCGACCGTCTTCGGTCCGCTCTTCGCCGGCAAGGACGTGAAGGCAGACGCGTTGACGGTTCCGTGGCTCGCTGCCGGTGGGCTCGCGCTGGTCGCACTCGCGCTTGTCCAGTTCGTCCGGCCCGACCCGAAGCGAATCGCCGAGCTGATCGGGGCCCGGGACGACGTGCCGGCCGAGTCCGCCGCCCCACTCAGCGAGCTCGTGCGCCGGCCCGGCGTTCGACCCGCGATGCTCGCCGCGCTCGCAAGCTTCGGGGTGATGGTCTCGGTGATGAACCTGACCGGTTACGTCGTGGTGGAGCATCACCACCACAGCCAGGACTCCGTCTTCCCGATCATCGGCGCACACGTCTTCGGCATGTACGCCCTCGTCCTCGTGATCGGAGCGCTGATCGACCGGGTGGGGCGCGCCCCCGCGCTGCAGATCGGGCTCGTCGTGATGGCGATCTCCACGATCGGACTGCTGTGGGTCGCGAGCGTCTGGGCCACGGCCGTCCTGCTGCTTGGGCTCGGGCTCGGCTGGAACTTCTCCTTCGTCGCCGCGACGGCTCAGCTCGCAGATCGCACGAGCCCGGCCGAACGCGGCAAGCTCCTCGGGTTCAACGATCTGCTCGGGGCGCTCTTCGGCGCGAGCCTCGCGCTGCTCGGCGGCTACGCGCTCGATGTGATCGGCGTCGGCGCGCTGGCGATCGGCGCGACGGTCATCGTGGCCACGCCCGTTCTTCTGATCGCGCGGGTCGCAGCAAATCCGGCGGCGAGCGAGTCCGCGTGATCATGAGATTCCTGCGGTCCCTCGTCGCCGTCACAGCGCTTGCGCTGCTCGTACTGTCGGCCGACGGGGCGCGAGCCTCGCCGGCAGTGGCGCCGCACCTGACCTACTACTCACGGCCGGACCTGAAGCCGCCGACGGTCGAGATCTTGAAGCACACGCGGGGCACCGCCCCCGGCTACATCTTCATCGCCCCCAAGAAGAACGTCTTGCAGGCGGGACCACTCATCCTCGACGACCACGGTCACGTTGTCTGGTTCCTCCCTCTCGACACTCACGGCGTGACCGACTTCCGGATGCAGCGATACCAGGGGCGGCGTGTCCTGACCTGGTGGCACGGACGGCCGGATCACAACGACGGCGAGAGCGGCTATTCCATCTACGACGCCTCGTACCGGCTCGTGACGCATGTGCAACCGGGGAACGGAATGCTCGGTGACATCCACGAGTTCAAGATCACGCCACGCGACACGGCCCTGATGACCATCTCCCGTGAGGTTCGCGTGAAAGGGAGGAGAGTGCTCGAGGGCGGGATCCAGGAGCTGGACATCAAGACCGGGCGCGTGGTTTTCGAATGGCACAGCATCGATCACGTGCGACTCGTGGAGTCGTACTACCGGCTGCCGGCTGCTCCCGGTCGAATCTTCGACTACTTCCACATCAACTCGATCGAGATCGACCACGACGGCAACCTGCTCGTGTCCGCGCGTAACACGCACACGATCTACAAGATCAGCCGTCGAACCGGGCAGATCTTGTGGCGCCTAGGTGGCAAGCAAAGCGACTTCACGCTCGGACGGGGTGCGCGATTTGCCTGGCAACACGACGCACGCCGCCGCCCGGACGGCGCTCTGACGCTCTTCGACAACTCCGCCGGGCCGCAGGTCCGCAAGCAGTCGCGCGGGCTCGTGCTCCACCTGGACATGAAGCGTATGAACGCGACCGTCGTGCGGACCTTCGTCCACCGGCCGCCGTTCGTCGCCGTCGACCAGGGGAACATGCAACGGCTTCCTGGTGGCCACTATTTCGTCGGCTGGGGCCATCAACCGTTCTTCACCGAGTTCGGTGCCCGGGGAACGATGCTCTTCGACGGACGCTTCGGACGGGGACGAGTGGATTCGTACCGTGCCTATCGCCTGACCTGGCTCGGCCGGCCCGTGCGGCCGCCGGCAGTGGGAGTTCGCGGCCGAGACGCCTACGTCAGCTGGAACGGTGCGACCGAGGTGGTGGCCTGGCAGCTGCTCGAAGGCCCCCGCAAGGCCGATCTGCGCCCGGTACGCATCGTTGCGAAGTCAAGCTTCGAGACCCGAATCCCGCTCGGGATCGAAACCGGTTGGATCGCAGTCCGTGGGCTCGACCGGAAGCAGCTGTCGCTTGGACGTTCAGCTGCCGTGCGTCTCGACTGAGCGATCTATGCTCTTGCACGTGAAGCTGGCCGCTTTCGCATTCGTCCTCCTGGCGCTGCTCGTAGCAGGCTGCGATGACTCCAAGAAAGAGAGCGCCGTGCAGGAGGCCACGACGACACAGGCCGCGCCACTGCCGTCACGCACCTACCATTCCCGTCCGGACCTGAAGCCGCCGCTCGTACGGATCCGAACCGCGGCGCACGGGACGGCGCCGGGCTACCTCTTCATCGCCCCCAAGATGGTGGTGGCCCAGGCCGGCCCGATGATCATGGACAACCGTGGCGAGGTCGTCTGGTTCAAGCCGCTCAACACGCGGGGCGTCACGGACTTCCGCGTGCAGAAGTACCGCGGAAAGCCCGTGCTTACCTGGTGGCGCGGTCGTGTCTCGAACGTCGGCGTGGGCGACGGCTGGTACGTCATCTACGACACCTCGTACCGGCCGGTCGCGGAGGTACGCGCGGGGAACGGGCTCGTGGGCGATGTGCACGAGTTCCTGATCACCAAGAACGACACCGCCCTGTTCACGGTGTACCACCGGCTGCCGGTCGATCTCTCTTCGGTCGGCGGGCCGGCGGAGGGCAAGATCTGGGACGGGATCCTGCAGGAGGTCGACATCCAGACGGGGCGCGTCCTCTTCGAATGGCACAGCTATCCCCAGGTGGGAATCGCGGAGTCGTACGCGCCGCCCCCGAAGGCGAAGGCCGGCGCAAAGGCTCCGCCGTACGACTACTTCCACATGAACTCGATCGAGGTCGAGCCGAACGGAAATTTCCTCGTCTCCGCGCGCAACACGCACGCGCTCTACGAGATCGATCGGAAGACGAAGAAGGTGCTCTGGCGGCTCGGTGGCAAGAAGAGCGACTTCAAGATGGGCGCCGGGACGAATTTTGCGTGGCAGCACGATGCACGGCGCCACGCGGACGGAACGATCACGATCTTCGACAACGGGGCAGCTCCGCCGGTGGAGAAGTTCTCGCGTGTCCTCGTCTTGCGAACCAGTGCAAAGAAGGCGACGCTCGTCCGCAGCTACCACCATCCTCAGCGGCTTCTCGCGCCCTTCGAGGGGAACGCGCAGTTCCTGCCGAACGGCAACATCGTCGTCGGCTGGGGCGCACAGCCGTACGTGAGCGAGCTCTCACGAACCGGCGCTCTCCTCTTCGACGCGTACTTCGGCGACGGCAAGCCTCCTGGCGAGGACGCCGACTCCTACCGCGCGTACCGTTTCCCCTGGCACGGGCAGCCGAGAGACCGGCCTGTGGTCGTGGTCGCCGGCGACACCGCCTATTCGAGTTGGAACGGCGCGACGGACGTGGTGCGTTGGCAGGTGCTCGCCGGCCCGGCTGCCGGTCAGTTGAAGCCGGTGCAGACGGTCGCGAAGAACGGCTTCGAGACTCCCATCCGGCTCACGAAGTCGGCGGCCTTCTACGCGGTGAAGGCACTCGGACGCGACGGGAAGGTACTCGGGACGTCCGAGGCGGTTGCGCCCCAGCCTTAAGGGGTTCTAGCTGGCGCGGGAGACGCGCAACTTCGTCAGCTCGCGGTCGCGCTGCTCGATGATCTCTTCGAGGTGGGCGACCTTCATGCGAAGCGTCTCAGTGGTGGTGACGAGCTCGATGAATGCACGCTGGCGCTCCTTCAGAAGCGCCTCGACGCTGTGCAGCTTGATCTCCGGGTCCTGGATCAGCTGCGGCGCCACCGGCGCGGG
>Ga0307320_10000266_pt1 | contig 19037 bp, 18 predicted proteins | sample ER_DNA_369_FD_194495 | JGI IMG/M metagenome (GOLD analysis project Ga0307320, IMG submission 194495) | Bulk soil microbial communities from the East River watershed near Crested Butte, Colorado, United States - ER_DNA_369 | ecosystem: Environmental > Terrestrial > Soil > Floodplain | place...
GCGGTCCGGGCGCTCCCGGTCGACAAGTCCGGCGTGGGCTCGGCCGTGCTGAACGCGTTCCGCCAGGTCGGCGGCTCCGTCGGCATCGCGCTGATGGGCGCGATCATGGCCAACCGGATCGGCAACCTCCAGGGTCCGTCCGTCTTCCTCCGGAAGGAGATCTTCGTCGACGCGCTCTCCACCACGCTGGAGGTCGCCGCGCTGATCTGCATCCTCGGAGCGCTCGTCTCACTGGTCCTCATTCGTGCGCACGACCGGGAAGAGGCGCGCGAGGGCATTCCCGAGATCGCGGGATGAGCGCGACACGACCCCGACTTACCGCCGAGGAGCGGCGCGCAGCCGTCCTCGAGTGCGCCTGCCAGATCTTCTCGAAGGGGAGCTACCGCGGGGCCACAACCGCGGAGATCGCCCGGGCCGCCGGCGTCACCGAGCCCGTGCTCTATCGTCACTTCCCTTCCAAACGGGAGCTCTACCTCGCGGCACTGACGACCGCCTGGGCCGAGTGCCGCGAGATGTGGGAGGTCGCGATCACCGAGGAGACCGATCCGGCGCTCTGGGTGACCGTGATGGGGCGGAGTTACCTCGCCGCGAAGGACAAGCGCGGCCATGTCGCCAACCTCTGGGTGCAGGCGCTGACCGAGGCGAGCGACGATCCCGAGATCCGGCGCTACATCCGCCGCCACATGCGCGAGGTCCACGAGTACGTCGCGGCCACGATCCGGAGAGCGCAGGAGCAGGGCGGCATCCTCTCGGACCGGGATCCCGAGGCCGAGGCGTGGATCTTCATCTCGATCGGGCTGCTGGGAACGGTCAGCAAGCGCTTGGGCGGAGTCGTCGAGGACGACTTCCCGAAAATCTTCGCCAGCCGGCGCCAGTGGATGACCGGCCTCGCCGAGTGAAGCAAGTGAAGTAACTCGGCCCCAACCGAGTGTCACTCGAACGGGGGACGCCAACCGGGCTCAGTCAAAAAACGCCGAAGAACGGGCTTGGCCCGTTCTCAGCACAACCCGCACGGGTTCAACAAATCGGCCCGAAGTCGTAAGACTTCGGGCCAGAAATAGTCGAACCCCCGGGCTGCGGCCCCCGGGGGTTCGCATTTCTCTGCGGCGAGCCCCACCTCCCGTTGGTGGCGGCCCGGAGGGCATTGACTCTGCGGCCCAGCCAAATCCTCCGGGGCTCCACCTCTGTGGCGCGCCTACCTCACAGCTCAATCCTTTTGTGTGGATTCTTGCTGCTCGGTGGACGGACTATAGGGCGAGTTCCAGGTTGAGTCAAGTACCTCAGTCAAGTGATTCTGCGCTAGGCTTGGTTGACACGTTTTCCCCGGAGCCGTGACCCTTTAGGGGGATTCCCGCAGAGATGGAGGGCAAGTATGGTCAAGTTGTCGCGTAGCGCCGCCCAAGGACTCCCGACTTGACCCGAGCGACCAAAACCGCAATCCCTCAGCGAATCGGCCGCCTCCCCAACGGAGGCCTGGGCGAGCGCCTGCGCACGCTGCGTGTGAACGCCGGCCTGACGCAGACCGACCTCGCGGGCGAGCGGTTCTCCAAGGAGTACGTCAGTCAGATCGAGCGTGGGAAGACCAGGCCCACGCAGGAGACGGTCGAGTGGCTGGCGCAGCGCCTGGGCGTCGACCCGGGCTTCCTCGCGAGCGGCGTCTCGGCGGACGAGCGTGGGCGGATCGAAACCGCTCTCGCGCGCGCCGAGGCCCTGAGCGAGAACCACGAGTATCCGGACTCCCTCGCGGAGTTCGAGAAGATCCGGCCGGCCGTACTGGGGATCGCGTCGCCCGAGCTCGAAGTTCGTTCCCTCGCCGGCGAGGCCTGGGCGCTCATGCGCACGGGCGAGGTGAAGCCGGCGATCGAGCTCCTTAATCGCGCCAGGACGCTGGCCGAGGACGCGATGTTCTCGGACGTCGACCGGGCCGACGTGCTCTTCCGGCTCGGCGCCTGCCGCGTGGAGCTCTCGAGCATCCAGACGGCGATCGGCCTCTTCAACGAGGCGCTGACGCTCGCCGAGCGCTCCGAGCTTCCTTGTGACCGGCTCCGCGCCGAGATCCTCCGTCTCCGCTCGCGCTGCTACCGGCGCCAGCGGGACTACGAAGCCGCCCGCGAGGACCTCGAGCGTGCGCTCGAGCTCTCGGAGGCCCTCGATGATCCCCGTGCCGTCGCCCGCGTCTACTTCCACGCCTCGCTCGTGGCCGAGCGGCAGGGCCAATGGATCCTCGCCCGCAAGTACGCCGAGCAGGCCAAAGCCCAGTTTGAAGAGGTCGCCGACCGGGCGACCGTGGGCAAGGTCCTGAACAACCTCGGCGGGATCAGCTTCCTCCTCGGTAAGCCCGAGGAGGCGATCGAGCAGCTGAACGAGTCGTTCAAGGTGCTCCTCGAGTACGGCAGCGAGGCGGATGCCGCCCGCGCCGTCTCGTCTTTGGCGCAGGTCCACCTGCGCACCGGCCAGGTCGAGCCGGCGGAGGAGCAGGCCCGCCAGGCGCTGAAGCTCCTCGGCGATCGCGTCGACGTGATCGACGAGATCGGCAACGCCCAGCTCGTGCTCGGCCGCTCGCTGCTCGAGCAGGGCCGCCTCGACGAGGCCGAGGAGGCCTTCGAGGCCGCCGAGCGGAACTTCGACCAGCTTTCCTCCATCAGCCATCGCGCGTCTGCGTGGGTCGCGAAGGGCGATCTGGCGACGCGACGCGGTCAGGACCAGGTAGCCGCGCAGCTCTACCGGCGCGCTGCTGAAGCGCTCCAGGACTTCAGGTTCTAAGGAAGGAGGTGATTGCTCTGCATCTGTACCTGCACACCTTGAATCGCATCAAGCTCGTCGTTCTCGTCGCCCTTGCCGTTGCTACCGCCGTGAGCGGTGGTGGCTTCTTCGACGACTGCTTCCGCTGGCACTAGTTCCTGCGGTAGCGACGAAGCTGCCGACGGCGCGGCAGTGACGCCGCCCTGAGGGCTCTGGTCTTGCGGTAGGCGTCAGTTCACCAAGGAGACGCGCGAACGAGGAAAACGGTTCTGGGGGGAGCCGGCTCGATTCGCAGAGGCACGGACCGCGCTCACGATCCGTCCTACGTTCGGACCGGGAGCCGTGCGGCGACAACCTCCACGTGGGGCGGCGGTCTTCACGCGTCCGGCGGTGCCTCGAAGTCGTCGGGACGGCACGTCGGACCAGGTTGCTGCGCGTGCTGCGCGAGATCGGGCTCGCCGGCCAGCGGCCCGCGACCCCCGAGGGCGCACGGGAGTTCCGGCGCGCGCTCGAGGAGCTCGGCACCACGTATGTGAAGCTCGGACAGCTCCTCTCCTCCCGCTTTCGGGAGACGCGTTCGTCAGCATCGACCGCGAGCCGATCGCTGCGGCGTCCATCGCACAGATCCACAAGGCGCTGCTGCGTGATGGCCACGAGGTCGTCGTCAAGGTCCGGCGCCCCGGCGTCCTCGAGCAGGCGCAGGTTGACCTCCAGCTCCTCCGGGCGACCGCGGACTTCATCGAGCGGCGGTCGGCGACGGCGCGCCTCCTCCAGCTGAGTGCGCTCGCAGAGGAGGTGGAGCACTACCTCCGCGCCGAGCTCGACTTCACCGAGGAGGCCTACAACGCCGAGCTGATCGCCCGGATCGTCGGTGACAGCCCGTATCTCCTCGTCCCGACGGTCGTCAGGGAGCTCGTCACCGAGGAGGTGCTCGTCCTCTAGCACATCGAAAGGAAGAAGTCAGCCCCGACCACGGTGTCGGCCCGGAGCGGGCCTCGGTGCTCGCGCGTGAGTTCTTCCGGTCGTATGTGCGGCGGGTCGCGGCCGAGGGGGTCTACCACGCAGACCCTCACCGGGGCAAAGCGGCCGCTCAGCGGGCTCCGGGCCGGCGACGCGCTCGCCGACCTGATGCGGATGTCGATGCGGCACGGCATCCGCCTGCCGCCGAGCTTCGCGCTCGTCGGGAAGACGCTCGCGCAGGCCGACTCGATCGCGAGGGCGCTCGACCGGAGCTCGACCCGATCTCGCTCCTGCTGGAGGCGCCTCACGCTCTCGAGCTACGCCTTCACCCAGCTCGGCCCGCTCGCGCGGTTGCCCCGCCGCGTCGGCCAGATCGCGGACCGGCTTCAGACCGGCACGCTCCGGGTCGGGATCTCGCCGACCGGCCTCGAGGAGCTCGAGGCGATCGTGCGCTCGGCGGCGAACCGCATCGGGGCGGCCGTGATCATCGCGGCCTGCTCCTCGCTTCGGCGTTGATGGCTCGCGTCAACGACGGGATCGCCGTGGTCGGCTTCACGGTCGCCGCCGTCCTGGGCCTCTACATGCTCTGGAAGATCTTGCGCACTCCCGGGTCTCTGTAGGAGAGGAGCGCGGAGAGTCGAATTGCGGCTTCGGCAAACCGAAGTTCCTCCTCTCCCCTGAATCCGGGCAACGTCTTCGGACGGTGCCCGGATTTTTTTCCATGGGGGTGGGAATGCCGGGGTGGGAGGCCGCGTTGCGGTTACACGAGGACGTAGGCACCATTCCCGCGCACAAAGGCCCAGCGATCGAATTCGGCTCCTCAACCGTCAAGCTCACCGACCTCGCTTCCTGCGGCGGCTGCGCCGCGAAGTACTCCGCCGCCCGCCTCGAGGAGCTCCTGCGCGGCTTCGTCCCGGTGGACTCCGAGAACCTGCTCGTGGGGCTCGCGCCGGCCGACGACGCCGCCGTCTACCGGCTCGATGACGAGCGCGCGCTGATCTTCACGCTCGACTTCTTCCCGCCCGTCGTCGACGACCCGGGCGACTACGGGGCGATCGCGGCGACGAATGCCCTTAACGACGTCTTCGCGATGGGCGGCTCGCCGATTCTCGCACTCTCGATCGCGGCCTTCCCGGAGTCGCTGCCGACCGAGACGCTCGGCGCGATCTTTGCCGCGGCCGACGCACAGGTGCGGGAAGCCGGAGGTCTGCTCGCCGGGGGCCACACGATTCGGGACGAGGAGCCGAAGTACGGGCTCGCCGTCGTCGGTACGGTGCATCCGGACGGGATCTGGCCGAAGAACGGCGCCAGGCCCGGTGACCTCCTCTTCGTCACGAAGCCCCTCGGGACCGGCCTGATCATGACCGGCTACCAGCGCGGTGACGCCGGGACGCAGCAGTTCGAGCGGGCGGTGGCCTGGATGCGGACGCTGAACAAGGGCGCCGCCGAGGTGCTGCGGCCGTTCGAACCGAGCGCCGTCACGGACGTGACCGGCTTCGGCCTCTTCGGTCACGCGTACGAGATGGCGGACCGGAGCGACGTCCGGATCCGCCTCGAGTCGGAGCGGTTTCCGGCCATCGACGGTGCGCTCGATCTCGCGCGGAAGGGTGTCCGCACGAGCGGCGATCCGAGGAACCGCGAGTTCGCGGGGCCCCACGTCGAGCTCGATGAGGTTCCCGAAGCACTCGAGGCGCTGGCGTTCGACCCGCAGACCGCAGGCGGGCTGCTGATCTCGATCCCGGCCGACCGCGCGCCTGCGCTCGAGGCGGAGTTCTCGGCGCGACGGCTTTTCATCCGGCGGATCGGCAGCGTGGAGGAGGGCTCCGGGGTCCTCGCGCAGTGAGCCGCGGCATGGTTCACGGGCGGTTTCAACCGTTCCACAACGGCCATTTCGAGTACCTGCGGGGCGCCGCCGAGCGATCCGACGCGGTCTTCGTCGGGATCACGAACCCCGACCCGGCGCGGATCAAGCCCGAGGAGAGCGACCCGCTCCGGCATCTGCCGGAATCGAACCCGTGGTCGTACGCCGAGCGGCTGCTGATGGTCAAGGCCGCCGCGGCGGATCTCGGGCTCGACCTGTCGCAGGTGCACGTGATCCCGTTTCCGGTGAACGAGCCGGAGCTCTGGCCGGCCTACGTACCTGACGGCGTGACGCAGTACCTGCGGCTCTTCTCCGCCTGGGGCGGCACGAAGCTCGAGCGGCTGGAGGAAGCCGGCTACGAGGTCGTGATCCTCGACGAGGGCGCCGAGAAGGAAATCTCCGGCGCCGACGTGCGCCAGGCCCTGCGCGAGGGCGGCGACTGGCAGTCGCTCGTCCCGCCGGGGGTCGCGCGGGTGATCCGCGAGCTCGAGCGCGTTCCGGTCTAGCCTCCCGCGCGTGCAGCCGATCGTCGTCGTCTTGCTGGACGGTCTCGCCGACCGAGCCCACGAACGTCTCGGTGGGCGCACGGCCAACGAGGTCGCCTCGACGCCGAACCTCGATGCGATCGTGTCGCGCGGCTCGAACGGCGTCCTCTACGCGGTCGGCCCGGGCCGGGCGCCGTCCAGCGAGGTCGCGCACTGGTCGATGCTCGGGTACCTCGCAGAGGAGTTCCCGAACCGCGCCGTGTTCGAGGCGCTCGGCGCGGAGCAGGAGGTCGACCCGAAAGACGTGCTCGCGTTCGCGGCGCTTCGCCCGGCCGAGCTGCGAGACGGCGAGCTCTGGCTGACCGGCCGGCCGCGCCACGGCGGGGACGAGGAGGAGGCGGCGGCGCTCGTCGAGCGCTGCGGGGAGATCGAGATCGACGGCCTGCGCTTCCAACTCACGCATCTCCGGCGCGGGGAGGCCGTGCTCCGCGTCTCCGGCGGCGCCGACGACCGCATCACCGATTCCGACGTGTTCTTCCGCGATCGCCATCCGGTGCTCCGCCCGCAGGCCGCGCACCCCGATGCCGAGCGCACGGCGCGGGCGGCCGAGGCCTGGACGCGCGAGGTGATCGACCGGCTCCAGGAGGAACGGTTCAACGTGATCACGCTGAAGTGGTGGGGTCGCCTCCGTCCGGCGCCGACGTTTCCCGAGCGCCACGGCGTCGGCGGCTCGTTCATCGCCGACTCGCGGTTCATGCACGGCCTGGCGCGTGCCGTCGGCCTGACGCCCATCCAGGCGCCGGAGACGGACGACCCGGCGAGGGATCTCCGAGGTCGGCTAGAGCTGATCGCTGGGCGCCTCGCCGCCGGCGACACCTTCGTCTTTTCGCACCTGAAGGCCACCGACCAGGCCGGCCACACCAAGGATCCGGCCGTGAAGCAGCGCACGATCGAGCTGCTGGACCCAGAGCTCGCGTCGCTGCCGACCGAGAGAGCCGTGGTCTGCATAACCGGCGACCACGCAACCCCGACGTATCCCGACGTGATCCACTCCGGGGACCCCGTCCCGCTCGTCGTCGCCGGCCCCGGCGTCCGGCCGGACGACGTCACGTCCTTCGGCGAGCTCGCCTGCTCGCATGGAATCCTCGGGCACCTCCGAGGGCCCGACCTGATGCCAGTGCTCCTGAACGCCGCCGACCGCCCGCTCTTCCTGGGCTCGAGGCCCACGCCCTACGCCGGCGCCGACGGCTACCCGGCGCTCCTGGAGCGGCTCAGGCTGTGAGAGCCGTCGAGGGTCGGATTCCGTTCCGCGGCTTCGAGACGTGGTACCGGGACGTCGGTCCGGAGGACAGCGTCGCGCTGCTCTGTCTCCACGGCGGCCCCGGCTCGACGCACTACTACTTCCAGCCGCTAGAGCGGCTGGCGGATGACGGCCGCCGCGTGGTCGTCTACGACCAGCTCGGCTGCGGCAACTCGGACCGCCCCGACGACCCCGCGCTGTGGACGGTCGAGCTCTTCCGTTCGGAGGTCCAGGCCGTTCGCGACGCGCTCGGCCTCGACCGGATCCACCTGCTCGGAACCTCGTGGGGCTCCATGCTCGCGATCGAGTACATGCTGACGAAGCCGCCCGGCGTCGTCAGCCTGACGCTGAACTCGCCGCCGACCGCGTCCGAGACATGGATGGCAGAGGCCGGGCGGCTCAAGGACGAGCTGCCGGACGAGATGCGGCGGGCGCTCGACGAGCTCGCGCCTACCCATCCCGGCCGCGTCGCCGCGATGGACGAGTTCTGGCGGCGGCATATCTTTCGACTCGAACCAACGCCCGACTTCGTCGTCCGCGGTCGCCGGGAGAAGAACGACCATGTCTACGCGACGCTCTGGGGCGAGACCGAGTGGAACGCGAACGGCCTCCTCCGCGACTGGGACGTGCGCGACCGGCTCTCGGAGATCGACGTCCCGACGCTCGTCACCTCGGGTCGCCACGACGAATGCACCCCGAAGCTCGCGGCCGACGCTGCGAACGGCATCCCGGACGCCGAGCAGGTCGTCTTCGAACAGAGCTCCCACTCGGCCTACGCCGAGGAGCCCGAGCACTTCCGCGCGGTCCTGACCGCCTTCCTCCGGCGGGCGGAGGGCGCCTGACCCCGACGCGCTTCCGCCGGCTGGCGACGGCCTCGGCGATCGCGCTCTACGTGATCGTGATCACGGGCTCGCTGGTGCGCCTGACCGGCTCGGGCCTCGGCTGCGAGGGCTGGCCGGGCTGCGAGGAGGGCGCGTTCTTTCCGGCCGCGGATTACCACGCCTTCGTCGAGTTCGGCAACCGCGTCGTCGGGATCTTCCCGATTACGCTCTCGATCCTCACCGCCTGGTTCGCCCGCCGGCGCCGCGACTGGGTGTTCAAGCTCGCTGTCGCGGTCGCGCTGCTGACCCTCGCGGAGGCGCCGCTCGGCCTGGCGACGATCCGCTACGACCTCCCGCCGGAGATGGTGATCTTCCACTTCCTGGTCGCGCTGCTCGCGCTCGGAGGCGCGGTCGTGATCGCGCTGGAGGCGTACCGCGAGGAACGCGGCGCTGCGGCGCTCGAGTTCCCCAAAGAGCTGCGCTGGGCCGGCGTGGTGCTCCTGACTGCCTGCCTCGCACTCGTCGTCTCCGGCACGTTCTCGACGGCGGCCGGGCCGCACTCGGGAGACCCGGACGTGGTCGACCGGCTCGGCCATCTGCCCGATGCCGTCTACGTGCACGTCCGCGTGACGGCGGTCTTCGGTGCGTTCTTCCTGTTCGTGCTCGGCTACCTGGCCCAGCGGCGTGAGAGCGCGCCGGGGGTCTGGCGCGCGGCGCTCCTGCTGCTGGGCGTGCTGCTGGCGCAGATGGTCGTGGGGGAGATCCAGTACCGGCTCGAGCTGCCGTGGGGGATCGTCGGCGTGCACGTGGCTCTGGCAGCCGCGGTGTGGGCACTCACCGTGGCGCTGGTAACCCTGCTGTGGCGCCCTCCGGCCTGGATCACGGCGCGGCAAGGCTAAGCTCCGCGAAGTGTCAGACGAGCTGCACGTTCACGACGAACGGGACCTGGAGCGTCCGATCATGATCACCGCGTTCCGCGGGTGGAACGACGGCGGCCAGGGGGCGTCGCTCGCGGCGGGGTATCTCGCCCGGCTCTGGGACGCGGACCGGATCGCCGAACTCGACCCGGAGGACTTCTTCGACTTCCAGGCGACGCGGCCGCACGTCAAGCTCGTGGACGGCCTGACGCGGCACATCGACTGGCCGGAGACGGCGTTCTACGCTGCGAGGCCGGAGGGGTTCGACCGCGACGTCGTGCTGCTGCTCGGCGTCGAGCCGAACCTCCGCTGGCAGACGTTCACGCGTCTGATCGTCGATTACGCCCAGGAGCTCGGCGTCGAGCTCGTCGTCACCCTCGGCTCTTTACTGGCCGACGTGCCGCACACCCGAGACACACCAGTGACCGGGAGCGCGACCGATCCGGAGCTCGTCGAGCGGCTCGGTCTCCAGGCGTCGCGCTACGAAGGACCGACGGGCATCGTCGGCGTCCTCCACGACGTCTGCCGCCGTGAGGGACTGCCGTCGGTGAGCCTCTGGGCGGCCGTGCCGCACTACGTCTCGTTGACGCCGAGCCCGCGCGCCGCCCTGTCGCTCTGCGAGCGGCTGGGGTCGCTGCTCGACGCCGACATCGACGTGGGCGAGCTTCGCGAAGCGTCGGAAGGCTACGTCGAGCAGGTGAGCCGCGCCGTGGAGAGCGATGCCGACACGCAGGCGTACGTCGAGGATCTCGAGCAGCGAGCCGACGAGATCGACGAGGCCGATCTGCCCTCGGGTGAGGCGCTCGCCGCCGAGCTGACGCGCTTCCTCCGCGAGCGGGACCGCGAGAACGGCCCGCCCGACGCCGCCACCGAGCAGTAGCTACCCGGTAGCGGCTTTCGGCTCTTCGGCCGGCTGCTCTTCGGCCTGAGCCTCCGGGCCGGCGCCGTTCTGCTGCTGCTGCTGCTGTGCCTGCTGACCCTTGCCGCGCTTCTTGCGGCGCCGGCGGCGTCTCGACCGCGACTGGAGCTTCGGCTGCGGGAGGTTCTCCGCCAGCGCGGCGGCGACCTCCTCGACGGTGCCGAGCTCCTCCCGCGCCGCCTCGATCAGCCGCGTGGCCCGAGGCGTGTAGCCCTCGGCGGAGGCCAGGAGCGCTGCCCCGACCTCGATCGGGAGCTCCTTCGCCGTCTGGACGAGCTTCTGCGCGTTGTCCTCGTGTCGGTGACCCCGGGAGTTCGCGAGCGCACCCAGCAGCCGCTTCGCCTCGGGGTACTCCGCGCTCGCCCGCCGGTCCTGGATCTTCCGTGTCGCGCGCGCGAGCCGCCACGTCCACCGCCAGAGGATCTGCTCCGGCGCGTCGGCCTTGCCCTCGGCGAGGCCCCGCAGCAGGATCCGGACGCCCTGCGCCCGGTCCTTCTCCCAGGTCGGCGCCTGGGTGACGAGTGTGACGAGGTCGTCGAAGCTGGCGCGGTCGACGCCCATCCCAACCCGGTCGGCGAGCGCCGTCATCCGGAGCCGCCGGTTCGGGTTCTCGGCGGCGCAGGTGAAGAGGAACTGCTCGAGCGTCCCGCGGGTCGTCCGGCCCTCGGTGAGCTTCTTCGCGAACTCGACGCGCTCCTCGAACCGCACCTGGCGGCCGGCGATCGACGCCCAGAAGCGCTGCTCCTCCTCATCGAGGTACTTCGGGTCGACCCGCTGCCACTCCCGTCCGATCACGGACAGGCGGCGGCGCACGTCCGGCGTCACGGGTACGAGCCACGGCGCCGGCGAGAGCTTGCGGCGGGCCCGGCGCTGGGCACGCCGCCTCGGCGCCGGCGTGACGCGCGCGCCCTCGCGGTAGAAGTCGGCGTCGAGCAGGCTGTGGAGCGAGACCACGCGCTCGTTGTGCGTCGCCCCTTTCGGCACGAAGTCGACGACGATACCGGCCTCCTTCCGCGGGTGGAGGCGCATGATCCGGCCGATCCGCTGCTGATAGACGCGGCGGCTGGCGGTCGGCGCGAGATGCATGCAGACCGTCGCTCGTGGCGAGTTCCACCCCTCGGCGAGCAGCATCGCGTTGATCAGGATGTCGATCTCGGCGCGCTCGTAGGCAGCGAGGATCTCTGCGAGCTTGACGGGCGGCGTCCGTCCGCTGACCGCCTCCGCCCTCAGCCCGGCGGCGCGGAACTCGCGCGCCAGGTTGTAGGCGTGGTCGACGCCGGCCGCGTAGACGATCCCCGGCGTCGAGTCGAACCGGTCGCGATAGAGGCTCGCCGCCGCCTGGTTCAGCGCCTGGTGGTCGAGGACCTCGGCCAGCGCCGCTTCCTCGAAGTCGCCGCCGACGATCGGCACCGAGTTGATCGCGGCCGCCGGCGGGACACGGAGACATCTGAGCGGCGCGATCAGCCCTCGCCGTGCGGCGTCCTGCAGCGGCAGGTCGTCGACCGAGGCGGGGAAGACGTCGGAGACCTGCTTCGCGATCAGCTGCTCCGTCGCCGTCATCCCGATGTAGACGGGCTCCGTCAGGGAGCGGATCGCGGTACTGGTCTTCTCCCCGAGCGCCGTGTGCGCCTCGTCGCAGATCACGAGCTGGTAGACGCCGCGCTCGAGGTCGTTCACATGGCGCGCAAACCAGGCGTAGGTCTGGACGGTGATCAGGTCGGCGCGCTTCGCCTGCTCGCCGCGGGTGACGGCGGGAGCGAGCCGCTCGCCGTAGCCCTCCTCGGTCAGCTCACGGTTGAACTGCGAGACGAGCAAGCGCCGGTGGGTGAGGATCAGAACGCCCATCGACCGGGCGGCCTCGACGAAGCCGGCGGCGGCGATCGTCTTGCCCGAGGCGGTGGGGTGGCGGAAGCGATAACGGCGCGCGGCGCCCGGATCGCCCCCGGACGCCGGCTCTGCGGTCTCGAGCTCCTCGGCGCCCTCCTCCTCGTCCTCGGCCTCGAGCTCGGCGAGCTCCTCGGCGGTCAGGGCCTTCACGTTGCCGTTCGCGTCGGCGGACTTCTGGTTTGCCGCGATCAGCTCGGTCAGCATCCCCGCGAGGGCGTCCACCTGATGACGTCGCAACTCGGTGCCGGACTTCAGCTTCGCCGGATGCTCGCTCAGAACCCGCTCGAGCCCGAGCATGAGCGCGAACCGGATCTTCCAGTCGGACGAGGGCTCGTCCCGGCCGGCTTCGAGCTCCTTCAGCGCCTCGTCGAGCGAGCGCCGGCGGGCCGTGCCCGGCGCGAGCACGACGTCCGGGTCCTCGTCGCTGTGGAGAAACGGCTCGCCGGCCCAGCGTTCGGCGCGCTCGCCGTCCTCGACCAGCGGATGCGTCGCTTCAGAAGAAACGGTGGTGTGCTCGACAGCTTCGTGCAACACGGGCGGCAATGCGTTCCTGCCGCGCCCTCCGAAGAATGATCACGCTCGCTTATCCCCGTGCGAGCGCTTGGTCGCAGTGTACCTAGAAACAGGTCGGCCTGTTGCTCGTCGGCGACAAAATCACCGCGGAACTGCTCACAAACAGGACGGAAGCGCGCTACGCGGGGGCCGTAGCCCGGTACTCCTCGAGCGAGGTTCCCGCGACTCGTTCCGAGACGCCGGTCTGGTCCAGGTACTTCGTGATGCCGCCCAGGAAGAAGGGCCAGCCGGCGCCGAGGAGGAGCGCCGTGTCGACGTCCTTGGCGCTCCCCACGACGCCCTCGTCGAGCATGTGGCGCACCTCGTCCGCGATCGCTTCGAGCGCGGCCTGCTGGATCTCATCGACCGTGCGCCGCTCGTCACCGTGGACGACGATCTCGTCGTTGCCGTCGGCGAAGTTCGCGAGTGTCTCCGAGAGCGGGAATCGGTGGGGGTATGCGTCGTGGAGCGTCTCGAGCACGTGGTTCGCGACGCGCGGGCCGACCATTTGCAGCAGGACCGACGGCGCCATCGGCATCCCGAGGCGGAGGATCGCCTCGTCGGTCTCCTCGATGGTGTTGCCGTTCTCGAGCGCGTCCATCAGCACCGTCGTCATCCGCGTGAGGACGCGGTTGACGATGAAGGCTGGAGCGTCGGCGGCGACCACCGGCCGCTTGCGGAGCTTCGCGGCGACATCCCACACCGTGGCGAGCGTCGCGTCGTCGGTCGAGGACGTGCGGATGATCTCGACCAGCGGGAGGACGGCGACGGGGTTGAAGAAGTGGAGGCCGGCGACGCGTTCCGGGTGCTCGAGGTCGGCTGCCATCTCGGCGACCGAGAGCGACGACGTGTTCGTCGCCAGGATGCACTCGGGCGAGACGACGGCCTCGAGCGCGGCGAACACCTCCCGCTTGACGCTCATCTCTTCGAAGACCGCCTCCAGGACGAGGTCGCAGTCGGCGAAGTGCTCGTAGCCGGTGCCGCCGTCGACCAGCGAGGCGAGGAACCGCGCCTTCCCTTCCGTATAGCGGCCCTTTTGAGCCTGGCTCTCCAGCTCGGCGGTGATCCCTGCGATCGCGCGGTCGACGATCTCCTGGTCGAGGTCGCGGATCGCGATCGGCACCTCGAGCCGGCGGAGGAAGAGCGTCGCGAGCTGCGTCGCCATCAGGCCGGCGCCGACGATCCCGACCTTGCGGATCGGCCGCGCCTCCGCCTCGGGGCGGCCGACCTGCTGTTTCGCGCGGCGCTCGACGAGGTCGAAGGCGTAGAGCGACGCCTGGGCCTGGCGGCTCGGCAGGAGCTCGGCGATCGCCTCCTCCTCGGCGGCGTACCCCTCCTCGAGGCTCCAGGTGCCCGCGCCTTCGATCAGCTCGAGGGCCTTGTAGGGCGCGGGCGCGGCGCCGTGGATCGAATCGTCCAGCTGCCGGCGGGCCTTGGCTACCACCTCGCCCAAGCCGCCCAGCTCCGCTTCTTTACGGGACCAGGTCCCATTAGGAAGTAGTGACAACGAATCGTCAAGGAACTCGGCCGGTTCGAGCAGGTGGTCGGCGAGGCCGAGCTCGACGGCTTCGGCCGCCGTCAGCATCCTGTTCTGCCGCATCGGGTTCGTGACGATGAAGCGGATTGCCGCTTCAGCACCGACGAGGCGCGGCACGAGCTGCGTGCCGCCCCACGCAGGGAAGAGGCCGAGGAAGACCTCCGGCGCGGCGAAGTGCCTGACCGAAGAGGAGATCGTCCGAAAGTCACAGTGCAGCGCGAGCTCGACGCCGCCGCCGAGACATGCCCCGTTGATCGCCGCCAGCGTCGGAAACGGGAGCTCCGAGATGCGGCGGAAGAGCTCATGTCCGGTGCGGCTGCCGAGCCGCGCCGTGTCGGGGTCGATCCCGTGGAACTCGTTGATGTCGGCGCCGACGCAGAAGACGAATGGCTTGCCGGTCAGCACCATCCCCGTCCAGTCGCCCTGCTCGAGCTCCGGGAGGACCTCCGTCAGCGACTCGAGCGCCGAGCGGCCCAGTGAGGTCGGCTTCGTGTAATCCTCGCCGTTGTCGACGGTGAGGAGCGCGATCGGCCGGTCCTCGGTCTGGATCCGCGCGAGCTTGAACTCAGTCCGCAACCAGGCTCTCCCAGAGCACCGCGGCGCCCATGCCCATCCCGATGCAGAGTGCCGTCAGCCCGTAGCGCGCCTTCGGCTGCTCGCCGAACCCGTAGGCGAGCTGCGCCATCAGCCGCACGCCGGTCGCGGCGAGTGGGTGCCCGCACGCGATCGCGCCGCCGTACGGGTTGAGCCGCTCGTCGTCAGGCGAGACGTCCATCCCGTCGCACCAGCTCAGCACCTGCACCGCGAACGGCTCGTTCAGCTCGATCAGGTCGATGTCGTCCATCGTCAGCCCGGTCTGCTCGAGCACGCGCTTCGTCGCCGGGATCGGCCCGATGCCCATCAGCTCCGGCTCGACACCCGCGAAGGCGAAGCCGACGAGCCGCATCTTCGGCTCGAGCCCGAGTTCAGCCGCCGCTGACTCCGAGGCCAGCAGCGCCGCAGTGGCGCCGTCCGTGAGCCCGGCCGAGTTGCCCGCCGTCACCCGCCCGCCGGCGCGGAACGGCGTCGGCAGCCCGGCAAGGCCCTCCAGCGACGTCTCCGGCCGCAGGAACTGGTCGCGGTCGGCCACCGACCAGCCGTCGTCCGTGAACACGCTCATTGGGACGACCGTCGAGGCCATCACGCCGTTCTGCCAGGCGGCGCTCGCCCGCTGCTGCGACCGCACGGCGAAGCGGTCGGCGTCCTCCTTCGTCAGCTGCGGAAAGCGGTCGTGGAGGTTCTCGGCGGTCGAGCCCATCGAGATCGCCGAGTCGTCGACGAGCCGCTCGGAGACGAAGCGCGGGTTGAAGTCGACCTCCGCGCCCATCGGGTGGCGGCCCATGTGCTCGACCCCGCCGGCGACGACGACGTCCGCCGCACCCATCGCGATCTCGCCGGCTCCCGCAGTCACCGCCGTCAGCGCTCCGGCGCACATGCGGTCGAGCGCGAACCCGGGCACCGTCTCCGGGATGCCAGCCAGGAGCGCGACGTCGCGCCCGAGGGTCAGGCCCTGGTCGCCGACCTGCGCCGTCGCCGCCATCACGACGTCGCCGATCCGCTCGGGCGGCAGGTTCGGGTTCCGACGGAGCAGCTCCCGCACGACCTTGACGGCCATGTCGTCGGCGCGCGTGCGCCAGAAGAAGCCCTTCGGGCCGGCGCGTCCGAAGGCAGTCCGGAGCCCGTCGACGTACACGACCTCGTTCAGCTGGCGCGCCATGGACTGGTGACAATACTGCGATGGGGGTGGACTGGAACGCGCACATCGAGCGCGAGCGGGCGCGCTACGAGGACGGACAGCAGCGCGTTCCCGACGAACCGGACGCCCGCCAGCGCCAGCTGACCCGGATAGGCAATGCGGCTTACGGCGCCGGCCTCGCGAGCCTGATGCTCGGCCGCACCGACGACGCGCGGGACTGGCTGAGCCGCACGGTCGAGGCGTACCGCGACAGCTACGCCGACGCGCCGCCCGCCAGCTGGGGGAGGCTCGTCGCGATGCTCAAGTCGAGCATTCTCGCGGGGGACTGGGACGCCGCCGCAGCGCACGCCGAGCAGACGCTCGCCGAGGGCGCCGCCGACGCCGACTCCCCGATCGGCCGCTACGCCGCGACGCTCGCCCTCCTGACCCTCGGCCATGACGAGGACGCGCGTCCCGTCGTGAGCTCGATCCGCGAGCGCGACGACTTCCCGCCGGACGTCGCCGACTCTCTGGCGACGATCGCCGCGGAAGACCCTCCCGGCTACACGCTTGCGATCGAGAGCGTGCTCGAGTCGTTCGACCAGCGGACCGAGTACCTCGAGGACATTCCCGTCGCGGACACCGTGATCGTGCTCCAGGCGCTTGCCGCCGAGCGCGGCATGGCCGCAGAGCTCAGCTCGCCGCTGCTGCCGCCGTCCTAGTCGGTCGTCTCTTCCGGCGAATGCGGGTGCATGATCGCCGTGATCGTCAGCATCTCCTCGCTCTCGTCCTCGAGATTCTCGAAGGTCGGGACGAGGTCGGAGAGCACCTCGAGGGCCTTCTCGGGCGAGATGCGGACGTTGATGCGAACGAAGCGGAACTGTCCTTCGTCGGCGTAGTTGTTCCAGCCGCGGCGCACGTCCTCGACGACGGTGGCTTGCAGGTCGGACGCGCCGGCGGAGACGAGCTCCGGCGCCACTTTGAGGGTCTTCGCCGCCGACCGGTACGGCTTCTCGCGGCCCTTGCCCGAGGTGACCTGCTGGATCAGCCCGGCCTTCAGCAGCATCCGCACGTGGAAGTGCAGATGACCCGGATCGACGCCGAGCTTCTGCGCGAGCTCTCGGTTCGACATCGCCTCCTCCGACTCGCCCAGGGTCTCCAGCACACGGAGCCGGAGCGGGTGGCCCATCGCCTTCAGCTGCTCGGCGCTCGAGATCGTGAGGACGTCGGGGATCGGATCGGGCTGGGGGACCGGGTTGCTCATACGCGGGCTATATATACGACGGCGGCAACAGCTCTGTCTAGGTCCCTATGGGCTAATCGCTGCCGCCGCGGCACGATCGAGGAATGCATATGTGGCCCCGTCGGCGGCCCGTACGAGGCTCGCGGGGGTTGCGGGAGACGGAGGCTCGGCGAACGCGCGCCGGACCGCCTCCGCCTTGTCCTCGCCCGTCACGAGGAAAACCACCTGCGGCGTCGCCCGCAGGACCGGCAACGTCAGCGTCACCCGGGGAAGGTCAGGCCGCTGCACCGCGACCGCGTTCCGCTCCCGCTCCTCGAGCGCGAGGTGGTTGGGGAAGAGCGACGCCGTGTGACCGTCGGCCCCCATCCCGAGCAGCACCAGCTCGAGCACCACGCCGCGCAGCTCCGCCTCGTACGCGTCCGCTGCCTCCTCCGGCGAAAGCTCGCCGCGGATTCGGTGCTCCGCGGCCGGCCCGCGCTCCAGCCGGTCGAGCAGCCGCTCCCGCACGAGGCGATAGTTCGAGCGCTCGTCGTCAGGACGCACGCAGCGCTCGTCCGCGAACCAGAGCTCCGTGCGGCTCCAGTCCGGCTGCAGCTCCGCCGCCACCTCATAGGCCGGGCCCGGCGTCGATCCGCCCGAGAGCGCGATGTGTCCGCCGCCCGCCGCCTGCTCCGCAAGCAACGCCGCAGCGCCACGGCGGGCCGCGTCGGCGCTCACCGAGACGCGCAGCTCGACGTCCGCGCTCAGCTCTCGCCCGCAGCCAGCTCCCGCCCGCGATCCATCGCCGCCTGGATCGCGTTCAGGAACGCCGCTCTGACCCCGGCCTGCTCGAGCTCGCGGATGGCGCGGATCGTCGTCCCGCCGGGAGAGGTGACCATTTCGCGAAGCTCGACCGGATGCATCTTCTCGTCGCGCAAAAGCTTGGCGGTCCCGAACATGGTCTGGACGACCAGCTCCGTGGTGTCCTCACGTGACAGGCCCAGAAGGATGCCGGCTTCGATCATCGCCTCGGCGAGGAGTGCGAAGTACGCCGGCCCGGAGCCCGACACCGCCGTAACGGCGTCCATGTAGCGCTCCGGGACGCGAACGACGCTCCCGACGTGGGAGAGGATGTCCTCGGCGATCGCGAGGTGCTCGTCGTCCGCGTGCGCCCCGGCGCACAGGCCCGCAACGCCCTCGTGGACGGTCGACGGCGTGTTCGGCATCGCCCGCAGCACGGGCACGCCCGACGCGATCCGCTCCTCGATCCGCGACGTAGGAACGGCGGCCGCGATCGAGAGCACGGTCTGGTCGGCGGAGAGGATCCCGCCGATCTCGCCGAGCAGGGTCTCGAAGTCCTGCGGCTTGACCGCGATCACCACGACCGCCGCGCCGCGCACGGCCTCCGTGTTCGAGGTGGTGGCGGTGACGCCGTAGCGATCGCGCAGGTCGTTCGCGTGCTCCTCGCGGCGGACCGTGACGACGATCTCGTCCGGCGAGCGCCAGCCGGTGCTCAGGAGCCCCGCGAGGAGCGCCTCGCCGATCTTCCCGCACCCCAGGATCGTGATCCGGCGCTCGGCACTCATGCGGAGATGTTACGAGCCGGACAGCTGGCGCACTGCGGCTGCAACCTGGTCGAGCCGCGCCTGGTCGAGCTCTCCGGTCGGCGTCAGCGCCGACGCCTCCAGCGCGACGCTCCCGCCGTAACCTCGCAGCCTGAGCCCGTCGAGGAAGCCCTGGAGATCGAGCGTTCCCTCGCCGGGGAGGAGGTAGCGGCGCCGACCCTGCTCGCGCAGGCGGCCTTTGAAGTCCTTCAGGTGAACGTGTCGCACGCGGCCGTCCGCCCAGAGCCACTCGGCGGCGATGCTCTCGGCGAGCTCGCCGTGGAAGCCGAGGAACTCGGTGTCGAGTGTCACGCCGCAACGCGCATCGCGCTCGAGAGCTAGGCGGATGTTCGAGAGGGTCGTCCCCGCCCGGCCCGGAACGGTCTCGGCGGTCAGGGCGACGTTGTACGCCTCGGCGGTGTCGAGGCAGCTGGGCAGCCGCTCGAGGTTCCGCTCGATCTGCTCGTCCCCCGTCGGGAGCTCCCACAGGTGAAGCACCAGCGTCTTTGCGCCCAG
>Ga0307320_10000270_pt1 | contig 18894 bp, 16 predicted proteins | sample ER_DNA_369_FD_194495 | JGI IMG/M metagenome (GOLD analysis project Ga0307320, IMG submission 194495) | Bulk soil microbial communities from the East River watershed near Crested Butte, Colorado, United States - ER_DNA_369 | ecosystem: Environmental > Terrestrial > Soil > Floodplain | place...
CGACCAGGTTGTCCGTGCGACCGTCCTTCGCCGATTACGTGGTCGACCTGCTCCTCGTCTCGGTCGGTCCTTAGACGAGGCTCCGAGCGCGCGACGATCGGCGGGGTCACGGGGGTCTCGGGGTACGCTCGCGCACGTGGACGACGACACGCCCGCGCTCCGCGCCCTCGGGGACTCGGACCTCGCCTTCGAGGTCGTCCGGACCGAACGCGCTCGCTCGGCCGAGGAGAGCGCCAGCCTCCAGGGGATCGAGCTCGGCCGGCTGCTCCGCACGATCGTGATACGGCGCGGCGCGGACGACTACGTGTTCGTCCTCGTCCCGGGCGGACGGCAGATCGACTGGCCGAAGCTCCGAACCCACCTCGGCGTCAGCCGGCTCTCGCTGCCCGACGCCGAGGAGGCGAAGACGGCGACCGGGTACGAGCGCGGGACGATCACGCCGTTCGGCTCATCGAACGCGTGGCCGGTGATCGCGGACGCCGGCATCCCCGCGCTCGAGCGCGTGGCGATCGGCGGCGGTGGTCACGGCGTCAATCTCCATCTCGCGGGCGCCGACCTGGTGCGGTACGTGAACGCGACGGTCGCGCACGTCACGCGGCCGGATGCAGACGGAACGCCGGCCACGTGATGGCCGGCACGCGGATCAGGTAGTCACGACCACCGACTTCGGCGCCGCACGGGCGCACGATCTCCCCACGTTGTCGGAGGAGGTGCGGCATGAGTGCGAGGGTCGAATCGGCACCGGTCGGAAGGTTCAACGTGGGCGCGATGGCGATCGCCGTGGCCATCGCTCTTGGCATCGGAAGTGTCGCCGGGTTGATGGTGACCCGCGCGACCGAGGAGCGCCCCGCGGCCATCACCACGCCCGTGGGGATCCCGTCCTGGGACGTGCAGAAGCTGGAGGCGATGGAAGGCCGTCAGCTCGCGGAGCAGGTCCACGCTGCCCAACCCGCGTGGGACGCGGGGATGCTGCGAGCGATGGAAGGTCGCCAGTTGGCGGAGGAGGTCCGCCCCCAGCCGGGCACGGCGGATCGATGGGACGAGGGGAAGCTCGAGGCGATGGAAGGTCGCCAGTTGGCGGAGGAAGTCCGTCGCCGGAGGCCACCGGGGGGCCCGCTCGGGTAGAGGCACCCAGAAGGCCGGGCTCGGTTCTCGGGAGCCCGGCCTTCGGCGTGGCCACGCTTCGGGATCAGCCCCGATCCGACGCGCACGAACCCTCCCGAACGCCTTCACGGCCGCTTCACATCTCGGCGCCAAGCTCGGTGGTGACGGACGAGGAGCGTTCGGAAGGAGGCACGAGATGCGACGTGGATGGGCGATCGTGGCGGCGGTCCTGGTCGTGCTGGTCACGGCGGGGATCGCGGTCGGCGCGTATAACGCCGGGCTCGACGAAGGGGTCCGGCGTGCGGCCGACTCGAGTCAGGTGGTCGAGGTGGTCGGGGACCGGTACGGCCACGGGTTCTTCTTCCCGTTCGGCTTCTTCCTGTTCCCCCTGTTCATCTTCGGTGCGATCTTCCTCGTAGGCCGGGCCTTCCGTGGCCCGCGCGGTTACTGGGGTCACGACCATGGGCCCGGGTACGGGCCGTGGTCCGAGGAGGGGCGAACACGCTTCGAGGACAAGGCGACCGACTGGCACCGACGCCAGCACGAGCAGGCCTCCGGCGGCGAGGAGACCACGGGACCGCCCGCCGGCTGAGCCTGGTCGGGCACGGGGACGGGCGGTGGCGGTTGCCACCGCCCGTTCGCGTCGGCAGGCTAGCGACGCGCCGAACGCAGGCGCCGAAGGGATGCGAGATGACGACGGTGCTGGTGGTCGAGGACGAGATCGAGATCGCGCGGGTCGTCCGCGACTACCTCCGGAACGCGGGCTTCGAGGTGATCGTGGTCGGCGACGGCGGATCGGCCGTCGCGAGCGTCCGAAGCGCCAAGCCCGACCTGCTGGTGCTCGATCTCGGGCTGCCCGGACGCGACGGCCTCGACGTGGCCCGCGAGATCCGGCGGTGGTCCGATACGCCGATCGTGATGCTCACGGCGCGCGGCGACGAGACCGACCGGATCGTCGGGCTCGAGATCGGCGCCGACGACTACGTCGTCAAGCCGTTCAGCCCGAAGGAGCTCGTCGCGCGCGTCCGGGCGGTGCTCCGTCGCACGCGCACCGCGGCCCGCGGGGACGAGGTCGTGCGCGCCGGCGACGTCGAGATCGACACCGCCAAGATGAGCGTGAGCGTGGGCGGCACACACGTCGACCTCACGCCGACCGAGTTCCAGCTCCTCGCAACCCTCGCGCGCGAACCGGGACGCGTGTTCACGCGGTCCCAGCTGCTCGACGCGGTCCACGGTGTTGCGATCGAGTCCTACGAACGCGCGATCGACGCCCACGTGAAGAACATCCGCCGAAAGATCGAGCCCGAACCCGGGTCGCCCCGGTACGTCGTCACGGTCCACGGCGTCGGCTATCGGTTCGCCGATGCCTGACCAAGGGCATCGGCACGGCCCAGGGCCCGGGTTCCGCCCGCCCTGGTGGCCCGAGGGCGAGGCGTTCCCGCCGGACTCCGGCGAGCAGTGGAGGGCCGCGCGCGGGCGCTTCCTCCGCCGGATCGCGCTCGGCATCGGGCTGTTCCTCGTCTTCGTGTTCGTGGTCGGCTGGCTCGGCGCCGTCTTCGGCGGTGGGTTCCATCGTGGTGGGCAGGGTGGGCGGTTCTTCCCCGGGTTCTGGCTCATCCCCTTGCTGCTCCTCGTCGGTTTCCTGATCTTCGGACGAGCGGTCCGACGGACGGCGGGGCCGATCGGCGAGGTCATGGACGCGGCGGCTCGCGTCGCCGAGGGCGACTACTCGGCCCGCGCCAGGGTGGAGGGACCGCCCGACGTCCGGGACCTCGCCCGGGCCTTCAACCGGATGGCCGAGCGCCTGCAGACCAACGAGGAGCAACGCCGCAACCTGCTCGCCGACGTCGCGCACGAGCTCAGGACCCCCCTCTCGGTGATCCGCGGCCGAGTCGAGGGCATGGCCGACGGCCTGTATGAGCCCGGCGGCGACGACCTCGCCCTGATCGGCGCCGAGACGACGGTGATGGCCCGGCTCCTCGATGACCTCCAGCTCCTCTCGAACGCCGAGGCCGGGGCGCTGCGGCTGCACCGCGAGCGGATCGAGCCCGGCGAGCTCATCGAGACTGCCGAGGCCGCCCACCGTGCCGAGGCGGCCGAACGAGGGGTCGCGCTCCGCACCGAGTTGGAGCCGGGACTGCCGACGCTCGACGTCGATCGCGTCCGGATCGGCGAGGTGCTCGCGAACCTGATCTCGAACGCGCTCCGTCACACGCCCGCGGGCGGCGCCGTCATCGTGGCGGCGGACCTCGACGAGGGCGGCGTCGCGTTCCGCGTCGCCGACACCGGCGAGGGCATCGAGCCCGACGAGCTCGCGCACGTGTTCGACCGCTTCGCGCGCTCGCCCGAATCCCGAGGCTCGGGGCTCGGGCTCGCGATCGCGAAGAGCCTCGTGCAGGCGCACGGCGGCACGATCTCGGCCGAGAGCGAGCCCGGTCGTGGGACGACGATCCGCTTCGTGCTGCCGGCGGCGTGACCGCTACTGCTTGGGGATGTCCTTGTTCGGGTCCCAGTGCGGCATCGTCACGACGGTCGCCTTCACCGTTCCGGACACGGGCGTCTGGACCTGGAGCCCGGTGCCGAGCTCGGTGTGCTCGATCGGCAGCATCGCGAACCCGATGTTCTTCTCCAAGCGCGGCGAGTAGCACGCCGACGTGACCTTGCCGACGACGTCCCCGTCCACCGACACCGGGAAGACGTCGAGCATCTCGTTGTCGATGTAGCTGCCGAGCGGCTCGCCATCGATGTCGATGCCGACGAGCTTGCGCGTGACGCCCTCGGCCTTGATCCGCTTGAGGGCGTCCTTACCCATGAAGTCGGCCTCCTGTTCCAGGTCCACCATCCACGTGTAGTGGTAGCCGACCTCGAACGGGTTGTGCTCGTACCACATGTCCGCGCCGAACGCGAGGATGCCCCCCTCGATGCGACGGATGTGGCATGGCCCGATCACCTCGAGCCCGTGGGGCTTGCCCGCCTCGAGGACCCGGTTCCACAGCTTGACGCCGTGCTCGGACGCGTCGAGCAGGTAGATCTCGTACCCGACCTCGCCCGTGTAGCCGGTGCGCGAGACCACGACGTCCATGCCGTCGAGCTCGCCCTGCATCAGGCCGTAGTACGGGATCTCGAGGACCCGCTCGCCGAACAGGTCCGTCAGCACCTTCTTCGCGTTCGGGCCCTGGATCTGGACGGGTGCCACATCGATCTCCCGCACCGTGACGTCCATCCCCTTCGCGGCGGCGATCCCGAGCGCGTACAGGTTCACGTCCGAGTCCGCGAGCGAGAGCCAGAACTCGTCCTCCGCTACCCGGAGCAGCACGGGGTCGTTGAGGATCCCGCCGTCGGGACCAGTGATGAACACGTACTTGCACTCGTTGACCGCGCACTTGTGGAGGTCGCGCGGGACGATCATGTTCGTGAGGTCGAACGCGTCCGGCCCCTTGATCTGGATCTGCTTCTCGACACCGACGTCCCACAGCGTGACGCCGTTCACGAGATGCCAGTACTCGGCAACCGGGTCGCCGTAGTGGCGAGGGTGGTAGGTGTGGTTGTACACGCTGTAGCGCGCGACCCCGTGCTCGCGGGACGCGTAGAAGTACGGCGACTTGCGGATCCGCGTGTAGAGGAGGATCCCAGGGTTGTCGATGACGGCCAAGCTCCGCTCCTTCCCTGCGTGATCCGGCCTGCGCGACCTCGTCACGCCCTCAGTCGTTCGCCCTTGGGGTCCCACAACGGATCCTCGGCGACCGTCGCCGGCAGCCGCTCGTCGAAGTACTCGACCTCGAGCGGCGTGCCCGGCACCGCCAGCTCGGCGGGCAGGTAACCGTAGACGATGCAGCGTCCGACCGAGTAGCCGTACCCGGCGGACGTCGCGTAGCCGACGACGTGCCCGCCCGATCGGATCGGCTCCTTGCCGAGCACGACCCCGCTCGGATCGTCGAGGGTGATACAGGCGAGCTTCTCGCGGGGGCCACGCTCCAACGCCCGCTCGAGCGCTTCGCGACCCTGGAATGCTTCCTTGTCCATCTTGACCGCGAAGCCGAGCCCGGCCTCGAACGGATCGTGCTCGGTGTGGATGTCCTGCCCCCAGAACCGATAGCCCTTCTCCAGCCTCAGCGTGTCGAAGCACCCCAGCCCGGCGGCCACCAGCCCCCGCTCGCGCCCGGCCTCCCACAACAGCTGCCACGCCCGGTCCCCCATCGCGAACTGCCCGTACAGCTCCCACCCGAGCTCGCCCGCGTAGGAGATGCGTTGGGCCCAGACCGGTCCGACCTCCCCGACGTTCAGATACCGAGCCGTCATGTAGGGGAACGCGTCGTTGCTCACGTCCACGTCGGTGACCGCGGACAGGACCTCGCGCGCGCTCGGCCCCCACAGGCCGAGCGCGAACAGTGACCCCGTGCGCTCGGTGATCCGGACACGTTCGCCCTCCGCGATCTGCCGCCGCATCCAGGCGAGGTCGTGCTGCCCGCTCCCGCCGCCGGTGATCACCCGGAACAGCTCGTCCTGCTTGCGCGTGATCGTCAGATCGCAGCGGATCCCACCCGTCGGGGTGAGCATGGCCGTGTAGACGATCGTCCCGACGGGACGGTCGATCCGGTTGGCGCAGATGCGCTCGAGGTAGGCGAGCGCGTCGGGACCCTCGACGTCGAACTTCGCGAACGCGGTCAGGTCGAACAGCGCCGCACTCGAGCGCGTGGCCAGGTGCTCCGCCCCCTCGATCGGTGACCAGAACCGGGCCGCCCACTCGCCGCGCCGGACCCACGGCGCGTCGCTCGAGACGAGCGCGGCGTTGGCTGCGAACCACTCGGGGCGTTCCCAACCCGCGCCCACGACGAACTCGGCTCCGAGCTCCACCTGGCGGTCGTAGAACGGCGAGAGTCGGAGCTTGCGCGGGCGCGCCATCTGCTGGCGCGGGTGGATGGTGTCGTAGACCTCGCGGTACTGCTGCTTGCCGCGTTCGAGCACGAACGGCGGGGTCGTCATGTACGGGTAGAACCGGTTGGCGTCCGCCTCGGCCATGTCGATCGAGGGCTCTCCCCGGACCATCCACTCGGCCACGTGCCTGCCGAACCCGCCGGCATGCGTGACCCACACGGCCTCGCAGATCCACACACCCCGGACCGCGGTCGACTCGCCGACGATCGAGCCCGCGTCCGGCGTGAACGAGAACATCCCGTTGATCGAGCGTTCGGGATCCGCGGGGCGCATGCGGCCCTTCAGCGCGGGCAGCAGCCGCGCCGCCTCGACCTCGGCCACGTCGAAATCGCCGGGGGTGAACGGCATCAGCGACGGCATGAGCGCGCCGTCGCCGGGCCGCCGGAGCTGAGACTGGGGCGTGGCGATCGGCTCGTGCCGGTAGCTGCCGACCGCGTAATGGTCCTCTCGATGGCGGAAGTACATCGCCATGTCCTGGTGGCGAAGGATCGGGTGCGTGACCTCGCTCGTGTCGCCCTGGAGCTCGGGGATGGGGTCGGTCCACACCAGCTGGTGCTGGACGGCCAGCAGCGGGACCGGGACGCCGGCGAGCGCGCCGACGCTCGGGCCCCAGATCCCGGCGCACAGCAACACGCGCTCACATGCGACGTCGCCCCGGTCGGTCCGGACGCCGTCGACGCGCCCGTCACGGATGTCGAAGCCGGTCACCGTGACGCCGCCCTCGAACGCGACGCCCTTCTCCTCGGCCTTGCCCGCGAGCGCCGTCGCGATCCGAACGCCCTTCGCGATCCCGTCGGAGGGGACGTGATAGGCCCCGAGGATCGTGGACGGGTCGAGCAGTGGGACCCTGGCGGCGGTCTCCGCGGGCGTCAGGAGCTCGGCCTCTTCGAGCCCGTAGGAACGCGCGAACCCGAGCCGGCGTTTCAGCTCCCGCATCCGCGCCTCGGTCGTCGCGACCTCGATCCCACCGACGCCGTACCAGGCGGGTTCGCCGTCGACGTCCAGGGTGGCGTACAACGCGACCGACTCCTGCGCGATCCGGCACATCATTCGGGAGCCGTTGGTCTGGAACGCGAGCCCCGGCGCGTGCGAGCTCGAGCCGCCGGTCTCGAACAGCGGGCCCTGGTCGAGCACCAGGACGTCGCGCTCGCCCAGCTCGGCCAGGTGGTAGGCGGCGCTGGCGCCGACGATGCCTGCGCCGACCACAACCGTTCGGGCGCGATCCCTCACGGATGGAGAGTCTTCCTCGCACCGTGCCGCGCGGCAAACGCGTGCCGCGTCATGCGAGCGGGCACGAGGCGGGGGTGGGCGCCGCGGAGAGCACAGCGGTGGCCAAACGCCGCCGCCTTCAACTGGGCGAGGCGCCTCCTCGCCGCATCACCTCGCCGGTCGAAGGGCTGAAGGCTCCGAACGTCGCGCCGTCCCCGCGTCGACCCGGTGCCCGCCGACCCACACCCGGACGTGCTCCTACGTGCACCCGGTCGGGGCCGGCATCAGGACCCACCCCGACCGGGGCCGGTGCCGCTACCCGTGCGCGGCGAGACCGGCGTCCACCCAAGGCTGCCAGACGTCCGGGTTCGCGTCGAGCCACTCCTGTGCCGCATCGTCGCCGGCGACGCTGTTGCTGATCTCCAAGCCAATCGAGTTCTGGTCCTCATTCGTGTACTGCATCGCCGACAGAAGCGCGAACGCAGCGGGTGCCCGCGTCTCGAGATCCGCATTGAACGCCTTGTAGAGATCGTCCTCCGGGTACGCGCAGGCGTATGCGTCCGGATCCTCGAGGGCCGCCTGCTCACACGCCGACGAAACCGCGGGAAGCTCAACCATCGTGAGGTCGTACTTCGACTGGGCCCAGTGCGGCGTCCAGAAGTAGAACAGGAACGGCTTCTGGGCCTCGTATGCGGAATCCAGGGCCGTCAGCTGCGCGGCCTCGGACCCCGCGTACACGACCTGAAGATCGAGGCCGAGGTTGTCCGCGATCGCCTGGTCGAAGGTGACGAAGCTCGGATCACCGTCAAGCAGCTGTCCCGCGTCACCTGTCTCCGAGGTCGCGAACATCGACTCGTGGCCCTTCAGACCTTCGTAGGTCGCGAATTCGGGGTTCTGGTCGACGAGATAGGTCGGAACCCACCAACCGATCTGTCCGATCACACCGAGCTCGCCGCCGTCCACCACGCCGGCGCCGCTTTGGATGTACTGCTTGTAATCCTTGGCGTGACCGGAAGGCCAGATCTCGAGCGTGGCGTCGATGTCGCCGCTCTGGATCGCGGGGAACTGCTCGAACTCGTCGATGTCGACGAGTTCGACGTTATAGCCGAGCTTGTCCTCGAGGAGCACTTTCGCGACGTGCGCGTTCGCGGCAGCACCGACCCACGCGTTCACGGCCAACGTGATCGTGGTGTCGCTGTTGTCGGGTACCTCGGTGCTTCCGGAGGCGGCCCCCGTGGTCGCCCCTCCTTCGTCGTCGCTCACGTCGCTGCACGCCGCGGCGACCAGTCCGAGGAGCAACGGCATCGCGAGGAGGGTCAGCCACCTGCGAGACATCCTCATCGATCCTCCCTTCTCCTGACTCCCGTCAGGATCTCGTTGTCGTTTGTACGTTTGAACCCGCCGCGATGGCTCGAACGCGCGGCCACCACCCGATCCCACCCGTACCGACCGGGCCTCGCATGCTCCTGCGCTCCATCCCCATGGCCTGCGTGACACGGTCGATCACGATCGCGAGCAGCAGGATCGAGACGCCGGCCACGACGCCGCGGCCGATCTCCGAACGCGTGAGCCCCGCAACAGCCTCGTACCCGAGCCCACCGGCGCCGATCAGCCCGGCGATGATCACGACCGACAACGCCATCATGATCGTCTGATTGATACCCAGCAAGATGGAGGGCCTCGCGAGGGGGATCTGCACCTTGCGGAGCACTTGCCACCCGGTCGAGCCATACGCTTCGGCCGCCTCCACGATCTCCTTCGGAACCTGACGGATCCCGAGGTCGGTGAGTCGGACACACGGCGCGAGCGCATAGATCACCGAGGCGATCACGCCGGGGACGCGACCCACGGTGAAAAGCGCGATGACCGGGACGAGGTAGACAAACGCGGGCATGGTCTGCATCGCATCGAGGATGGGCTTCATCCCGCGCTGGAGCGAGTCGCTCTTGGCCGAAAGGATCCCGAGCGGCACCGCGATCACCACGGAGATGGCAACCGCCACCAGGACTTGGCTCAGGGTGTCCATCGCCTGGGGCCACATACCGAGCGTTCCCAGGACGAAGACACATACGAGACAGAAGACGGCGAGGCTCAAGCGACCGGACACACGCCAGGCGAGTACTGCCACGCCCGCCGCCAGCAACCACCACGGCTCCTCCTGCAGGATGTACCGGAGGGGGTCGAGAGCGAACACGATCATCCAGTGGCTGATCGTGCTCGTGAACCCGGAGAACGTCTCCTTGATCCATTCGACGGCAGCGTTCGCAGGACCCGCGATCGAGATGGTCCACTGCTCCGGAAAGACCTGCTGCCGAAGAACCTCGCGACCGACCACGATGGCGAGGGCGGTGACGAGGACCGCCGCGAGGATCGCCTGCCAGCGCGGGAACGTCCGCCCGAAGAGTGCGACCCCGGTGCTGCGCTGCTTACGATCACGCACGCTCCACGCATAGCTCACCCGATCCAAGACGATCGCCATCGCGACGATCGCGATCCCGCCGTTCAACGCCTCACCCACATCGAGGACGCGGAGCCCGTTCAGCACCTCGCGCCCAAGACCGCCGACGCCCACGATGGCGGCGATCACGACCATGCCGAGGGCCATCATGATGGTCTGGTTGACGCCGAGCATGATCGAGGGCTTCGCCATCGGGAGCTGCACCTTGCGGAGGGTTTGGCGCGTGGTCGACCCGAACGAATCTGCGACCTCCAGGGTGGTTGCGGCGATGCCTCGGATCCCGAGGCTCGTGAGCCGCACAGCAGGCGGCAGCGCGAAGATGACGGTCGAGATCAGGGCGGTCGCGGCGCCGATCCCGAAGAAGAGCACGAGTGGCAGGAGGTACGAGTACGCAGGGATCGTCTGCATCGCGTCCAGGATCGGGCGCAAGATCCCATCCACGCGTGCACGACGTCCCGCCCAGATCCCCAGTGGGATCCCGATCAGGAGTGCGATCGTCACCGCGACGATCATGAGCGAGAGCGTCTCCATGCTCTGCTCCCACAGTCCGAGAACGCCCATGACGGTGAAGCCGGCTGCCGAAAGAGCGGCCATCCGCCACCCTGCGACAACGGCCGCGATCGAGGCGGCGGCCACGATCACACCGACGTAGGTCATCCGCAACAGCGCGTTGGTCACGCTGTCATACAACGCGTTCGCGCCGTCCTTGATCGGGTTCAGCACGTAGTGAAACAACGGACTCGTGGCCTGGTTCTCGATGACCCAGAGCTGGATACGGTCGAAGAAGCCCCCGAAGTCGATCGTCAGCCTCTCCGGGAAGCCGCCTGAGAGTTGAAGCCCCAGGAATCCGACGAGGACGACGCCTGCCAACCAGAGCAACCGTCCACGCCACGGCGAGGCGGGCTGATGATGAACGGGGACAGCTACGACTCCGTCGCCGGCAATCTCGCGCTCACGAACCGGCGCGAGGGCCACGCTTACCTCACCTCGATCATCGCGCTCATGACGGCCTTGCGATCGACGACGCCAATCACGGTGCCGTCCTCGATCACCCGGATCGTGCGGTCGCTCTCGGCGACCATCGGGATGAGAGCCTGGATCACCGTCTCAGGTTCGACGGCGGGTCCGTCGCCCGCATATCCGTTCGGTGGTCGCATGATGGACCTCGCCGTGAGCACGTGCGCCCGGGGCACGTCGCGCGTGAAATCGGCCACGTAGTCGTCGGCCGGGGCCGCAACGACCTCCTCGGGAGTACCGACCTGGACGAACATTCCGTCCTTCATGATCGCGATGCGGTCGCCGAGCTTCAGCGCCTCCATGAGGTCGTGCGTGATGAAGATCATCGTCTTCTTCAACTCGCGCTGAAGGCGGATGACCTCATCTTGCATATCCCTGCGGATGAGCGGATCCAGAGCGCTGAACGGCTCGTCGAACAGCATGATCTCGGGGTCGGTCGCGAGCGCACGGGCGAGACCAACCCGTTGCTGCATCCCCCCCGACAGCTCGTCCGGATAATGATCGCCCCAGCCGCTGAGACCGACGACCTCGATGACTTCGAGCGAGCGCCGGACGCGATCGGCCTTGTTGATCCCACGGACCTCGAGTCCGTAGCCGACATTGTCGACGATCCGTCGATGCGGAAACAGACCGAAGTGCTGGAACACCATGCTGATCTTGCGCCGACGGATGTCGCGCAGTCGCTCGCCCGGGAGCGTCATCACGTCCTCGCCCTCGATCAGGATCTCGCCCGCCGTCGGGTCGTGGAGTCGGTTGATCATGCGGACCAGCGTCGACTTCCCCGAACCCGAAAGGCCCATCACGACGAAGACCTCGCCCTGACCGACGTCGAACGAGACATCCCGTACCGCCGCGACGCAACCGGTCTTCTCGAGGAGCTCGGCGCGAGGCAACTTGGCCTCCGGGGAACCGACGATCCGTTCCGGATGTGGGCCGTACACCTTCCAGACGGACCGACACGAAACCGTAGCCTCTGCGCCTTTCACACACACGCTCCCTACCCGGCGGCCGGACCCGATCATCTTGGGGCGGCGGGGACGAGGACGCAAGACAGGAGTTGCCGAACGGAGAGCCCAGCCGCGCGCATACGAGGCCCCGAGTGAGGCACACTTCGATTGATGGCATCAACGCCGTACGACTTCGTGATCGTCGGGGGCGGGTCGGCCGGTTGCGCCCTCGCGAATCGCCTGTCGGCCGACCCGTCGACGCGCGTGCTCGTGCTCGAGGCCGGCCGGCCCGACTACCCGTGGGACGTCTACATCCACATGCCCGCGGCGCTCACGTTCCCGATCGGCAACCGCTTCTACGACTGGAAGTACGAGTCCGAACCCGAAGCCCACATGCAGGGCCGCCGGATCTACCACGCCCGCGGCAAGGTGCTCGGCGGCTCGAGCAGCATCAACGGGATGATCTTCCAGCGGGGGAACCCGCTCGACTACGAGCGTTGGGCCGCGGACCCCGGGATGCAGACGTGGGACTACGCGCACTGCCTCCCGTACTTCCGCCGCATGGAGCGCTGCCTCGCCGCCGAACCGGGCGACCAGTTCCGAGGCGCCGCCGGCCCGCTCGTGCTCGAACGCGGCCCGGCCACCAATCCGCTGTTCGGCGCGTTCTTCGAGGCGGCGCGTCAGGCGGGCTTCGAGCTGACCGACGACGTGAACGGCTACCGGCAGGAGGGGTTCGCGGCGTTCGACCGGAACATCCACCGCGGCCGCCGGCTGTCGGCGGCGGGCGCCTACCTGCACCCGGTAAGGTCGCGCCCGAACCTCGAGGTCCGAACGCGGACGTTCGTAACGCGGATCCTGTTCGAGGGCTCGCGCGCCGTCGGGGTCGAGGCGGCCCGAGGCCACGGCGCGCCCGAGCGCATCCACGCGGGCGAGGTCATCGTGTGCGGCGGCGCGATCAACACGCCGCAGACACTGCAGCTCTCGGGCGTCGGTCCGGCCGACGAGCTCCGCGCGCTCGGGATCGACGTGGTGCGGGACCTGCCCGGCGTCGGCGAGAACCTGCAGGATCACCTCGAGGTCTACGTGCAACACGCGTGCACGCAGCCCGTTTCGATGGCGCCCTACCTGAAGTGGAGGTATCGGCCCTGGATCGGGTTCCGCTGGCTGTTCTTCCGCAGCGGGCCCGGCGCGACGAACCACTTCGAGGGCGGCGGATTCGCGCGGAGCAACGACGAGGTCCCATACCCGAACCTGATGTTCCACTTCCTGCCGATCGCCGTGCGCTACGACGGCTCGGCCCCGGCGAGCGACCACGGCTACCAGGTGCACATCGGGCCGATGTATTCGGACGCGCGGGGTTCGGTGAAGATCACGCGTCCGGACCCGCGCGTCCATCCAGCCCTGCGCTTCAACTACCTGTCGACCGACCAGGATCGGCGCGAATGGGTCGAGGCGATCCACACGGCGCGGCGGATCCTCGGCCAGCCCGCGTTGGCGCCGTTCGACGGCGGCGAGATCTCGCCCGGCTCGAGCGTCCAGACCGACGAGGAGATCCTCGCGTGGGTCGCCCGCGACGCCGAGACCGCCCTGCATCCCTCGTGCACGTGCAAGATGGGGACCGACGAGATGTCGGTGCTCGACCCCTCGACGATGCGGGTCCACGGGCTCGACGGCCTCCGCGTCGTCGACGCGTCGGTCTTCCCCTACGTCACCAACGGCAACATCTACGCCCCGGTGATGATGGTGGCCGAGAAGGCGGCCGACCTCATCCTTGGGAACACGCCGCTCGCTCCCGAGACGGTCGAGTTCTTCCGCCGCGACGCGCCCGGCGCCTAGGCGACGCCGAGCAGCAGCAGTCCCCCGATCACCATCGCGATCCCCAGGTATTGGGTCGGGACCGGACGCTCGTGCAATAACACCACGCCGCCGAGCACCGGGATCAAGGGGTAGGTCGCGGAGGCGGCGGTCACGATCGAGACGAGCCCGACCTCGGCGCCTCGGGCGTACGAGATCGTCCCGACGAGCTCCATCACCCCGACCAGGACGGCCAGCCGCTGCATCGAGGGCGCCACCGGGTCGCGCACCTCACCGGTCGAACGCGCCCGCACCCAGATCACGAAGGCGGCGATCAGGAACACGCCCGTCATCGTCAGCCGACCGAACCACAGCGACGGCAGGAAGCCGGCTTCCTTGGCCGCCCAGCCCATGACGTACGTCGCCACGCCGAACAGGAGGGTGGACGCGATCGCCCAGGGCAAGCCCGCCGGCTTGGTTCGGGTCCCCGCGCGGAGCGCCTTCGGATCGGTCGAGGTCAGCGCGGCGCCGGCGATCGTCACCAGCACGCCCACCACCTCCCACTCGCCGAGCGTCTCGCCGAGGAGTATCACGGACAGGAGCACCGGAACGACCGCGTAGCTCGCGAGCACCGGGGACACGACGGCGATCGGACCGAGCTGCAGTCCCTTGTACAGCGTGGCGAACGCGGCCGCGCCCAGGAACGCATTCGGGACGAGCCACGGCGCGACCGCGGGGATGCCGGACAGGTCGGGCCGAACGATCAGGACCAGGACGCTAATCACGACCGCGGCGGTGACCTGCGCCACCACGACCGTCCGGCCGCTCCCGATGCGGCGACCGGACATCGCCGCCCATAGGTCCGAGAGGCCCCAGCCGATCGCGGCCGCGAGCCCGTAGATCACTCGGTGCTCCGGTACCGCGCGTCGCGCCAGGCGATCGCGGCCTTCAGACCCTCCTCCTGGGTGATCCGCCGGAACTCGTCGCGAGCCGGCAGGTTGGCGGTCTCGATCATCACGTCGAGCTCCGTGTTGGCGTCGAGCGCCGCTCGCAGGCCCGCGAGCTGCCACACGCGGTTGATCGACGCCTTCATCGTTCGGACGACGAACGGCTCGTTGCTCGCGATCTCGTCCGCGAGCGCCATCGTCGCGTCGTCGAGCTCGTCGCGCGGCACCACCCGGTTCACCAGGCCGATCCTGAGCGCCTCGGCGGCCGGGATGCGGTCCTCGCCCGTGAACACGAGCTCCTTCGCCGCCCGAACGCCGACCACCCACGGGAGGAACATCGAGACGATGCCCGATCCGAACCGGATGTCGACGTACCCGAACAGCGCATCGTCCGACGCGACCGCGAGATCGCACGCGAGCATGAGGTCCGTCCCGCCCGCAAGGCAGTACGAGTGCACCGACGCGATGACGGGCTTCGGGAGCTCGAGGATCCGCAGGAGCCGCCGCGTGTCGCGGTCGAGCTCGCGGTGCCACTCGGCCGCGTCCTTCGTGCCCTCCTGCGCGTCCTGCTTGAGGTCGTAGCCGGCGCAGAACGCGCGGCCCGCGCCCCGAAGGATCACGACCCGGACCTCGTCGTCGTCCGCCGCGGCCGCGAACGCCTCGTCCAGCGCGTTCATGACCTCGCCGCTCAGCGCGTTCAGCGATGCGGGCCGGTTGAGCGTCAGCCTGCGGACCGGGCCGAGGTCCTCCGCGAGCAGGACGGGGCCGTCCTCGTTCGCATCCGTGCTCATGGCCGCGTCAGACTCCCGTCCGGCTCGAGGGTGCGGCGCATGATACACGGGCGCCTGAACGGTGCTTCAGCCGAGACGGCTCAGACCCTGCCGAGTCGTTCGAGGACCTGGGCGGCCGCCCGCCTGCCACTGCGGAGCGCGCCCTCCATCGTCCCCGAGTGGTCCCCGGCGGTGTGCTCGCCGGCGAACGCGACCGCCCCGTGCGTGCGTTCGAAGTCCGGCCGCCGCGAGAGCGACCGGTGATCCCAGGCGGTGTACGCGCCGCGCGAGCACGGGTCGTCGGCCCACACCTTCATCGCCGGCGTGCCGTGCGGCAGGAGCTCGGGAGCCAGCTCGACGATCCTCCTCAGCCACGTCGTCGGATCGCCGCTCCCCGTCGCGAGCCCCTCCTGCGGCAGCTCGCTCCCGGCGAAGGAGGTCACGACCCGGCGCGGCCGCCCATGGGCGCCGTCGGCGACCCAGAACCAGAACGGGAGATCCGCGCACTGGATCGCGCACCGCTCCGGCTCGCCCGCGAGCGGGACGGCGAGCTTCGATGCCACGCCCATCGGCAGCCCCTCGAAGGCCTCGCGCTGCTCGGGCGGCAGCGGCGGGTCGAACTCGAGCTCGGTCACCAGGCGAACGGGCACCGCGATCACGACGGCCTCGGCCTCGACCCGAGCGTCGCCGGCGGTCCCGATCTCGATGCGACCGTGTCGTTCGGCCACGCTGGTCGCACGGACTCCGACCCGGACGTCCGGGAGCAGCCGGGCTGCGGCGTCCGCGATCGACCCGTTGCCGCGCTCCATCCGCCGGTAGATCGCGGGGTCGGCGGCAAGGCGACCGGCGTGCCAGCCTGCCCGCCACGCGACGCGATCCAGATCACTCGCGAACGTCCCCTGCAGGCGAGCCTTCGCCACGGCCCGCGCCCGGTCGTCGCCGGGGACAGCATCCAGCATCGCGCCCATCGAGCTCCCGTCGGCGGCAGACGCGGCCAGGTGCGCGTCCGCGGCCTCGAGGAACGCGTCGAGCTCCGCGATCGGGACCGCGGCCCGGCCGCGTGGCTCCCGCCGCAGGTAGTCGATGCCGGCCTCGCTCGCGGTGAGCCCGAGGCGGTCGATCGTGGCCCCCAGGACGTCGTCGTCGGGCATGATCCACTCCGCGCCGAGCTCGGCGATCTCGCCGTTCTCGAGCTCGACCGAGAGCACCCTGCCCCCTACGCGCTCGCGCGCCTCGAGCACGGTCACCGAGAGCCCCGCGTCGTGGAGGTCAAGCGCCGCGGCCAGCCCGGCGAACCCGGCCCCCACGACCACAACGTTCACATTCCGCACGCACCCACGATAGATTGGCTTGCGAACGGCGAGCGCCCTATGGTACCCAGGCCTTTGAACGGCGCTTCAAAGATGCGCCGGAGCGAACCCGGAGGAGGCGACGAGCCATGACCAGGGATAGGTATCCTCGCCAGGCTCACGGTCACGATCTGAGTCGGCGCGACTTCCTCAAGAGGACGGCCGGAGCCGCGGTCGCGATCCCGGCCGCCGCCGAGATCCTGGCCGCGTGCACCAAGCCGGGAACGACGTCCTCGACGGGCAGCCTTCCCTATCAGATCGCCCGCCCCGAGGACCCGGTGACGCTGCCGATGAACGGGGACCCGATCCCGAGCGACACCCCGATCGAGCAGGGGGCCGATCTCCAGATCCTGAACTGGTCGCAGTACATGTGGAAGTACGTGCTGAACCAGTTCGTCGAGTCCCGACAGGCCGACGGCATCACCTTCACGGCGCCGTCCACGTTCCAGAATATGGACGAGGGCGTAGCGAAGCTGCAGGCCGGTCAGAAGGCCGACGTCTTCTTCCCGACGATCGACGTGATGGGCAAGTTGGTCGCCGCCGACCTCCTCCAACCGCTCAACCACGACCTCATCCCGGCGCTGCAGAAGGACAACTGGAAGACCTTCCAGAACCCGTACTACGACCAGGGGTGGCGGTACTCCGTCCCGTACACGATCTACACGACCGGCATCGGCTACCGGCGCGACCACATTCCCGACGACGTGATCCACGGCATGGACAACCCGTGGGAGATCCTGTGGGATCCGCAGTACGCCAGCAAGGTTGGCGCGTACCCCAGCTACCGCGATGTGATGGGGATCGCGCTGATGAAGAACGGCATCACGGACATGAACACCAGCAAAGCGTCGGATCTGGAGACCGTCCGTAAGGACCTCCTCGCCCTGATCGATGACGTGGACGTTCGGATCTCCTACAGCGGTGCCTACTCGAAGCTCCCAAAGGACGTGTTCTGGCTGATGACGGCGTGGTCGGGGGACATGGTGGCGGGCTGGGGATACGCCCCGCCGTACGACGAGGCGGCCTACGAGGCCATCGGCTACTGGTTCCCGGCCGACCGCAAGGGCCCGGTCGACAACGACCTGATCGCGATCCCGAAGAACGCCGAGCACCCTGCCCTCGGGCACGCGTTCATCAATTACTGGCTCGAGTACCAACACGCGATGGACAACTTCTCCTGGAACGGGTACCAGCCACCGCAGAACCAGGCGGATGTGAGCACGCTCACCACCACGGAGGGCCTGTATTCGGAGATCTCCAACTGGGCGGCGCCGGCGATGTACGTGTCCCCCTGGATGCCCGATGCGGTCGTTCGGCAAGAGGACTTCGACGTCGGATACCGCCAGGGTCCGCTCACACCCGACGTCGACGACCAGTGGCACGCCGTCTGGGAGGAATTCGTCGCCGGTGCAAAAAGCTAGCGAGCCCACCCGGCGTTCGCGTCGCCGGGCGGGCCGCGTCGCCCGGGATGGCATTCAGTATCCACGATGGTACTGGCCGTCGTTCGCCCTCCCCGGGATCCTCTGGCTCCTGATCTTCTTCTTACTCCCCCTCTACACCGTCGTCTCGATCGCGTTCGGCACGGTCGACCCGATCTTCCGAGGGCCCCTGCCCGTGTACCAGCCCTGGTGGTGGAGCACCGAGCACTTCGGGGAAACGCTGGGCAAGGTCTTCGGGATCTTCCAGCCCGTGTACGTGCACACCTTCGTCTACGTGGTCGTGGCGAGCGCCGTCTGTCTCGTTCTCGGCTATGCGGTCGCGTACTACGTGGCCCGCTTCGGCGGCAGGCACAAGGGCCTGTTGCTCGTCCTGCTGATCTCCCCGTTCTGGATCAGCTACCTGATGCGGATGCTCGCGTGGATCAACCTCCTGGACAACGACGGGTACATCAACAGGTTCCTGATGTTCGTCAACGTCGTGGACCACCCGGTCGGCTGGCTCGAGGGCCGGCCGCTCACCGTGATCATGGGGCTGGTCTACGGGTACATCCCCTACATGATCCTGCCCCTGTACGGCTTCCTCGATCGCATCGACGCCAGCCTGCTGGAGTCGGGACGCGACCTGGGAGGCAGCCCGGTCAGCACGTTCTGGCGCGTGACGCTGCCCCTGTCCAAGCCGGGCATCCTTGCGGGAGTGATCATCGTCTCCCTGCCGATGTTCGGCGACTACTACACGAACAACCTTCTGTCGGGATCGCCCAGGACGACCATGATCGGGAACTTGATCGACGAGGCATACAGCACGACCGGTCAGGGCGGGGAGATGGCCTCGCTCGTGATCATCCTGATGGTGCTGTTGATCGTGCCGATGCTCTATTACCTGCGGAGCACGCGCCGAACGGCGGAGGCCGCGTGACGCAGGAGA
>Ga0307320_10000271_pt1 | contig 18891 bp, 15 predicted proteins | sample ER_DNA_369_FD_194495 | JGI IMG/M metagenome (GOLD analysis project Ga0307320, IMG submission 194495) | Bulk soil microbial communities from the East River watershed near Crested Butte, Colorado, United States - ER_DNA_369 | ecosystem: Environmental > Terrestrial > Soil > Floodplain | place...
TCCTTCGTTAACCTCAAAGCCCGTGCCCAGGAATCGCAGCCCGCGCGTAGCGGCGCTCGGCTCCCCGACTCGACGGACGGTCGCTTCGCACTCCTCCCGGCAGGCGGGGCCACTCAAGCGGCGCCTAGTCGTCGCCGTGCTCCTGCTGGTCTCGCTGGCAATGATCACCGTCTACTTCCGCGAGGCGCCGAGCGGCGGCCTCCACGACTTCCAGAGCGTCGCCGCAAGCACCATGCGGCCGTTCGAGATCGGAGCGCAGCGTGTCTCCCGCCCGTTCCGAGACGCCTACGGCTGGGTAGCAGGCCTCTTCCACGCGAAGTCCGAGAACGAGCGCCTGCACGAGGAGCTGGAGGACGTGAGGGCTCAGGTGATTCAGAGCGCCGAGGCGCAGCGCGAGAACAAGCAGCTCCGCGACCTGCTCAAGTACCGGAGCGGCGCCACCTTCCCGCAGGACTTCCCCCGCAACCGCGCGGTGGCGGCCAGCGTGATGTCGAACCCGGCCGGCGAGTTCGAGCAGAAGATCATCATCTCCGCGGGATCGTCGGACGGCATCCGGCTCTACGACGCCGTCGTCACCGGACGCGGTCTCGTCGGCCACATCTCGAAGGTCCTACGCGACCAGTCCCGAGTGACGATGCTCACCGACCAGGAGAGCGCCGTCACGGCGCGCGACGTCACGACCGGCGCCATCGGCATTCTCGGGCACGGTGAAGGATCCGCGCTCATCCTCGACCGTGTGCCGAAGCAGAGGAGGATCCTCGAGAACGACACGATCGTCACTGCAGGGCGAGGCCAGGGGCGGCTCGGCTCGTTCTTCCCGCGAAACATCCCCATCGGCTCCGTCGAGTTCGTGGGGCAGACCGACGTCGACCTCTATCAGGACGTGCAGGTGCGCCCGTTCGTCGATTTCAGCGATCTCGACAGCGTCCTCGTGCTCGTCCCCAAGAACCGCTGATGCTCGCGGCGGGAGCCAAAGCAACCGTCCTGCTCTTCTTCGCGGTCGTCGCGCAGGTGACCATCTTCGGCACGATCGGCGTGCTCGGCGGCTCGCCGGACCTAGTGCTCGTCATCCTCGTCGCGATCGCTCTTCTGAACGGGGCCGTTTTCGGAGCGATCAGCGGCTTCTGGGCAGGCCTGCTGCTCGACGTCTCGCTGCTCGGCACGCTCGGCTTCACGTCGCTCCTGCTGACCCTGGCCGGGTTCTGGGTCGGCCGTTACGGCGAGACGACTGGGCGAGGGCGCGCGCACGCGCCTCTGGTCTCGGTGGCCGTGGTGACCATGCTCTACGCGATCGGCTCGCTGATCCTGCATTTCATGCTCGGTGACCCCGTGTCCGCGAAGGTCGCGCTCGTCGAAGCGCTGCCGCCCGAGGTCGCGTTGAACCTGATCCTGGCGTTCCCGGTCTTCGCCCTGTGTCGCAGGCTCTTCGTGCCGGCCACGCCACGTCCGCAGGTGGAGTTCGTTGGCTAGCACCGGCGCACGCCTTCGACCCGGCCGCTTCCTGCCGCCGGACCCGCGCGCCAAGACGCCGTACCGGCTCACACCGCAGATGGTCTTCCGGATCGGGATCCTCGGCTTCCTCGCGATCGTGGCCTTTGCCATCCTCTTCTTCCGCCTGTGGGCGCTGCAGGTCCTGTCGGGGACACAGCACCTTCAGGCGGCCGAGAACAATCAGCTCCGCGCGGAGCGGGTCGAGGCTGCGCGAGGGCCGATTCGCGACTGGCGCGGCCGGGTGATCGTCGACAACGCGGGCGCGACCGCGATCCGCGTCCGCCCGTCGGACCTGCCCGACAACGGGGCTTACGGCGAGCTGAAGCGGCTGGCGCAGATCCTGCGCGTCCCGCTCGGGGACATCACCAAGCAGATCGAGGAACACAAGGGCGCCCCGGGGACCCCGGTCACCGTCAAGCAGGACGCCAGCGAGGCCGAGGTGCAGTTCCTCAGGGAGCGGGAGGCCGAGTTCCCGGGTGTCGCCGTCGTGGACACGTTCATCCGCCGTTATCCGTTCGGCGACCTCGCGCCCCAGCTCCTCGGTCATGTCGGCGAGATCTCGCCCGAGCAGCTCAAGGGGCAGCGCGCTTACCTAGCGGGCGACAGGGTCGGACAGGGCGGTGTCGAAGCCGCCTACGACAAGTTCCTGCGTGGACAGACGGGCCTGGCCCGCTGGCGAGTCGATTCGCTTGGACGGCCGACGAGCGCGGTCTTGGCAGAGACCGATTCGATCCCGGGCCACGGCCTCAAGTTGACTCTCGACGCGGAGCTGCAGCGGGCCGCGCAGGGCGCTCTTCTGTACGGGATCGACCTCGCCATCGACCAGAAGAGCTGGTACGCGAATGCCGGTGCGATCGTGGCCCTCGACCCACGCGACGGGGCGATCCGCGCGCTGGCGTCGTACCCGACGTTCGATCCCGAGGTCTTCGTCAACCCCGGCAAGCGGAAAGAGCTGCAGCTGCTGCTCGACCAGAAGGCCGCCGAGGACGCCAACTATCCGGCCCTGAACCGGGCCACGTCCGGCCTCTATCCGCCCGGCTCCACGTTCAAGCCGGTCACCGCGCTCGCCGCGATGCAGGAGCACATCCTGGCGCCCTACGACTCGATCCAGTGCACCGGCGAGGTCACGCTCTTCAAGCAGCGCTTCGACAACTGGAACCCATTCGTGAACGAGCCGATGACGCTGCCGACCGCTCTCGCCGAGTCGTGCGACACGTACTTCTACGAGCTCGGCAAGCGCTTCTACAGCCTGCCTCCCGAGCGGGGCCAGCCGCTGCAGATCTGGGCCAACAGGTTCGGCTTCGGCAAGGCGACCGGCCTCGACGTGGGCTCCGAGGGATCGGGGCTCGTGCCGACCTTCAAGTGGAAGAAGGACACATTCACCGCCGAGATCGACCGCATCTGGAAGCCGGGTGACTCGATCCAGCTCGCGATCGGCCAGAAGGATCTCCAGGTCACGCCGCTCCAGATGGCGCGCTTCTATGCGCTGATCGCGAACGGCGGGAAGCTCGTCACGCCGCACGTCGTCCAGGCCGTGCAGCAGGGGGACGCGCGCGGAGGCCCTACCGGGCCGCTGACCTTGCGCCGCTTCTCGCCCCCGCCGCAGGAGATCGCGATCGACCGGGCCGCCCTCGACGTCGTTCGCGACGGCCTCTACCAGGCCACGCACTCGACGAACGGCACCTCCTCCACCATCTTCGGGCACTTCCCCGTGCCGATCGCCGGCAAGACGGGTACGGCTGAGCGGGTCATCGACGTCGGCGACTACTCGACCCTCTTGGACACCTCTTGGTGGTGCGGCTACGGGCCTTCGCACGCGGCGGAGCTCGTCGTCTGCGCCGTGATCGAGAACGGCGGTTTCGGCGGCGAGGCCGCGGCTCCTGCGGCGCTGCGGGTCTTCGAGTCGTACTTCGGCAAGGAGGCCGGGCTCGTGCAAACGGCGGAGGCCGACTGATGGTCGATTACGTCGTCACGCAGAGAGCACCGGCACGCATGCGCGCGCGTGCGCGCGAGGCGTCGCTGCTCCGCAGGCTCGACTGGGTGCTGCTCGCCACGGTCGTCGCAATCGTGGGGTACGGCCTTTGGGCGATCGACGGCATCACGAAGCTCGACGTCGCCGGCGATCCCGACTTCTACGTCAAGCGGCAGGCCGCTTACGCCTTGCTGGGCGCTGTCGGGTTGATCGTCGCGCTGCTCATCGACCCGCAGCTCTACCGCCGGCACAGCAAGATCGTCTTCGGCGCGCTGATCGCGATGCTCCTCCTCGTGCCGGTGATCGGCGTCGAGGTCCGCAACACGCGGCGCTGGATCGAGCTCGGGGCCTTCCAGTTCCAGCCCTCGGAGTTCGGCAAGCTCCTCATCATCCTCTTCCTCGCCGCCTTCCTGGCCGATCGCGGGAAACGCATCGCCGACGGGAGGACGGTGCTGACCGCGACGGGTCTCGCCTTCGTGCCGATGAGCCTCGTCTTCTGGCAGCCGGACCTCGGAACGGCAGTGGTGTACGCCGCGGCTCTGTGGGCGACGCTGTTCGTCGCGGGGACACGCTGGGTGCACCTGTCGGTGCTGCTCGGCGTGGCGGCGCTCGTAGCCGTGGTGGTGCTCTGGGCGGCGCCGGCGGCAGGAGTCCAGATCCTCGCCGACTACCAGCACGACCGCCTCACGGGCTTCCTGAACCCCTCGGAGAACCCGCAGGGATCGACCTACAACATCACGCAGTCGACGACGGCCGTGGGCGCCGGTGGGCTCGACGGGCGCGGGGTCTCCGGAGCGACCCAGACGAGCGGGAACTACCTCCCCGAGCATCACACGGACTTCGTCTTCGCGTCGCTCGCCGAGCAGCGCGGGTTCTTCGGAGTGTCGATCCTGCTGCTCCTCTATCTGCTCCTGATCTGGCGGGCGATCAAGGTCATCACCTATGCGACGGACGCGTACAGCGCGACGGTCGCCGGCGGCATCGCCTTCGTCTTCCTGGTGCAGATCTTCATTAACGTCGGCATGACGATCGGGATGGCGCCAATCACCGGGATCCCGCTTCCCTTCGTATCTTCGGGCGGGTCCTCGATGGTGGTGAACCTCGCTGCCGTCGGCGTTTTGCAGGCGATCTGCGTTCGCAGGCGCTGACATAGGCCGCTTGCGGCGCCGCCTCAGGGCGCGCGGGCAGAGCCCGTGCGCCCGTCTGAAATGACCTGTCGACACAAATCTGGCAAACCCCGCCGCGGCTAGGGGCCTTTCGGCCCCTCTGCTGTCCGGGCCAGGACCTACATTGCGGCTGGTATGGAATCGAAGCGTGAGGCGCAGGAGCTCCTCCTGATCGAGGAAGCCGACTCGTGGTTCGAGTATCTGGCGGCGACCAGGGGCCAGACCGCAGTGCGCTACCAGGAGGTGGAGCCCTGGGCCTGGGCACGATTGAACCAGCGCCTGCGCGCGATACGAACGAAACGCGCCAAGCTGAGACCCGCCGCAGCGGCCTGATCCGGGCCTGCTGGTACCCTGGTGAACGAGCTTCCTATGCTCGAACTTTCAACTATTCATACGCGCAGCGCGCGCCCCGACGGGGCAGCGCGCGCGTCACATAAGGAGTTTTCGCTTGCTCAAATGGTTTCGGCGCCCAGCGCGCCAACAGCCGGAGCCTGCGCGCGAAGAACGCGCGGCTTCGGACCCAGTCCGTGATGTAACCGACCGGCCCGCCCCACAGACGGCGGGTGAGACACAACAACAGAGAAACAAGAGGCGCCGGGGGTCACGCGGCGGCCGCAATCGCAGCAAACGCCCGTCCGAGGCAACCACCAAGACGGCCACGGCGAAGGCAGAGTCAAAACCGGCCAGGACGCCGGCCTCGAAGCCAGCAGCCCAGCGCAAGCCCGCGGGCGCGCGGCAGCGCACCCCGCGGCGTCGCACGCCGGCCAAGCGCCCACCACTCCCCGCCGCAAAGCGCGAGTTGCTCGTCTCCGTCGACGTCGGCGAGCAGCGTGTCGCCGTGCTGGAGGACGATCGGGTCGCGGAGGTCTACCTCGAGCGCCCGGGACGCCGCTCGATCGCCGGGAACATCTACAAAGGCTCGGTCGACAACGTCCTGCCCGGGATGGAAGCCGCGTTCGTCGAGATCGGCCTCGAGAAGAACGGCTTCCTCTACGTCGACGAGATCGTCAGGCCCGAGCTCGAGGGCCGCGGGAAGGGCAAGAAGATCCAGGACCTGCTGAGTCGGGGCCAGGACGTGCTCGTCCAGGCGGTCAAGGACCCGATGAAGGGCAAGGGCGCGAGGCTCACGACCGACATTTCGTTGCCTGGCCGCTTCGTGGTCTTCGTCCCGAACGGCGAGGGCTTCGGCGTCTCGCGGCGGCTCGAGGACGACGAGCGCATCCGCCTGCGGGACATCCTCAAGGAGATCGCTCCGAAGCAGGGCGGGGTCATCGTCCGCACCGCCGCCGAAGGTGCTTCGGCGGAGGACGTCGAGCGCGACCTCGTCTTCCTGCAGCGCCTCTGGAAGTCGATCGAGGCGACGGCGAAGACGGCCAAGGCGCCGAGCCTCGTCTACCAGGAGGCCGAACTGCCGCTCCGCGTCGTGCGCGACCTCTTCACCGAAGACTTCCAGCGCGCGGTCGTCGACCACGACGTCACGTTCAAGCGGGTCGTCGGCTACCTGAAGAAGACCTCGCCGCACATGGTCGAGCGCGTCTCCCGCCATCGCGACAAGACGCCTCTCTTCGAGGCGACCGGCGTGGACGACGCGATCCGCTCCACGCTCTCGCGCCGAGTCGAGCTGCCTTCGGGCGGCTCCCTCGTGTTCGACTACGCGGAGGCGTTCACGGTCATCGACGTCAACACGGGGCGCTTCGTCGGATCACGATCGAAGACCTCCGGGGCCCGCCTCGAGGACACGATCACCGCGAACAACCTCGAGGCCGTCAAGGAGGTCGTCCACCAGCTTCGCCTGCGGGACATCGGCGGGATCATCGTCATCGACTTCATCGACATGGCGAACCCGAAGAACCGGGCGACGGTCGAGGAAGCCTTGAAGCACGAGCTCGAACGGGATCGCACGAAGACGTACGTCGTCGAGATCTCGCCGCTCGGGCTCGTCGAGATGACACGCCAGAACGTGACGGAAGGCCCGCGGGAGATCCTCACGCAGAAGTGCCCGACCTGCGCCGGGGACGGCATCGTTCTCTCGGCCGAGTCGGCTGCTGTCGAAATCGAGCGCAAGCTGCGCAGCCTCGCCGCGAGCGGCAAGCGCGGGGTGGAGGCTTACCGCGTCGAGCTCGAGCAGCATGTCGCCGAGCACGTGATCGGGCCGGGTGCAGCGCGCCTGGCCGAGATCGAGGCGCGCTCGAAGCGGCGGTTCTTCATCGACGGCAAGACCGGCGTGGTCTTGGAGCACTTCAAGGTCGTCGCCGAGGGCAAGCTCGCCGATCTCGCCCCTACCGGCCCTGTGGCCGAGGGCCAGGAGGTTCGGGTCGAGCTCGTCGAGGTCGGACGGCACGATCTCGCGGCAGCGGTCGCCAAGTTCGACGGGTACGCGGTGCTCGTCTCCGACGCGGCCAAGCTCGTCGGGAAGAAGGCCAAGGTTCGCGTCGACCGCGTGCTCGACGGAGTGGCCTATGCGTCCCTCGTCACACCCGCGAAGGCCGGTGCCGGCGACGGGCCGATCACGGCCGAGGCCGAGGCTGAGAAGCCCACCCGGGCGCCGCGGCGCAAGAAGCCCGACTCGGATGAGCCCGTCGCGAAGGCCGCCGCCGAGGAGGTCGCGCCGGCGCCCGAAGCGGAGCCCGAGGCCGAGGCTGAAGCTGTGGCCGAGCCCGAGGAGGCGGCCGCAACCGCCCCGGCTGCGGACGAGTCCGCGGAGGAGAAGCCGAAGAAGAAGACGCGCCGCGGGACGCGCGGCGGGCGCAACCGCCGCCGCAAGCCCGCAGGTGCGGCCGCGGCGGCTGCGAACGGCGAGGGCGAGCCGCAGGTCACGGCTGTGGCCACGATCCACGTGCCGGACGAGACGCTCGGCCGCGAAAATGGCGGCGAGGCGGCTCCTTCCGAGGCGGCAGCAGCGACCGACGGGGAGCAACCGGCCAAGAAGAAGAAGACACGGCGCGGGTCGCGCGGCGGCCGTAACCGGCGCAAGAAGCCTGCGGCTGCGACAGGGACGACGCCGAAGGCCGAGAGCCAGGACTAGCCAACCGGCCTGGGCCGGGCTTTGCAGGACTTTCGGCCGATCGCTACACTGCTTCGTCCGCGGGCGTGGCCCGCGATTTCTATGGCCGGTTACGCGATCATCTCACTGGGAGGCAAGCAATACCGCGTCCAGGAGGGCGACCGGTTGCTCGTGGACCGGCTCAAGCAGGACGAGGGCAAAACGTTCCAGCCCGACATCCTCTTCCTCGGCGGCGAGGGTAAGGCCGATTTCAGCCCCAAGGGGACCGCGGTGACCGCTCGGGTCGTGGGACACACCCTCGGCCAGAAGATCAAGATCGGCAAGTACCGCAAGCGCACGGGGTACAGGCGCCACACCGGTCATCGCAGCCGACTTTCGGAGATCGAGATCGAGGCGATCGGCGGGAAGAGCTCCACCGCGGCGAAGCCGAAGGCCGAGGAAAAGAAGGCAGAGGCGCCGAAGCGGGCGAAGGCGACTACGACGACGAAGAAGCCGGCAGCCAAGAAGGCTCCGGCGAAGAAAGAGAGTTAGACATGGCACACAAAAAAGGATTGGGCTCCTCGCGCAACGGCCGCGACTCGCACGCGCAGCGCCTAGGCGTGAAGATGTTCGACGGCCAGCAGGTCACGGCGGGGATGATCCTCGTTCGCCAGCGCGGCACCCGCTTCCGGCCGGGACCGGGCGCCGGCATCGGTCGCGACGACACGATCTTCGCCAAGCAGGACGGCAAGGTCGCGTTCCAGGCGAGCGGCGCGCGCCGCCTGGTCGCCGTCGTGCCCAACACCGAGAAGTAGCCCCATGTTTCAAGACCGGGCCCGCATCGAAGTGCAGGCCGGGCGTGGCGGCGACGGCGGGCTGAGCTTCCGCCGCGAGAAGTTCGTGCCCAAGGGGGGCCCGGACGGCGGCGACGGCGGTCCGGGTGGCGATGTCGTGCTCGTCAGCGATGCGGCTCTCCGCGATCTCTCCTCGTTCCGCGGCCGCAAGCAGTTCAAGGGTGGGCGGGGTGGCCCCGGCAAGAGCAACAACAAACACGGCGCAGCTGGGGACCACGTCGAGCTCCGGGTCCCGGCCGGGACACAGGTGTTCGACGACGAAGAGCAGCTCGTCGCCGACCTGGCGAGCCCTGGCGCCCGCGTTCTGGTGGCCCGCGGCGGGGCAGGTGGGCGGGGGAACAAGCGCTTCGCCTCGCCGACCCGCCAGGCGCCGAGGTTCGCCGAGGTCGGGCTTCCGGGTGAGGAGGCCGTCCTCGAACTGCGGCTCAAGCTGCTCGCCGACGCAGCGCTCGTCGGCTTGCCGAACGCCGGCAAGTCGTCGCTGATTCGCCGCATCTCGAACGCGAAGCCGAAGGTCGCCGAGTACCCGTTCACGACGCTGGCCCCGGTCCTGGGGACGGTGGACGCTCCGGACGGGAGGCAGCTGGTCGTCGCCGACGTGCCGGGACTGATCGAGGGTGCAAGCCAGGGCATCGGGCTCGGACACGAGTTCCTCGCGCACCTCGAGCGTGCCCAGTTGCTCGTCCACGTGATCGACGTCGCCGCCGGCGACCCGCACGAGGCCTTTACGGCAATCGACACCGAGCTCCGCGAGTACGGGGCGGGCCTGCACGAGCGCCCACAGGTCGTCGTGCTCAACAAGATCGACCTGCTGCCCGAGCCGCCCGTGTTCCAGATCGAGGACGAGCGTGTCCAGGCGGTCTTCGCCGTGTCCTGCGCGACCGGTGTGGGCATCGAGGACTTCAGGCGGGCGCTCTTTCAGCTCTGCCCGCCCCGGGAGGCGGCGGTCGAGCCGCGAGCGGGCGGGCTCGCCGATTTCCTGGTGTACCGCCCGCAGGCGAAGGGGCGGCGAACGTTCCGGATCCTTCGCACCGACCGCGGTTTCCGCGTCGCCGGGCGGCCACCGCCCCAGGCGGAGCTCGAGGCGGCCTTGCGTGCCGCTGGAGCGCGACCCGGCGCAGAGATCGAGATCGGCGACGACCTCATGGAGCTCAGTTGATCGGTCTCCTCGGGGGCCGGTTCGATCCTCCGCACAACGGCCACGTCGCGCTCGCCCGGGCGGCGCTCGAGCAGCTGCCCATCGAGCGTCTGGTCGTCCTGGTCGCGGAGCGGCCGGGTCACGAGGGCGCCGTCGCGAGCGCAGACGACAGGCTCCGAATGGCGAGTGCCGCATTCGAGGGCCTGGGGGAGGTGGTGCTCGACCCGCACCCGTACACCGTGGACGCAGTCCGCGGCGGCCGGTTCGGCGACGCCTACTTCATCGTCGGCGCCGACCAGGCCGCCGCCTTTCCCACCTGGAAAGAGCCCGACGAGATCTTGCGGTGGGTACAGCTCGCCGTCGGGACACGCTCGGGCTACGAGGGCGCCGTTACGTTCGACCTCGACTCACCGAATATCTCGGGCACCGAGGTGCGCGAGCGTGTGGCCCGCGGCGAGCCGATCGACGACCTCGTCCCGCCCGCAGTGGCGCGGATCATCGAACAGCGGGGGCTGTACGGCTAACCGGCTGTGGCGTGCTCGATCGAGGGCACGTCTTCCCAGAGCTCCTCGAGGCGGTAGTAGTCGCGCATCTCGGGCGTGAAGACGTGCAGGACGACGTCGGTGTAGTCGGCCACGATCCAGGTGCCTTCACGCTCGCCGTCCACGGCGTGGGGGAGCACCCGCTCCTCGTGCTTGAGCCCGTGTCGGACCTCGTCGACGATCGCCTTCGTCTGCCGCGGGTTTTGCCCCGAGCAGACGACGAAGAAGTCCGTGTACGCGCAGACAGGGCGCATGTCCAGGATGACGATGTCCTGCGCCAGCTTCTCCTCGGCGAGGCCGGCGATACGACGTGCTTGGTCGAGTGGGCTCAGAGGGTGCTGGTTCCTTTCCTTGGCTCCAGTGTAGCCCGAGCGCGGGGTGTCAAATCAAGACACGGCCCAGCCGAGGCGCCTGCTACGTTGCCGGAAATGACAACGGATCAGAAAGGAGTGATCGCCGAGACGGCATCTGGGCTGACGATTTCGATTTCGCGGTTACACTGAAGAGTCAGCAAGGGGCCGTAGCTCAGCTGGGAGAGCGCATGCCTGGCAGGCATGAGGTCACGGGTTCGAGCCCCGTCGGCTCCATCCAAAATCATCCTCGCTAAGAGCGAGAAAATCACTCGGCCTTGCCGCAAGCCGGGGGTTGTCCGTGCATCTCTCTACGTGGACGAGCACGGACCCGAAGTTGGCGGAGAGGATGCCCGGAAACCGCAAGAAATCGAAGCGGAAGTCCACCGAAAAGCCCCCCGGGGAGTTCCTGAGCGACGATTTCCGCGACGACACTTCGCGCTTCCTCGACGAGGTAAAACGCCAGATCAAGCGGCGCAAGGAGCCCGAGCCCGCGCCGAAGCTAGGCCCTCCCAAGCGGCAGAAGCGCTAACTGGCCTCGAGATTACCCTCAGCCGAGGGATTGGCGGCAGGCTCCGAGAGCGCGATGGATTGTTCGAGTCGGCGGCTCGGCTCGCTCCGAAATCCATGGTCGCTGACCCCAAAAATATCCGCAAGCTCCTCGTTGCCGCGCTCGGCATGGTCGCGCTCCTTGCCGCAGCGCCCGCGCAAGCCGCGCTGAGGGCGCCGACCCCGCTCGAGCCGGCAGGCGGCGCCACCGTCGAGGCGGTGCCCGCGTTCGCCTGGGGCGCAGTCGCAGGCGCCGCGACCTACGAGTTCCAGCTCGCAGCTGACCAGAACTTCAACGCGCCGGTCCTCGGCCGCGGCGAGGGGCAGTTCTCGACGCGTAACACCCGCGCGACCGTCAAGAAAACCGTGCCCAACGGCACCTACTGGTGGCGCGTCCGTTCCGCCACGAAGGCCGGCGACACCTCACCCTGGTCAGCGCCACGCTCCTTTCGCAAGCTCTGGACGGGCGCTCCCACCACACTGGCGCCCGCGCCGGGATTCCCGTTCGCCTTCCCGAGCTCGCCGACTCGCCTCAACTGGTCGCCCGTCCCGTACGCCTCGAGCTACCTCTTCTCGCTCGCCAGCGATCCCGCTCTCGCCAACCTCGTCGAAGGTGGGGGCAAGCCGGTCGAGACGTGGGCGACGAACTACGTCCCCGTGTTCAACCTGCTGCCGCAGGGCACGTATTACTGGGGCGTCACGCCGCTCGACTCCCAGGGGAACCGCGGCGGAGCCTCCAGCGTAGGGAGCTTCACCTGGTCCTGGCCATCGACCACGACGCCGGTCGTCACCGACCTCGTCGCGGCGACCGAGTTCTTCGACCCGCAGTTCTCGTGGGCTCCGGTTCCCGGCGCCACGAAGTACGAGGTGGAGGTCAACTCCTCGGAGGACTTCGCGCCTGGCTCGAAGGTCTGCTGCTCACAGACGACGGTTTCGACGTCCCTCGCCCCAACGGTCGTCTATCGCGACAACACCTACTACTGGCGCGTCCGCGCTCTCGACGCTCTCGGCAACTCCGGTGTCTGGAACCTCGGGCCGTCGTTCACGAAGACGTTCGACAAGGTCCCTCCGGTAACTGACCCGAGCATCAAGAACCTTCACCTGCGCGACAATCTTTCCGACCCGAGCACCGACCTCGCGCCCGGGACCCCCGGACATCAGACCCAAGTGCCGATGCTCGTCTGGGATCCGGTCCCTGGCGCCTCGAGCTACTTCGTCGACATTGCTCCGTACCTGAGCGGCACTTGCGCGTGGGGTGACATTGCGGGCTGGCGCGTCACGACCTCGGTCCCCTCCTGGACGCCTCTCGGAACCGGATGGAACAACAACAAGCCCTACCCGGACCCGATCAACGTCGCTACCGACTTCCCGGCCCTCGTCCTGAACCGCGAGTACTGCGCGCGAGTCCGCGCCAGGGGCGAACGGGATTCGACGCAACAGGACGTCTACGGCGACTTCACGTACATCGACGACGGCACCATGAACGGCACGGCGTTCCAGTGGACCGGAGCGCCAACCGGCGCGGCCTGCACTCCGAGCTGCACGGCGGGCTATCCCGGCGCGGACGACTACCTCTTGGCCGCGCGGGGCACCCTCACCACCCGGACGCCGTTCTTCACCTGGAAGGCGCTCACAGGGCGCCAGAGCTACTTCGTCATCGTGGCCAAGGACCCCTCGTTCAGCAACCTCGTCGACTACGCGTTCACGCAGCTCCCGGCCTACTCCCCGCGCAACCTGCTGCGGCCGACGACTTACGCCGACGAAACCACGCTCTACTACTGGGCGATCCTCCCGGCCACGAACCTCAACGGGAGCGGCGCCGTGGGCGACCCGCTCGCGGCAGCAGCGTCGAACTTCCAGAAGCGTTCGACGCCGCCCTCGCAGGTCTCGCCCGCCGACGGCGCACTGATGACGGAGCAGCCGGTCTTCCGGTGGACCTCGGTCGAGGGCGCCCGGCGTTACCGCTTCCAGGTCGCACAGGAGCCGACCTTCGCCGCCCTGCTCGAGGACGTGACTACCGCCTCGACGTCCTACACGCCCTTCACCACGCATCCGGCCGACACGAACCTCTACTGGCGGGTTCGCGCCGACGACGAGAACCTGATCGGCCTCACCTGGTCGCCCGTGCGCCAGTTCCAGCGCCGCCTGCCCACCCCGGTCCCCGCGTCCGACAACGCGACGAGCGGTGACTTCACCCCAGTTTGGATGTGGTCGCATGTCGAAGGCGCATCGGGCTACACGTTCTCGATGGACGGCCCTGAAGGCACCCACAAGGAATGGCCGAACATGCGCCTGCGCGCCGGTGCGTTCGTCTACCTGTTCGGCCCCGGCATCTGGCGCTGGCGGGTGCGTGCCGAGTTCCCGAAGACGGGCGGTTTCGCGACCGGCCCCTGGTCGGCCTTCACTCCGTTCACGAGGACGATCAGCGAGCCCGCCAACGTGCGGACGAGCCTTTCGGGCAACCACTTGCTCCTCTCATGGGGCTGGAAGCTCGGCGCCAAGAACTTCCGCGTTCAGATCTCCTCGCGCCAGGACTTCAACACCTTGATCGAGGACGTGACCACCGACAACACGAGCTACGCGCCGCTCCTTCTCCACTACAGCTACGTCAACGGCGGCACCCTCTTCTGGCGCGTGGCGGCCATGGACGAGAACCGCAACGTCGGTGAGTTCGCTCCGCCGCAGAGGTTCAACATCGCTCAGCGCCTGCGGATGGCCGCCACCGGGCAGCCGCGCCGCCGCGCCTGGAAGCGCGTCACCGTCTCGGTAACTGATCCGGCTCGTCGGCCAGTCCGCTCCGCCACGGTTCGAGTATCAGGGGCCGGCATTCGCGCCCGCAGCGCACGTACGAACCGCTTCGGTCGCGTCACGTTCAGGCTCCGCCCGACGAAGAAGGGCCGTCTCACCTTCACGGCCAAGAAGGCCGGCTTCGCGGCCGGCGGCATGTACATTCGCATCCGCTAGCGCCGTAGAATTCCCGGCATGGAACGCGCGGTCAAAGCCGCATGCGTCCAGGCCGAGCCAGTAGTCCTCGACCGCGACGCCACGCTGGAGAAGCTCGAGCAGCTGACTGCCGAGGCTGCCGGTGAGGGCGCCGAGCTCGTCGTCTTCCCCGAGGCTTTCATCCCGGTTTATCCCTCCTCGACCTGGGCGAAGCACTTCGCCGGCTGGGCCGACGACCGCTCGAAGGCGGCCTTCGCCCGCATCGCGGAGGAGGCCGTCGCGGTGCCGGGGCCGGCTGCCGACCGCCTGGGCGCAGCCGCAAAGACGCACGGCGTGTGGCTCGTCACGGGTGTCACCGAGATCGATCCCGAGCGCCCCGGCACCCTCTACAACACGCTCCTGTACCACGGGCCCGACGGGAGTCTCGCGCTCAAGCACCGGAAGCTCGTGCCGACCAACCACGAGCGCCTCGTTTGGGGCCCCGGGGACGGCAGCGGGCTGCGGGCGATCCAGACAGGCGTCGGCCGCCTCGGCGGGCTGATCTGCTGGGAGAACTACATGCCGTTGGCGCGGTTCGCGCTGTACGAGTCCGGGATCGAGATCTACGTCGCCTCGACGGCCGATGACGGCGACGCGTGGCAGGCGACCCTCGTCCACATCGCCCGTGAGGCACGCTCGTTCGTCGTCTCGCCCAGCCACTTCCAGCGCTCCTCCGCCTACCCGGATGATTTTCCGCTCCGAGACGCGCTCGAGGGGCACGACGTCCTCGGCCGGGGAGGCAGCGCGATCCTCGGGCCCGACGGCTCGTACCTGGCTGGCCCGCTCTACGACGAGGAGGGGATCCTCTACGCGGACCTCGAGCCGGCGCGCCTCTTCGAGGAGAGACAGCGCTTCGACCCAGCAGGCCACTACCACCGGCCTGACGTCCTCCGCTTGAAGGTCAAAGAGAACCGGCGCGGTTAGACTTAAGCGGCCTTGGTCGAGCTCGTTTTCATGATGCTCGTCCTGAAGCTCCCGCTGCTGTACCTGGGGCTGGTTTGCTGGTGGGCGATCAGGGCCGAGCCGAAGCCGCTCGAGCCCGCGGTGGTCCCGGTCGAGCCTGCCGAGCCTGCAGATCCATCTCGGTGGCGACGTGGCCCCAGGCCGCGACGTCCCGGCCCACATGGACGGCCGGTGCGCAACTATGCCCGCACCGCGCGGACGGCGGCCACGCTGCCATGAGCGCGTACGACGACGAGCGCGTCCCGGTCGAGCGGACGAGCGCGGCCGAGGCCGTCGGCGGCTTCCTCGCGGCCGCGTCGATTGCGCTGAGCGCTGTTGGCGTCGTCCACCGGCCTGTTCGCCTGGTGCCGTTCGCGCTGGTCATCGCATTCATCGCGGTCGCCCTGACCAGCGGGCGCCACGCGCGTCTGGCGGCCTTCGCGGTGGGGGTCGGCGCTGCAGCCTGGCTGGCGGGGATGATCATCGCCGTCTTGACGGGCAAGCCCATCTTCTGACGCGGCCCCGAGAGGGGCTTTCGTTGATACAAAGAACTTGATGAGCGTGCACGACGTCGATGGGATGAACGTCGGCTACGCCCGTGGCCTCTTCGAGGAGTACCTCGAAAACCCCGAGGCCGTTCCGGCCGAGTGGCGCGCGGTGTTCGAGAGCGGCGACCCCGAGCTTCTACAGACGCTCCCGGGCCTTGCGCGCCTGCTGGAGACGCTGCGGGCCGACGGCGATGGTGCGGCCCCACCGGCCACCGCCCCGCCGGCAGAGGAGCAGGCACCGCCACCCGAGCCCGCCCCTGCACCGGCGCCTGAAGCCGTCGACCACGAGCTGCTCGGCGCCGTGGGCGCAGCGGCGTCACTGATCAAGGCCCACCGCACCCATGGGCATCTCGCCGCACACCTCGATCCACTCGGATCAGAGCCCGTCGGCGACCCAGCGCTCGAGCCCGAGCTGCTCGTCCCGAAGCTGACGCCCGAGCTGCAAGCGCGCATCCCGGCATCCGTCCTCCGGGTGGGCATGGAGGGCGAAACGTTGGCCGACGTCCTCCCGCGGATCCGCGAGACCTACTGCGGAACGATCGCCTACGAGATCGAGCACATCTCGGACCACCAGGAGCGCGTCTGGCTGCGTCAGGCGATCGAGTCGGGCCGGTATCGGTCGCCGCTCACCGAGGACGAGAAGAAGCGGATGCTCGCGCGGCTGACCGAGGTCGAAGGCTTCGAGCACTACCTGCGCCGCGCCTTCCTCGGGCAGAAGCAGTTCTCGATCGAGGGGCTCGACGTGATGGTGCAGATGCTCGACGAGTCGGTCAGCCTCGCTGCAGAGGCCGGCGCACACGAGATCGTGATCGGAATGGCTCACCGCGGGCGCCTGAACGTCCTCGCGCACATCATCGGCCGGCCCTACGAGGAGCTCCTGCGCGAGTTCGAGGGCGAGCGGACGATCGAGGCTGTCACTGCGACAGCGGAGGGCGCGAGTGGGGACGTCAAGTACCACCTGGGCGCAGTCGGGCGACGTCCGACGCCTTCCGGAGAGCTCAGCGTCTCCCTCGCGGCCAACCCTAGCCACCTGGAGGCCGTCGACCCTGTCGTCGAAGGCATCGCGCGTGCGGAGCAGACTGACCGCGCGGCCCGGGCGGGTCCGCACGACCCGAGCGTCGCCCTGCCGGTGCTCATCCACGGCGACGCATCTTTCCCGGCCCAGGGCGTCGTCGCGGAGACCCTGAACCTGCAGGGCCTCATCGGCTACACGACCGGCGGCACGCTCCACCTGATCGCCAACAATCAGGTCGGGTTCACGACCGATCCGGCAGACGGGCGCTCGACCCGCTACTCGAGCGACCTCGCCAAGGGGTTCGACGTTCCGATCATCCACGTCAACGCGGACGATCCGCAGGCCGCGATCTGGTCGATTCGCCTCGCGCTCGCGTTCCGGCGGCGCTTCGGCCACGACGTCGTCGTCGACCTCGTGGGCTACCGGCGGCACGGCCACAACGAGGGTGACGAGGCGGCGTTCACGCAGCCCCTGATGGCCCAGCAGATCGCCGAGCAGCCGTCCGTGGGCGATCAGTTCGTCGAGGCGCTCATCGCCGATGGGACGATCACGCGGGAGGAAGCGGAGCGGTTGGCCGCCGAGCAGCAAACACGTCTCCGAGCCGCCCATGAGACCCTGAAGACGACCTTCGGCGCCCCATCGGCCGACGCGGGCGATCGCACGCCCGAAGCCGCAGACGCGCGCGTGGTGACCGCCGTTCCTGCCGAGCGCCTCCGGGAGCTGAACGCCCAGCTCGTCAGCACGCCTGAAGGCTTCACGGTCAATCCCAAGCTCGTGAAGCAGCTCCAGCGCCGGGTGGAGGCCCTGGACGCTGGTGGCATCGACTGGGGTCAGGCCGAGGCGCTCGCGCTCGCGGCTCTGATCGTCGAGGGCATCTCCGTCCGGTTCACCGGCCAGGACACGGAGCGGGGCACGTTCTCGCACCGCCACCTCGTCCTCCACGACGCCGTCACCGGCGCGCAGTACGCGCCCATTCGGCACCTCTCCGACGCCCAGGCGTCGTTCGAGCTGCACAACTCGCCGCTCTCCGAGTACGCGGCGCTCGGCTTCGAGTACGGCTATTCGGTCGCTGCGCCGGACGCGCTCGTGCTCTGGGAGGCGCAGTTCGGCGACTTCGTCAACGGGGCGCAGATCGTCATCGACCAGTTCCTGGTGTCCGGGTTGCCGAAGTGGAGGCAGACCTCGCGGCTGACGCTCCTCCTGCCGCACGGTTACGAGGGCAACGGGCCCGAGCACTCGAGCGCCAGGCTCGAGCGATTCCTCCAGCTCGCGGCACAGGAGAACATCCGCATCGTCAACGCGACGACCTCGGCTCAGTACTTCCACCTGCTTCGCCGGCAGGCGCTCGACCCCAGCGCCCGCCCGCTCGTCGTAATGACTCCGAAAGGGCTCCTGCGGCTGAAGGACGCCGCCTCGACGCTCTCCGACCTCGCCTCCGGGTCGTTTGCGCCTGTGCTTGACGATCCGACTGCGGACCGGGAGCAGGTTCGCCGGCTCGTCGTCGTCTCCGGAAAGATCTACTACGACCTCGCGGGCCACGAGGCGCGTGCGCCCGCTACGTCGATCGCGGTGGCCCGGATCGAGCAGCTCTACCCATTCCCCGTTGGTGCGACGGAGGCGCTCGTAGCCTCGTATCCCAGGCTGGAGGAGATCGTCTGGGCCCAGGAGGAACCGCAGAACATGGGCGCCTGGCGCGCGATTCGGCACCGGCTCGAAGATGCTGTCGGTGACCTACCGCTTCGCTACGTCGGGCGTCCCTGGCGGGCCAGTACGAGCGAGGGCTATCCGACCGCGCATCAACGCATGCAGGACCGGATCGTCCGCGAGGCGCTCGAGGTGCCTGACACCGTCCCGGTGTCCGACACAGTCACGCAGAGCAGCTGAGAGCTTGGCGAGACGCCGGAAGGGTCTCAGGCCCAACAACACGCACGTCGTTGCGTAGGAACTCCGACGACCTGTGCTCTTAGTCGCGGAAAGTGCGCAGCACTTTCCGCGAGTCCGGCGCCCGTGGCGCCGGACCAGCTAGCGGCGTCGCCTGTTGCGGCGCCGGTCGCGTGCCGCTCTGGCCAGGCGTGGGCCGTGGTGGCGCGCTTCGCGAAGAATGCGCTTGCGGTGCCTCGGCGGGATCCGCCGCCAGATGTCGAACGCGGTCAGCGCGAGCCCGACGGGGCCTATTCGGCGATAGGCGAGATGGCGCAGGCGCGGCACGCGCCCATCCTAATCGTCATCATCGTGATCCTTGTCGCGGTGGCGGCGATCCTGGCCGCCGCGGTCGTCGTCCTCGTCGTCGCGCCACTTCTTGTGCTTCTTCTCTTTGCGCGGCTTGTCGTCCTTTGCCTTGTCCTTCTTCTGGCTCCCG
>Ga0307320_10000272_pt1 | contig 18885 bp, 15 predicted proteins | sample ER_DNA_369_FD_194495 | JGI IMG/M metagenome (GOLD analysis project Ga0307320, IMG submission 194495) | Bulk soil microbial communities from the East River watershed near Crested Butte, Colorado, United States - ER_DNA_369 | ecosystem: Environmental > Terrestrial > Soil > Floodplain | place...
ACGGCCGGGCACATCAGCGCTGTTCTTGCTGAGCTCTGACGCGGTTGTCGATCGCGTCAAGGACACCTTCAAGGACACCCACGCAGAATTGATCGCCAGCAACCTTTCTGCTGAGCAAGAGGCCAAGCTGCGCGAGGTCTTCGCCGAAGAGTGAGTTCGGCCGCCAGTACGTTTTCAGAATGGCCGAGAAGAGCGACGGCGCCAGCGCGCCCGATGAGGACGACGCGTCGCCCTTCCAACCCCCGGCTCGCCGGCCGCTTCTGCACCGGCTGGCCCCGGTCATTGAGCACGTACGCCACTACCGCGGCGGGACTCTGCGACGGGATCTACTTGCCGGTTTAACCGTTGCTGCTCTGGCCCTGCCGTCCTCGCTGGCGTACGCCGAGATCGCCGGACTGTCACCGGTCATCGGCCTATACGCGCTGTTGCTGCCGGCGGTTGCCTACACCCTGCTGGGCTCTTCCCGTCAAATGATCATCGGGCCCGACGGGTCAATTGCAGCTCTGGTGGGGACGGCAGTCATCCCGTTGACTGCCGACCCGGAGCAGCGCGCGTCACTTGCCGCCATGCTGGCGCTGTTTGTTGGCGGCGTGTTCCTGGCAGCCCGCCTGGTCCGACTGGGCTGGATCGCGGACTACCTCTCACGCCCCGTCCTCATCGGCTACGTTCATGGCGTCGCAGTGGTTCTGATCGTCGGTCAATTCGGCAAGCTGCTGGGCCTCAACATCGGGGCTCAGAATCCTCCGGAAGAAGTCGTCGAGGTAGTCGGGGAGATCACCGACCTCAGTTGGGCGACTCTGGCGGTCGGCTTGGTCTGTCTGGCTGCTCTACTGCTCTTCGGTTGGCTGGTTCCCAAGCTGCCAGGTCAGCTCATCGTGGTCGTCCTGGCCATCGTGATATCGGCTGTTGTAGGGCTGGCCGACCACGGGATTGCAATAGTGGGCGAGATCCCTGCAGGCTTGCCCAGCCTCGAGGTGCCGGACGTTCGGCTGTCCGACATGCCCAGGCTCATCCCCGCGGCACTCGGCATCTTCTTCGTCGGTTTCTCCGCCGAGATCCTCACCGCTCGGTCCGTCGCCGGCCGCCATGGCCAGCACGTCGAAACGAATGCGGAATTGGCTGCCATGGGCGCGGCGAACCTGGCCGCAGGGATCAGCCAGGGGTTCCCGATCGGGGCCAGTGGTTCTCGTACATCCGTCAATGATCAGATGGGTGCCCGCACCCAAATCTCGGGACTGCTCGCCGCGGCAGCGATCGGGCTGGTTCTACTGTTTCTGACAGCGCCGATCCAGTACCTGCCACAGGCGACACTTGGCGCTGTCATTGTGACCGCCGCCTTAGGAATGATCGATCTCGGAGCATGGCGGGGTCTCGCCAGGATCAGTCGGGTGGAAGTCGGGATTGCTGCCATAACGATGGCGGGTGTGGTCACAGTGGGGGTGCTTCGGGCCTTACTGCTGGCAGTCGCCCTCTCGGTCGTCGATGCGGTCCGACGCAGCGCCTCTCCGCACGACGCCGTGCTCGGCTGGGTCGAACGATTGGATCGCTATGCCGACGTACGACTCCATCCGTCGGCCAAGATCGTCCCTGGGGTGTTGATCTACCGGCTCGATGATCGGCTGTTCTTCGCGAACGCAGACTATGTCAAGGGCCGGATTCGGGAAGCGATCTCAGGTGCACCGGCGCCCGTGCGCTGGCTGGTGTTCGACGCAGAGGCGCTCAATCATGTAGACGTGACTGGCACGCGCATGCTCACCGAGCTCATCGGGTCGCTGCGTAAGGAATCCATTACATTCGTCTTCGCCAGGCTCCACGGCCCAACAAGCGACCACCTGGAGGAGGCCGGCGTTCTTGATCTTGTCGGCGAAGAGCACGTCTATCCGACCGTACGGTCGGCAGTGCAGGCCGCACCGACGGCGACAACCTGACCGGTGTCGAGGTCAGGACGCGTAAGCCCCGAGGAGGTCGCGGGGAGATACCATCCAGATAGGCCCATTGCTGCCATTGACTAACAGATGCCGTACGCAATGCTCCATCATGAGCTGCGCAGCCGCCTGAATGGTCATATCCGCTGTATACGTCACTGTGCTCCTGGTCACGTGGCCATCATCTGAACGGTCAGCCGCACCAGCTACGGCCAAAGGTCCTGCCGATCAATCAGTGTCAGCACGGACCACGCAGCGGAAGCCGACGTGGCTCATGCCGGTATCGATCATCTGCGGCCTGCGAGCGGCGGGGCGGTAGCGCATGCAGTAGCTGTCGGCACACAGATAGGAGCCGCCCTTGATCACTTTGCGGGGTACTCGGAATTGCGGTTGTCGTGGGTCGTAGCTGCTGACAATGTGGCCGCCTCGGGGATTGCGTGGAATGCAGCAGGGCTTGTCGACCTCGGCGGGATGGTGGTCGGCGTACCAGTCCGCGGTCCAGTCCCAGACGTTTCCGGCCATGTCGTACAAGCCGTATCCGTTTGGCGGGAATGAGCCCACAGGGGTGGTCGTGCCGTATCCACGATCAGGTCGCCACGGGAAGTCGCCATGCCAGAAGTTTGCGAGCCGGTTTTCGGCAGGCTCGGGCTCGTCACCCCAGGTGAAGATCCTCTGATCCAGCCCACCGCGTGCCGCTGCTTCCCATTCGGCCTCGCTGGGCAGGCTCCGGCCGGCCCAGTTCGCGTACGCCTCGGCATCTTCGTAGGCGACATGTACGACGGGATGATCTTCGCGTCCGCTGATGGAGGACCCGTTGCCTTCTGGCTGGCGCCAGGACGCCCCTGGAGTCCAGGTCCACCACAGATTGAGGTGACGGGGGCTCACCGGCCCGGCTGTGCGGGTGAATACCATCGACCCAGGCTGCAGGTTCTCCTCCGGCGCGCCAGGGAAGTCGGCAGCGTCGAGTGGCTGCTCGGCGACGGTCACATAGCCAGTCGCGTCGACGAACTCCTCGAACTGGGTGTTGGTGACCTGGTGAGTCTCCATCCAGAAGCCGTCAACATTGACCCGATGAGACGGCGCTTCCTCGGGATAATGCCGGTCCGATCCAATCGAGTACGTCTGGGCCGGAATCCAGATCAGCCCGTCGGTGTCGGCGAGCCCAAGCAGCGGTGCATCGGACGACATCACGAGCTGGGTGTGGGGAAGATTTCGGCCCAGTCGTTCTTCATGCTCACCACGGTCCAATTCTGGCTTTTGGCAGTCTCCAGCGCCTCCTCGGCCCCCGCCGTGTAGTCGAATTCCCGGTCGGCGTCGTCGTGCAAGAGCAGCAGCCGGAGCGAGGGCGTGGACGGGGTTCCCGAGAACGCCAGCATCGGCACGTCGCCGTTGGAGTTGCCGAAGGAAAGGATGGGCCGTCGCCCTATCCGGCTCCAGATGCGGACCGGCTTCTCCGGGCCTCACGAAGAAATCCATCGCACCCTTGTAGAGCAGGGCGGACTGGCCGCCTTCCGATGAGTACGTGATGCCTAGAGCGCTGCCAATAATCCGCTCCGGCGGGATGCTGTACATGTTCTCGGCAACGGGGCGCATGAAATCCCGATCACCACCTGATGCGATGTAGGTGGCAAAACCGTTGGCCTCCAAGTACCGAAGCAGCTCCACCATGGGCGCATAGCCGCATTCCCGATACGGCCGCTTCAGCCCGGGATTGTCGGCATCGTTGAAGAACTCCTTGACCCGCCGGTCGTAGTCTTAACGGTCACTGCTTCAAATGCCTTAGGAACGGCGACCATCAAGAGCTTTATGTCGCTGTCGTCGCCGTGATAGTGCTTCACCACGGCCCGGCTGAGCCACTGCATGTCACCCTCGTACGCCGCCTGGTACGGCTGCTGCGTCCGCAACGCCGGCTCGTCTTCGGCCAGCTCGCGGAACCGGCGGATGGTGAAGTCCAGTTGGATGACCAGCGGCTTCTCGGTCCAGAGCGTGCCGTCATTCTCGAAGGCGGCCACCCGGGCGGCGGGCTCGACGTAATCGGGCCCGCCCTCCTCGGTCACATGCGCAACAAAGTCGGTGATTTCCGACTTCGTCACGCCATCGTTCCAACTCGCAAGCTGGGCTTCCACCTCAATCGGCGGCCACGAGCTGGTTCAGCTTCTCGACGGCTTGGTCGATGCTGAAGGTTGCCGGCTTCTGCCGCGGCGGGAACTCCTTGAACGACTCGAGGAAGTTCGCCGTGATGGCGTTCGCATAGAAGATGAGGAAGGCCCGGCGGATCATCCAGTCGTAGTAGGTGTTCGAGGTGATGTCCGCCCGTTCGAAGGGATCGGTACGCAGGTTGAACAGTTTGGGTACCCGCAGCGGCGTGAACGGCTCGGCCCAGATCCGGAGCGTGCCGGGAGCGCGCTGTTCCATGAAGACGACCTTCCAATTGCCGGCGCGAATGGCGAGGCAGTCGCCGTCGTCGGAGAAATAGATCATCCCCTTGCGTGGGCTCGTCTCCTCCTCGCCGGTGAGGTACGGCAGCATGTTGTAGCCGTCAATATGCACTCGGAAGCTCTTGTTGCCGGCATTGTGACCTGCCTTGAGTTCCTCGACGATGTCGGGCTGGCCGGCTGCAGCCAGGAACGTCGGCAGCCAGTCGTGATGTTGGATGATCTCATTTGAGACGACGCCCGCCGGGATCTTGCCCGGCCAACGCACCATCTCAGGCACTCGGAACGCGCCCTCCCAGTTGGTGTTCTTCTCGCTGCGGAACGGCGTGGTGCCCGCGTCCGGCCAGGTGTTCTGATGCGGGCCGTTGTCGGTGGAGTACACCACGATCGTGTCCTCGGCGATACCCAACTCGTCGAGCAGGTCGAGTAGCTGACCGACGTTCTTGTCGTGGTCGATCATCGTGTCGTGGTAGGGCGACTGCCAGCGGCCCGCCTGCCCCAAACTCTCCGGCTTGGTGTGCGTGAAGACGTGCATGTGGGTCATGTTCATCCACACGAAGAACGGCGTCCCAGCGTCGTGCTGGCGTCGAATGAAATCCATGCACGCTTCGGTCGTCTCGTCGTCGATGGTCTCCATCCGCTTCTTGTTGAGTGGGCCGGTGTCGTCGACCCGCTGCTTGCCCAGCGGGCCGTACTGCGGATCAGTCTCGCCGCCGTCCTCCTCGGTCGCCCAGCAATGCAGCACGCCGCGCGGGTGTGCCAGTGCATATAGCCGGGGGAATTCCTCTTGGCTGGGGTAAGCGGGGCTTTCCGGCTCCTCCTCCGCGTTTAGGTGGTAGAGGTTGCCAAAGAACTCATCGAAGCCGTGCACCGTCGGCAGGTACTTATTCAGGTCGCCGAGGTGGTTCTTCCCGAATTGGCCGGTCGCATAACCGAGCGGCTTCAGCAGCTCGGCGATGGTTGGGTCCGCGGCCTGCAGGCCGACGTCCGCCCCGGGCACGCCAACCTTGCTCATGCCGGTGCGGTACACGCTCTGACCCGTGATGAAGGACGACCGTCCAGCCGTGCAGCTCTGCTCGCCGTACGAGTCGGTGAACCGCATCCCCTCGTCGGCGATCCGGTCGATGTTTGGCGTTCGGTAGCCCATCAATCCATCGCTGTAGCAGCTCAGGTTGGTGATCCCGATGTCGTCTCCCCAGATCACCAGAAGGTTCGGCTTGGAGTCAGGCATCTATCCCCCACCTTTCTTGACAGAGAGTGTGACGTGATCATGGTCGCCCAGTCAGGAGCAGGCCAGCATCACCCCGGCGGCGTGAGTACGGTGTTCGATTGCTTCGCTCCGCTCAGCGGGATCAGCTGACGGCAGGCTCGGCCTTCTGCCGTCGGCCGAGCTTGAACGGGAAGATGAGGAAGAAAGCGATCACTAAATAGCCGATCACTGCAATGAGCGGAGTAAACCAGCCGACCACGATCAAAACGATATAGAGCGCGAGGCTCGGCCTGAGCCGCCTGGACAGCAATGTAATCTCCTCATCGCCAGTAGCCGGATGCACGAGCTGATGACGCAGGGCTAGCCCCCACAACACCGACAACAGTGACGTCACGGCCAGCAGGGTGACTCCGAGAATTGTTGCAGCGACTTTCTCGTCTTCGCGAGATCCGAGGTATTCCGCCACCAATTTGGTGGGAAACGGCAAAAACGAGACCACCAGCAGCAGGGCAAGGTTCACCCTGAGAAAAGTGGTGTTGGCGCCATGCAGATAGTGGGTGATGGAGTTGTGGCCCAGCCACGTCGCACCGATTGTCGCAAAGCTGACGATGTAGGCGAGATAGGAGGGCCACAGGTCGAGTACCGCCCTGAGCAGATGCCCTTCGGAACCCTCCGGAACTGAAAGCTCCAGCACCAGCATGGTGATGGCGATGGCGAAGACACCGTCGCTGAAGGCCTCCATTCGGGAAACGCGGACCACCAGGTCGTTGTCATCGTCAGCCATCTCTGATCCTTCCACCGAGGCGATCCGACAACTCACCCGAGCAGGGTGATGCCCTCCCATCTCTGGCGGGGCCATACTGCTGACCAGCTTTGAGGACAGTAACGCAGCCGAGAGATCAAGGAGATGAGATGGCGGTCGATACGTTCGTGGCGTACGTCGGTGTGTACCCCAACGTTGAGGATGCGGAGGCGGACTACCAACTGGTCAAAGATCTGCACACCAAGGCCGGCATGCTCGACGCGTACGACGCCGCGGTGATCGAAAAACGAGCCGACGGCAAGGTGCGGATCACCAAGAAGCACGAGACACCGACGCGGGTTGGCGGAGTGCTCGGCGGCGGTGTTGGTCTGGCTACTGGACTGGTCCTGGCACTGTTTCCGTTCGCCGCAATCGGCGGCGGCTTGCTCGCCGCGACCACAGCCGGTGGGGCCGTGCTGGGTGCGGTGAGCGGACATGCGGCGGCTGGGATGAGCCGTAATGACCTCAAGGAGCTTGGCGAGTACCTCGATGAGGGCGAGGCAGGGCTCGTAGTCGTCGGCGTAGAGGAGATGGAAGACGACATCAAGCGGTCGATGGACAGGGCCGAGAAGGTCGAGACCAGGGAGCTGAAGGCCGATACCGAGGAGATCGAGAAGGACGCCAAGTCCGCCGGTGCCGCGCCCACAGCGGCGGAGACCGAGGGCGAAGACTGACCAGCCGCCGAGCGCGAAGACTGATCATCCAGCCGTCGCCCGCAAGGGTGACGCCCATCAGCCTGCCTCCGTTCGCCGTTTCTTCCTCCCGAAAGTGGTCGTCTGCAACACACCTGAATCGATCAAGGGCTGCTGCTTCTGACCACTTCTTGGGAAGCTGACCGCTTTCTGTGAGTTCGACGGCCATGTTCAAGGTCACCCGTCAAGGGTGATGACTGCAGCTATCTAGATGGGAGATGTTGCCAACGTGGCGGCAAGCAGGACGGTAGCGCAGTGACGGATGATGCTGCGCTGAGCGTGGACGAGCGGGCCGAGCTGGAGCGGCTTCGTGCTGAGGTGGCTGACCTTCGCTCGCAAGCCTCCACCGCGCCTGCAGCGGCCGAGCAGGTCGTCGTCTTACCTCCGCGAGCGCGGCGGCAGCGGTGGCGCTCAGTGGTGGCCACCTTGCTGATCGTGATCGCCTGCATACTCGCGCCGCTTGCTGGGGTGGCCGTTTGGTCCAAGAACTTGATCACTAATACTGATCGTTACGTAACGACCGTGGCACCGCTGGCCCGCGATCCCGCGATCCAGAGCGCAGTCTCGGACAAGATCACCGCAGAGATCTTCGCGCGTCTCGACGTATCAGGAATCACCAATCAGGCCGTGGACGCGCTCGCCGAGCGCGGATTACCACCCCTCGTCGCAACTCAGCTGCATGCGTTGTCCGGGCCGTTGTCCGATGGAGTCCAGAGCTTCGTACGCACCGAAGTCGGCAAAGTGGTGGCCAGCGACGCGTTCGCAGACGCGTGGGTGACTGCTAACCGGTCGGCTCATACCGCGTTGGTCGCCGCGCTGACTGGCCAGACCGGTGAAGGTATCACGATCGCGAACGGCACCGTGAGTATCAACCTGGGCCCGTTCATTGACGTGGTCAAACAGCGGCTGGTTGATAGAGGATTCGACCTTGCGAGTCGTATCCCTGACATCAATCCCTCGTTCACGGTCTTGCAATCGGATGCGATCACCAAAGCTCAAGGTGCCTTCAGTCTGCTCACCACGATCGGAAACTGGGCGCCTGTGGTGGTACTGGTAGTGCTGGCGCTCGGGGTGTACGTGGCCAAGGACCATCGCCGCGCACTGATCGGGGCTGGCTTGGGACTGGCGGCCGGCATGCTGGCGCTCGGAGTCGGGATCTTGGTGCTCCGAGCGCTCTACCTCGATAACCGTCCTGCCGGAGTACTGACCTATGACGCCGCGGCCGCTTTCTACGACACGCTGGTGCGGTTCCTGCGGCTGGGGCTGCGGACGGTGTTGGTGTTTGGCCTGGTGATCGCCCTGGCCGGGTTCTTCATGGGCCGCTCGGTCACCGCAGTGCGGGCTCGTGCAGGGCTGAAGGCAGGCATCGCGTGGCTCCGCGGCGGTGCTGAGAGGGCCGGCTTCCGCACCGGTCCTGTGGGGGCTTGGGTCTACACCTACAAGCGAGTGCTGCGGATCGCTGTGATCGCAGTGGCAGCGCTGGTGCTGGTCTTCTGGGACCGCCCAACCGGGAAAGTGATCATCGTAATCGCGCTTTGCGTGCTGGTTGTCCTCGCGATCATCGAGTTCCTTGGACGACCCCCCAGCCCAGCTGCCCCAGAGGTGGCCGAGGCTGAGAGCCCTGTCGTTGCCCCGGAGACGACTGAGAATCCTGCCGGTATCGACGCTGCCCCGGCTGCCGAACCTGCGCTCACCAGCTCACAGGCTCACGACGCACCGGAAACCGATGTGCGTGGTTGAGGTGTCCAACGTCTGAGGCGACCGCGCCGCCGGGCGGTAGCGCAGGCAGTACTCAGGCGCGCACAGATGTGATCCACCCTTCAGTGCCTTGCGGACGGGCTGACCGGGCGGTTCGGCAATCACATGCGATGGTCCACAGCACGGCGATGTCACGTCATGCCTCGCCTGATAGGTGGTGGTCGTCCACTCCCAGACATTGCCGATCATGTCGACCAGCCCGTACCTGTTGGGCGGAAACGACCCCACCGGAGATGTGCCGACCCAGCCGCGAGCGCCCGTGTTCTGGTACGGGAACCGCCCCTGCCAGGTGTTCGCCATCAACTGACCGGATGGCCTGACCTCCTCGCCCCAGGTGTAGGTCGACGTGCTGCCCGCTCGTGCGGCGTACTCCCACTCGGCCTCGCTCGGGAGGCGACGACCCGCCCAATTCGCGTACGCCTCGGCGTCCGCATAGGCGACCTGAACCACAGGGTGCTGGGACTTCTCCTCGATGCTGGATTCGGGCCCAAACGGATGCCGCCAGTCGGCACCGACCGACCAGTACCACCACTGCCGCCAGTTACTCAGGTCGACCGGTCCGGGTGTAGCAGCAAACGCCAGCGAGCCTGGTTCCAGCTCCGCAGGTGAAAGGTCCGGGAACAGCGCCTGATCAAGTGGTCTCTCTGCAACCGTTACGTATCCCGTGTCGGAAACGAACTCTGAGAACTGCGCGCTGGTGACGGAATGCTGCTCGATCGCGAACGGCTCGACATGCTCGTCATGGACCGGTCCCTCGTCGGGATAGAACTGCTGTGAGCCCATCCGGAAGACTCCCCCGGTCAGCTCGATCAGGTCCGACAATGTGCCCACGAGGAGGACGCTACCTCGCACTAAAGATCACCCCTAAAGAGTGATGCCTCACCCAGCTGATTGAGAGCACTGTGCAGTTATCGGACCATCGCGTCACGAGTCAACGTGTGGAGGGGCGGCATGTCCATAAGCAGTTCCCGAGCAAACCCGTGGGCGGTCTGCATTGCGGTCTTTGCTATTTGGGCCCTGGCCAGCTGCGGCCAAGCGGCCACCTCACGGTCATGACCAGAGGCGCTGGGCGCCTCACCTATGAGATCCGCGTACGCGGTGAGTTGACTGATGCACTCGTCGCTGCGCTGCAGGCTTTGAACTTGCACATCGAACAGACAACGAGCGGCACGATCCTGGTTGGTGTCTTCCGCGACCAGGCAGAACTTCACGGTGCCCTGCAGGCGATGCAAGATCTTGGCGTTGAGCTGGTGGAAGTGCGGCAAAGATCAAGTTGGACGAGAGATGGCGACCCACCTAGCATGAGGAATGGTGCGTCTTCGGGGGACTGACGCAGCCGATCATCGCCGCGGCGAATCAGGGAACGAGAGGCCCTAACAGCTCAAGCGAATGGCCTTCCGGCGGAAGGATGGCGATCTCTCGAGACGGCGTGATCACTCGTCGAAGGCTTCTGCAGTTCGCTAGGAGCGCTTCGGAGCCCATTACGCTCGTTTCCGCCCCTACGGGCTATGGCAAGACCACGCTGCTCCAGCAATGGGCTCCAGACACCGGCCCGGTAGTTCGGCTGGACCCGGTGGAGACCACGGATGGCTGGGAGCTGTGGCGCCGGATCACAGATGCCCTGAGTCTCGAGGCGGTCACGTTGATCATCGACGACGTGCATCTCCTCGAGGGCAACCGCAGCACCCGGTTGTTGAAGGATGCGCTGCATCTGGCCGATGACATGCGACATATCGTCATCGCAACACGTCGTGATCCGATCCTTGCGCTCCATGAGGCCAGGCTCGCAGGCAAGGTACGGGAAATCAGAGCTGACGACTTAGCATTCGACGAGGACGAGACTCGGCTGTTCCTGAGTGCGAACGACATTGCCGTCAGTCCGGAGCAGGCACATGCGCTCTGGTCGCACACCGAGGGCTGGCCGGCTGGGCTCAGGTTGTCCACAACGCCCTTGTCGCATGGGGCGCATTCCGACCCCGCCTTCTCTACCTTGCTGCACGGCGATACCGCGGTAGGCAGCTACCTGATGGGCCAAGCACTTGCCTATACGGCCGACGATGTTCGTACGTTTCTGCTCCAAACCGCGGTGAGCGAGTTCCTCGACGTCGAGCTTGCTCAGGAGCTCACAGGCCGCTCCGATGCCGCGTTGCTGCTTGAGCGAGTGCGTTACCAGCCGGGCTTTCTCCATCAGCTCACTGAAGGCCGGTGGCCCTATCGCTACCACCCCATGTTTCGTGCGCTGCTGCTCGCTGAACTCATGCGCTCCTCGCCTGAGGAGCTTCGGCGATTGTCTGCGCGGGCGGCGGCATGGTTCTCCAAACAGGGTGAGCACATCCGCGCAGCTCCCCTGGCCGTACAAGGTCAGTCGTGGGATGCCCTCGGCGAGGCTATCCTGGCCGGATCCTGCGTGGCGCTCGGGACTGGGGACTGGACCTGGGTGCGGACAGAATTCGGCCGGCCGCCCCCTTCCCGCCGCGATGGCGATCTCAGCATGTTGCTGTCATCGGTCCTGATCAGCCTCGGCACCGGTGCACGGATGGAAGCAATGGCGTCGCTATCGGGGATCTTGGATGGCAGGCCGCATCCTCAGACGCGGCAGCAGGCCGACGTGCTCCGGTTCTTGAGAGCCTGGTGGTTCGCCGAGCGAGGTCAGCCAGAATTGGCGGTACGGATCCTCGAGGTCGATCCTCACCACGATCCGACAGCGGCTTCAACAGCTGCCTCGCACGCATTGAAGTCCAAATGGCATGAATTGCACGCCGCTTGCCTTCTCCTTGAAGGACCATCAAGCACAGCGCTGGCCATGCTCAACGAGTCCAATGCCTCAAGTGCAGTGACGTACACGGCCGTACAACTTGGAGCACTCGAGATCCGAGCATGGGAAGCCCTCGTTGCCGGGGATCTTCGCTCTGCCCGACAACAGCTCGATCGGGCCGATGCACTTATTGATCGTGAGAGCGATCGGAGCGCCCTCAATCAAGGAGCCACAATTCGGTCGGCGCGGCACTGGGTTGAGATGGAGCTAGGCACCGAAACTGCGGCCTCACCTGATCATCTGGAGGCCAGCCCGGCTCGATCTGCGTTTCCCCACCCGATCAGCCAAGCGCTGGAAACCATTACGGATGCGCGAATGCGCCTGATCCGAAATAACGACGCATTGGGCTGTGCCTTGATGCTGGATGAGCTGCTCGTGACAAATCCGCATGCTCAGAAATGGTGGACAACCGGATGCCTGTGGGCAATTGCCCGGATCGACGCTTACCTTGCGGCAGGCGAATTCTCAAAGGCGCTCGATCTGACTCTGAATTTGTCGCCGGCCAACGACTTCGACGACGGAACCCACAATCAGTCGTATTTGCGAACATGGGTCCTGGAACGTGCAGCCTTGGATTCTGGAACGGGTCGGCTCAACTCAGATTTGGATCGATTGCTGAGCAATCTGCCAGTTGAATCGGCATTGCTTCAGCGCCGATCCGAGGCGCTGCGCGTCCGAGTGCTATTAGGCGCGGCGAGCCTGGCTCTGCGTGCGAAGATGCCCGATCGGGCCTCGCACTATCTTCGGTTCGCTTTGCACAGCACCGAAATCCACGGCTGGCGGCGCCCGTACGGTGAGATTGCTGCGGCGATCATGCCAGTGCTGGAGGCCGAGCGGCGTCGGATGACCGCGTACGGAGAGCAGGTAGTCGAGCTACTGGCCTACCTCCGGCGACAGCCGATTTCTGGAGTTCGGTTAACTGATCCGCTCTCGGAACGGGAACTGGAGATCCTGCAGTATTTGCCGACTCCGCTGGACCAGCGCGAGCTCTGCTCCGCTCTGTTCATCTCTAGGAACACGCTAAAGACCCACCTGCGCTCGACGTATCGCAAGCTTGGCGTGCAGACACGTCGCGAGGCCGTTCTCCAGGCGGAACGGCTCGGAATTCTTTAGGCGCCTGGAGCTTTAGCGTCGCGTTCCAATGTCGGCTCGACGGCGTCAGATTCCTTGCTTTGAGCACCGTCTGATTCCTTGCCAGGTTTTTCGCTGGACAAGAGGGGTGACACCCATGTCTGTTCAGGATCGACATCGACAAGCAAGGCCTTAACCAACAGGCTCAGCGGAATGGCAAGAAATGCCCCTGGAGCGCCGAGAATCGTGGCCCAGACGATCAAGGACAAGAAGCTGAGGGTGGCCGAGAGTCCAACTGTTACGCCGACCACCCGAGGTTGAATGATGGTTTGGATGACAAAGTTCAATACGCAGTAGACCGCGACCACGATAATCGCGGTCAGGACGTCCTTATCGAGCAGGGCGATTATTGTGGGTGGCACCAACCCGATGACGAAACCGATGTTGGGGATATAGTTGGTAATAAATGCCAACAGTGCCCAGAGCCAGGCATAACGGATGTCGAGAATCCAGAGTGCTATTAAGTCGCAGAATGCGACAATCGCGCCGAAGACCGTTGCTACCGCGAGATATTGGCGGGAGCCAACAGCGAACCGGTCAAATACCTCGGCGAGCCGCTGACCGTGCACTGGGACGCGTTTCAGCTTGGAGGCGAAGTCTCCCGCGTCGACAACTGTGAAGAACAGCAGCACGATGAGAAAGAAGATATCGCTCAATACGCCTGCGAGCCCACCGAGCAGGCTGCTCGCAACCCCAACCAGTCTGCTTGGGCTGAGCTCGTTCACAAAGTCTTGGAGCTTCTCCTGGCTGATACCGACTGACTGGAGGGCTTGACTGGCGTCCTGCAAGAAGGCCTGGAATTGTGGGCCATAGCTCTGCAGCAGGGACGCGAACTGGATGCCGGCGATGACCAGAATCGCAAAGAGACCGAAAACGATCAGGTAGACCGCGATAAGGCTGAGGATCATGCCCAGCCAGGCCGGTAAGTGGTAACGGGCGGCCAGGCGGTGTATCGGGTGGACGGCGATTGAGAGCACCAGCGCCATAAACACCGGGCCGAGGATGTTGGCGAACTGCCTCATACCGAGGGCCACGACGAGCGCGGCGGCGGTTCCGAGGAGGATGATCAGCCCGCGGGGGAACACCGGACGGTAGCTGACGTCGATCTGCGAGCTCATGTGATGAGGGTAGGGGAAATGCGCTGTTCGCGACTCATCCTTGACGGGCGAATGCGTTCAATTTCTTACCCCGACTTGTCAGCGTGAGTGGTTGCCCTGGCGACCACCCACGCTGACAAGTCGGGGTAAGTGGGGTCGGCGATCACGAGCTTGAGCTTCCCGCTGGACGTACGGGCCAGCTCGCTACGGCGCTCGACCGTGACCTGCGGGTCTTGGACGCCGAGATCGCGGAGTTGCTGGGCGATGGCACGTTCAAGACCCGTCTCGAGTCCGTCGTCGTTGCCTACCCGAGATGGGGTGGATGGATGGCGAGGAACGATGAGTACGCGCAACAGCGGGCCGTCTTGGATGACCTGGAATTCGCCGACCTGGGGGTCGCGGGTCAACAGCGCGAAGTGTAGGGGGTGGATGGCGACCTGACCGCCGTCGCGGGCCGAGAGGGAGAGGACGTCGTCGCTGCGGCCGTAGATGGTCTTCATTCGGGCGAGAATGCGTCCGCAGGGGCAGGGGTTGGGGTCGATGGTGACGACATCGGTCACCTCCAGCCGGAGCAGAGGCTGGACCAGGTTGTACAAGTTGGTGACCAGCAGGCGGGCGCCGGGCTGACCGGGCGGCACCGGCTGCCCGTCGGCGTCGACGTTCTCAACCAGGGTGGTGTCCTCCAACAGGTGGATGCCCTGGTGGTGTTCGCACTCAGACCCGAACAGCCCTTCGCTGGAGCCGTACAAGTCGAAGGGGTTGATCCCAAATGCTTCCTGGAGCCGCTGGGTCATCTCGGGGGTGCGCAACTCCGCGACAGTGACCAGGATCCGTGGTGATACTCGCAGCCGGCCGGCGTGCTGCTCATCGGCCAGCCACATGGCCGCGGATGGGTAGGCCTGGAGATAGGTGGGCTGGAACTTGTTGAGCGCCTCCACCAGCCGAGGGAGCGGCAGCGTGATGGGTAGAACCAGGACGCGGTGCAGGCCGGTCGCCAGGAGGGCTGCCTGGCGGCTTATGTGGGCGGGGCCGGCGGCGCCGACGAAGGCCATGCGCTGGCGCGGCAGGGTGGGCCGCAGACCCTTCCAGGTGGCGCTCTGTATGAGTCCGGATCCGATTGACCGCCAGCCGGCGGCGTCGTAGACGAACAGTCCCGGCCGGCCGGAGGACCCGCTGGTCAGCATCACCCGGTAGCGGTCCAGGTAGAGCTGGTCGCGGGTAGTCCGCCCTACCCAGTCCAGCAGCTCATCGCGACGCAGGCGAGGGTCGCAGACCAGCTCGTCGAAGTGCTCCATCACCAGAGACTTGTCGAGTACGGGCAGGCGCGTCAGTTGTATTGGGCCCTCAGCGAACACGCCGGTCTCCGCGAACTGTCGACGGTAGAACGGCGAGTGGGTGGCGGCGTGGCGTACGACGACCTCAAGACGCTGCTGCTGGTGGCGTACGAGTTCCGCGCGCGGCCCGCGGTCGCGCCTGATCTGAGCGCGTGCCAGCCGAAGGGCTGCTGCCAGATCGGCGACGCGGCGCCGCTGGTAGCGAACCTGGGTGGTGTTCATCGGGTAGTCCGATCCTGCTCTTTGCCGTGTCCATTGCACTCTGACAGGCAGCGCGCCAGATTCGCCTCCTTCGTCGCTCGCGAACACGAGCGTGATCTCCCACGCGGTCCAGCCGCGAGCTCCTGGAGCCGGCGAAGCGGGCCGCCCGTCATAGTGCACCGGCGCTGCTGGCAGCCGCCGGCGCGGCTCCCAGGACCGCGTCCAGTAGCAGTGAGCCCATCCGGCGAGCGAGTTCCACGTCCACGTCCTCGGGCTGGGTCAGCCGCTCCAAGCCCAGCCCAACCTCCATCGCGTTCCAGGCCAGGACCACCTGAAAGGCGGTCAAGTCGCTGGGTAGGGTGCGCCCGCGGTCTGCTGCGAGCTGCCGCACCCCGTCGGTCAGCGGTTCCAGGAAGCGGGTGTGGCTTTCGGCAAAGCGGCTCCGAAGCTCGGGATGTCGCAGCACGTGCGCCCAAAACTCGAAGAAGACAGCCAGCCAGCCGTCGTCACTGTTGCGCCGCTGGATCGTGGCCGTGGCCAACCAGTCGAACCCGCGTTCTGGCCCGGCTTGGCGTAGGCCTGGTACCACCTCGGTGATCACGTGATCAACTCGCCGCTGGTAGACCCCGAAAAATAGGTCCTCCTTGGAGGCGAAGTTGGAGTAGACCGCGCCCTTCGTGTAGCCCGCCCGCTCGGCGACCTCGTCCACCGACGTGGCATGGAAACCGCGGGTGACGAAGCATGTCTCCGCCGCGTTTAGAAGCTCCTGGCGGGTCTGCTTACGTCGCTCTATCCGGGAGAGCCGCACTGGCATACCATCACATCCACATACTGAGAGTATTTAAATACTATCGGTATTCTGACCGTCAGTATCTCCCTGTGAAGGAGTTGTCAGAATCTCAGCGCGCTATAGCCTTTTGAGTTTCTGACAAGTCGGCTTAAGGGAGTGCCGGAGCGTTCTCGAGGAAGGCCAGTACGGCGACCACGCGGCGGTGGACGGGCGCAGCTGAGATACCCAGCTTGGTGAAGATCGCGTTGACGTGTTTTTCCACGGTGGACTCGGAAAGGAACAGGGCCTTCTCGATGCCTGCATTGGTCTTGCCCTGGGCCATTTCCCGGAGGACGTCCAGCTCACGCGGAGTCAAGGAGCTCAGCGGGCTGGAGGCGCGCGTCTGCTGCCGGGCGACCAGGGTGTCGATGATCAGCGGATCGACCACCGATCCCCCGGATGCCACCTCCTGGAGCGCCCGGACTAGGTCCTCAAGATCACCGACTCGATCCTTGAGCAGGTACGCCAAGCCTGCCGAGCCGTCATTGAAAAGGGCCCGGGCGTAGCTCTCGTCGGTGTGTTGCGACAGCACGACAACGCCGATCTCAGGGTGCTCAGCTCGGATCGCGCGGGCGGCCTCGATGCCTTCCATATGGTGGCTGGGCGGCATGCGGATATCCGTAAGAACCGCGTTCGGCGCGAGTCGCCGGACCGCGTCGAGCAGCTCGCGCGCATCACCGACGCAAGCGACGACCTCGATCTGCCCGGAGTCTTCCAGCAGACGACGTACACCTTCGCGTACGAGATAGTTGTCCTCCGCGATGACTACCCTGAGCGTGTTGGTCATCCTGACCCGCTCGTTACCAGTGGGAGTTCAGCGCTGACGCTGGTTCCGGCACCCAGCTGGCTCTCGATCGTGAGCTTGCCGTGCAGCGCCTCGACGCGGTCGCGAATGTTGGCCAACCCTCCGGAACGCGCGCCGTTCGACTCGAACCCCCGGCCGTCGTCCTCGACGATCATGGAGAGCCGGCTGCCCGAATGCGATAGCCGGACGCGGGCGGCGTCAGTGCCAGCGTGCTTGGCGACGTTGGTGAGGGATTCGCAGGCCACGAAGTAGGCCGTGCCCTCCACATCCTCGGAGAACCGCTCGGCGCGTAGCTCATCGTCGGCAAGGATTTGCACCGAGATGGGGAACCTCGTGACCCGGGACTCCAGCGCCGCGACCAGCCCGTTGTCGCTGAGCACAGGCGGGTGGATGCCGTGGGCGAGCTCCCTGAGGTCTCGAAGCATCTCGCGCGCCTGATCTTGCAGATCGGTGAGCTCGCTGGCGGTGAGCTGATCACGGCTGAGCCGGTTGCGAGCGAGCCGAAGCCCCGCGATCAGCGCCACGACCTCCTGCTGGATCCCGTCATGCAGATCGCGCTCGATCCGACGACGCTCCGTTTCCTGCGCCGCAATGAGGCGGACGCGAGAGGTGGACAGCTCCTCAAGTCCCTCCTTGAGCTGACTCGCGAGCCGAACGTTTGCGACTGCTGTCGTGGCCTGCGTGGCCACGGTGGCCAGGAGCTCGAGATCAGAGTCGGCATAACCACCCGGCTTGGGGCCAAGATCGACTCGTCCGAGCAGCTCGCCCGCGCGTACCAGATCCACGCCGGCAGCGCTATTGCCATTCACCTCGCCGGTGACGCCGACCGGCTCGTCGAGCCAGCTACCATCCGCGTCGCGCAGTCGGACTTGCACCCAGCTCGCGCCGATTCCGTCGCGGATGGCGTTTGCGAGTCGCGGCAGCAGCTCGTCGAGTCCGGCCGTCTGCTCCATGGTCGTGCCGAGGTTCTTGAGCAGCCGGTACTGCTGTACGCGATCGCCGAACAGCCTTCTGCTGACCGCGGATTCGAGTCGACGACGGAGGGGCTGGAAGGCCAGGGCTGCAGCGATGGTGATGATGACAGCCAGGGTTACTGGTACCCGATTGCCCAGCATCAGGCCGGGTGTGGCTGCGATGACCGCGTACGCCGCCGCGATGAGCAATGATGCAGCACCGTACGCGACGGACTTGCGGACGACGAGGTCCAGGTCGAAGAGCCGGTGGCGCAGAATCCCGTAGATGATCGCCCCCGGAAGGAGAATCGCCGTCAGCGACCCGAAGGTCATCAGGGTGATGACCAAGGCCGAGTCTTCGGGTGCGCCGAGTGCGAGCGCCACACTACCTGCGAAATAGAGCAGCAGCCCGAGGACGACAACGAAGAAGACTCGCATCTGAGCCCGGCCCGCGGCATCGGCTGCGACAAAGCGGGCACACAAGACAAGCACGCTGACGAGAACGACCCACCAGCTATTCAGTGCCAGCCAGGCAGCCGGCTCGGCCAGCCAGGCGAGCCAGCTGACCGCGTACGGGTTGGGGATGGCAAGGCCCACGTCGTCAAACTGTGACACCGGCACGACAGGTAAGGCGAGCAAAGCCAGCGGCGGAGCGATGAGAACGACCCACGAGCAGCGTAGAGCCAGCCGCTGCCAGCGACGTTCGACGAAGCCGTCTGGATAGCTGCCAATGAGAAGCATCACCGCCAGCGACCCCACTGCTTGCGCCTCGAGGCTGAGCATGCTGAGCACCGGAGCCCACGGGGAGTTGATCATCTGCGGCTGGCTGTAGAGGAGCGACCCGAACGCCCCGGTCGCCACGAATGCGGTCCCGCTGACGAGTAACCGAACCGGCTGT
>Ga0307320_10000274_pt1 | contig 18832 bp, 19 predicted proteins | sample ER_DNA_369_FD_194495 | JGI IMG/M metagenome (GOLD analysis project Ga0307320, IMG submission 194495) | Bulk soil microbial communities from the East River watershed near Crested Butte, Colorado, United States - ER_DNA_369 | ecosystem: Environmental > Terrestrial > Soil > Floodplain | place...
GCGGGAACCAGGTGCTTGTGCGGCTCATGCGAGTTCGAGCCGGACTTCTTGCCCTCGGCGTCTTTCGGAGCCTTCTCCGTTTCCGCACCCTCAGCCGTGGTGCTCAACAGATTGGCCTCGGCGGCGCGAGCTACGGGCTCTCCGGTCGGAAATATTTTCGTGCTGCCCCAAAGCGCGCCGGCAAACAGGATCGCACAGGCGGCGACGGCTATGAGGAGGCGCATCTACCGACTAGATCGGTCGAGGCCTGCTAGCCCTGGACCCTCGCGTGGGTGAACTTGGGCCTCGTGATCACCCACTCTCGCGAACGCAATGCCAGAGCAGTTCTGCTCTAGCGGGGGTTGGCTCTTCCGCCAGCCGGCTCTAAGGAAGGTGGCACGTCTCAGCGGACTGGAACCGGGCCTCGCCCCTCCGTCTCGTCTTCCATGACGGCCCGGAGGAAGGACCCGCCGTTTACGACCTTGCACGGCAGAAGCGCAAAGCTGGACGGCGGCCGTGAGGGGCAGCCGTCAGCTGCCCCTCACGAAAGGCCACTCAGTCGCAGGCCACTGACGGCTGCGTCGGAGGATATGGGTCGACGCCTTCGAGCGCCCACGCGAACACGATCGCGATGCCCGCGAGGTCGCACTCCGACAGCGTCGGCACGATTCCGTTGCTCCAGTGCCAGCCGTAGCCCATAAGGTCCGTCGAATCGGTCAGCGGCTGGGCATGCCCGAGGCCCAGCGCGTGGCCGAGCTCGTGCATCGTCACGTAGTACAGGTACTGCGGTGAGTACGTGTGCCCGATCGGCTTCGGCAGATCCGAGCGCACGATGACGTTCGGACACGAGTTCGCGCCGCAGATCGCGTAGCCGCCGAACACAGTCCCGCCCGCCGTGGGGTTGTAGTGCAGCACGATGTCGGCCTTGTGCTTGGCCGTGTACTGGTCGGTCACGTCGGTGAGCGTGATGAGCCCGCCGAACTCCTGCCGCAGCGCGTAATCCCAGTCGGCGATCGCCTGATGCACGGCCGCCAGCGACTCCTCGTCGACGCCCGGGTGCGCCTGCACCGCCACCGTCAGGTGGGTGTGGTCCCACCAGTAGCCGGGATAGTTGAACGCGCCGTGCAGGATCAGGACGCTCTCCGTGTCCGGCGGCGTCGGCGCCGGCCGTAGCGGCGTCACCGCTCTTGCAGCAGCCGCCGTGACCGCGGCCACGAGCAACGCGAACACAAGCAAAAGCACCTTCTTCTTCATGCTCAGCCCTCCATCTCGGGATTCGACGGGCTACACGTGCCCCGAGCCGGAACATGTCAAACGAGCGCCAGGCGCCACCTTTCCCCTTCCACGCACGCCCCGCAAGACGAACCCCCACCGGCACACCCACCGCCCTGAGCAGCTACTTCGCACGGGACTACTACGCACGCCTTCGCGACCTCACACGGCTGATGCTCCGGTAGCCGCCACCTCACCAGGGACACCTGCGTCGCCTGGGCCAGCGTTCCGGACTGACGCCCGGCGAGCGTGGTCGGATGATCCCACCGCTATCTTTGACTCATGCCCCGCCACGTTCGCTGGCACAGGCTCCGTGTTGGGTTGGTGGTCGCGCTCATTCTCATCTTCGCTGGCGTGGTGACCGACTCACTCCTCAGCGCCAGCTGGGCTCTGGATGATGGCCTTCTCCTAGTGGCGGCGGCAGGCATCGCGTTGGCGCTTCTCCTGACACGCGGTCGTGGGCAGGCCTGAGGCGAGATGATCGAGGACTACCCCAGTGTTCGGCAATGACGCCAGAGCGTGGTGAGCGGACGGCTACTTGCCGCTCAGGACTCGTCGACTGCAAGCGACGACGACAGGTCGCGGTACGCATCGACCTGCGCCAGCAGCTCGCGCGCCTTCTGCTCGACCGCGGCGACCGCGTCAGCGCCTGCAACCCAGCGCAGCGGCGGCGGCTCCTCGTCTGCGATTGTGACAAGAGCATTCGCGAGCTTCGCGGGATCGTTGGTTTGTTGACCACTCATCGCTTCCCACGCGGGCCGGGTTTCGGCGGTGCGCTCGGCGTAGTCGTCGATCGAAAGGGCAGCGTAAGCGGTTGATTCCTTCGTGAGCAGTTCGGTGCGGAAGAAGCCCGGCTCGACGATCGTCGTGTGGATGCCGAACGGCTCGAGCTCGAATCGCAGGGACTCCATCCACCCCTCAACCCCGAACTTCGAGGCGGCGTAGGCCGAGCAGAACTCCTGGCCCACGATGCCGGCGGTCGAGGAAATCGTGATGATGTGACCGGAGTGCTGCTCGCGCATCACTGGCAGCACCGCGCGGGTGACGTTCAGCGGGCCGCCAAGGTTCGTGGCGAGCTGTTGCTCGAACTGCTCCGGTGACAGCTCCTCGAAGAAACCCGCAAGGAAGTTTCCGGCGTTGTTGACCAGCACGTCGATCCGGCCGAAGCGGTCAACTGCGGTCCGCACTGCCGCCTCCGCCGACGCGGGACTCGTGATGTCCAGCTCCACGACAAGCAGGTCGTCTGCCTCGCCGACAGCCTCGGCGACGCCTTCGATGTTGCGGCCCGTCGCAACGACTGCGCGGCCCGCGGCGAGCGCCGCCCGCGCTATGTCGACGCCCATCCCGCGCCCGGCGCCGGTGATGAACCAGATCTTCTTGTCGGCCATTGACCCGGAGGTTACGGGAGCATCGCTTGGCCCAGTGTCCGGGAATGTCCCCTGAAAGCCTTTGCCCGGAACCGGATACCGCGAGCTGACTCCGAAAAAGGTCGTACGATCGCCTTCAACGAAAGGAGCACGGATGGGCACATGGGGCACCGGGCCGTTTGACGATGATGGTGCGTCGGACTGGGCGTGGGAACTTCAAGAGGCGCACGACTGGAGCGTGGTCGATGTCGCGCTGCGAGGGGCGGCGGATGTTGGTGCCGATGCGTATCTGGAGGCGCCGGACGGCCAAGTTGCTTGGGCTGCCGCTCCCGTTGTCGCGGCGTCCGACGATCCTTCAGCCCTTAGCCTTCCTGATGAGGTCACGGAATGGCTCGACCATCATCGAGAGGCGCGGCCTCCCGCTACGCGTCAACTTGCGTGGGGAGCTGTTCACCGAGTGCTCGCCGACAACTCGGAGCTCGTGGAACTCTGGCAGGAAGCCGGAGAGCCTGGCTCGCCCCGAGCCTCGTCCATAACTGGTCAGATCGGTTAGCCGGTATGGCTGAGACTCTCGATCCAATCGACGACGGCATCTGGCGCTGGACGGCACGTCACCCCGAGTGGCACCCGTCCGGGTTCGGGGACGAGGTTGCCTGTTTTGCCGTGAAGACCGATGCCGAGCTGCTGCTGATCGACCCGTTGCTGCCAGCCGACCCGGCGCCGGTCCACGAGTTCGTGGATACCCAGGGGGGTGACGACGGGATCGCGGTGCTGATCACGATCCCGTACCACGTGCGCGACGCGGAGCGTCTGCGCAGAAAGCACGGCAAGCGCTGCACGATCTGGGGACACGGAGCCTGTGCGAGCCGCCTCACCAAGCGCGCCGGCTTCCACCCGATCACGCCCGAGACCGAGCTTCCCGCCGGCGTCCGCGCCCACGCGATCGGCAGTCCGCGTCGGCAGGAGCAGCCGCTCTGGATCCCCTCACACAAGGCGCTCGCCTTCGGCGACGCGGTGATCGAGACCGGCGATCGACTGCGGGTCTGGGAGGATGACCTCGACAGCGAGCAGCGCACGCACTGGTACCGCGAGCGCTTCATCCCGACGCTGAAGTCGCTGCTCGACCTCCACCCAGAGCGGGTGCTCGTCACCCACGGTGCCCCCGTGCTCGGCGACGGACGCGCGAAGCTCGCCTCCGCGCTGCGCTCGAAGCCGTGGAATCGCCGCAGCGCGTCCGCCTGACTAGCGGCCGCGGCGTGGGGAAACGAGGTCGCGGCGTGAGTGAGCGGCTCCTGACGGCACCCGAGGTCGCCGAGCTTCTCGCCGTGCCCAAGTCGTGGGTGCGAGAGGCAACGCGCGACGGACGTCAACCAACAACGCTCCGGACAAGCCGCCGGAGCATCAACCCTTGACGACTTCGATGTGCCGTACGAGCTGCTCATCGAGGAGGAGCGTCTGAGGGCGAGCCCGAACAGCCGCAAACGCGTAGCGCAAGAACGAAAGCACCGAGCAACCCGCTCCTGCGCGAGCCAAAGATTGGGCAAACTCTTCGCGCCAGAAGTTCACGGCAGACGTGGAAAAGGTGTGTTGTGCAGGTCTTATTCGAGCTCCCCGGGCTGGACTCGAACCAGCAACCCTCCGGTTAACAGCCGGGTCTGACGGGGTTTGCTCAGGCGAGATTGGCTTGTTTAGGCGCTTTTAAGTGCGCTCAGGCCACCTGAGATTCGGCGGGACCAGTACTAAATCCGGTACCAAAAAACCGACAGGAGGCCAAGCGCTGAACGACATGGACAAGGCTCCCGAGCCATCCCCAGACGACCCCTTCATGCCGATCGTCGAATCGCTCCTGCAATCCGGCTTCGAATGGACGCGAGGTCGGCCTCCGCCCTCGGTCTTGGGAGCGGAGGCCGACTGTGCTGCGCGAGCGACGAGGGCGACCTAAGGGGTCGGCTCGCCGTAGATGAAGTCGTCCATGACCACCAGGTCGCGGCCTCGCCTCTCGTTCGCACCGAGCCTGGTGCTACCGCTCGTGATCCTCACCATGGCTACTCGGTCCTCGAGGAAGCGGACCCCGAGGAACGACAGGGTCTCGCTGCCCGGGCTGATCGGAACGTCGAACCTCGCCAGCCTGCGGCCCATGGCGTCGAAGTAGGCAATCTTCGTCCCGGGCCGATCCACGTCAGTGAACACAGCACCGAAGCCGCTCGAGGTGGCTGGCGTTGTCGAGCCGGGCACGAAGAACCGGACGGTGAGCCTCTTGCTGCCAAGCGCGGTGAAAAGCCGCTGCGGGCTGAAAATCGTGAACAGGCTCGAGTAGGTCGGGTTGATGTTGTCGAACTCGATCGGCGCCACCCCGGCGTTAGCGCTGACCTGGAATCCCGACCCATTCGTGGTAAAGACGACACCCCGGGGCGAGTTCACGTTGAAGAAGTCAGCCGGCATAAGGTTCGGCGCGGAAAACGCGTCCGGCACGCCATCCCAGTTGATCTCACGCCGCCCGGATCCGAAGGAGCCAGGAACGTTGGGATTGAGCGTGCCCAGGTCGGCGCGATAGGCGTCGACCGCCGACTGGATGGCAGCGGCGCTCGTGCCGGCCGCCTGCTGGACATTGACGGGCGGGGCACCGCGGGCCTGGGCGGCAGACGCCACCGCAGTCAACACCGCGAAGGCTACGACAAACAAGAAACGGAATCTTCTCAGCATGGGACGCACCTCCTTGGGTCGTTGTCCCTCTGGAAGACGCGCGAGTCCCAAGGACTACAACGCGCGAGTACACGCAAGCTAGCAAGCAAACGCAAAGCGGGGCTCGAAGCTGGCCTCCTCGAGCAGCGTCGAACTCTCAACCCCCGGTTTTGGAGGTCTGTGGGGCGGCGCAGGGCAGGGCACGAACCCGCTTTATTCAGGCGTTTTGTGTTCGCTCAGGTTGGCTGAGGTCACCTCAGATCGGTACCAAAAGCGGTACCAACTTTTGCCTAGCCGTCGGCGTCACTCGTCCAGTGGCCCTGCGCATCCATGATCGTGCCTCCTTTTATGAGTGGGAAGGATCCTTCGCCGCCGGCGCTTGGAGAAACCTGATCAGCTCACCGACCGTGTGGTGGCGGTGTTGGGGATGGCGAAGCGGGAGCTCGCCGTGGAGCTCGTACCGGTTGCGGCGTCCGTCCCGCGTCTTCGTGAGGTAGCCGGATTCCTCGAGGTCGGTGACGATGTGCGCCGCGCTTCGCTCGGTGATTCCGACCGTGGCAGCGATGTCTCTGAGTCGCGCATTCGGGTCGTCGGCGATGCACGCAAGCACGTGGGCGTGGTTCGTGACAAAGCGCCACAGATGATCTTGTTTACCAGAAATTGTATTCATGAATCCATGTTACTCTAGCTGTCCCCCTCCGGACACGCTCGAATCTTCAAGGAGTAGGTAGCACGCCCATGAATCGAATTGAACTCGATACAGCGAACGGCAAGCTGGCGGACGAGTCCTCGTCGCGGCGCTTCCAGGTCATCGTGATCGGCGCCGGCCAAGCCGGTCTGGCGATGGGTTACTTCCTGACCCAGCAAGAACGGCACTTCAGCATCCTCGAAAGCGCGCCCTCGATTGGCGCAGCTTGGCGAGCCCGCTGGGACTCGCTGACCCTCTTCACGCCGCGCCGCTACGACAGCCTCCCTGGGCTCGAGTTTCCCGGCGATGCCGACGGCTACCCGACCCGCGACGAGGTGATCGAGTACCTGGAGCGCTACGCGGAGAACTTCAAGCTCCCGATTGCGCTCGACAACGGCGTCCAGTCGCTCTCTTCCGCCGGTGACGGCTTCGTCCTCGAGCTCGAAGACGGATCTTCGATCGAGGCCGACCACGTCATCGTGGCCACCGGCCCCTTCCAGGTCCCGCGCGTCCCTACGTTCGCGGTTGACCTGGCGCCGGAGGTCTTCCAGACGCACAGCACCGGCTACCGCAATCCGAGCGACCTTCCGGAGGGAACGGTCCTCGTGGTCGGCGGCGGCAACACGGGCTTCCAGATCGCGGAAGAACTGGCCGCGACCCGTGAAGTGCACCTCGCGGTCGGCTCACGCCAGCTCCCGCTTCCGCAGCGTTTTCTTAGTCGCGACCTCTTCTGGTGGCTCGGGAAGTCCGGGGTCCTCGATAAGACCGTCGATTCCTGGCTGGGGCAGCGCATGCGTGAACGCGACACGCTGATCGGCTCAAGCCCGCGCTCAGCCAAGCGGCAGGGCGTAAACATGAAGCGGCGGGCGGTCGGCGCGTCCGGGCGGACGGTCAGCTTCGCCGACGAGAGCACGCTCGACGTCGACGCCGTCATCTGGGCGACGGGCTACCGCTTCGACCTTTCATGGATCGAGCTTCCCGTCGCCGACGAGCACGGAAGGGCGCGCCAGAGGCGCGGGGTCACCGATGTGCCCGGCCTTTACTTCCTCGGTGTCCCCTGGCAGCACACGCGAGGGTCCGCGTTGCTCGGGTGGGTCAAGGACGACGCCGAGTTCATCGCCCACGAGATTGCAAATTTCACAACGGATCGAAGCCCGGTCCGAGAAGGAGAGCTTGCTCATGCGAACTGAGAATTTCCCCACCGAAACCGTTGGCCTGGCCGAAGTCGGCGAGGCCCAAATCGTCGAGCTCGCGGACGGCGACGAGTTCGAGCTCCGGATCGCTCCGGTCACGAAGGAGCTCGGAGGCGGGACGGTTCGCATGCTCGCCTACAACGCCTCGATCCCAGGCCCGACGCTGAAAGTGCGCCAGGGGTCCGAGTTCGTGGTCAACGTCGTCAACGAAGGCGATCTCGAGGCCACCGTCCACTGGCACGGGATCCGAGTCGAGAACCGCTACGACGGGACGCACGAGACGCAGAAGCCGATGGCCGTAGGCGAGCGCTTCACGTACCGGCTCCAGTTCCCCGATCCCGGCCTCTACTGGTACCACCCGCACATTCGCCAGGACTACGGCCAGGAGATGGGCCTGTACGGCAACATCCTCGTCGTCCCCGCGGAGGCCGACTACTGGCCTCCGGCCCACCGAGAAGTCCTCCTGACGCTGGACGACATCCTCCTCGAGGACGGCAAGGTCGCGCCGTTCAGCCGCTCGGAGACGACCTACGTCGCCATGGGGCGCTTCGGCACGACGCTCCTCGTGGGCGGTCAGCCCGAGTTCGCCATGAGCGCGAAGCTCGGTGAGGTCGTGCGCTTCTACCTAACCGACACCGCAAACACTCGCGTGTTCAAGGTCGGAGTGGCAGGCGCAAGGATGAAGCTCGTCGGCGGTGACAGTGGCCACGTCGAGCGAGAAGAGCTCGTCGACGAGGTTATTCTCGCCCCGTCCGAGCGCGTCGTCGTCGACGTGCTCTTCGACAGGCCCGGCGCCGTGACGCTCGAGCACCGCACGCCGGAGCGCACGTATCCCCTCGCCCAGATCACAGTGGCCGAGGAGCGGGCGGAGCCCGAGCTCGCGGAAGAGTTCGAGTCGCTGCGCGTCAACGAGGACCTGTCAGCCGAGCGAGAGCGAATCGCGCCCTACCTGGAAGCCGAGCCGCACAAGACGCTCGCGTTCGTGGCGGAGATGGATCGGGGCGAGCCCGAGACGGAGGCCGGCACCGCCGTCTACGCCTGCCCGATGCACGAGGACATCGTCGCCACCTGGGAGGGCAAGTGCCCTAAATGCGGGATGAAGCTCATGGCCTCCCCGGCCGGCACGGCCCGCCCGAGCGCCTTCGCCTGTCCGATGCATCCCGAGATCACCGCGACGTGGGCCGGGGAGTGTCCCAAATGCGGGATGACGCTGCGCCCGACGGCCGGGTCAGGCGGCGAGATGGCGGAGCACGAAGGGCAGGAGGGCCACACGCATGACGTCGCCGGCGGCATCGAATGGGAAGACGACATGGTCGAGCTCAACCGGACGACGACGCCGGCGAACATGCGCTGGATCATCGTTGACCGGACGACCGATGCCGAAAACCACGCGATCGACTGGCGTTTTCGCGTCGGCGACCAGGTCAAGATCCGGCTCGTCAACGAGATGGAGTCCGACCACCCGATGCACCACCCGTTTCACATCCATGGCGCGGGTCGTTTTCTCGTCCTCAGTCGCGACGGCGTCGTCGAGCCCAACCTGGTCTGGAAGGACACGGTGCTCGTGCGTACGGGGGAAACCGTGGACATCCTCTTGGACGTGTCGAATCCGGGCCTTTGGATGGCGCACTGCCACATCGCCGAGCACCACGAGAGCGGGATGATGTTCAGCTTCTCCGTCGATGCGTGAGAAGACCGGGACCCGCCGAGCGAACGACCACTCACCTACCGAAGAAGCTACTAGGTCAGCACGCGGCCACATCGGTCTGATCGTGCTCTCTTCAATCGCCGTTGGTCTCGGCCTCGGCCTTGTTCTCGACCTTCTCGTCTTCGGCGGTAGCCGCGAGCCGGTGATCACCGGGTGCGCGCTGCTTTCGTTGGCAGCTGGCTGCGCGATGCTGGCGGCACTCTCAGCGCGCCGCACAGACCAGCCTCAACGTTGGGCGATCGTCCCCGCGATTTGTTTCGGGCTGACGGGCGCTGCAATCCTCATCCTCCGCCCGAGCGGCCACGTCCTTGGTCTCCTCGGCTGGGTCTGGCCCATCCTCCTCGTCGTCCTCGTGGTTTGGATGTTGCGTGGATCTCGTCGATCACTCCATAGCTGGTCGCGACGTGCGCTCCTCTATCCCGCGTTCGTCGTGCTCGCGCTTGCTGCCGTTGGCGGCGCATTCGAGACCGTCATGGAAGCAGTGACGAACAACAGGTCGCCGTCCGGCGGCCGCAGCTACGTCGTCGCTGGCCATAGCCTCTACCTGCGCTGCGTGGGCTCGGGGTCTCCGGCTGTCGTCTTGTTCAACGGGCTTGGGGAGCGAACGCCGAGTTGGGCTTGGGTGCAAGGAGCTGTCGCGCGCCAGACCCGCGTCTGTGTCTTCGATCGCGCGGGCCAAGGGTGGAGTGGAAAGGGCGTTGGTGGACAGGACGCACATCAGCTTTCCGCCGACGTGCGGGGGCTTCTTGCGGCTGCCAACGTTCCGGGCCCCTACGTCCTCGCCGGTCACTCGGTTGGAGGCACCTACGCACTCGCTTACGCGATGGACTATCCGAAAGACGTGGCCGGGGTCGCGCTGATCGACTCGGCCACCCCCTATCAGTTTGATCTGCCGTGGTATCCCGGCTTCTACTCGCTGTGGCGTCGCGCGTCGGCACTGTTGCCGACGTTCGCGCGCGCGGGTGTCGCCCGCGTCTACTCGTTCGGCAGCTTTAGTTCCTTGCCGTCGGATGCCCGACGCCAAGCGCGGGCTTTCGGCTCTTCACCGCGAGAACTGAGAGCCGATCGTGACGAGTTCGCCGAACTACGAACCGTCTTTCGGCAGGACCAGTCTCTTACGAGTCTCGGCGGAAAGCCGCTCTTCGTCCTAACGGCCGATCTTGGGCAGGAGTCGGGTTGGTTCGCTGCGCAGGACCGATTGGCCACGCTCTCGACTAACAGTGTTCATCAGACGGCGCACGGCGCAACGCACGAGGCGCTCCTTGTAGACAGAAACTACGCGGCTGTTACTGGCCGAGCGATCGTTTCACTCGTTCACTCAATAACGCCAGGGCCCTCGTGAGCGTGGCCGCTATTACGCAGCCGGTCCGCGCGAGGCTGCGAGCGCCGCTCATGTGGGGACTGGTCGTCGGAGTCGGGCAGGCGGCCACACCGCTTGCTTTCTGGTGGCTCGACACAGCGACTGTCTACGCGCTCGGGCTTGTGGTGATCGCCCCCGTCTACATCGGTTTCGCAGTCGCCGACGGACGCCGCACGGTTCTCGCCGTCGAATCCGGCGTCGCTGGCATGTTCGTCATCATCGCCGCCGCAGCGATCACCGGCACACCGTGGCTGCTTGTGGGCGGACTCGCCGGCCACGGGCTCAAGGACCTATGGCAGCACCGCCGTCAGTTCGTTGCCAACACACGGTGGTGGCCTCCATTCTGTCTTGTGGTCGACTGGGTGGTCGCGGCGATCATCGCCGTCGAGATCGTCGCGGGCGTTCAATTCCACTAACGGCGGTTGCGTCAAAACAGGCGTGGACGACAAGTTCGCCACGCTGAAATGAGGCTCTCGAGAGAGACGCTCGCCTTAGGCCCAGATCGCCTCACTGGCGCGTCTGTTTCGCGCCCCGCGGGCTGAGCTTGGTAGGTCAATGTTGTCCGGCTATCCGGCTCCCGACGCGAAGGCATGAAGACCTCTACGCAGGCTAGGCCATCCAGATTCCCGTCCTCATTCGCTCGAGCGCCGTCAGCAGCCGACAGTTCCAGCCTCGGTCGGCTCGTCTCCGCCGGTCTACGAACCCTTTGAAGGGGGCACAGCCAGCACTGGGCACGGTGCGATATGAAGCAAGCGCTGGGTCACGCTCCCGAGCAGCAAGCCAGAGATTGGGCCTTGTCCGCGGGTTCCGACCACGATTAGCTGCGCGCCGACCTCGCTCGCAGTATCAGCGAGCGCGTGGGCGGCACCTCCCGCCGTCGCGGCAAGCTGCTCGTAGCTCGCATTGACGCCCGTCTACTGCGCGGTGGCGAATTGCGCGAAGAGACTCAGCGTCGCGGCGGTGAACGGAGAGTCCGTCCACTGCTCCAGGGAACCGAGGGCGCGCCTCGCGGCACCTCGTCGGGGGGAGCTTGAGCGCTATATCCACGCCTCGCAGGTGCTCTTCCCCGGTGCTGCGGGCAAGGGCGAAGCGCGCATCTTCGGGGAAGTTGCAGCGGATAGCCGGAGCGGGCAATCGTGATAGCTGAGTCGAGCGGATTCTCATGGGAAGCAGTGACCGCAGTTGGTACGTTCGCCCTGGCTGGCGCCACCGCGATCCTCGCGTTGAGTACGCGCCGAGTGGCGCGAGCGACGCAAGACGAGGTGCGAACGCAGTGGCGGCCGGTACTCATTCCGGCTTTCGATTCGGAGACTGATCCCGCGGTGGGCTACAACCGAGACGCACGTCTCCTCGTCGTTCGGATCAGGAACGGCGGGCGGGGACCGGCTCTCTACATTCGCACGCATCTCGACCCGGGCGGAATTTCGCCACGAAACTGGTCACTCGGCTCGCTTGCCGCTGGTGAGGAGATCACGCTCAGCTTCGACGGCGTCTACGACCTTGGGTCCAACGCCCAGGTGTTGCTGGACTATCGAGACCTGGCTGAGCGCACCTACTCCAGCGCACTAGTTCTCACCGAAGTCGCGGGAGTCTGGCGCTTTTACGACGTGCATGTCTTCGACGGAACCACCGTGACAGCACTCGGCGACGCCGTTTACCCTCAGACCGGACTCAGGGACGTGCGGCCGAGACCGAAACCAACATTCATCGAGCGCATCCGTGCGTCCGTTGCCACCTTCCGCAACCAATGAGGAGCCCTCGCGCAGCTCCAGAGAGGTACCAAAATCGGTACTAATTCACGGCCGCGCGATCGCTCGTCCGACCAAAAAGGCTCTCTACGCAGGGAGTTTGAGGCTCCCCGGGCTGGACTCGAACCAGCAACCCTCCGGTTAACAGCCGACCGTTGCCAGATCATGCAACGCCTGCAGCGCATGGTTACTAAGCTCCTCGACTAGCTCAGCTCAGCGGAGATCAGCTCAGGTGGGCAAAAGTTCAGCCAAAAGTTTGGCTCCGTCCGAGAAAGGCGCATCATCGCCGCACACCGACGTAGCGGAAACCAACGGCTCGGATCTCGCCACGTGCGATGGCGTCTTGCTCGCTAGCCTCGAGGTCGTCGCGCTCGAGGCAACGGTAGAGATACGGTCGCCACTCGAGAGAGCGCTCTGCGAAGCGCTCGTCGAGCGCGCGCCGCATCTCTGCGTATCCGTGCAGGCCCTTGTGTTCGACACCCCACTCCGCTAGCACGGACTCGCCCGAAGGTTTCCCTTGTTGTCGCCCGTACCATTCTGCGGTCTCCTGATCGACCCGATCCCAGCCGAACTCCTCAATAACCAGATTCCCGTGAGGCTTGAGCAAGCTGGCAATCCGTTCGAGCGCCGGGTTGAGGTTCTCGAAGTGGTGAAGCGAGTAGATCGCTATCGCCGCCTCGAAGGGCCCCGCCTCGTCAAGCTCCTCGAGCGTGGAGCGACGGAAGATTGGCCCTTCGGGAGCCTCGGGGTCGATAGCGAGAACGCGGTACCCAGCGGCGTCGACTGCCTGCGCCAGAGTACCGGCGCCGCAGCCGACCTCGAGCACCCGTGCTGGAAGTGGTGGAAGGGAAGCTAGGACGAAAGCGACGAGATCCATTGCGGCGCGATGAGTTTGACTGGCCTCGTCCGCTCTCACGTAGTTCCGAGCTTGAGTCGCAATGTGGTCCCACGGCTTGTCAGCTCACGCCAATAACCGGCATGAAGACGTAGCGGTCGAGCCGCTCGATCTCGCCTGAAGCGGAGCTTCCGGGCCTCCGAGAACGTCGCTATGTTCACCACCCGCGTCTAATAGCTGAACACGGTGGCTGGTTCCGAGCCGATCCACTCCCATAGGGGCGTCGCCCCGGCGAGCCTTGCGTTTCCCACAAACGTGCTGTCGTCGAGCTTGCGCGCCGTGAAGCAGATCGGACAGACGAGCAGCTCGCCGCCCCCGTCCGCGTACTGCTGAAGGAGGCGCGAGAGCGGCGGGCAGCCGTCACACGCGACGGCTTCTCCATATCCGTCTAGGCCGAGCCGAACGGCTTCCTTCGTCAGGAACATTGCCACCTGTTTCCCCTTCTCCAAAGCGGCGCCGCCAACGAGAAAGGCGACCGTCACCCGCTCCGCATCCTCCAGTCCAGTCGCCAGGTTGATTAACACCTTGCCGTTGTCTGCCATCACTACCTCCTTGCCTTGTAGGCCTTGACGGTCGTGCCGCGGGCGCCGAACTTCTCGGCCTTGCGGCGCGTGTCCTCGAATGCCGACCGCGCATAGGTCTCGACCAGGTCACCGGTCTCGATCCGCTCGAAGCCTTGGCGCTCGAGAAGCCGTGCGTACTCTGCCTCCAGCAGAGCGCCGGCAATTCAGCCGGTCCACAGGTCGATGTTGCGCCTGCCTTCGTCGGAGACCGGGTTTTGGATCGTCACGTCGGCGATCTGGATGCGACCTCCGGAGCCGAGCACGCGGTGAATCTCGGCGAAGACGGTGTCCTTGTCGGGGATGAGGTCGATGACGCCGTTCGAGATGACGACGTCGAAGCTCTCGTCCTCGAAGGGAAGCGACTCGACTTCGCCCTCGACGAACTCGACATTCAAGACGCCCATCTCCGAGGCTGCCGAGCGGGCCTTTGCGAGCATCTCTGGGGTCATGTCGATGCCCGTGACGGCGCCCTCGGGGCCGACCATCTGTGTTGCGACGAGCGAGTCCATACCCGCTCCGGAACCGAGGTCGAGCACCCGCTCTCCGGTAGCGAGTCTTCCGAGCCTGAACGGATTGGCCACGCCGGCGAACGACTCGGCGGCGCCATCCGGGACGCGCGCAAGCAGGTCGGGTGGATAGCCGAGGTCGAGCGCCCAGGCGCGCCCGGTCGGGAAGATGAATTCTTGCTCGGGCTCCTCGGAGACCCGAGCGTACGTCTTCTTGATCTCGCACTTGAGAACCTCGACGTCGATATCTACGTCGACTGCCATTCCAGATTCCTTTCTGTTAGCTCCACGGGCTCGGCCTCTCCCATGCCGGGCAAGCGTCCGTCTTCCTCCGGCTCCCGAGCCGGGCGGACCGGAAGCCCCGTCACCTTCCACGCGTTGAATCCACCGATCAGATCCGTCGCGCGGCGGAATCCAAGCTCTCGCAGAGACGCTGCCGCCAGGCTGGAGGAGAATCCGTCCGCGCACATGAGGATGACCACTCTGTCGACGTCACAGGCAGCAGGGTTGCGGTTCTGGCATTCCGGATCGACCCGCCACTCGAGAACCGACCTCGGAATGTGGATCGAGCCCGGAATGACGCCGCTGCGCCGCCGCTCGTCGCTCGAGCGCAGGTCGACGATCAGCGCTCCGGATACCTGAGCCTCGTGCGCCTGATCGGGTTCGAGTCGCGGTGCGATCTTTCTGCGAGCGTCGATGAGCAGGTCGTCGACGTTTCGCCGCGCCGCGCGGCGATCCGCCGTTCGGTCGCGCTCGATCCAGCGCGTCAGCCCGACCCAGAGACCGCTTCCCGCCGTCAGGGCCGCAACGATCGCGATTGCGGTATCTGCTCCTGCGGCGTCGGCGACGAGCCCCGCGAGGAGCGCCCCGACCACGAAGCCGAAGTCGCGCCAGAAGCGGTAGACGCCCAGGACCTGCGCGCGCTCGACCGGCTGCACGCCGTCGGAGACGGCCGCGATCAAGGTTGGGTAGACGAGCGCCGTCCCGACACCGAGGAAGACCGCAGCGACGAGCGCCGAAGCGAAGGCGCCACCGCCCGCGACCAGGAGCGCGAGCGCACCCGCTTGCACGAGCATTCCGGCCGTGATGAGCGGCTTTCGCCCGGTGTGGTCCGAGAGCCAGCCGGTGAGAAGCTGGCCGGCGCCCCAGACGGCCGGGTAGATCCCGGCGACGATCCCGATTTCGGTCGCGCTCGCGCCGTGTGCGGCGAGGTAGAGCGGGGCGAGTCCCCACGCGAGCGCGTCGTTCAGATTGTTGACGAGGCCGGCCTGCGAACAGGCGCGGAGCATTGGCTCGCGCACGGTCGCGCGCGCGAAGGCGGCCCGCAACGTCTGCCTCTCGGCTCGCCCGTGTGCCAGCTGCTCGCGCGCGACGTGCGCACCCGTGTCGCGAACGAAGAAGATCGAGATCGCCGTGCCGAGAGCCGCGATAGCGGCCGCACCGACCCAGACAAGCGTGCGTGGGGCGAAACTGGCGGCGAGCGCTCCGGTCGCGAAGGCGGCCGCTGCGACGCCCAGGTAGCCGGCCGACTCGTTCAAGCCGAGGGCGAGCCCTCGGCGGACGGGCCCGACGAGATCGATCTTCATGACCACGGTCATCGACCAGGCGAGACCCTGATTTGCGCCCAGGAGCAGGTTGGCTGCCACGATCCAGCCCCAGTTGGGCGCCAGCGCAATCAGAACGGGAACAGGCAGCGCCAGCGCCCAACCGAGCACGAGCAGGCGCTTGCGCCCGACTCGGTCGGCCAATCCGCCCGCGGCCAGGTTTGCGAGCGCCTTGGCGATGCCGAAGGCGACGACGAAGGAGAGGATCGCCCCCTTCGATTCGAGCCCGAAATCGCGCTCACCGACGAGCGGAAGGACGCTGCGCTCGAGTCCGACCATCGCGCCCACAAAGGCATTCAGGCCGACGAGCAGGGAGAATTGAGCGGCGTTCGTCCGCAGCCCGAGCCGAACTGGCTCGGGGCTCACACCTTTGCCGGCGCGCTTCCGCGCCGATTGGCCGCAACGATCGCTTGCTGGTCGGCTGGCGCCGGAGGCAGATCGGTGAGCAGAGCGCTCGCGAAGCTCGTCTCGTCGCCGTGCACCAGGGCCGTGTTGTGCTGCCGCTCGAAGCCGATACTCGAGAACGGATTTCCGGAAAGGCCGCGCCCGCAGACGGAGCCGCCGAAGTGGCTTGGATAGACGAGGACGTGGTCGGGTAGCTCAAGCAGTCGCTGCAGGGAGCGGTAGAGCTCTTTCGCCGCCGGCTCAGGGTTGCCGCCAGCATGTAAGTCGGGGCGGCCCACATCTCCGACGAGCAGCGAGTCGCCGGTGAAAACGAGCCACGGCTCCTCGGTCCCGCGTCGCCTGTCGGCGACGACGTACGCGTTGTGGGCGGGAGCGTGACCAGGGGTTGCGACTGTATGGACGAGCGTGTTCCCGAGCTCGACGATCTCGCCGTCTCGGAGTCCCACGTGCTCGAAGTCCACGGTCGCGCCGGCCGGCAGGTAGGCCGTTGCGCCGCTTGCCTCGATGAGCGCCGGCAGTCCCGACACGTGGTCTGCCTGAACGTGGGTCTCGAAGACGGCACCGATCGGCACGCCGAGGCGCTCTGCCTCCTCGAGGTAGCGGTCGACCAGCTCCGCATGCGGGTCAACAAGGGCGAGTTGCTTGTGTGTCAGGCAGCCGAACAGGTAGCTGGCGCAGGCGGTCGGCTCGAACAGGAACGGCCGGAAGACCATCGCTGGCTAACGCTACGCGGTCATACAGCATCGGACAAGGCGAATCTTCCGATACTGTCCATCGACGTGGCCGATACCTCGCTAGGACTTCTCTGGGACTCCACGCGCCTGCGCCTGCTCGTCGAGCTCGAGCGGGGCGGGAGTCTCTCAGCAGCGGCCAGGGCGGTCGGAATCGGGCAACCGACCGCAAGCGAGCACCTCCGCCTTCTCGAGGCGGCCGCGGGTCAGCGGCTTGTGGAGCGAAACGGGCGCGGAAGCCGACTCACTGAGGCGGGCCGCCTCCTCACGGCGCGCGCACGCGAAGCCCTGGCTTCGCTAGCTGCCGGTGAGGAGGAGCTGAGCGCGCTGGCAGGCCTCGAGGCCGGCACGATCCACATCGGGGCCTCAACGACACCAGGCGTCTACCTCTTACCCGACACGCTCGGCTGCTTCAGACGCGACCACCCGAACGTCGTCGTCGAGGTGGAGATCACCTCGACCGGGGAGATGATCGAGCGGCTGTTGGCCGGACGCGTCCAACTTGCCCTTGTCGGGGAGACCCAGGTCGACGATCGAATCGAGCTGACGCCCTTCCTCTCGGATGAGATCGTCGGCATCGCAAGGCCCGGCCTGCTCCCGATCCGGGACGGCAAGCTCAAGCAGGCCGCCCTGGCCGAGCAGACGCTGCTTGTTCGCGAGGCCAGCTCGAGCACACGCCAGGTCGCCGATCGGACGCTGCGCGAGCTGCGCACGGGCCCGGCGCGCGTCTGGGAGCTGGACTCGAGCGAGGCGATCAAGCGTGCCGCCCGCGAGGGCCTCGGGGTCGCCTTCCTCTCGCGCTATGCAGTCGCCGAGGAGATCGAGCGCGGTGAGCTTGCAAGCTTCCGCCTCGCCGGGAAGCCGAGGATCGAACGCAGCCTCTGCATCGCACGGCTCGCCCGGCGGCCTCTCACGCCCAGCGAGCGCGGCTTTATCGCGACCCTCACCCGCTGCTGCGCCAAGAACGCAGAATTCGCAGCCGCCTGCATAAAGGCGGACGCCCACGCGGCACCGGCTCAAGTTCAGGCCTAGAGCGGCGCGGCGACCCGAGACTGGTGCATCGTGTAACGGATATCGGGCTCGCTGATGTACAGGCCGAATACGGCGCCGCGGACGGTGACATTTCGCAACTGATCATGGGCGAGCAACTTCACGTTGGCGGGCTGCAGTCCACGGTTGTGCTCGCCGCCCGGGCCGAGATCGGTACTGGCATGGTTGGTGTCGATCTGTGCTGTTGCACCGGCGCGGGAATGCGCGCGCTTGTTCGCTTCTGCGGCGCGGAAAGGATGATCGGTGTCGACGCCACCGCACAGGTCGTCGAGCGCGGACGACAGCTCTGCAGTGACGAGGGACTTAACGAGCGGATCTCGTTCGTTGTCGGCGACGCCTGTGCTACCGACCTGCCTGCCGAGGCCGCCGATTTCGTGTGGGGCGAGGATGCCTGGTGCTACGTCTCGGACAAGCCGGCGCTGATCGCCGAGGCGGCAAGGCTGCTGCGCCCGGGTGGTGTGGTCGCGTTCACCGACTGGGTCGAGGGACCGGCCCCCATGGACAGAGACGAGGCGGGAAGGCTGCTTCGCTTCATGCGCTTCCCGAGCATCCTTGACATCGAGGACTATCGACGCCTACTCGTGAACGCCGGCCTGCGTGTCGAGACCGCCGAGGACACGGATCGATTCGCCCGGTACTTCGAGCTATATCGCGACATGATCACGATGCAACTCACCTACGACGCGCTGAAGGCAGTCGGCTTCGACTCGGAGCGCATGGAAGCACTCGAGCGCGAGCGCGACTTCGTGCGCCAGCTCGCCCACCAGAGAAGCCTCACGCAGGCGATGTTCGTCGCCCGCAAGCCCTGAACGAGAGCGGGGTTTATACGAAACGAAAGGCGAGGAGCCTTAGTGCTCGATCGGTCGAGCGGAGCGCCGTTTCAAAATGCGACCCAACACCCCGCCCAAACCGGCGATTCCGGCGAACCCGATTGCAACGAGGTTGGTCTGAACGCACGTCCGGCAGGCGTTGCAGCAAGCCGTCGCCACGGGCGCATGCTCAGCGACCCGGTTTGCCAGCGGAAGCGCTCGCATCTGAGTGCGTTCAAGCATGCCCTCAGTGTAGTCACGCATCGCCTGCC
>Ga0307320_10000277_pt1 | contig 18758 bp, 11 predicted proteins | sample ER_DNA_369_FD_194495 | JGI IMG/M metagenome (GOLD analysis project Ga0307320, IMG submission 194495) | Bulk soil microbial communities from the East River watershed near Crested Butte, Colorado, United States - ER_DNA_369 | ecosystem: Environmental > Terrestrial > Soil > Floodplain | place...
CGAGGCGAGCTCGTCGACGACCCGGTAGCCGAGGTTGTGACGGGTCTTCGCGTAGGGCTCGCCGGGGTTGCCGAGCCCGGCGACGAGCCAGGTCATGGCGGCGAGGGCGTCTAGCCCTCGGACCGCCCGTCGGAGCCTTCGGCCCCTTCGCCGCCGCCTTCCCCTTCCGCGGCCTCGCCTTCGGCGCCCTCGCCCTCGGCGGCCTCGAGCGCCTCAGCTGCGGCGAGCGCCTCCTCCTCCTCGATCTCGACGGCCATCTGCGGCTGCTGCACGGCGACCACCGACTCCTCGGGGTCGGTCAGGATCGTCGCGCCCTTGGGGGCGACGAGGTCGCTCACGCGCAGCGACATCCCGATCTCGAGGGACGTGATGTCGGCGTCGATCGCCTCGGGCACGTCGCCGGGGAGGGACTCGACCTCGAGCTCCCACAGGTGGTGCTCGACGACCCCGCCCGCCTTCACGCCGACGGACTCGCCGACGATGCGGACCGGGATCGACAGGTGGAGCTTCTCGTCACGGCGAACGGCGAGGAAGTCGACGTGGATGAAGCGCCCGTGGATGTGATCGCGCTGCACGTCGCGCGGGATGATCAGGTGCTCGGTCCCGTCGACGACCAGGTCGACGAGGACGTTCGTCCCGGCGCCGGTGTGCAGGATGTGGAACAAGTCCCTCGCGTCCACCGACACGGCGGTCGAGTCCATGCCGTGCCCGTACAGCACCCCGGGCACGCGGCCGGCGGCCCGCAGCTTGCGAGCGACGCCCTTGCCGGTGCCTTCCCTGGGTTCGGCGACGAGCTTGACTTCGGCCATGGTCGGGTCCTTCGAGGCGTTTGGGGTCTCGGCCGGGCATGGTACCAACAGGCTGCCGCTATGAGACCGGGGGCTCACGCGTCTGGGGAGTGATGAGCCAGGACACCGGTATCGTCCGCCCCATCGTGGCGGACCGGACCGACCTCGAGGACCTCTACGTGCGGCACATGCCCGGCGCCGTCCGGGTCGCCGCCCTGATCACGGGCGACGCCGACCTGGCCCAGGACATCGCCCAGGACGCCTTCCTGCGCTCGGTGGGCCGCTTCCGGCACCTTCGGCAGCCCGAGGCGTTCGAGGCGTACCTGCGCCGCGCGGTCGTGAACGCCTGCACGTCGCACTTCCGCCGCCGCACGGTCGAGGCCGCATACCTGCGCGGCCAGGCTCGGGGTGCGGCGTCGGTCGACGAGCCGAACCACGGCCGGCGCGACGAGCTCCGAACGGCGCTCTCGGCCCTGCCGGCGCGTCAGCGGGCAGCGGTGGTCCTCCGCTACTACGCCGACCTGTCCGAGCAGCAGGCGGCCGAGGCGCTCGGATGCTCCGCGGCCGCCGTGCGGTCGATGGTCGCCCGCGCGATGGAGACGCTCCGCGAACGGATCCCGAGGAGTGAGGACACGTGAACGATCTCGAACGCGACCTGCGAGAGGTGCTCCACGAGGACGCGCGAAGCGTCCCGACGCCGATCTCGGCGCCCGAAGGGCTCCGGCGGTCCGTCCGTCGCCGGCAGGCGGTGTTCGGAGGCCTCGTCGGGCTCTCGGCGCTCGCGATCGTCGCCGCGGTCGTGGCGGGCGCGACGCTGCTGCTCCCGGCACAGAGCAACCGGCCGGCCGGCGTGGGGCCGGTGACGACCGGCACGCTCAACGGGATCACGATCACCTACCCGCAGGCATGGAGCCTGATCGACCCGGACAAGGCGGGGCTCAACGGATCCGCTTCGATGGCAGAGGTCCCGCTCCCGCGCATCATGCTCGCGCTGGCGCCAACCGACCCCGGAGAGACGTTCGGCTGTCCAGGCCTGGCTGGTGGCGCCGCGACCTTCCTCATGACGGTCCAGGAGGAACCGTTGGCGCTCGACGGGCCTTCGTCCGAACCGTGGCCGGTCGAACTCCGGACGATGACCGTGGACGCGTCCGAGTCGGCCTGCTATCCGGATTGGGACTTCCTCCGCGCCGCGTGGACGGCGGCAGGCCGGACGTTCGAGGCCCGCATCGGGTTCGCTCCCGCCGCGACGACGGACCAACGCGACGACGTACTCGCAGCCTTCGCATCGATGTCCTTCGCGGCGTCGGGTCGCGGGGTCACGGCAGCCGTGCTGGGCGAAGGGATCGCCGGCGGCGAGCCGTGGACGCTGTTCGCCCAGCGAACGGAGGGAGGTCTGAGCCTTTCACTGGAAGCGGAGACGATCGGAGCCGGCACCAGCTTCGTGTCGCCGGCGACGAGCGAGCTGCAACCGGCGTCGACGGTCCTGGGCCAAGGATCAAACCGACAGCTCGTCGCGTTCGGTGCGATCCCCATCGACGTGGTTCGGGTCGAGGCCACGGCTGCCGACGGCTCCGTCGTGTCGGCGGAGGTCCTCGACATACCGGACGAGCTCGACCCGGACTCGAACGCGTTCGCGCTCGTCGCCCCGCCGGGCCGAGCCGTGGTGCGTGGATACGACTCGTCCGGTCAGGTCGTGGCACGAGGCATCGCCGCCAGCAGCCAGCCGTCGCCGTCGGTGGAAGCCGCGCTCGAGGACGGTCGCCACTTCGGCTACGTGCGCTCCGTCGACGTCGACGCGGGCACGCTCGAGTTCGACCTCGCATACTTCCTCTCCGGCGAAGAGGCCAACGCCGCGTACCAGGCGGCAGGCGGCACCGGTCCGGTGCCGAACGACCACTTCGTCGTCAACGACAACCCGATGCTCCGAACCCTGCCGCTTGCGCCCAACGTGAGGCTGCGCCTGCTCGACTGGAACCACTGCTGCGACACCTTCTTCGACGGCGACCTGGCGCTCTTCGCGCAGGCGATCCGGGAACAGGCGGAAGTCGCCGACGGCGACCTGATCTACCGCGGGCAGAGCCAGTGGTGGATCACCGTCGAGAACGGAGTCGTGACCGAGATCGAAGAGCAGTACTCGCCGTAGGTCAAGGTCAACTTTCAGCGCACCGATCGATGTGGAGATACTGGCGGCACTCCTCATCCGTCAGTGTCCTGGCGACGTTCCGGCCGGCGATCTCGAGGAGGTCGTCGATGTCGAGCGCCCAGATCCGGACGCCGCCGCACGTGGTCGACGCCAGCGTGTTCCCGTCGGGGCTGAAGGCCACCTCGTCGACGCTACAGCCGGAACCCCTCAGCACGAGTCGTTGCGAACCGGTCTGACCATCGAACAATCGAACCGTGCCGTCGAGTCCCGCCGTGGCGACGAGCGACCCATCGGGGCTGTAGTCGAGAGCGGTGAGACCACCCGACCGCCCGGCGAGCTCCGCGACCCGCATCCCGGTCTCGACGTCCCAGATCTCGGCCAGTCCTTCGGAGCTGACCATCGCGATCCGAGAACCATTCGGATCGAAAGCGATCCGCTGTGCGTCGCGACCGATCGTGCGAACGAGCGCCCCCTGCTCCCAATCCCAGATCTTCACGCGCCCCGTCCCCGGGTCCCCGCGGCCGAAGAAAGCTGCGATCGCAACCCGACCCCCATCCGGGCTGAACTGGACAGAGGTGATGGTGTGCAGCTCGCCTTCTTCGAGGACGCGGACGACCCTGCCGGAGCGATCCACGATCTTCGCCGCCCCGTCCCATCCTCCCGCCACAACGTGATCCCCGTCCGGGCTGAAGGCCACGTCATTGACGTCGAGATCGTGTTCGACCCTGTAGAGCTCTTCTCCCGTGCGGATGTTCCACGTCCTCGTCGCCTCGCCTCCGAAGCCGTTGTTGGACCCATCGCCTCCGCCGAGGACGATCGACCCACCGTCCGGACTCACGTCCAAGGATGCAAACCAGAAGCCGTCCGTGGCTGGTCCGAGCGTTCGGAGTCTCCGTCCGGTGTGGGGGTCCCAGATCGACACTGAACGCTCACCGGCGAGGACGACGCCACGACCCTCCGGCGTGAACTCGACCATCCAGCCCCACCGCGACCAGGTGATGTTCGCCCACTCCGCATCGCCGTCCGGTCCCACGTCCCACACCTTCACCGCCGTGATGCCGGCATCCCCGGCCATGACCCGGGTGCCATCGCCGGAGAAGGCCACGCCGACGATCCCGCCCTGGGTCTCTTGTGCCGAGAGCGCCATGAGCTCCGGCGCTTCCTTCGAGTCGACGTCCCACACCCGCGCGGTCCCGTCCGATCCACCGCTGACGAGACGCGCCGAGTCCGAGCTCCACGCGACACTGAAGACAGGGCCGGTATGGCCGCGCAGGGTGGATCGAAGGCGTCCCGTCGATGCGTCCCAGAGCCGAACGGTGTCCGCGTTGGTCGTGGCGATCGTGCCGCCATCCGGACTCCATGCGACGCCCCTCGAATCCGGGAAAGAGCAGCAGTTGAAGGCAGTAAGTCGGAACACCCGATCCCCCGTCTCGACGTCGAAGACCTCGCCGCCCTTGTTCCAGAACGACATGACGGCGACGTATTCCCCGTCCGGGCTGACTGCCGTGTCGATCGCGCCCGCCACGCGGAAGGCCGCGACGACGTCCGCATTCGACGTCAGATCCAGTACCCGGACGGTGGCTCCGTACGATCTTCGCTGAACCCAGGCGCCCGCAACCAACGAGCCGTCGGCGCTGAACGAAGGACCCCACACCTCACCCCCGGCCGACCGACTGGCGAGAAGGGCGCCCGTATTGGGGTTCCACACCTTCAGCCGGCCATCGTCGCCTGTCGTCGCGAGCTTCGAGCCGTCAGGACTGAAGGCCACATCGTTGATGTCGCCGTCGTGACCCTGGAACGACAGCTCGGTCTCTCCCGTCTCGTCGTCCCGGATGTCGATCATGCCGGCCCCCTCGGGACCCTCGGTCACGAAGAGACCCTTCGGGCTCCAAGCCAGAAGTCCGCCGACCCCGGGGATCGAATTCACGACCCTGGAAGCCACCACGGCACGATGGAGCGCCTCCTCCGCCTCCGGCAACACGCTCCCGTCGACCGACCGCGTTCGATCCACCGCCTCCGTCGCCAAGAGGATGCTGAGCTCCGGATCGGTCTCGAGGTTCGCGACGGCCGCGGCCGAGAGCGCCCGCGCCTGGGAGATCCGCGCTTCGTCCACGGCTCTGCCCCGCTGCGTGACCGCGATCACCGTCAGGGTCGTCGCCACGAGGGCAGCGACAAGGCCGACCGCGACCAGGGACCGCAACCTGCGGATCGATCGGCGCTCCAGCGCGCGCTCGCGCTCCCGGACGGCTCGCTGAACGACGGTGCTCTCCTCCACGTAGGCTCGGTCCGCATCCGAAAGCACGAGGGTCGTCGTTCCGGTCCATGCCTGGACTTGCTCCAGCCGAGACCCGCCGAGGAGGAAGCTCGGGTCACGCTCGGCGGCTTCCCACTCGGCGACGGCGATCGCGAGCCGACGCTGCGTGCGGATGTCGTCCCGCGCCTCGTCGATCCAGCCCCGGAGTCGATCCCACACTCCGAGGAGTGCCTCGTGGGCGATCTCGACGGTCGGCTCGCGCGTCGCCGGATCGCGATCGAACGAGAGTAAGCGGTGACGACCGAACGCGTCGATCACCGTCTGCACCGTCCGCTCATCCGCGAGCGGCAACAGCTCCGAGCGTCGGACGCGGCGGCGCGTGTCCTCGCCGCCCTCGCCGAGCGTCACGAGCCTGAGGAAGAGCTGGCGGCACGCGTCATGCGCCTGCTCGTTCATCCCACCGAAGATCTGCTCCGCCCGCCGCGCGAGTGCGCCCGGGACGCCGCCGATCCGACGGTACCCGGAGAGCGTGAGCGTGCCGTCGTCGCGCCGCTCGGCCAGCTCGGTGAGCGTGTACTGCAGGAGCGGCAACGCGCCCGGCCGGTCGACCACGTCGGCGATCATCGCGGCGAGGAGCCTCGGCTCCACGACGAGCCCGGCGCGGTCGGCGGGTGCGACGATCGCCCGCTCGAGTTCCTCCGGCGACATCGGCGTGATCGCCTCAGTGCGTTGCGCGAGCATCTCGCCGAAGCCGCGCACCGACAACGGTTGGTCGAAGAAGTCGGCTCGGAGCGTCGCGATGACCCTGACCCGGCTATCAGCGGCCATGGCGGCCGAGCGCACCGACTCGAGCACGTGCAGTCGCTCGTCCTCGTCCTGGATGAGGGTGAAGATCTCCTCCATCTGATCGAGCACGATCAACAGCTCCGCGTCGGGATCGGGGAGGATCCGCTCAGCAGCGCGGACGAGGCCGAGCGCATCTCCTTCGAGCATGTCCAAGAGGGAAGGCGGGGGTTCGACCGCGAGCCCGAGCAGCGCCGACTCGAGCTCGCGCAGCGGGTGCGGTCCGGGAACCAGGTCGATCACGTACCAGCGCTCGGAGCCCGCGAGCGCGCCACGGCGGAGTGCGGGGACAACGCCGGCCCGGACCACCGAGGACTTCCCCGATCCGGAGGGTCCCACGACGGCAAGGAAGCGCGCCCCGTCATGGTCCTCCTCCATGCGGCGTAGCACTCGCTGTGTCAGCAGCTCCCTGCCGAAGAAATCGGCCGCGTCGGCCTCGAGGAACGCCCGAAGTCCCTTGTAGGGATTCCGGATCTCCCCGACCGGTTCGGCAACGATCGCGGCGCCCTCGACCGCGGCACGGAACGCCGCCGCGAACTCGAGCGTGTCCGGGTAACGGTCGTCCGCGTCCTTCGCCGTCGCCCGGCCGATCGCGCGATCGACGGCCGCCGGGATCGCGGGGCGCAGGTCCCGGACCGCGGGGATCGGATCCCTGAGGTGATGATCGAACAGGGCCGTCAGCGAGGTGTCGGGGAACGGGTGGACGCCCGTGAGCATCTCGTACGCCACGATCCCGAGCGCATACACGTCCGTTCGCGGTGAGACCGGATCGAGCCGCACCTGCTCGGGGGAGAGGTACTCGGGGGTGCCACGGATCATCGTTCCAGATGAGCGCTCGGGTGAACCCACGTCGAGCGCGACCCCGAAGTCTGTGAGGTAGGCGTTGCCCTCCTCGTCGAGCAGGACGTTGCCGGGCTTCACGTCGCGGTGCACGACCCCCTGCCGATGGGCCGCCGACAGCGCGGCGGCGACCTGATCCAGGATCGAGGCCGCTCGCTCGGGCTCGATCGGTTCCTTCCGGAGGAGCAGCTGCTCGACGCTGCCTCCCCGAAGGAACCGCATCACGAGGTAGGCGGCGTCCGGCTCACGCCAATAGTCGTAGAGCGGAACGATGTGCGGGTGCTCCAGACGAGCGACGATCTGCGCCTCCCGCTCGAACCGTCGGACGAAGTCAGGGTGATTGGCGAGCTCGGGCGGCACGGCCTTGATCGCGACCTCACGGCCGATCTGCGGCTGGGTGGCGCGATACACGACGCCGAACGCGCCCTCGCCCACCTGCTCGAGCAGGCGGTACCCCCGGAGCGGCTCACCCTCGAGGTCCAAACCCGGATCCTGGCGAAGGATCCGCTCGTGCAGCTGCCGGAGGTCAGCCGAGGGGTCGATCCCCAGCTCCTCGGCGAGGACCGTGCGCGCTCGCTCGAACGCAGACAGCGCTTCCGCCTGCCGGCCGCACCGGTACTGCGCAAGCATGAGCTCGCCGGACAGACGCTCACGGAGCGGATAGCTTCGCGTCAGGGTTTCCAGCTCGGGAATGACCTGGGTGTGATGACCGAGCTCGAGCTCTGCGCCGATCTTCTCCTCGATCGCCTGCAGCCTGAGCTCTTCGAGGCGGGCGATCTCGCCCGAGAGCGACGGCGCAGCGACGAGATCTGCCAGCGCCGGGCCGCGCCAAAGCCCGAGTGCCTCTGTCAGGAAGCCGTCGGTCGCCCTCGGCTCTGAGCCACTTCTTGCCTCGCCCAGTAGGTCCTCGAACCGGAGGGCGTCCACTTCGTCGCGGTCGGCCCGGAGCACGTAGCCGGGCGTCCGCCCCTCGATTGCATCGCCACCGAGCGCCGATCGCAGCCGCGAGACGTACGTCTGAAGCGTCGCCCTGGGGTCCTCCGGAAGCTCTTCCCCCCAGAGTGCATCGATCAGGTAGTCGATCGGGACGAGCTGGTTCGCGCTCAGCACCAGATGGGCGAGCACGATCCGCTGTTTCGGGCCCCCGAGGGGGATCGAGCCCCCCTCCCCGGAGACCTCGAGCGGCCCCAGGACGGCGAAGCGCACAGGCCGACGGTACGCCTCACGTGCTTTCGGTGGAATCCCCGATCGTGTCGTCGATACACGGGTCATAGGGAGGAGCGTGGCGCCTGGCGCTTTCAGTCTGGTTTCACCCGCTCGGCTGCCGAGACCGATCCGCTCGTTGAAAGGCGTTCGTACGCGGTCTGAAAGAGAACTGAAGAGGGCTGCGCTCATCGTATTCGAGGACGGGTCACGTGGATCGAGCGCCGAGCGCCCGAGTGAGGTTCGAAAGGAGGTTGCGATGAGCGCAACCACCGGGATGAGAAGAAGGCTCGTCGCGAGCAGCCTCGCGCTCGCGACGGTCGTCGCGCTGCTCGGATCGCCCTCGAGCGTGGCGGATCCGGCGGAGAACGCGGTCACGCACTGGAGCCGCATCTCCGAGCAATTCGTTCCGATCGGCCGTTTCGGGGCAAGCGCACAGGTCCTCTCGGGCATCGTTCATGCGGCGATCTACGATGCGGTGGCCGCGACCGAAGGGGGACTGGACCCCTTCATGGTCTCGATCGAGGCGCCCCCGGGCGCGTCGACGGAGGCGGCGGTGGCAACGGCGGCACGTGACGTGCTCGTCGAGCGCGTGCCCCTGCAGGCCGGGCCGGTGACGGCTGACTACGACGCGTTCATGGCCGCGATCCCGGACGGACAGGCCAAGAGCGACGGCCGGACCGTCGGGGAGCAGGTCGCCCAGCAGATCCTCGCCGCCCGCGCGGACGACGGCTTCGGCAACGTGGTCGAGTACGTCCAGCAGCCACCCGGTCCGGGGGTCTTCGAGCCGGTCGCGCCGACGCCCCCGATCGACGTGGTCCTCACCCAGGTGCTGCCCTTCACCTTCGACTCGGCGTGGGACTTTCGCCCGAACGGGCCGAGCAGCCTCAAGAGCGGCGAATACGCTGCCGACTTCGCGGAGGTCAAGGCCTACGGCCGCAGCGACAGCGCGGTGCGGACCCCAGAGCAGACGCAGACCGTTCGGTTCTGGGCCGACAACACCTTCGTGCAGTGGAGTAGGACGGTGCGTGCGCTCGCGGAGGCGCGCGATCTCGACTTACGGGAATCGGCACGCCTCCTCGGCCTGGTCCACGTGACCGCCGCCGACACGATGATCGCCTGCTTCGACGCGAAGTATCACTTCTCCTTCTGGCGTCCGGTCCACGCCATCGCTCGCGCGGACACCGATGGCAACCCCGCAACGATTCCGGACCAGACCTGGACATCGCTCCTCGTCGTCAACCACCCGGAGTATCCGTCAGGGCACGCATGCCTCACCGGCGCGGTGACCCAGGCGCTCCAGATCTACTTCGGAACCAACGGTCTGCCGCTGACGATCTCCAGCAACTTCCCAGGGGCCGGGCCGCCACGATCCTTCGCGCGGCTCAGCGACATCCGAGCCGAGGTGGCCGACGCGCGGGTGTGGGCGGGACTGCACTTCCGCAACGCGATGGAGGAGGGCGGGAAGCTCGCTCGCAAGATCGCTCGACACGTCGCCTCCTCTGCCTTCCTCTAGCCAGATAGCGACCGGGAAGGAGCACCTCGCCGCCGGACCGGCACAGCGGCTCCCTCCGGCGGATCGGACCTCCACACTGAGGCGAAGGGGCCCGCAGATCCCGGCTCCTTCCGGCGCGCTTTCCCGATACCTCGTGGAGCCTTCCTGCGTCTTCCCTAGTGTGGACGCCATCGTGACCGAGGACGCGCAACAGGCTCACGCACCCGCTGGCGGCGTGCTCGCCGACCTATACGAGCGGCACGCTCCGGCCGCAGGCAGGCTCGCCTACCTGCTGACCGGTGACCGGGTGCTCGCTGAGGATCTGGTGCAAGAGGCGTTCGTGCGGGTGGTGGGCCGGTTCCGGCATCTTCGGGTTCCCGATGCGTTCGAGGCCTACCTGCGCCGCACGATCGTGAACCTCCACACTTCGCAGCTCCGTCGTCGGCGGCTCGAGCGGGCGTACCTCGAACGCGAAGGCCGGGCGGAGCCATCGACCACGAACCCCGACGTCGACGCGCGCGAGGAGCTCTGGCGGGCGGTGCTCGCCCTGCCGCCCCGGCAACGGGCCGCCGTCGTCCTCCGCTTCTACGAGGACCTCTCCGAACGGGAGACGGCGGATGCGCTCGGCTGCTCCCCCTCGGCTGCCAAGTCACTCGTCGCCCGAGCGATGCAGACGCTCCGGGCCCGGATCGAAAGCGAGACCGCGTGAACGACCTCGAGCGTGACCTGCGAGAGCTGCTGGAGAGTAAGGCCGGGGGCGCTGCGCCCACAACCGCGCCGAGCCCACGCGTCCTGCGACGGGCGCGTCGGCGTCAGGTCGGCACGGTCATCACGACCTTGGTGGTCGTAGCGGCCGTGATCGTCGGCTCGGTGGCCACTCTCCAGACCGTCCTGAGGAGGGACCCGTCGACCCCGCAGCCCGCAACCCCCCCGGTCCTCCCCGAGGCGCCCCCAGGCTTCTCGAGCGCCGCGCTGCCCTTCGCCTCGATCGCGTACCCACACGATTGGTACCTGCTCGACACCTCCCCGCTCGTGCCGCTCGGGGCCGCGCAACCATACGTGGTCCCGTCCGGACCGATCCTGCAGCTCGCGAACTTCGATCCTGATCTCCCACATGCACCACGCTGCATGGTCGACCCCGATGCCCTGCCACGCGACGGCGTCTTGCTGACGATCGGGGTCATGACGGCCGACGAGGCCGCGATCTCCAACGAGCCGAGTGGCCCGTGGCCGGTCGACCTGATCCCGCTCCCACCCAACCAAGACCCCGTGTGCATCGGCGGACCCCGACCGAGGATCGCAACGTGGACCGCCCCGTCGGGTCTCATCTACTGGGCGAACGCCGGCCGCGGGGCCGACGCGAGCGAGGCCGACATCCGCAAGATGGAGCAGGCCTTCGCGAGCCTGGCGTTCCCCCCAACGGAACAACCGCAGATGTCGCGGATGGCCGCGTTCCAGGGACAGGGAACGCCCCGCGTCGTCCTCGGGACCGAGCGGATCGGCTCACAGTTCGCAACGATCGTCGCGTACGTCGAGCTCAACGAGAGCCTCCTCGTCGGCGTCTCCTCGAGCGGAGACGAAGGCGATTGCTGCCTCGGCGGCGCGATCGCTCCTCACTCCGGAAGCACCGACGAGCCCGTCTCGAGCACGATCAACCTGACGCCGGACGGGACACTCGTCTACGGCATCATCTCCCCCGACGTCGCTCGAGCCGAGCTTCGGGCTTCTACGGGTGACGATCTTCCGGTCACCACCGTGAGACTTCCGCCCAGCCTGGGCTTCGATGATCGCGTCGTGTGGGGCATCGCCCCCGGCTCCGACGACCGCGCAACGATCGTGGGCTACGACGCGGACGGCAACGCCTTGGGGAATCCGATCCTCCCCGCCGGCCCGCGCGTGACGATCGCCACGGGGAACGATCCGGACGGCGGACCGTGGATCCTGTACCTCGAGCCAACGACCGACGGCACCGGGCTCGGGTTCGAGTTCGAGAACAGCGGCGGCGGGAGCGGTTGCTGCCTGAAGCCATTGATGACCGACTTCCGGCTCGATGGATGGGGCTCGGGAGGCGACGCACCGAGCGACATCACGGCGCTCGCGTCCGACGCCGTGACACGCGTCGTCTTCGAGGCGGCGAACGGCGATCCGATCGACGGCGCGCTGTACCCGGTGCCGGACGAGTCGCTGCGGGTTCCCCAGGTCGCTCTCGTCATCGTGCCGTCGGAGGTGCAGCTGGAGGGCGACCTCGTCGGCTACGACGCCGAAGGGCACGAGCTCGGACGCGAGTTCGTCGGCGAGACCGGCGAACCCGCTGGTCCGACGGCAGAGATCGACGCCGTCTGGAACCTCCTCCGCGGAGCTCGCGATGCGGTCCAGCGGTGGGCCGGGCATCACGGCGACTCGTTGGAGACCTTCACCCTGAACGAGGCCGTCAGCTCGGTCCCGGACGTGCCTTGGAATGCATCGGGGGTCGGGAAACCCGTTCCGAACGAGGTCAGTATCCGCGGCGTCGCGCCCGCGGGTGGTTCGGAACTGACCGGCTGGTCGGGGTGGAACCTGGTCCTCGTGTCGATCACGCCAGATCTGGGTCAGACATACTGCATCGGCGTGAACATCGACGAGAACGGCGGGGGCAACTTCCGCTATGGGACACAGGACGCTGCGACCTACGAGGAGTGCCGCGGAGGGTGGTCCGAACTCGGCGGGTAGCTACTGGTTCTCGCCGTGGAAGATCTCGGAGACGCTGCTCTCCTCGAACACGGCTCGGAGGGCGTCGGCGATCAGCGGCGCGATCGAGAGGACCTTCAGCTTGCCGAACCGCTTCTCCTCCGGGATCGGCATCGTGTTCGTGACGACCACCTCGGTGATCGGCGCCTCCTCGAGGTTCTGCACGGCCTTGCCCGAGAGCACCGGGTGAGTGGCCGCGGCGTAGATCGGGCCGGCGCCCTGCTGGGCGAGCGCGGTGGCCCCCTTGGCGACGGTGCTCGCCGTATCGATCATGTCGTCCACGAGGATGCAGGGGCGGCCCCTGACCTCACCGACGACCGCCATCTCCTCGATCTTGTGCGCCTCCTTGCGCGATCGGCGCTTGTACAGGAACGCGAGGTCGGCGTGCAGGTACTCGCGCAGGCGTTCGGCGGTCTTGATCCGTCCGGCGTCGGGCGAGACGATCACCAGATCGTCCCCGTGCAGTCCGAGCTCGTTCTGCAGGTAGCCCGAGAGGACCGGCAGCGCCGTCAGGTGGTCGAAGGGGTGGTCGAAGTACCCCTGGATCTGCCCCGCGTGCAGGTCGACCGAGACGACCCGGTCCGACCCGGCGGCGCTGAGCAGGTCTGCGACGAGCTTCGCGCTGATCGGCTCGCGTGCGAGCACCTTCTTGTCCTGCCGCGCATAGCCGTAGTACGGCACCACCGCGGTGATGCGCTTCGCCGACGCCCGCTTCATCGCGTCGAGCAGGATCAGCTGCTCCATGATGGATTCGTTGACAGGGTCGGCGTGCGTCTGGATCACGAACACGTCGGCGCCGCGTACCGATTCCTCCGGGCGGACGTAGATCTCGCCCGAGCCGAACCGACGGATCACGCAGGGCGCGATCGGGATCCCGAGGTGCTCGGCGATCTCCTCGGACAGCGCCGGATGCGTGGTGCCCGAGAAGAGCATCATCCGCTTCTTGGTGACGATCTCCACCTCAGTGCGCCCCCTTGCCTTTCGCCCGCGCTTCGGTGTCGCTCTTCTTCCGCTTGGCGCCCGCCTCGGCGTCCCGTCGTTTGCGGTAGCCCTTGACCACCCGTTGCTCCGAACGCTCCACGGCGAGCGCACCCGCGGGGACGTCCGTCGTGATCACCGATCCCGCGCCCGTCACCGCCCCCTTGCCGAGCTTCACCGGCGCCACGAGCATCGTATCCGAACCCACCCGAGCATCGTCCCCGATCCGCGTCCGATGCTTCTCGTACCCGTCGTAGTTGACGAACACCGTCCCGGCCCCGATGTTGGCCCGCCGGCCGATCTTCGCGTCGCCGACGTAGGTCAGGTGCGGCACCTTCGCGGCCTCGGCGATCTCGGACGCCTTGATCTCGACGAACGCGCCGACCTTCGCGTCCGGACCCAGCCTGGTCCCGGGACGCACGTGCGCGTAGGGGCCCACCTGCGCTCGAGCCCCGATCCGCGAGGCGCGCACCACCGAGAACTCGACGACCGCGCCCTCCCCCACCAACGTGTCGACGACCCGTGTCGCCGGCCCGATCTCGCACCCCGTCGCGATCCGGGTCTCCCCCGACAGGAACGTCATCGGGTGGATCACCGTGTCGCGGCCGATCCGGACGTCCACGTCGATGAAGGTGGTCTCCGGGTCATCCAGGGTCACGCCGTTCGCGAGGTGGCGCGCGTTGATCCGCTCGCGGACGACGCGCGTGGTCCTCGCGAGGTCCGCGCGCGAGTTGATGCCCATCGCTCCGCCGGTGTCGACCCGAACGACCGAGACGCGTTCACCCTTCTCGATCAGGATCGGGAAGACGTCGTTCAGGTAGTACTCGCCCTGCACGTTCTCGCGCCCCACGAGCGGGAGCGCTCGGAACAGGTCGTCGCGCCGGAAGACGATCCAGTTGGTGCCGACCTCGCGGATCGACCGCATCGAGGCGGGCGCGTCGCTCCCCTCGACGATCGAGGCGAGGCGGTCGCCGTCACGCACGATGCGCGAGTAGCGGCCGGGGCGCTCGACCTCGGTCGTGATCATCGTGGCGGCGGCCTTCGTCCGCCGGTGGAACCGGATCAACGTGCGGACGTCCTCGGGGGCGACCGGGTCGAAGTCGCCGTTCGCGATCAGCACCTCGGATGCGCGCCCGGCCGCCTTCTCTGCCGCGAGAACCGCGTGGCCGGTCCCGAGCGCCTCGCCCTGCTCCACGAACACGGGCTCGGGAACGATGCCCCACGACCGGACGGCCTCGCGGACCTCCTCGGCGCCGTGATGCACCACGATCACGATCTTCGACGGCCGCGCGGCGCGGACGTCCTGCAGCACCCACCACAGGGCCGGCCGGCCGCAGATCGGGTGCAGCACCTTGGGCACGGCCGACTTCAGGCGCTTGCCCTGGCCTGCGGCGAGCACGACCGCAACGAGCGAGTTCGTCTGGGGCACGGGGTCCTCTCGGTGGGCGGACTCCCTTTTGTACAGGCGCCGTGGTCGGCCTGGCAAGACGGCCGGTCAGCCTTCGGATACTGGATCGAATCTCCGTTCCTCGGCGAGCGTTCGTTCCGGGGGAGGAAGGTCGAAGGAAGTGGCACAAACGCCCTCCTTGGTGTCAAGCAGAACTTTCGCAGCTTGACAAGACTACGGGCGCGTCTCGGTCGTTCGACAGCTCTCTCGGTGCTTACCTGCGCCTACCTACACCGAGATGGCCAAGGCTGGGCGTGCTTGCCTGTGCGAGAGCAGACGAAGAGCCACTTCCCATCGCGGATTCCGACGACCTTCACGTCGTCATCGGAACCTCCTCCAGGGAGGCGTCAGCCGGCGTGATGCGGTGGCGTCGCGTCCGCATGGACGGGCGCCTTCGCGAGCGGCGGCACGTCCCCCGAAGCGACCTGCCGAACGGCCCGGACGATCCCCCGGTAGCCCGTGCACCTACAGAGGTTCCCGGACAGACCGATCCGGATCTCGTCCTCGCTGGGATCCGGGTTGTGACGCAGCAGCGTGGTCGCGGACACGAGCATCCCGGGGGTGCAGAACCCGCACTGCACGCCCGCCTGCTGCAGGAACGCCCGCTGGAGCGGTCCGACCTCCTCGTCCCCCGCGAGCCCCTCGACGGTGGTGACGTCACGGCCCTCCGCCTGCAACGCGAGGTAGGAGCACGCGTTCACCGGTTCGCCGTCCAGCAGCATCATGCAGGCGCCGCACTCGGAGTCGTCGCAGCCTTCCTTCGACCCTGTGAGGCCGAGCTCCTCGCGCACCGCCTTCAGGAGGCTGACGTGCGGATCCAGCTCGACCGGATAGTCGGTGCCGTTCACGCGGAGGGTCGCCGCCACCTTCATCGTCGGGTCCTCAGGTCACTCCGTGCAATGCGGGACTCGCGGGGATCGGGACGCTGCCGCCACGCGCCCGCGTGATCGCGGCGGTGATCGCGCGGTTCGCGATCACCGCCGCCATCGCTCGCCGGTACTCGGCCGATCCACGAACGTCGCTGATCGGCGTGGAGGCTGCCGCGGTCGCGGCCGCGGCGGCCTCCACCGCGTCGTCGGCACCATCGGTGCCGACGAGCGCCGACTCCGCCTCCGGGACCCGTCGGATCGTCGGCGTAAGCGCCGTGATCGCGATGCGTGCCCCGACGACCCGGCCGCCCTCCAGCGTGACCACGGCGGTCGCGCCGACGACCGCGATCTCCATCTGGCGGCGGTACTCGAGTCGGACGTAACACGACCCGGTGCCGGCGGCCGGCGACGGCACGTCGAGCGCGACGAGGAGCTCGTCGGGGCGCGCCCACGTCGAACCTGGGCCCCTCCACAGCTCGTCGAGCTCGATCGACCGCTCGCCAGGCGCCGACTGGAGGGTCGCGGTCGCGCCGAAGCACAGGAGCGGACCGCCCGTGTCCATCGCGGGAGACGCGTTCATCACGTTGCCGCCGATCGTGCCCTGCGCCCGCGTCGCGTGCGATCCGACGATCGCCGAGGCGTCGGCGAGTGCCGTGTATCGCGTGCGGATGTCTTCGCTCGCCACGATGTCGCCGTGGGTCACGAGGGCGCCGAGCCTCAGCCCGCCGTCGGACGCGTCGATCGCGCGGAGCCCGGGGATCCGGTCGATCGCGACGATCGCATCGGGCAGCGGCGCCTTCCCCTGGCGGGCCCCCACGACCAGGTCCGTCCCTCCCGCGACCGGTCGCGCCCCTCCGGCGAGCGCCGACAGGGCGTCGTCGATCGTGGTCGCGGAGGTGAACGACCGTGTCATCCCCGAGCGGCCTCCCAGACGCGCTCCGGCGTCATCGGCAGACACGGCACGTGTCGACCGATCACCTTCGAGATCGCGTTCGCGATCGCGCCGGCGGTCGGCACCTGCGGCGGCTCGCCGACGCCCTTCGTCCCTCGCGGCCCGACCGAGTCGTACTCGATCCAGTCGACCTCGATCTCGGGTGCGTCGGAGCACGTGAGCAACTTGTAGTCGAGCAGGTGCGGGTTCCGTTGCCGCCCCTGGTCGTCGAGCATCGTGCCCTCCGACAGCGCGAGACCGACCCCCATCACCACGCCACCCAGCACCTGCCCATCGGCGCCAGCCCGGTTCAGGATCCGCCCCGAGTCGTGGGCGGCCGCGACCTTCAGGACGCGGACGACGCCCGTCGCGCGGTCGACCTTCACGTGCGCGGCCTGGGTGATCAGCTGGGGCGCGAGGAACGTCTCGTTCCCGAGGCGTCCGACGCAGCCACCCGTGTCCCCGGTCGGGACGTCGGGCACCTCGCCCGCCCCCTTCCCGTGCACGGTGCCGATCTCGCCGACGAGGTCCGCCATCGCGACGGACCGGTCGGGCGAGCCTTTCACCCGCGCGACGCCGTCGGCGAGCTCGACGTCGTCGCGGTCCACCTCGAGCTGCTCGGCGGCCGCGTCGAGCAGCTGCTCCCGAACCTCCTTCGCGGCCGCGAGGATCGCGCGGCCGTTGTTGAAGGTCGTCTGCGATCCGCACGACCCCATGTCCCACGGTGCGACGTCGGTGTCCTGGTACAGGATCGAGACATCGTTCGGATCGATGCCGAGCTCCTGACCGACGAACACCGGCATCGCCATCACGGCGCCGCTGCCGTTCTCCTGCGCGCCGGTCACGATCGTCGCGCTGCCGTCGCCGTTCATCTGCACGTACGCGCCGGACGGCGCGGGCATGCAGGGCCACCAGCCGACGGCGACACCGATCGCCTCGTCGTCGGGCAGGTCGCGGCCGTAGCCGATCATCTCGACCGCCCGCTCGAGCGTGTCGCGCACACCGACCTTCTCGAAGACCTGACGGGTCGGGCCCTCGGCGCCCTCCTCGATCAGCGTCCGACGACGGAGGTCGACGGGGTCCATGCCGATCGCGGCCGCGACCTCGTCCACGTGCTGCTCGAGTCCCCAGCACACCTGCGGCGCGGTGGGTGCGCGGACCGACCCGGAGGGCTGGTTGTTCGTGTAGTTCAGATGTGCCTCGACCGAGATGTGGTCGATCTGGTACGGACCGCACGCGTGCATCGCCGCCATCTGCCCGAGGAACCCGCCCTCGCCGCAGTACGCGCCCTTGTCGAGCACGAGCTTCGCCCGGCGTGCGACGAGGTGTCCGTCTCGCGTCACGGCGGTCTCGAACTCCATCGCGATCCCCTCACGACGCTGGGCGATGATCGTGAATTCCTCCTCGCGGGACAGGACCAGGCGGACCGGCCGATGGGCCGCACGGGCCAGCGCGGCGACCTGACCCTCGAAGTGCAGATCGCACTTCGCGCCGAAGCCGCCACCCAGCAGCGGCACGACGACGCGAACGTTCGCCTCGGGGACCTGGAGCGTCTGGGCGACGCCGGCGCGCGCCGCGTACGGCACCTGCGTCGAGGACCAGATCGTCACCTTGTCGCCCTGCCAGTGGGCGACGACGGCGCGCGGCTCGATCGGCACGCCCTGCGAGGCGTCGGAGAGGTAGCGGCTCTTCACGACGAGGACATCGGGGCGGGCCATGGCCGCGTCGGCGTCGCCCTTCACGATCGTGTGGTAAGCCATCGTGTTCCCCTCGGCGACGATGTTCTCGTCCATGCCGTACAACGCGAGGTCCGGGTGGATCAACGTCGCGCCGGGCTCCATCGCCGCGACGAAGTCCGTCACGACCGGCAGCGGGTCGTACTCGATCTCGATCAACCGCGCTGCCTCTGCGGCGATCTCCTCGGTGAGCGCGGCGACCCCGGCGACGATCTCGCCCTCGAACCGAACGGTGTCCTTCGCGAAGAGGTAGCGATCCTGGACGAAACCGCCGTAGCGGACGTCGGGCAGATCCCCCTGCGTGACGACCGCGACCACGCCGGGCAGCGCCTTCGCCTTCGACGTGTCGATCCTCAAGATCTTCGCGTGGGTGTGGTCCGCGTAGCGGAACTTCGCGTGGGCCATCCCCGTGAGACTGAGGTCGGCGGTGTACCGGCCGGTGCCGGTGACCTTCTCCTTGCCGTCCTGCCGCATGAACCCTGCCGGGGCGGTCTCGACCGTGGC
>Ga0307320_10000279_pt1 | contig 18681 bp, 17 predicted proteins | sample ER_DNA_369_FD_194495 | JGI IMG/M metagenome (GOLD analysis project Ga0307320, IMG submission 194495) | Bulk soil microbial communities from the East River watershed near Crested Butte, Colorado, United States - ER_DNA_369 | ecosystem: Environmental > Terrestrial > Soil > Floodplain | place...
TGGAGGGCGGGGTGCGCCGCGTGACGTTCCCCCTGCCGCTTGGAATCGACCATGTTCATTGCTACCTGCTGCCCGGCTCGGACGGCTGGACTGCGGTCGACACCGGCCTGGGCGTCCCCGGGGCGCGCGAGGTCTGGGCCTCGACGCTCGAGGAAGTGGACGGTCCGGTCCGGCGCATCGTCGTCACGCACTTCCATCCCGATCATGTGGGCGCGGCCGCCGATCTAGCCGAGCTGACCGGTGCGCCTGTGTTCCAGGGCGCAGAGGACTACGCGCAATGTGTGTTGACGTGGGGCGGCGACCGCGTTCTGGAGCGTGTTCCCGAGTACCTGCACGCACACGGGGTGCCGGACGAGGAGATCGCCACCTTCCGGCGGGAGTCGCAGGCGCTGGGCCAAATGGTGAGGTTCGCGCGCGAGCCCGAGCCCCTAGCCGCCGGTGACACCGTGGCCGGCTGGGAGGTGCTGCACGTTCCCGGCCACGCGGACGGCCACCTCGCGCTGGTGCGCGACGGTGTTCTGATCGCCGGCGATGCGCTGCTCGCCTCGATCACGCCGAATGTCGGCCTCTATCCCGATTCGCGGCCCGACCCGCTCGCCGACTACCTCTCGTCGCTGGAGCTGATCGAGCGCCTCTCGCCGCGGGTCGCCTACGGGGGTCACGGCGTGGCCATCGACGACCCCGCCGGCCGCGCCCGCGAGCTGATCTCGCATCACCACGAGCGGCTCGAGCAGGCAGCCGCCGCGCTCGGCGAGCAGCCGCAGACCGCGTACGCGCTGTCCTTTGCGCTCTGGCCCGAGGAGCTACCGACGGCGTTGCGCCGCTTCGCCCTGGCCGAGGCGCGCGCTCACGTCGAGTACCTCGTGCACCGGGACGAAGCGGCCCGGAGCGACCGCGACGGCCTCGTCCAGTACTCGACGGTCAGCGCAGCAGGCGCCACCGGGTCATCTTCGACCCACGGAGGAGGGTGAAGGCGCCGAGGCAAGCACTCACGAGCGTCAACAACCCGACGACAAAGAGGATCGGATCAGTGAAGGGATTGCTTTCGCTGGTCGCCTTCTTCATGACGCCCTTCACCGCGCCGACGACCCGGACCAGCGCCTGCTTCCCCTTCTCTGCCACGGTCGGAGCGCTCGAGTTCTGGTTGGGCCCGCTTGCTCCGGCGCCGAGGGCAGTCTCGATCTCGCGTGCCTCTGCCAACGAACAGGAATTCGCGCTTCGGGCCCGGCGCAGCACGGCCAGACTCGCCTGGCCGCGTATGACGACGATCGTCACTGAGACGGCTGCCCTCTCCTGTCCGCGCGGTTGTACGAGCAGGCGATAGGTCCCCTCTGGGAGCGGGCGCCCGCGAAAGCGGCCGTTGAAACGCACTCGGTTTACACCCCTGTCTGCGCGCATGCTGAAGCTGCCGACGCGCTTGCACGAGGGGTGGACCCGGACAATCGTGATGCGCAGCAGCGCTCGCCGTGTCAGCGCCACGACGAGCGTGGTGCCGCCGTTCCTTTGGCCGGGCCGCACGGCCCACCTCGAGACGCGCACCGGCCTGCGGTCGGGGTCACAGCGCTCCGGTTGCGGCTCGCAGCCGCTGACTGAGAACGGACCAGCCGTTCCCGCGCCGCTGCCTCCCGTGGCCAGCACGAGCGACCCTGACGACGGCGCTCCGCCCGACGAAGTGCCACCTGACGACTGCGATTGGCCCGGCGCTCGGCCGCCGGTCGATGTGCCCGGCGGAGGCGGGGTCGTGCCCGGCGGAGGCGGACCGGATGGTGGCGGAGGCGGCGGCGGGAGCGGTCCCCCAGGTGGCGGCGGGAGGGGTGCCGCAGGAGGCGGCGGAAGCGGCGGTGGCGGTACCGGTGGCGGTGGAGGAAGCCGGACCGGCGGAGGCGGCGGGGGAAGCGGAGGCGGCGGTGGAAGCGGTGGCACCGGTGGCGGTGGAGGAAGCGGCGGCGGCGGTGGCGGGGGAAGCGGAGGCGGCGGTGGAAGCGGAGGCGGCGGTGGAAGCGGTGGAACCGGTGGCGGTGGAGGAAGCGGAGGCGGCGGTGGAAGCGGTGGCAGCGGTGGCGGCGGGGGAAGCGGTGGGGGCGGCGGGAGCTGATTCGTCGCTGCCTGAGCGTTCTCCTCGATCGGCCCGAGCGACACGCTGCCTTTGCCTCCGTGCTGCGAAGCACCGCTCAGCACCATCAAGGCAATCGCCACGAGGATCGAGGCGATAGACGCTCGCCGCAAACGCCGCATACCTTTTTAACGCGCAGAGACCGATTCGGATACGGGCTCCCTCGGTGGTCGCAACCTCATGCTCTAAGGAGGCTGGGACGAAGCCGCGCGGAGCGACCTGGTCTTCCCGCTCGGGAAGCGCGCCTGGGGGCGCCACCTCGTCGGCGGCGCCCCCAAGTCTCGTCTACCAGGACGTTGGCTTCTCCGGCTGGTAGACCCACACGTCGAAGAAGTGGTCCAGGTCCATGCCGCTGATCTGCTCGGCGTGCGCGATGAACTGAGGCGTCGTCACGTTGCCGTAACGGTTCTGCTTCGCCCACGTCCGCATGATCCGGAAGAAGGCGAAGTCGCCGACCTTCTCTCGAAGCGCCTGCAGCGTCATGCCGCCGCGGTAATAGATGGTGCCGTTGAAGAGAAACACCGGCGTCCCGGGGTTCGCGGGCGGCGGTGTCCAGAAACGGATGTCGTGAGCCGGCGTGTTGTAGAGCTGCTCGAACCACTGGTGCGCCGACTTGTTGCCGTTGTGCTCGCTCCAGATCCACTCGGACCAGGTGGCGAACCCCTCATGCAGCCAGATGTCCGGCCATTGCGTGAGGGTCACCGAGTCGCCGTACCACATGTGCGAGAGCTCGTGCGCGAGCGTCGCCTCGTCCGGCATGCGGTCATAGACGGGCTTGGTCTGCGTCTCGAGCGAATAGCCAACCTCCTTTGCCGAGTCGACGATCGAGCCAACCGCGTTGAGGGGATAAGGACCGTAGATCGAGCTGTAGAACGCGACGATGGCCGGCAGCTTGCTGAGAACCTGGCCCTTCGAGAGCTGGGGATCGACGGCGACGTACGACGGAATCCCCGAAACGGTCGACTCGGTCAGGTCGAAGCGACCAAGCGTTGCCGTCGCGAGGTAGGGCGCCATCGGATCCGTCTCGCGCCACACCCAGGTCGTCCTGCCGTTCTGCGTCACGTTCGAGATCAAGACGCCGTTTGCCATCACCTTCAAGCCGGCGGGAACCGTCACGGCGAAGTCGTACGTCGCCTTGTCGCGCGGGTTGTCGTTCGCCGGATACCACGCCGGCGAGCCCTGCGGCTCGCCGACGACGAACGCGCCGTCGTCGGTCGGGATCCAGCCCTCGATCGACTGGTCGGGATCGGTGACAATCGCCGGCGTCCCTGCGTAGGCGACAGTCACGGTGAACGACGTGCCCGCCCGGATTCCAGGCGGCCTCGGCGTGATGATCAACTCCTGGCCGTCGCGCGCGAACGACGCGGACTGTCCGTTGACGAGCAGTTGCGAGATCGTGAAGCCGCGCAGGTCGAGGTTGAACCTCGAGAGGCCCTGCGTCGCCCTGGCCGTGATGACCGCCGTTCCGGCCAGGTGATTGGTTGTGCGCTCGTACGCGAGCGTCAGCGAGTAGTTCGTGACGTCGTAGCCCCCGTTGCCCGCGTTCGGGAAGAACGGGTCTCCGAGGCCGGCGGATCCGGGAGTGAATCCGTCGGCCGCTCGGGCCGAGCCGGCGAATGCCGCAAAAGTCAGAAGCACGAGCGCGCCGAGTAAAAGCGCGACGTGTCGAGTGCGCATGCGAATCACAACTCCCCCTTCAGTCTTGTTCCCCTGAAACCGCGGTCAATCTAGCGCGGGTCGGGCTCGACCGCTCAGCGCCTTACTCCGCGTAGCACGGCGGCTCCAAGCCCGGGGTACTCTTGACGGGCCTGTGCAGCTTCTCGAGACCGAGCTGAAGCCGCGCTTGCGCGGCGTTCTCCACGAGTACGCGTTCCTCGTGGCGATCGGCTTCGGGATCCTGCTGGTGCTGATTGCGTCCACGGCCCGCGAGCAGCTCGCCGCTGCCGTGTTCGCAGGCGCCATGACCGGAATGTTCGGCGTCAGCGCGCTCTACCACCGGCCGAACTGGAGCGCCCGTCCGCGCCGCTGGTTGCGGCGGCTCGACCACGCGATGATCTACCTGCTAATCGCCGGCACGTACACGCCCTTCGGCCTGCTCGTCCTTTCCGGCGCGTGGCAGGTGACGGTGCTTGCGATCGTCTGGAGCGGGGCTGCGGTCGCAATCGGCCTCAAGCTCGTCTGGATCGACTCGCCGAAGTGGGTGGCCGCCGTCCTCGGCATCGCGCTCGGATGGGTCGGTGTCGTCGCCTTTCCGCAGCTGACGTCGATAGGCGTGGGCGGCGTCACGCTCCTCCTGGCCGGCGGGGCGCTCTACACGGCAGGCGCGATCATCTACATGCGGAAGCGTCCAAACCCGGCCCCCGCAGTGTTCGGGTACCACGAGCTCTTCCACGCATTAGTAATCGCCGCCGCCGCGTGTCAGTACGCAGCAGTGGCGTTCTTCATCCTCTAGCTGAAAGCTCCAAGAGCCACCGCGACATGCCGCCGGAGCCGGGCTTTGCCCGGCGGGAGGCTCACTACGGAGAGGGGAACGCTGGAGCAACACGAGCAGCCGTCGGCTCCTGAAACCCCACGAAGCGAGCCGCCGCCCGCAAGGAGGGGGCTCACGGGGGAACCAGGGGTTCCCCCGTGCTAGCGGCGCCAGAATGAGCGCCGTGCTTCCGGCCCGGCGGGCTCTTCGCCGATCGCGCGGGCGGCCGCGAGCAGGTCCTCCGAGCGGAGGACCATCAGCTCATCCCGCTCGAGGTCGGCCAGGTGTGCCCCTTGCAGGTCGGCCAGCCTGAGCGCCTGCGTGTTCAACGCCTGCTCGAAGAGGGTCCGCGCGAAGCGAGCGTTGCCGAAGCCTTCTCCGCGCTGCGGATTCGCAAGTACACGTCGCAGTGTCTCGTCCGCGCCCTCGCCGAGCCGGTACTGGTTCTCCGCCAGGAACTTGCCGGTGATCGCGACCAGCTCCTCCGTCGAGTAGTCGGGGAAGGTGATCTCGCGCGCGAAGCGTGACCGCAACCCTGGATTCGAATCGAGGAACCGGTGCATCAGCCGCGGGTAGCCGGCAACGATCACGACGAGACGGTGCCTGTAGTCCTCCATCCGCTTGAGCAGGGTCTCGATCGCCTCGGCGCCGAAGTCGAGCCGCTCCTCGGGCCCCGCGAGCGCGTAGGCCTCGTCGATGAAGAGGACGCCGTCGAGCGCGCGACGGATCGCGCGATCGGTCTTGATCGCGGTCAAGCCGACGTACTGTCCGACCAGCCCGGCCCTGTCGATCTCTACGAGGTGGCCCTTCCGCAAGAGCCCCATCGCGCGGTACATCTGTGCGAGCAGGCGCGCGACTGTGGTCTTCCCCGTGCCCGGGTTCCCGAGGAACACGAGGTGCTGCGAAGTTGCCACCTCGGGCAGGTCGTGCTCGGCGCGCGCGGCCTGCACCTGGAGGAACGCGACGAGCGCGCGCACCTGCTCCTTGACCGTCTCCAGGCCGACGAGGGCGTCGAGCTCGGCCTGCAGCTCCTCGAGCGTGGGGCCGGGCTCGGGCTTGCGCAGCGAGTCGATCTGGTCGGCCAGCCAGTCCGCGCCGTCGCCGCCGCTCGTTCCCACGCGTAACCGGTCGCCGAGGTGGCGCAGCCCGCGGGCGACGTCGTCCAAGGGGTTCGCCATGACGCCGCTACGGTAGCGGCGAAGAGGTACCAACCGGATGCGCCACCTTTAGGCCAAAAACCTGTGGACAAGCGTGCCTCCCTGCGTACGTGGGACCAAAGGTCCTAGTGGGTAAAACCGTTGCTACCTTGAGTGGCATGAGGCTGCTGCCAGCATCGCCGCGCCGACGGCGCCGGCTGGCCCGTCTAGGCGTCGTTCTGGCCGCCGCGCTCGCGGTTCTGATCTCGACGCTCGTCCTACGCGGGCCCGCCGACAACGACTCGGAGGGAGTTGCCGGTTCGCGGGCCGACATCTGGGTGCCGCCCAAGACCATTCGCATGACCCCAAAGCTGCGACGCGAGGTCAACGGGACGCTGGATAGGTTCGTGCCGGCGGCGGTGCTCCGGGAAGCCCCTATGGAGGCCTACAACCTGTCCACGCCGACACTCCGGAGCTCGGCCACGCGTGCGCAGTGGAGGAACGGAGAGATTCCTGTCTACCCGTTCCGCGTCAAGGAGGGCTCCGACTTACACGGATGGCGCCTCAACTTCGCCGTCGAGAACAACGTGAACGTCGATCTCATGCTGCAGGCGAGCAAGGAGGAGAAAGAGGTCAGCGGCATCGCCTATACCGTCGACTTGAAGCGGGTCGGCGGCCGCTGGCTCGTCGAGTCCTTCTTCCCGACTGCGGAGTTCCGCCGGGTTCCGGCCGCCAACGGCTCGCGCATCGTGGCCCAGCCGGACCTGGCCCCCACGCAAACGCGTGACCCAGTCACCCAGACGAGCGATGACGTCACCTACCGCATATTCGCGCTCGCTCCGCTGCTCGTGGCCGTGCTCGGCGTGGGCCTCGTGATCGGCGTCTTCGTCGCGCAGTACGTCCGCGGCAAGCGCGCCGAGCGCGACTATCTAGCCGGGCGTCTCTAGGGATTTCCTGGCCATCCCTCGAATTAGTGATGCGACGCCGCTGCGGTGGACTCCCGCCGGAAAAGCGACTATTCGTTAGAGACACGTTCTTTCCAGGGGGGACGCAAGGTGACACGAGGGTCGGGTAAACGGCGCGCGGCGTTGGGGCTGATCACAGTCCTCGTCGTCGGTGTGGGCGCTTTCGCACCAGGGTCGAGCGGTTCGTCGACGCGGCGGGCGGAATCGCTCTCCGCTCCTGGCGTGGTGTCCAAGAGCGCGAAGCTCGACAGCCGACTTCTCGCACGCGCGCGCGCGCGTCGACCTGTTCGGGTCGAGATCTCCGCTCGGAGGCCGGAGGCCGCACGGGCGCTCGTGGCCCGGCTCGGCGGTCGCGTCGAGGCCTCGTACGGTCGCCTGATCGAGGCCGTCGTGCCGCCCGCGGCGCTCGAGACTATCGGCCGTAGCAACGCAGTTCAGTACGCGCGCGAGCCGGTCCGCGCTGTGGCCGAGGCCGTGCGTGGCGAGGGGATCGGTGCGAGTGGCGCCGCCTCCTGGCACCGGTCCGGCCTACGCGGAGCAGGCGCGAAAATCGCCGTCGTCGACCTAGGCTTCCGTGGGTGGCGTGACAGTCGCCGGAATGGGGACCTGCCCGCATCCACTGTGGCCGTCGACTTCTGCCAGGGCAGGCTCGACGGCGCGATGGCCGTCAATCACGGAACCGCAGTCGCCGAGATCGTCGCCGAGATGGCGCCTGCGGCCCGGGTCTACTTGATCTGCGTCCAAACAGTCGCTGCGCTCGGCCAGGCTAAGAACTACGCGCGCGCTCAGGGCATCCACATCGTCAACCACTCGGCTAGCTGGTTCAACGTGGGTCGCGGAGACGACAGCGGGGGCCCCGACACGCCGACGGGCATCGTCGCCGACGCGAGGGCGGCAGGGATCCTCTGGGTGAACGCCGCCGGTAATCGCGCGGAGCAGCACTGGAGCGGGGCCTTCTCCGATTTGGACGCCGACTCGTGGAACGAGTTCGCCCCGGGCGACGAGGGGAACACAATCCTGCTCGGCGCGAATCAACAGACCTGCGTGGCCCTCAGGTGGGACAGCTGGCCGGTCACGGCGCTCGACTACGACCTGTATCTGACGCGCGCGAACGACGGCTCGCCGGTGGCCTCCTCGAACAACGAGCAGAGTGGCTCGCAGCCACCGACGGAGCTCATCTGCCACGTCAACACCACCGGCGTGGCCCAGCTCTACGCGCTCGGGATCCGTCGGCACAACGCGGCAGATCCGTCGCCACGGTTTGACCTCTTCGTTTATCCGGGCCCCAATCTCGAGTACCAGGTCGGAGAAGGAAGCGTCACCGAGCCGGGCTCGTCCTCATTCGCGCTCGCGGTAGGCGCCGCATGCTGGCGGACCAACGGCCTCGAGGTGTTCAGCTCACGAGGCCCGACGATCGACGGCCGGATGAAGCCGGACCTCGTCGGGCCTGACTGGGTGTCGTCGTTCTCGTATGGCCCCTTCAACGGGTGCGGCGCTCAGACTGGCTTCGGCGGGACTTCGGCGGCGACGCCGCACGTGGCGGGCGCGGCCGCGCTCGTCAAGGGAGCGAACCCGAGCTTCGGGCCGAACGAGCTGCAGGCTTACCTCGAGAGCAACGCGATCGACCTCGGCGCTCCCGGACGTGATGCGTCGTACGGCGCGGGCAAGCTCGCGCTTGGGCCGTCGCCGCGGCCGGCACTCCGCGTGTGTGTCGTCCCGCGGCTCCGCGGCGCCACGCTCGCGGTCGCGCGGTCGCGGATCCGTCGCGCCGGTTGCTCGGTTGGCAGCGTGCGCCGAACGCGCAATCGGCTCAGGCGCGGTCGGGTGGTCGCTCAGAGCCCGGCGGCAGGCCGCCGAGTCTCGTCCGGCGCAAGAGTGAACGTGACTCTCAGCCGCGGTCGCCGCTAGACGCAGCGCGTGGGCGGGGACCAGCTAGCGGTCGCGTTCGCCGCTGGTGGCGGTCTTCTGCTCGAGCTTGATGAACTCGAGGTCGTCTTTTGTGACGACGAGGTTCGGGCCGACCGTGCCGATACCGGCCGTCTTCAGCTGGGCCATCGCATCTTCTAGCGCCACTCGGGCGTCGGCCTCGGTCTCGGCGATGTCCGCGCGCGTAGTCGAACCTGACTTGAATCTGACGTAAGCCTGCCACATGGGGCCGACGATCCTAACGGTTGGTGCGAACCCGGTGTCAGACACGCGGTGTCAGACACGGCGGGTCAGACAGTGGCCCTGAACCGCACCGTTACCAGCGCGTGTGTCGGTTGCTTTCTCGCCGCGGAGGTGGGCTTTGCCCGCCTCCGCACACAACCGCTCTGATCGAAACCCGTCGAAGAAAGTCGTAAGACTTTCTTCGAAAGACGGAGGTCGCTACGCGGCCTCTTCGTCGCCGTCTTCGCCGTCGCGTCCGGTCTGCTTGCCCCACCACTCGGACTCGCGGCGCTGCAGCGCTCCCTGCGCCTGGGCCACATAGGCCGCCAGCTGGGTCTCCTTCGTGCCCAGCTTCTCCTCGAGCTCCTCGAGGACCTTTTCGCGGCGCTCGAGCTTGTCCATGCGGATCTCGATGTCGGTTTCGTACCGCGCTTCTTTGCGGTCGAACTCGGCCTCGCGCTCGTCGAGCTCCCGCATGCGCTCGCGAAGGGTCTTTTCAGTCTCGCTCAGTCGCTTGTCTCGCTTTTCGATGCGGTCGCGAGCGGATACCGCCAGCTCGTTCTCCTCGGCGAGCGACGACTCGTGGTCGGCGATCTGCTGCTCGCGCTGCTTGAGCCGCTCCTCCCATGCCTCGAGGTCGCGACTGAAGTTGTTCTCGCCCTCCATACGGCTGACGTCCGATTCGCGGCGGTTCAGCTCGGCCTCGCGCGCGATGAGCTCCTCCTCGCGCGCCTCGACCTCGGCGATCCGTGTGTGGATCTGCTGGAACTCCTCGCCTGAGGAAGCGAGCTGCTGCTCGAGCTGCTGAGTCTCCGCGCGAATTCCGGCGTTTCGCTCCTCGACCTCGGCCTCGCGACGACGGAGCGCGGCATCCTCGGCGGCGACGCGTGCGGCCTCCTTCGCGATGCGCTGCTCGCCGTCGCCCAGTCGCGACTCGCGACCGATGAGGTCCTTCTCGCGGCGCTTGAGCTCGTTCTCGCGCGTGCGCCATTGGCCCTCGCGCATCGCGAACTCCTTCTCGGCCTTGCCAAGCTTGTCCTCGCGCGCCTTGATGGCTGCGTTCCGTTGCATGAACTCGGACGAGCCGCGCTTGGCAAGTCTTTCGTTCTCGGCGAGCTCGGCGGCCCTCGCTCGCAGGTCTTCCTCCAGTTCCGCAGCATTCGCCTGCGCCGCGGTCAGCTCGTCCTGCAGCGCGGAGACTCGGTGGCGCTCGTTGTTCAGCTCCGTGCGCTCGTCGGCCAGTCGCTGCTCGCGCTCACGAATCTGGGATTCGGTCGCCGTGAGCTTCGTGCTCTTCTCGTCGAGCTTCGCCGCCTGGCGCGAGACGTCGAAATCCTCGGACATCTTGCGCTCGTAGGCTTCGACCTGCTCGGCGAAGGCAGCACGCAGTTCCCGCTCGCGCTTGTCCGCCTCTGCCAGCTTTGCCTTGAGCCTGTCGACTTCGGGATCGGGCCCGTCCGCGGCCTCCGCGGGCGCGAGAGTCGTGAACTCGTCGATGTCGACACCCGCGGCCTCGGGCTGCGCGACCGGCGGAGTCGTGTCTTCCCTGCCCTCGCGGCGGCGCTGAAGCTGCTCGCGAAGGCCGGTGCCGAATCCGCCCTCGGTGTGCTCCTGGTGCTCGCCGTGCTCCTGGTTGTTGATCTCGTCAGACATGGCCGCTCCTGTCTCTTTAGAAGAGCTCCTGGATGTTGAGGATCGCCGGCCCGAGGATCACGAGGAACATGGCCGGGAAGATGAAGAGCACGGTCGGGAAGAGCATCTTGATCGGGGCCTTCATGGCTCGTTCCTCGGCAGCCGCCTGGCGACGGAGGCGCGAGTCGGTGGCCTGCACGCGGAGGATTCGGCCCAGGGTCGTGCCCAGCGTGTCGGCCTGGATGATCGCCCGCACGAAGGCGGAGAGCTCTGGCGCATCGACCCGCTCGGCCATGTGCTTGAGAGCCTCCTGCCGGCTCTCGCCGATCCTCATCTCGGAGAGCGTGAGACCGAATTCCTCGGCGAGGGGGCCTTCCATGTTCTCGTGGAGCTTGGCGACAGCCCCGTCGAAGCCGAGGCCGGCCTCGACGCTGACGGCGAGCAGGTCGAGCGCGTCGGGAAGGTCGGCCCGGATCCGCTCGCGTCGGTTCCGGCCCTTCAGGGTCAGCGCGTAATCGGGGATGAAGAAGCCGAGAGCCCCCAGGAAAAGCGCGGCCAGAAGTGCCCAGGCGACGCCTGCGAAACGGCCGCCGATCATCGTCCCGAGGACGAGCCCGCCGAGCGCGGCCCCGCCCTTGATTGCGAGGAATCCGGTCGGCGAGAGTCTGCGGCCGACCCCGGCAGCGAGCAGCTTCATCGCAATGGAATCCACGCTCAGGCGGGGGTTGGCCTTCATTGCGCAGCCGGCCAGCCACTCGCGCAGCGGTGCGAGAAACCGCTCGTGGAAGCTCTCGCCCGCTGCTTCCGAGCGAACCTCCATGCGTCCGTACGTCGCGGCGCGGCGCACCGAGCTCCAGCGCTGACGCGCAGGTGCGGTGGCGATCTCCCCGATCAGGAAGGCGGCGCCGGCAAGACAGAAAACAGCGAAGACCAGAATCATTGTCACTGGGCTACCCCTTGAAGGAGACGATTTTTTTCAGGACGGCACTACCGAACGCCATCGACCCGAGGCCCACATAGATGAGCTTGTGGCCCGTGCTCGTGTGGTAGAGCGGGTCCATGTACTCGGGATTCATGAACGTGATGATCGCCCCGATGAAGAACGGAAGCCCAACCAGCACGTAGGCGCCTGCGCGGCCCATGGCGGTCAGTCCTTTGATCTTGCGGATGAATTGCTGCCGCTGGCGGACCGTGTCGGCGACCATGTCGATCAGGCCTGCGAGGCTGCCGCCGACCTGCTGCTGGATGCCCACGGCGGTGATGACGAAGTCGAAGTTCTTCGAGCCGAGGCGGATGGACATGTCGGTCAAGGCGTCGTTGAGCGGACGTCCCAGCCGCGCCTCGGTAAGCACGCGGTGGAACTCCTTGCTTGCGGGCACGTTGCCCTCGTCGACGATCGTCTGCAGGCCGGCCTTGAAGCTGTGCCCAGCCTTGAGCGCCGCGGCGAGGGTGATCAGCACGTCGGGGAGCTGGTCCTCGAATGCGTTGAGCCGCCGAGTGGCCTTGAACCAGACGAACCCGAGGGGGAGTGAGCCTCCAATTGCAAACGCTGCGAGGAGCAGCAGCGTTCCGAGGCCGAGGAGTGTGGCGACGAGCCCGCCGAAGAGTGCGAATCCGACCATCAGGTATGCGACCTCGACGGTTCGCAACGCAAGGTCGCTGCGCTCCACGAGGCGTTCTAGGCGTGCCCAGAACCGCCAGTGGCTGAACGCTCCTTCGGTCGCGCGGAACAAGCCTGAGGCGACTGCAAGCCGCTCGCGCTCGACCTTCGCCTTACGAACGTCGACGGTCGTCGCGATGTGCGGCGCCAGCCGGCGGCGCAGGCGTGCGCCCTTCACCGTCGTCATGGCGAGCGTGGCGCCGAGCAGGACGATCAGGCCGGACATGAGCGCGATCAGCTGCGTGCCGATCGGCGAGTAGAAGACCTCGGGCAAGAAGCGAGAGGGCCCGCTGCCCTGAGGACCGGCTCCTCCCGGGAGCTCGACTCGGGTAAACGTCGAGGAGCCCAGCGCGTGTGCGGAGAGCTTCAGCGTCTCGCCGGGCCTGCCCGCAGTTGCGTATTCGAGCCGCCACGTGCGTCCGAGCTCGGCTGCGATCGAGCGGTAGACGCCGGCCAGCGCCTCGCTGGATGCGGCTCCGTAGTAGGTGCCTCCGGTCTTGGTCGCGAGCTCCTTGAGCGGACCGGGTGTGAACTTCGCGCTCTCGATCGCCACGACGTAGACGGCGGCGCCTGCTTGCTGCGCGGCCGAGATTGCATCGTTCAGCGACGCACGGCTACGGGTTTCGTTGCCGTCGGTGACGACGATGATCACGCGCGAGGGAAGACGCTCTGTGGCGAGCTTCTGCGCCGACAGGACGAGCGCGTCGTACAGCGTCGTGCCCTGAACCTTGTCCACTGGAATCGTCCGCAGCGCGATCTCGGCATCGAGCGTGGACGTCGAGAACGCGGGAGTGGCCATCTGCGGCGTGGTCGCGAAGGTGGCGATCGCGATCCGGTCGGCCGGCGGCTTGGCGGAGAGGAAGGAGCGGGCGGCCGCGGCGGCGTCGGCGAGCGGCTTGCCTTTCATCGACTGGGACCGGTCGACGGCGAGCACGACGCTTTTCGCCCGGCCGAGGTTCTGCGCGGAGCTCAAAGTCACCCGCCTGCCGTTCTCGAGAAGGTCTGGGGCTGTCGAGGTTCGTTTCGAAGTGACGACGTTGACCTTGATCGTCGGGTAGCTGCCGGTTTCGATCCCGGAGACCTTGACGGCTGCGTTCGCCGCCGGGGCGAGCGTGACCAGCGCTGCAGTGAGGAACAGCGCCTTGATGAACGTGCTCCGCCTCACGAAAAACCGCCGAAGCTCGCCGTGGCCAGGGTCGACCGATAGGCGTCCTCTTCCTCCTCGAAGAAGGCAGGCGGCAGGACAACGCCGTGGGTGGCCAGCCTGTCGAGGAAATGCGGCTTCAGGCCGGTGCACTGCAGCGGGGTCATCAACCGCGTTGCCCCCGACGTGAGAGCCTCCTCTTCGTTGGGCGGCCGGCCCAGGAAGACGTCCTGCAGGGTGATCACCTCGGACTCCATGCGGAGCACCTCGGTGATGTGCGAGATGCGGCGGGAGCCGTCGACGAGGCGGGTGATCTGAACGAGCAGGTCGAACGCACTCGAGATCTGCTCACGGATCGCGCGGAGCGGCAGGTCGACGCCGGCCGTGAGGACGAGCGTCTCCAGGCGCGAGAGCCCGTCGCGAGGAGAGTTCGCGTGGATGGTCGTCAGCGATCCTTCATGACCGGTGTTCATCGCCTGGAGCATGTCCAGGGTCTCGGCACCGCGGACCTCGCCGACGATGATCCGGTCGGGGCGCATACGGAGGGCGTTGCGGACGAGCTCGCGGATGCGGATCTCGCCCTGCCCCTCGATGTTCGGCGGGCGCGACTCGAGCGTGATCACATGCTCCTGCTGGAGCTGGAGCTCGGCCGCATCCTCGATGGTGACGATTCGCTCGTCCCCGGGGATGAAGGCGGAGATCGCGTTCAGAGTCGTCGTCTTACCCGTGCCGGTACCGCCCGAGATGAGGATGTTCAGCTTCCCGCGTGCGCACGCCGCGAGGAACTGCGCGGCCTTCGGCGTGATCGATCCGAAGCCGATCAGGTCGTCCATCGTGTACGGGTCACGCGAGAACTTTCGGATCGTGAGCGTCGGGCCCCGCAGCGAGAGGGGCGGGATGATTGCGTTCACGCGGCTCCCGTCCGGGAGGCGCGCGTCGACCATCGGCGACGACTCGTCGATGCGGCGGCCGATCTGGGAGACGATCTTGTCGATGATGCGCATCAGGTGCGCGTTGTCGGCGAAGGTCGTCTCGCTGCGCTCGATCTTCCCGTCGCGCTCGATGTAGATCTGGTCGAAGTTGTTGACCATGACCTCCGTGATCGAGTCGTCGTTGAGCAAGGGCTCGAGCGGCCCGTAGCCGAGGATGTCGTCCGTGATCTCGCGGACGAGCCGGCGTCGCTCCTCGCGCGTGAGCGGGGTGCGGTCGAGCGCGAGTTGCTCGGTCACCTCGCGCAGGACACGCTCGGAGAGGTCTTCCGTGGTCTCGGTCGTGAAGAGCTGCGGCCCGAGCTTTGCGATGCATGCCGTGTGGATCGCGGTCTTCAGCGCGCCGTACGGGTCGCTCGTCTTCGGCGGGGGCTCTTCGGCCAGGGTCGGCCGTGTGAGCGCAGGGGTCGGTTGCTCGCTGTCCGTCGGGGTACCGTTCTGGAGCTCGCCTCCCTTGATGCGGTCGTGGAGACCCATTAGCTCTTACCTCCCCGGCCCCAGCGCTTCTTTCCGTTCTTCGAGGCCTGCGCGGGCAGGAGCACCTTCGCCATCTCGCGCAGCGCGCGCGAGAAGTCGGCCTTCGGGTCGGACAGGACTGCGGGGTTGGAGCGGTTGACGGCCAGCGGCACGGCCCGGTCGCTAGGCACCTCGAAGCGAATCTTCGCCTCGAGCGCCGCCTCGACCTCGCCGCGCTTCATGCCGACGTTCGAGTTCGCTCTGTTCAGGACGATCCTGATCCGCTCCGTCGGGAACGAGAGGAGCTGGAGGGTCTGCAGGCTGAGCCGGACGTTCTTGATCGTCGGAACGTCGAGCCCGCACACGAGGAGCAGGTCGTCCGTACGATCGAGCGTCGCCAGCATCGGCCCGTGGAAGAAGGGCGAGGTGTCGACGACGATCACGTCATACGACTCCTTCGCCACCTCGAGCAGCCTGGAGAGCTTCTGCTCGGTGACGAGCTCGGCGTCCTCGGGCCGGATCGGCGCGGGGAGCACGTCGAGGCCCGACGAGTGTCGTGTCGTGTAGCCGGCCAGCTTCTCGGGATCGAGCTCGCCCGGGGCGACGACCAGGTCCTGGATCGTCTTCTCGGGCTCGATGCCGAGCATGATCGCGGCGTCCCCGAACTGCAGGTCGAGGTCGAGGAGCAGCGTTCGCTTGCCGCCGTACTTGGCAAAGGACGTGGCGAGGTTGGTCGCCGTGACGGTCTTGCCCGTCCCGCCCTTCGGCGAGAACACGGTGATGATGCGGCCGTCGCCGCGTCCCTTGCCCTTCCTGCGGCCTGCATGGCCCGCCTTGCGGACTGCGAAGACGACGTTCTCGGTCAACTGCGGGAGCAGCAGAACGTCGGCAACATCGGCGTCGAGCGCGTCCTCGAGGAGGGCCGAGGATTCGCCGGATGCGAGCAGGACGATCGGCGCCCGCGTGTACTCGCGGATCGCCGCCAGCTCGTCGATCGGCAGTGCGGAGGAGCGTGTGGCGTGGAGGATCACCTGCAGGTGGCCTCCCGAGAGGGGCCCGCCGCCGTCGCGGACGCTGTCGCTGCGGCCGACGAGCTCGATCTCACCGTGGCGCTCGAGCGCCTCGAACAGCTCGTCCAGGCCCTCGCAACTGCCCGTGATGAAGACGCGGGATTTCTCGCGACTCGGTGCCTGTGTCTCGACGGTCATGGTCGGCCTCCGTTCAAGCGGCGGCGCGCACCGGGGCGAAGGCCGTCGGCGAGCAGCGAGCCTGAGTTCTCATAGCTGTCAGGCGTATCGGCGGGGTCGGTCACGGGCCGCAACTGGAGCGTCCATGCGCCGTTCTCCGCGATCCACCAGAACTTCTGAGCCTGAGCGTCGGTCATCGCGAGCATGGCCGTGAACGGCTGGTTGGGATTGCTGCCGATCTTGCTCTGGATCTGATTCGTCTGGGGCGCGACCAGGACGAGCAGGTCACGCAGCACGACCCGGCTGACGTGATTCTGGCTCTTCTCGGGGAAGGTCCAGGTGCCGAGCACGTCCACGCGGTCGCCCGCCTTCAGCGTCCCGGCGAGGAGCGCGGGCTCGCCACCGGCAGCTTGAATCGCACGGAGGTTGCCTTTCAGCTGGGCACGAACTCCCTGCTGCTCGGCGGCGCGGAACCGGTTGGTCGAGATCTGCTCGCCGGCGTAGATGGCCTCGACGGCCACTGCCTTTTCGATCTGCTCCGGTTCTGAGATCGCGCCCGGGACGACACTGCGGCGAGACACGTGCTCGACTTTGAGCAGCTTTTGGCCGGAGAGCTCGGAACCGGAGGTGCCGATCTCGATGTCCTGCGCGGCGACGTACACGGGAACCATGTCCTCGCCCTGCTGGACGTTCCGCTTGTAATTCGTCACGTAGAACGTCGTTAGCAGCGCTGCGACAATCGCCAGCGCGATTGCAATTCCGATATTGCGAACTCTGTAGGTCATTGGGTTAGCTGCTCCTTCTCTCTTTCGGGTTGGTTATTCGATGAGCCCGACGGCGCGAGCACCGAAATCGTCGTCGGTTGCCGTCTCGGACTGGATGCCCGCCCAGATCACGCGCGTGAACCACCCCTCGAGCAAGCCCTTACCGCTGATCTTGTAGCCGGTCAAGTGCCAGCCCACCCAGCCGATGACTTCGTACTTGAAATTGGATCCGCCTCCCTGGACTTGGCGGAAGATCGGGAGCAAGATCTCGGTGTTCATACGGTCGTCGAGTGCACTACGCACGTGCGAGGAGTTGAAGGCCGCGCCAGGATCTCCCCAGTACCACGCGAGGGGCATGTTGGCGTCGAGGCCACTGCGGATCCAGTCTCCGATCGTCGCCGAAGATGTGCCGCCCTGCGACCCGTCGATGTTGATGATCCGGAACGACCCTGGGCCGACCTTGGAGAGCTCGAGCGTGGTCGGGTGGCCGAAGCACGTCGGCTTGCACTGAAGGTCAGGGTGCAGCACGTCGACGCCGATCGGCGCCGCATACCTGGCTGCGCCGAGCGTGCCTGAACGCGCCTTGGCGGCCGCGCGCGCAGTCAGTGAGTCGATGCCGAACAGGCGGGAAAGGAATCCGGGCGCATTCTTTCGCGCCGTGACCTTGACGGTGTCGTTGGTAACGACCGAGCTGGAGAGCTCGACATCCTGCGACTTCACTCCGCCTTCGTTCTGGTCGCCGTAGTTGACGGCCGTGGTGACCGCGTCGGCGGGAAATTCGGGAAGCTCTTGAGCCGCTGCGAGGGCTGCGGCGTCAGCGGTTGCCTGGGTATGGCGATGAGTTCGGTACCAAGAGCCGACGTCGAGGACCGCCGTGGCCATGGCCATCAGGGCGATCATGAAGACGAGCGTCAGGACCATGGACTGGCCGCGCTGGTTCTGGAAACGTGTCATTCCACGCGCTCCTTCGTCGTGCTGGTCAGTCGCCCGGACTTCACTACGAGGCCAAGCAGGCTGATCGAGTACGGATAGGACCCCGTCACCGTCACGGTTTCGCCCGCTTGCCAGGACGACGCGACGGTTACGTTCAGGTCGGACTGCCTCAGGTCGGTCGCAGCGTCACGGACGCTCTGAACGACCGCCGCATCTGGGTTCTGTATGTGCCGGCCGACGGCGCCTTTCCGCGCACCGGCGCGTACGGCGTCCGTGACCGTGATGTAGTTGTTGAAGACGATCCCGAACTGGATTACGCCGAACAGCAGGACGACCAGGATCGGCAAGACGAGAGCGAACTCCGTCATGGACTGGCCCTGCTGGTTTTTGAAGTTGAATCTCTTTGACATTTTTTTGGCTGCTGCGGTGGTGGTTCGTGCGAAGTGAGGGGGCGGGCCCTTCAGGTACGAAGGGCCCGCCATTGCCATACCTGTCCTAGGCGCCTACGTGATGTACGCGGCGACCCTGTTGACAGCGCTGACGATGTTTCCGGAGAGAAGGGCGAGAGCACCGAAGACGGCGATCGTGATCACTGCGAGCACGACGCCGTACTCCGCCATGGTCTGCCCCTCCTCGCGCTTAGCGAAAAGGTCAAGAATTTTCAGCACCTGTTTCACCTCCCTTCTGCGGCGAGAGGAGGAAATGGAACTGCTGATATGAGCCACTTTCATGCGGTGCAAAGTGCTTGGACACGCCGGAGAAACCTCCGTGGTACGTCTCGGCGTGGCCGCGCCGCCTTGTTGGCTTTGTCGCCAAGCAACATCGCCCCACAGTCAGCGGCCCCGAATCCCTCACATTGGGGATTCCTGGGGCGGTTCCCTACATCGAGTGAGAACGACGCTCACGCACCCGCCGATACGGAGGGCGTATCCGTTGCGGCCGCGGATGTACATCAGGAGATCCGCGCCAACGAAGCGGTCCAGGCGCCCAACCCAACTGGAGCCAAGGAATGCCACAACGGAGACAACTCTTCAAAAGCAGCACCGCGAATCTTGTGCTGCTCGCGGCCGCACTCGGTGTGCTG
>Ga0307320_10000286_pt1 | contig 18434 bp, 17 predicted proteins | sample ER_DNA_369_FD_194495 | JGI IMG/M metagenome (GOLD analysis project Ga0307320, IMG submission 194495) | Bulk soil microbial communities from the East River watershed near Crested Butte, Colorado, United States - ER_DNA_369 | ecosystem: Environmental > Terrestrial > Soil > Floodplain | place...
CATCTTGTTGACCACGCAGAGCTTGGGGGTGGCCACCTTGGCCAGCTCGCCGGCCAGGAAGCGGTCGCCGGCCCCGACCCCGGCGGCCGCGTCGACCAGCTGGAGGACCAGGTCGACCTCGGACAGAGTGCCCCTGACCAGGTCGTTCAGCCGCTGGCCGAGCAGGGTGCGTGGCTTGTGGAGGCCGGGGGTGTCGACCAGCACGGCCTGGCCCTCGGGGCGGTGCAGCACCCCCCGGACGACCGAGCGGGTGGTCTGCGGCTTGTCCGAGACGATCGCCAGCTTCTGGCCGAGCAGGGCGTTGAGCAGGGTCGACTTGCCGACGTTGGGCCGCCCGACCAGCGCGACCAGCCCGGACTTCACGGCTGGCCCGCCGGGCCGAGGGCTTCCGGCCCGAAGCTGTCGGGCAGCAGGGCGCCCAGGGTGGTGCTGCGCAGCTCCTCCCCGGTCTCGCCGGCGCACAGCACCTCCAGCTCGGCGCCGCGGGGGAACTCGCGCAGGACCTGGCGGCAGGCCCCGCAGGGGGTGACCGGGTCGGGGCCGTTGCCGGCGACCGCGATGGCCAGGAAGCGGCGCGACCCGGCGGCCACGGCCGCCACCACCGCCGACCGCTCGGCGCAGATGGCCAGGCCGTAGCTGGCGTTCTCGACGTTGGCGGCGGTGATCACGTCGCCCTGCTCGGTGAGCAGCGCCGCCCCGACCCGGAACCCGGAGTAGGGGGCGTAGGCGCGCTCGCGGGCGGCCCGGGCGGCGGCGACCAGCTCACCGGCCGACGGCCGGAAGGAGGGGTTCATAGCCGGCGGGCCTGGGCGGTGATGTCCTGGGACTCCTCCGGCGGTCCCAGCCGGTGGATGCGGACCCGGCCGATGCGCCGGCCCTGGACCCGCTCGGCCCGCAGGCGCAGCCCCTGGAACTCGACCTCCTGGCCCTCCCGCGGCACCCCGCCGACCAGGTTGAACAGCAGCCCGCCGATCGAGTCCCACTCGGTGGAGGGCAGCTCCACGTCGAGCAGCTCGTTGACCTCGTCGATGCCGAGGCGGGCGTTGACCCGGTAGTCGCCGTCGGGCAGCGGCTCGACGTTGGGCTCCTCGCGGTCGTACTCGTCGGCGATCTCACCCACGATCTCCTCCAGCAGGTCCTCCAGGGTGACCAGGCCCGAGGTGCCGCCGTACTCGTCGATCACGATCACCATGTGGCTCTTGCGCCTGCGCATCTCGCGCAGGCCCTCGGCGGCCCGCATCGACTCGGGCATGAACGGGGCCGGGCGCAGGATCTCGGCCAGGGGCTTGTCGGCCTGGCCGTCGTGGAGGCGCGACAGCACGTCCTTGGCATAGGCCAGGCCCACCACCTCGTCGATGGTGCCGTCGTAGACGGGGATGCGGGAGAAGCCCGAGTGCAGGATCAGCTCCAGCACCTCCTGCAGCGGCGTCTCCCGGGGGACGGCGACCATGTCGGGCCGGGGCACCATGACCTCGCGCAGGATGGTGTCGCCGAACTCGAAGATCGAGTGGATCATCTCCCGCTCTTCTTCCTCGATGACGTCGTCCCGCTCGGCCTCGTCGACCATGGCCTTGATCTCGTCCTCGGAGACGAAGGGGCCGCTCTTGAGGCCCTTGCCCGGGGTGACCACGTTGCCGATGCCGATCAGCAGCCGGGCCAGCGGGCCCAGGACCGGCAGGCGGGTGAGCACGTAGACGAACGGGGCCACGGTCAGGGCGGCCCGGTCGGTGTGCTGGACGGCGTAGGTCTTGGGCGCCACCTCGGCGAAGATGAAGGTGATCAGGGTCATGCTCAGGGCCGCGATGGCCACCCCGAGGCCGCCGCCCACCAGCCGGTCCATCACCGAGGTGAACAGCGCGGTGGCGGTGAACTGGACCACCAGGAGCAGCAGCAGGACCAGGTTGAGGAACCGGGCCGGCTGCTCGACCAGGTTGAGGAGCTGGGCGGCGCCGCGGCGCTGCTCCTCCCGCAGGTGCATGGCCCGGGCCCGGCTCATGCGGGTCAGGCTGGTCTCGGCCATGGCCAGCATGGCGGCGATCCCGGTCAGGGCGAGCACCGCCAGCAGCGTCCACAGGTCGGTGGTGGTGAGCAGGCTCACAGCGGCTCACCGGCGCGCCAGCGCGCCAGCAGCTCGTTGGTGCGGGCCTTCATGGCCTGCTCCTCGGCGGGTTCGGCGTGGTCGAAGCCGCACAGGTGGAGGATGCCGTGCACGGTCAGCAGCTCCAGCTCGGCGGCCAGGCTCTGGCCGTTGCGGCTGGCCTGCTCGGCCGCGTACGCCGGGCAGAGCACGATGTCGCCGAGCAGCCAGGGCGCGTCGTCGTCCTCCTCGTCGTCCAGGACGTCCTCGTCGTCGCCGTCGCCGAGGCGGTCGGCGGCGAACCCGCGCGGCCCGGTCGGCCCCTCGGGCGGCCCCGACGCCGGCGAGGGCCCGTCGATCGGGAACGCGAGCACGTCGGTGGGCCGGTCCTCGCCCATGTAGCGCTCGTTGAGGTCGGTCATGACGGCCCGGTTGACCAGCAGCAGCGAGATCTCCGACTCCTCGACCCCCTCGGCGTCCATCACCAGCCGGGCCAGCCGGGCCAGGGCCGGCTCGTCCACACGGTAGTCGGCCTGCTCGTTGGCCAGGAACACGCTCATCCCCGGCCCCCCCGAGCAGGCGGGCCTTTGGCGGGATGCGGGGGTTCGGGGCCCACTACGACCTGGCCTCGTCGTAGCGACGGTAGGCCTCGACGATGTCCTGGACGATCCGGTGCCGGACCACGTCCCGGCTGGACAGGTACACGAACGACAGGTCGTCGATCCCGGTGAGGATCTCCCGGACCACGTTGAGCCCCGAATGCTGCCCCGACGGCAGGTCGATCTGGGTGATGTCCCCCGTCACCACCGCCTTGGAGTTGAACCCCAGCCGGGTCAGGAACATCTTCATCTGCTCCGGCGTGGTGTTCTGCGCCTCGTCGAGCACGATGAACGAGTCGTTGAGGGTGTTGTGGGTGACCAGGAAGTCGTCGGTGACGTACAGCGAGTCGGCCGCCGCCACCTGGATGCACAGCGTGTCGGCCTCCCCCGCCGGCTCGATGCTGTCGACAAACCGCATCGGCCGCTCCCCGCCGGCGCGCGCATAGGCCTCCCGCTTGCGGGCCAGCCGGAACGGCTCGATCCCAGCAGGCAGCCGGATGTCCAGGACGCAGGCGTCCGAGCGGTGGTGCACCTCGCGGGTCCGCCAGGAGGCCACGCCGCCCAGGGACCGCACGAGGAACACCACGTCGTCCCGGAGGTGCGGCGAGGACGTCCCGTACTGGATGCGGCGGGTCCGGCCGCGCTGGGTGACCGCTCCCCCGTCGGAGTCGAGCAGGCCCTGGAGGACGGCCAGGCGGACGCTGGCGGCGTTGTGGAGGTAGCGATCGGGGACGAACTTCGTGTTCGAGCGCGTCCCGGCCAGCCCGAGGTCCCGGAGCGCGACCGTCACCGGGTTGGCGACGATCACACCCCCGCGGTGCCCGGCCGTGTGGCGGAGCACGTGGTCGACCCCGCTCCTGCGACGCAACTCGACGCCGTCGAGGACGGTCTCCAGGGCGAGGGCCAGCTCCGGGTCGGCGGTCGTGAACGACGGCGTCGTCGAGGTCGTCAGGCACCCGTCGCCCAGCAGGAGGCCCAGGGCGTAGGGGTCCATCGGGGCCGGCTGGGGCCGGAGCTCGACCGGCTGGGAGACCAGGGGCAGCTCGAACCGGTGGGCGTGGGCGGCTCGGAGGCGGCCGGCCATCTCACGGGTCTCCAGCACCCGGTGGGGGCGGCCGCGGCGGCGGTCGGCGGCGGTGGTGACCGCCCAGAGGTGCTCCCCGCAGCACAATGTCGAGGCCCCGTCGTGGGTGGAAACGCGGAAGACCTCTCTGCGCCCCTGCGGATAGACGCCGAGGACCGGCGTGGGCAGGCCGTTCGACCCGATCACCAGGTCGCCGACCTGCAGGCTACCGATCGGGCGGAAGCCGTCAGCGGTGAGCACCTGGCGGTCGTAGGGCTGGCTTCTACCCCGCATGTACCCCAGGGGGGCCACCTCGATGGTGCCGCGTTCCATCATGCGGCCGATCTGCTCGGCGTCGATCATCTCGTAGAGGGCGTCGTAGAGGGGGCGCAGGTAGGGGTCGATCTTCTCCGACAGGGTGCCGGGGAGGAAGCCGAGCTTCTCGCCGGCTTCGACGGCCGGGCGGGTGAGGATCAGGCGGTTGACCTGCTTGGCCTGGAGGGCCTGGACGGCGACGGCCATGGCCAGGTAGGTCTTGCCGGTGCCGGCGGGGCCGATGCCGAAGACCACGGTGCTCTTGCGGATGGCGTCGACGTACTTCTTCTGGCCGACCGTCTTGGGCTTGATGGAGCGGCCGCGGCTGGTCAGGACCGAGTCGCCGAAGACGGCCGAGGGCCGGGCCGCGCCGTCGCCGCGGATGATGTCGATGGAGCGGCCGACGGTGTCCGCGGTCAGGGCGTCGCCCTGTTCCAGCAGGGCGATGAGCTCCTCGAAGAGGCGGGCGACCCGTTCGGCGTCGGCCTGCTCGCCGGTGATGGTGATCTCGTTGCCGCGGACGAAGACGGTGCTCTCGAAGGCGGCCTCGATCAGCTTGAGCAGCTCGTCCCGGGTTCCAAGGAGGCTGACCATCGAGTGGTTCCCGGGGACCAGCACCTTGACCTGGACCTGTGTTGGTTGCCGCACGCTTGCCGTTAGCCCCTCCGTCTGGGGACGTGGATGCAGGCCGACCGGCGGTGGTCGGCGGATTCCCGAGTATAGCGAGCCGTGGGGCGCCCGGTCGGGAGGCGTGGGCGGGCGGTGACCGGCGCGACCTGTACCGGCCACCGGGGTGATGCTCTCGGTGACGACCAGGTCGCGCGTTCCTCAGGGTCCCGGCTGGAGGTGGGCGATGGGGACCGGCTGCACCGGGTCGGCCAGCTCGAAGCCGAACACGCGGCCGTAGAAGTACAGCTCGGCCTCCAGGGCCCGGCGGATGTGGGCCGCCTGGCGGAAGCCGTGCTGCTCGCCGGGGAAGGGCAGGTAGGCGTAGGGGATGGCCTTGGCGTCGAGGGCGGCGGCCATCGTCTCGGCCTGGGCGGGCGGCACGACCTCGTCCTCCAGGCCCTGGAGCAGGATCACCGGGCAGGACAGGCGGTCGGTGAAGTGGATCGGCGACCGCTCCCGGTACAGCGCCTCGGCCTGCGGCCAGGGGCCGATCAGGCGGTCCAGGTAGCGCGACTCGAACTTGTGGGTGTCGCGGGCCAGGGCGGCCACGTCGGCCACCCCGTAGTAGCTGGCCCCGGCGGCGAAGTCGTCGCGGAAGGTGAGGGCGCACAGGGTGGTGTAGCCGCCGGCGCTGCCGCCGCGGATGGCCAGGCGGGCCGGGTCGACGTCGCCCCGGCCGGCCAGGTAGCGGGCCGCGGCCACGCAGTCGTCGACGTCGACGATCCCCCACTGGCCGTCCAGGCGCCGGCGGTAGGCGCGGCCGTAGCCGGTGGAGCCGCCGTAGTCGACGTCGACCACCGCGATGCCGCGGCTGGTGAAGAACTGGTAGCCGACGTGCAGGCCGCTGGAGACCCCGGCGGTGGGGCCGCCGTGGCTGGCCACCACCAGCGGCGGCCGCTCCCCCTCGGGGCCCTTGGCGTCGCGGTTGGCCGGCGGGTAGTAGAGGGCATGGGCGGTCCGGCCGCCCGCGGTCGGGAACTCGATCGGCTCGGGCACGGTGAGGAAGCCGGGGTCGAGCTCGCGGTCCTCGCTGGAGCGCAGCACATGGACCCCGCCGGTGGTCGGGTCGATGATGACCACGGCCGCGGCCTGGGTCGGGCCGCCGGCCAGGCAGACCAGGCGCTCGCCGAGGGCGCGAAGCTGCGGCGGGTGGAACGAGGTGAACGGCAGCTCCAGGTCGTTCAGGACCCCGTCCGGCTCGAGGATGCCCAGGCGCTGCATGGGGCCGCGGCCGTGGATGCAGGCGATCCGGCCGCCGGGCAGGAAGGTGTAGGTCGACAGGCCGAAGACCCACTGGGGGTGGCCGAACTCCTCCGCGGCCGGGGCCAGGGCCTCCAGGGCCCCGCCGGCGCCGACCCGGTACAGGTTCCACCAGCCGCTGGCGTCGCAGGCCAGGTGCAGCACCCCGTCGGGGCTCCAGGCGGGCTGGAACACCGACTCCTCCGGCCCGCCGGCCACGGTCGCCGGGTCGCCGGCCAGGCCGTCGCCGGCGAGTGTGGCCAGCTTCAGCTCGGTCCCGTCCCAGGGCATGTTGGGGTGGTCCCACTCCAGCCAGGCCAGGCGCCGGCCGTCGGGGCTGACGCGCGGGCTGGCGTAGAAGTCGCGGCCGGCGGCCAGCACCACCGGCGGGCCGTCGCCGTCGGTCGGCACCGCGACCAGCTCGTTGTCGACCCGGCCCTCCTGGTGGCGTTCGCGGACACAGACCAGCCGGCGGCCGTCGGGGGTCGGGCTGGCGTCGGCGTAGCGGTGGGCGGCCGGGCCCGGCGGATCGGGGGTGATCGGCCGCGGCCGGTCGGCTCCCGGGTCGAGGCGGTACAGGCGCTGGTCGGCGAAGTTGCTGAAGAACAGGGCCTCGTCGGTGACGAGGTAGGCGCCGCCGCCGTACTCGTGGACCCGGGTGCGGGCGTTGAACCCCTCGGGGACCAGATCCTCGGGCGGCTGGCCGCGGACGGCACGGCAGACGACCTGGCGGCCGCCCTCCAGGGGCCGGCCCTCGACCCAGTGCACGGCTCCTCCGGCGACCCGGACCTCGTCGAGCGAGACCCCGCCGGCGGCGACCAGCTCGGCGCTGATGGGCGAGCTCCAGGAGCCGTAGGGGGCGGTGGCGGCCACCCCGCTACCCGGGGGGCCAGGTCATGGTGCGGCCGCCCAGCACATGCAGGTGCAGGTGGTCGACCGACTGGCCGGCGGCCCGCCCGATGTTGGTGACCAGCCGGAACCCGCCGGCCACGCCGTCCTCCCGGGCCACCTCGTTGGCCGCCGCGACCAGGCTGGTCAGCAGGGCCCCGTGCCGCTCCCCGAGCGCCTCCAGGCTGGGGATGTGCTCCTTGGGGATGACCAGGACGTGGGTCGGCGCCTGGGGGTTGACGTCGCGGAAGGCGAGCACGTCGTCGCGGTCCAGCACCACCTGGGCCGGCACGTCCTTGCTGACGATCTTGCAGAACAGGCAGTCCCCGTTCGTCACGCGACCTCCCCCTCCATGACCGCGGCCTCCATGCCCTCGGCGTCGGCGCGCAAGCCTCGCACGACCACGACCCGGTCGACCAGCTCGGGGCCGCCCGGGAAGCGGACCTTGATGTAGTTGTCGCTGGTCCCCTCGGCCAGGCCGTCGCCCGCCGACTCGACCAGCACCGAGATGGGCCGGCCGACGTGGCCCTCGTGGAAACGGCGGCGCAGCTCGTTGCCGAGGGCGATCAGCTCGCGGGCCCTGGCCTTCTTCTCGGCGTCGTCGACCTGGCCGGCCATGGTCGCGGCCGGGGTGTCGGGCCGCCGCGAGTAGCGGAACACGTGCAGCTTGGAGAAGCCGACCCGCTCGACCACGGCCAGGGTGGCGGCGAACTGCCCGCGGGTCTCGCCGGGGAAGCCGACGATCACGTCGGTGGACAGCCCCAGGCCGGGGATCTCGGCCTTGGCCTGCTCGACCCGGTCCAGGAACTCGGCGATGCGGTAGGGGCGGTGCATGGCCGCCAGCACCTCGTCGTCGCCGGCCTGGAGGGGGACGTGCAGGTGGCGGCAGACCTTGGGGTCGTCGCGCACCCTGGCCACCAGCGCCGGGGTCACCTGCACGGGCAGCACGCTGGACAGGCGCAGGCGCAGCAGCCCGTCGACGGCCGTGAGCCGGTCGACCAGCCGGGCCAGGGCGTCGGTCTCGCCCCGGTCGTCGCCGTACTTGCCCAGGTGGACGCCGGTGAGGACGACCTCGCGGACGCCCCGGTCGACCTGGCGGCGGACGTCGTCGAGGATCTGCTCCTCCGGGTAGGAGCGCAGCGGGCCGCGGGTGCGGGGGATGATGCAGAAGGTGCACCACTCGTCGCAGCCGGTCTGGGCCTTGATCGCCACCCGGGTGCGCAGCCGCTCGGCCGGGGCCGGCCGGTGCAGCAGGGGCAGCCGGCGGACGCTGGGCACGGCCGTGACCAGCTCGGCCAGGCGGTCCTTGCCGTCGTTGTCGACCACCAGGTCGACCCCGGGGATGGCCCGCACGGCCTCGGGGTCGGCGACCGCGTAGCAGCCGGTGACGACCACGGTGGCCTGCGGGTTGGCCTCGGCCGTCTTGCGGATCAGCCGGCGCGAGGACGCGGTCGACTCGGCGGTCACGGTGCAGGTGTTGATCACCACCAGGTCCGGGGACTCGCCGGCGTGGGCCAGGTCGAAGCCGCGCGCCCCCAGCGCCTCCAGGGCCTGCTCGCTCTCGGCCTGGTTGAGCCGGCACCCGAGGGTCTTGAACGCGACCTTGGGCGGCTCAGCCATTGCCGAACGCCTCCACCAGGGAGGTCTCGGGCGGGTCGTCGGGGTGGGGGGCGGGGTGGATGCGGATGTAGCAGGTCTGGGCGAACACCTCCCGCCAGGAGTCCCGGGAGGCGAGCAGCTTCCGGTAGTCGTCGTCCTGGGTCCGGTGCTCGCGCAGCGACCGCCACATGGCCTCGGCCACCGGCGAGGTGTCGACCCAGCAGGTGAACTCGTCGTCGGCGGTGCCCCGCGGCCCGAAGGGGTCGTCCTCGCCCGGCAGGTCGAAGCCGCTCTCGCGACCGAGCTCGCGGAACCGGTCGAGGGCCGACTTGGGCACGCCCCAGTAGTAGAAGCGCGGCTCGCGGTCGGCGGTGGCGGCCAGGTAGGCGCCGAAGGCGGCCTGGGTGGCGGCCGAGACGGCCATGTGGTCGGGGTGGGCGGTGACCCCGGCCGGCTCCATGGTGACGAGCACGTCGGGCTGCTCGCGCTCCAGGAACCGGTGGATGGCGGTGGTCAGGGCGTCGGCGCCGGCCTCGCCGACCCGGCCGTCGACGAACTCGGCGAACTCGACCCGTTCGACCCCGACCACGGCCAGGGCCGCCCGCTCCTCGGCCTCGCGGATCTCGGGCAGGGTCTCGCGGGTGGCCCCGGACCCCTCGGCGATCTCGCCCGCCTGGCCGCGGGTGGCGGTCCAGAGCACGCCCCGGACGCCCTTGGGGGTCAGCAGGGCGAACGACCCGGCGAGCGACCAGGTCTCGTCGTCGGGGTGGGCGAAGACACCGGCCACGGTCAGGGGTCGGGCCACGGTCACCTCCGGTGCAGCTCGTGACCGTCGTTCAACCGAACGACGGGCGGCGGAGGCCGAGGTCGTCCAGCCGCTCGATCAGGCCTCCTGGGGACTGGTCGAGGATAGCGGCTAGCACGCGCACGTCGTCACGGCGGATGGTGAGCACCTTGCCGTTGAAGTCGCCCCGCTGGGTCTGGATCAGCGCCAGGTAGCGGCTCAGGGTCCGCGCATCGGGCTCGCTGCGGCCCTCCAGCGCCTCCAGGTCGATGCAGACCGTCTCGTCGGCGGTGCCGACGGCGGCCGCCTCGGGCGCCGCCTCCGGGCCGAGCCGGGGCAGCAGGTGGTCGACCGGGACGCCGTAGAAGCTGGCCAGCCGCTGCAGCCGCGGCACCGAGATGCTGCGCTCGCCCCGCTCGTAGGCGCCGAGGACGCTGGCCTTGAACTCCTTGCCCGAGCGCTCCTCGACGTCGTGGAGGGAGAGGCCCTTCTGCAGGCGGATGTTGCGGAGCCGTTCGCCGACCTGCTCCGCATAGCTGGCCATTTCCACCTCCTTCGCCACACGCCCGCGAGCGTGCGCGGACTCTAACATCGGCCCAACTGCCCAGCAACGATCGTCCGGGCAATATCCCCGCAGGTAGCCATCGGTCTAGTCGAGGCTGCGGGCCAGGGCGTGCTCGACCAGGACCACGAGCGCGTCCATGCACGAGCGCGGCTCGCGGGCGTCCATCCGGACCAGCGGGCAGCCCTGGGGCAGGGCGAGGGCGTCGCGCACCGCCCGGTCGGCGAAGACGCCGGTGCCGGGGAAGGCGTTGGCGGCGACGACGAACGGCAGCCGCCGGTCCTCGAAGTAGTCGATGGCCGGGAAGCAGTCGTCGCTGCGGCGCAGGTCGACCAGGACCACCGCCCCCACGGCGCCCCTGGCCAGCTCGTCCCACATGAACCAGAAGCGGGACTGGCCGGGGGTGCCGAACAGGTACAGGATCAGCTGCTCGTCGACGGTGATGCGGCCGAAGTCCATCGCCACCGTGGTCGTGGTCTTGTCGGGGACGGCGGCGGTGTCGTCGATCCCGACCGACATGGCGGTCATGTTCTGCTCGGTGGTCAGGGGCGGGATCTCCGACACCGACCCCACGAAGGTGGTCTTGCCGGCGCCGAACCCGCCGGCGACCAGGACCTTCAGCGGGATCAGGTCGCGGCGGGCCGACGGCGGCGACCGTCGGGTGTCAACGCGAACGGAGTCCATCGAGCAGCCTTCCCAGGATGACGTGACCGGGGCCGCCGTCGCCCTCGGCGGTTCTGGGCAGATGGACGTCCAGGTAGCCGCCGTTGGCGAGGTCGCCCACGAGCACCCTGGCCACCCCGACCGGCACGCGCAGGGCGGCGCCGATCTCGGCCAGGGACTTGGGCCGGGCGCACATCTCGACGATGGCCCGCGACTCCATCTGGAGCGAGACGCCGGCGGTTGGGGCCAGCCCGGTGGCGGTGGCCACCGCCTCCAGCGGCAGCTCCTGGCCGGCGGCGCGGGTCCGTCCGCCGGTGAAGGCGTAGACCGGCACCACCCGGTCGGCCTGGCCGCGCTCCTGCGGGGTCATCGCCGCGTCCGATCGGCCGGCCCCGTGCCGACGGCCCGTCGGCCCGGGGTGAGCAGGTGCCCGACCCTGGCCGCCAGCAGCGTCATCTCGTAGCCGATCATGCCCATGTCGCAGGTCCGCTCGGCGAACACGGCCAGCATCGAGCCCTCGCTGATCGAGGTCACGAACAGGTAGCCGCCGGCCATCTCGACGATGGTCTGGCGGACCGGCCCGGCGGCGAACGACTGGGCGACCCCCTGGGCCAGGCTGAGCAGCCCGGAGGTGACCGCGGCCAGCTGGTCGCCCAGGGCCGCGCCGACGCCCTGGGAGGCGGCCAGGCGCAGGCCGTCGGCCGAGACGACCACGGCGTGGCGGGCCCCGGGGGTGCCGCGGACGAAGTCGACCAGCAGCCAGTCGAGCTGGCGCCCGTCGATGGCGCCGGCAGCGGTCACGACCGTCCGCCGCTGGCCGGCGGGCCCTCGGGACCGGCGTCCCCGGCCCGGCCGCCCCGGCCCTCGTCCACCACGGCCCTGGCCGCCTGCCGGCTGGCCTGGTAACGGGACAGGGCGGCCCTGGCCTCGGTGGCGTCGGGCAGCGCCCCCTCTGGTTCGGCCGTGCTCGCCCCCTGCCCGTGGCGGCGCAGCTCGGGAGCCAGGTGGGCCTGAGGCACCCGCCGCGCCAGCACCAGCCCCTCCGCCGCCGCCTCGCCGACCGCCACCTGGGCGGGGTGCGGAGCGCCGGCCGGGGCGGGGTGCGACGGGTTGTGGGTCCGGAGGTCCGGGGTCTCGAGGTCGGGGGGGCGGGGGCTGGGGTCCGGGGCGCTCGAGGATGGGGGCTGGGCCCGCTCGGACAGGGGTGGGCGGGCGGCCAGGGGGGACACCGGTGCGCCGTGCTCCAGGTCGCCTGGGGACGGCGCCCACCAGCCCGACCAGTCGGTGCCGTCGCCGTCGGGGCCGGTCGGCCCGTCGTCGCCGTGGCCGTTGCCGTTCCCGGGGGGCTCGGGGTCGTTGGTGAGGTCCATCCAGCGCTCGGCCCGGCTCCAGCCCGGCGGGGCCGGCGGGTCGGCGGCGGGGGCGGCCGCCACCGAGGCGGGCAGGGCGACCGGGGCGACCTCGGCGGTGATGTCGGCCTCGTCGGCGGTCAGCTCCCCGGGCCCGGCCTCGGGGTCGGCGAACAGCGACCGTGGGAGGACCACGGCCGCGGTCACCCCGCAGCCCGGGGTCGGGGTCAGCGACACCTCGATGCCGTGGCGCTTGGCCAGCCGGGCGACCACGTGCAGCCCCAGCCGCTGGGACACCGACAGGTCGACCTCGCGGGGGGCGGCCAGCAGGTCGTTGGCGGCGGCCAGGTCCTCGGGCCGCATGCCCACGCCCCAGTCCTCGACCGTGAGCACGTGCGCGCCCGGGTCCTGGAGGAAGGGCCGGGTGCGGATGACCACGCTGGCCTCGGGCGGCGAGAAGTGCACGGCGTTCTCGACCAGCTCGGCCAGCAGGTGGGTGAGGTCGGCGACGGCGTTGCCGTGCACGGCCAGCCGCTCCTCGAGGGAGAACACGACCCGGTCCAGGTCTTCGGTCTCCGCGATGGCCGCCCGGACCACGTCGACCAGGGGCACCGGCCGGCCCCAGGTGCGGGGCGGCTCCTCGCCCGACAGCACCAGCAGGCTCTCGGCGTTGCGCCGGATCCGGGTCGCCAGGTGGTCGAGCTGGAACAGGTCGGCCAGGGAGTCGGGGTCCTCCTCGTGCTCCTCCAGCTGGTTGATCAGCCCCAGCTGGCGGTACAGCAGGCTCTGGTTGCGCCGGGCCAGGTTGACCAGCAGCTCGGAGGTGAAGCGCCGCTGGGAGATCTCGGCGTCGGCCAGCTGCCTGGTCAGGGCCAGGGTCTTGCGCTGCTCGCGCTCGGTCGTCTCCCAGAAGACGACCACGCCGCAGCAGGCGGCCAGCACCGCCGCCCCGTGGATGCCCGACCAGACCCAGGGGCTGGTCTGCCCGGCCGGGTGGTTGAAGATCAGGTTGGTGCGCCAGGCCGAGCCGATCCCGTGGCTGAGCACGGTGAAGACCACGTTCCACAGGAACGGCACCCAGTCCTGGTAGAGGGCGATGAAGCCGATCATGATGAAGAAGTGGAAGTGGGCCTCGATCGAGCCCCCGGAGAAGCCCACCAGCACCGCCGAGCAGTAGGTGAGCCCGGCCGTGATCAGCACCGAGGCCGGCCGCCGCTGCTGGATCAGCCGCCCGAGGACCAGGCAGGCGGCGGGGATGCTGAGCGCGGCCAGCGTGCCCAGAAGGCTGCGGCCCATGAGCATCCCGAACGCGAACAGCAGCGGCAGGTGCAGCAGCAGGACGGCCTGCAGGAACACGTGCCGTTTGTGCCAGGCCCTGTCGTCAAGGGTGTTGCCCCGCGGCAGGTACGCGAACAGCCTGGTCAATCCGAGCCCCTCCCCCGGCTAGTGCTGTGGTGATGGGGCGGATCAAATAATGATCGACGCCGAAGCCGCAAATCGTCTTTCACCAGGCGGGTCACACGAACCCTCTAGAATCTTCCCAGTCGTCGCGACCCGCGCCTACTGCTGGAGCTGCTCGCGCTCCCGCTCGGCCAGGCGGGCCCGCTGCGGCGCCACGATGTACTTGGGGTCGCGGGCCGACTGGAACCCGGCCTTGTACACCGCCCAGCGCTCGCACATCGAGCCGGCCAGGACCAGGGCGGCGCCGGTGGCGGCCAGGGCGCGGCGCCGGCGGCCGCCGGCCGCGACCAGCCCGGCCCCGGTGGCCGTGCACGCCTTGGCCAGGCGGGCCAGGCGGCCGGCCGGGCCCTGGTGGTAGGGCTCGCCCAGCTCGCCCAGGCGCCGCTCCATGGCCTGGGCGGCGCCGAGCTCGAGCAGGGCGCCGGTCACGACCAGGCGCCGGGCCGGGCCGGCGTCGGCGGCCGGGGTCGACAGGACCGCGGTCGCGCCGGCGCTGGCGGCCGCGCTCCCGGCGAACACGAACGGCAGCTCGCGGCCGGCCTCGTGCCACACCGGCACGGCCGTGTCGGCCACCAGGGTGCCGGTGTAGGTGGCCAGGGCCGGGCCGAGCAGCCCGGCCACCGCCTCGGCGGCCCGGGCCAGCCGGGGGAAGACGCCGAGCCGGTCGGCGACGGCCGCCCCGGCGGCGGCCGGGCCCATGGCGGCCAGGACCCAGCTGCCCACGCTCAGCGGCGAGGTCACCTTGAACACGCGCAGCATGTAGGGGAAGCGCTCGGGCCGGCCCAGGTCGGAGACGAGCAGGGGCACGCCGGCCGCCACCCCCGCGCCCGCGGCCGTCCAGGCGCTGCGGGCCAGCCGGTGGTTGCCCGCCAGGCGGGCCACCAGCCCGAGCGAGGCCGAGGCCCCGGCCAGGCCGCCGGCAAAGAAGTAGCAGGGGACCTCCCAGGTCCAGACCGGCTCCTTGATGATGGGCCGGCCGTAGTAGGAGCGGAACTCGGCCTCGGGCACCATCGACCCGCGCACCCGGCTCGCCGGGGCGCCCCCGCGGCGGCCGCCGTCGCGCCGGTCGCCGTCGGGAGCGGCCGGGGCGCTCACCGGCGGCCTCCGACGAACGCGGCCGCCACCGCGGCGGCCAGCGTCCCTGTGGCGAGCGCGGCCGCCCGCCACAGGGTGGGCAGGTCGCGGGTGGTCGAGACCGGGTCGGGCGGCAGCCCGTACACCTCGGGCTCGTCCAGCAGCAGGAAGAACGCGCCGGCGCCGCCGATGCCGTCGCGCTCGTCCTCCAGGTACAGCCGGGCCTCGGCGACCCCGGCCTGGTGCAGGCTGTCCACCCGCCGCCGGGCCCGCTCGTGCAGCTCGTCCAGCTCGCCGAACTGGATCGAGTCGGTCGGGCAGGCCTTGGCGCAGGCCGGCTCCAGCCCGTCGTGCAGCCGGTCGTAGCACAGGGTGCACTTGAAGGCCCGGCCGTCGTCCTCGCGCCGGTCGATCACCCCGAACGGGCAGGCGGGCACGCAGTAGCCGCAGCCGTTGCAGACGTCGGCCTGGACCACCACGGTGCCGAACTCGGTCCGGAACAGCGCCCCGGTCGGGCAGACCTCCAGGCACGCCGCCGAGCTGCAGTGCTTGCACACGTCCGAGCTCATCAGCCAGCGCAGCCCCTGGTCGTCTCGTTGCTGCTCGATGAAGGCGACGTGGCGCCAGGTGCTGGCCCCCAGGGCCATGGTGTTGTCGTAGGAGTTCCCGCTCAGGCTGAGGGGCCCGTCCTGGGGGACCATGTTCCATTCCTTGCAGGCGACCTCGCAGGCCTTGCAGCCGATGCACACCGAGGTGTCGGTGAAGAACCCCATCCGTGGCCCGGCCGTCATCGGTCGCCTCCTCCTTCGGTCCGCTCCCGCGCCGCCCTGGCCCGGTGGCGCTCGACCAGGTCGACCAGGGCCGGGCCGCGGGGCCGGCGCCCGGGCAGGACGTCGCAGGTGTTGGCCTTGGACTCCATGATGTGGACGTTGGGGTCGCCCAGGATCGGCAGCAGGTCGTTGGCCCCGTCCCCGGTGGCCAGCCCGTTGCGCCCCCAGTGGTAGGGCAGGCCGACCTGGTGGACGACCTGGCCGTCGAGGTGCAGCGGCCGCATCCGGTCGGTGACCAGCACCCTGGCCTCGATCGCCGAGCGGGAGGTGACGATCGTGGCCCAGCCGCCGCCGACCAGCCCCCGCAGGCGGGCCAGCTCCGGGCTGACCTCGCAGAACATCTCCGGCTGGAGCTCCGACAGGTAGCCGAGGGTGCGGCTCATGCCGCCGGCGGTGTGGTGCTCGGTCAGCCGGTAGGTGGTCATCACGAACGGGTAGGCGTCGCTGCCCGAGGGGTTGTAGCGGTTGCCCGGGCGGTCGTAGGTCTCCACCACCGGGTTGGTCTGGCGGCCGTACAGCGGGTTGCTGACCGGCGACTCGACCGGCTCGTAGTGGGTCGGCAGGGGGCCGTCGTCGAGGCCGCTGGGGGCGAACAGCCAACCCTTGCCGTCGGCCTGCATCACGAACGGGCTCCTGCCGTCCAGGGCCTTGTCGGCGGTGGCGTCGTCGGGCGGGTCGTAGTCGGGGGCGGTGGTCGCCCCGAAGTCGGGGGTGTCGTGGCCGGTCCACCTGCCCTGGGTGGCGTCCCACCACACGTAGCGCTTGCGCTCCGACCAGGGCCGGCCTTCGGGGTCGGCCGAGGCCCGGTTGTAGAGGATGCGGCGGTTGTACGGCCAGGCCCAGCCCCACTCGGGCGCGACCCAGGTCTGCTCCTGCCCGGGCCTGCGCCGGTCGGCCTGGTTGACCTCGTCGGCGTAGACCCCCGAGTAGATCCAGCAGCCGCAGGCGGTCGAGCCGTCGGCCTCGAGCTCCAGGTAGCCGGAGAGGGCCTTGCCGTCTGGCCCGACCCCGTTGATCTCCCGGAGCACGGCCGCGGCGCTCGGCTCCTCCTGCTCCCCCTCGGTCGGGTAGTCCCAGGCCAGGTCGAGCAGAGGCCGGTCCCGGGCTTCGCCGGAGCCGGCCAGCTTCTCGCGGATGCGGCGTCCCAGGTGGTAGTAGAACCACAGGTCCGAGCGGCAGTCGCCGGGCGGCTCGAGCGCCTTGCGGTGCCACTGGAGCAGCCGCTGGGTGTTGGTGAAGCTGCCGTCCTTCTCGGTGTGGGCGGCCGCCGGGAGCAGGAACACCTCGGTGGCGATGTCCTCGGTGCGCAGCTCGCCGGTCTCGATCTCGGGGCCGTCGCGCCAGAAGCTGGCCGACTCGACCTCGACCAGGTCGCGGACCACCAGCCAGTCGAGCTTGGCCATGGCCTTGCGGTGCAGGCCGGCGTTGGGCGAGCCCACCGCCGGGTTCTCGCCGACCAGGAAGAACCCCTTGCACCAGCCGTCCAGCATGCCCATCACGGTCGGGAAGACGGAGTGGTCGCCGGTCAGCTTGGGCAGGTGGTCGAAGCAGAAGTCGTTGTCGGCGGTGGCCCGCTCGCCGAAGTAGGCCTTGAGCAGGCTGATCATGTACTTGTCGCAGTGGCCCCAGAACCCGGCCGGCAGGCGGATGTCGTCCAGGTACTCCTGGAGGCTGCCGTGGGTTCCGGCGAGCGGCATCGGCAGGTAGCCGGGCAGCAGGTTGTAGAGGGTGGGGATGTCGGTGGAGCCCTGGATGGAGGCGTGGCCGCGCAGGGCCATGATCCCGCCGCCGGGCCGGCCCATGTTGCCCAGCAGCAGCTGGATGATGGCCGCGGTGCGGATGTACTGCACCCCGACCGAGTGGTGGGTCCAGCCGACCGCGTAGCAGAAGGCGCTGGTCCGCTCCCTCCCGGAGTTGGCGCACAGCGCCTCGGCGACGGCCAGGAACTGCTCCCTGGGGACACCGCAGGCCCGCTCCACCAGCTCGGGGGTGTAGCGGCGGTAGTGCCGTCTGAGCAGCTGGAACACGCAGCGGGGGTGCTCGAGGGTGGGGTCGACGTTGGGCGGGCTGCCGTGGGCGAGCTTGGCCCCGCCGGAGCCGTGGGCCTCCCCGCCGGCCGCCCTGCCCTTCTCGGCGCCGGTGTCGGTGGCCACCGGCATGCCCTCGTAGTTCCAGCTGCTCGGGTCGTAGCGGCCCGTCTCGGGGTCGAAGCCGGAGAACAGGCCGTCCAGGTCCTCGGTGTCGCGGAAGTCCTCGTCGATGATCACCGGGGCGTTGGTGTAGTTGACCACGTACTCCCGGAACTCGCGGCCGCCCTCGAGGATGTAGTTGACGATCGCGCCCAGGAAGACGATGTCGCTGCCGGCCCGGATGGGGACGTGCAGGTCGGCCAGGGCGCTGGTCCGGGTGAAGCGGGGGTCGACGTGGATCACCCTGGCGCCGCGGGCCTTGGCCTCGACCACCCACTGGAACCCGACCGGGTGGCACTCGGCCATGTTGGAGCCCTGGATGACGATGCAGTCGGCGTTGACCAGGTCCTGCTGGAAGGTGGTGGCGCCGCCACGACCGAACGAGGTCCCCAGACTGGGGACGGTCGAGGAGTGTCATATGCGGGCCTGGTTCTCGATCTGGATCGCCCCGAGGGCGGTGAACAGCTTCTTGATCAGGTAGTTCTCTTCGTTGTCGAGGGTGGCCCCGCCGAGGCTGGCCATGCCCAGGGTGCGGTTGACCCGCCGCCCCTCGTCGTCGTGCTCCTGCCAGGTGGCGGCCCGGGTGGCGATCACCCGGTCGGCGATCATGTCCATCGCCTGCTCCAGCGGCAGGTCCTCCCAGTCGGTCCCGTATGGTCGGCGGTAGCGGACCCTGGTCACCCGCCCGGGCGAGGTGACCAGCTGCTTGGACGCCGACCCCTTGGGGCACAGCCGGCCCCGGGAGATGGGGCTGTCGGGGTCGCCCTCGATCTGGATGACCCGCTCGTCCTTGACGTAGACGCGCTGGCCGCAGCCGACCGCGCAGTAGGGGCAGATCGAGCGGACCACCCGGTCGGCCCCGGCGGTGCGCGGCTCCAGGGAGGCCGAGCGGGACGACTGGGCGGCCTCGCCCAGCCCGAGGCGGTCCTCGCCGCGCAGCTGGCGCAGCACCGGCCAGACCGGGAGCCGCCTCGCCACCACCGCATCATCTCCTCGCCGGCCGATCCCGCCTCGGGCAACATTACCGGTCTACCACGGCGACCGGGATCCCACACCGGGACGGTCAGGCAGTC
>Ga0307320_10000297_pt1 | contig 18006 bp, 19 predicted proteins | sample ER_DNA_369_FD_194495 | JGI IMG/M metagenome (GOLD analysis project Ga0307320, IMG submission 194495) | Bulk soil microbial communities from the East River watershed near Crested Butte, Colorado, United States - ER_DNA_369 | ecosystem: Environmental > Terrestrial > Soil > Floodplain | place...
CCTGCTTCGAGTGAAGCGTTCTTTGCGGGCTCTCGAACAGTGGCGGGCTGCGAGGCGTACGCTGAGATGGATGGCCGCAACCCGTCCGAGAGACGCTGCCGGCGGCGAGTGGGTCGTCGAGACATCCGGCCTCACCAAGCGGTTCGGCCAGCGTGTCGCGGTCGACCACGTTGATCTCCAGATCCCGAGAGGCTCTGCCTTCGGGTATCTGGGCCCGAACGGAGCGGGCAAGACCACGCTCATCAGGATCCTGCTCGGGCTCACGAAGGCGGACTCGGGGACGATGCGCCTGCTCGGAAAGCCACTGCCCGAGCGACGCGCCGCCGCGCTCGCGCGGGTCGGCGCGATCGTCGAGGAGCCACGCTTCCACTCGCACCTGACAGGCCGTGAGAACCTGAGGATCATCGCCGCCGCCCGCGAGCCCGAGGCGCACGACCGGATCGACGGGGCCCTCGCGCGGGTCGGTCTCGCCGATCGGGCGAACGAGCGCGTCTCCAAGTACTCGCTCGGCATGCGTCAGCGTCTAGGCGTTGCGCGCGCTCTCCTCGCCGAGCCGGAGCTGCTGATCCTCGACGAGCCGACGAACGGGCTCGACCCAGCAGGCATCCAGGAGTTCAGGAACATGATCCGCGAGTTCGTGGACGAGGGCCGGACGGTGGTGCTCTCTTCCCATCTCCTGGACGAGGTGGAGAAGATCTGCGACGCGCTCGCGATCGTCGACCACGGAAAGGTCGTCTGGCGCGGGTCCGTCTCGGAGATCGCCGCCGGGGGCGAGAGCAAGACCCTGCTGATCCAGGTGGACGACCAGCCGCGTGCTCGCGAGCTCGCCGCCGCCCATCCGTCGGTGGCCTCGGTGAACGGGACCGCGGAGGGCCTGAGCGTCGAGTTCGTACCCGACGCCTCCCCGCCCGAGGTCGCGGCCGACCTGAACAAGCGCCTGGTCGAGTCCGGGGTGGCGGTCTACCGGCTCGAGCCGGCGCGCGTCTCGCTCGAGGAGCGATTCCTCGAGATCACGTCCAGGCTGGGGGTGGCGCCGTGACCGTCGCTCGCCTTCGGCTCGCTCCCGCGGGGGAAACCAAGTTTCCCCCGCGAGCCCCCTTCTTCCAGTCCAACGTGGAGGAACCTCCTGGTTCCCCCACACCCCCTCCACCCGGTCATGGGCCAAAGGGCGGCCCGTGAGCGCGGCGACGACCGGGCAGCTCGCGAGGGCGCGGCGGCGGCCGCGTACCTGGTCGAGGCTTATCTCGGCCGAGATCCTGAAGCTGCGGAAACGCCGGGGACTCCTCTGGTCGTCGATCGCCCTAGTGATCGGCCCGCAGCTGGTTGCGTACACGGTCCTCGCCGCGCTCCACGCGGTCGATCCGGCCAAGTACGACCCGGCGGGCGGGGTCGACAACCTCAGTGGCGGCATCGATGTCCTCCTGACGCTCGGGCTCGTCGCCGCGATCATGATCGGCGCCACTGCGGGCGCCGGCGACCTGAACGCCGGTGTCTTCCGTGAGCTCGTCGTGACTGGGCGTTCTCGGATCCAGCTCTTTCTGGTCAGATTGCCGGGCGGCCTGGCGCTCCTGCTCCCGCTCGCCGCCATCTCCTTCGCGGGCTCGGCGATCGCCTGCGTTCTCCTCGCCGGGAACCTCCAGGCGCCTTCACCGTCTCTCCTCGTCAAGGCAGGGCTCTGGGTGCTGCTCGCATTCACGCTCCAGTTCGTGCTCGCCCTCGGAGTTGCTTCCCTGGTGGGGTCGCGCAGCATCACGATCGGTGTCGTTCTCGCGTGGCAGCTCGTGGTCGCACCCCTCCTCCTGGCCTTCTCCAAGCTGGGAATGGTCCGGGAGTTCTTGCCGAACGCCGCGTTCGACCGCCTGTCACCGGGTTCCTTCGCGAACCTCCACGGTTCCGAGCTCACGATGTCGGTTGGGGCAGCCGGGGCGGTTCTCGTCGGCTGGCTTCTCGTGCCGCTCGTGGTGGGTGCCTGGCGGACGGCCACGCGCGACGCCTAGACCCCCGGCCGCTCGGTTAGCCTTGGCGACCCAATGGCGGCGACTCTCATGGACGGCAAGGCTCTCGCTGCCCGCGTGCGCGCCGACGTGGCTCGAGAGGTGGCAGAGCTCGACCGACCGGTCGGACTCGCGACCGTACTCGTCGGCGAGGACCCGGCATCGGCCATCTACGTCTCCAACAAGGAGAAAGCCTGCGTCGAGGCTGGTATCGAGGCCTTCCACCATGGGCCTCCGGCCGGCATCTCCCAAGAAGAGTTGCTCGGACTCATCGCGGAGCTGAACGCGGACGAGCGCGTCACCGGCATTCTCGTACAGTTGCCGCTGCCGCCCCAGATCGACGAGGACCTGGTGATCAGGTCGATTGACCCGGTCAAGGACGTGGATGGTTTCCACCCGATCAACGCGGGCTTCCTCCTGCTCGGCCGACCGACGCTGCCACCCGCGACGCCCGCGGGGATTCTCGAGCTCCTGCGCGAGTATGAGATCGAGCTCCAGGGCGCGGACGCGGTCGTGATCGGCCGCTCAAACATCGTCGGAAAGCCGATCTCGCTCCTCCTTCTGGCTGAGCACGCCACCGTGACGATCACGCACAGCCGGACGACGAACCTCGCCGAGCGCGCGCGGGCCGCCGACGTCGTTCTTGCGGCGGTGGGGCGGCCGGCGACGGTCACCGCCGAGATGGTGAAGCCGGGCGCGACCGTGATCGACGTCGGCATCAACCGCGTCGACGGCAAGGTGGTAGGCGACGTGGCACCGGACGTTGCCGAGGTGGCTGGACACCTGACGCCCGTTCCGGGCGGCGTCGGCCCGATGACGATCGCGATGCTGCTCCGGAACACCGTTCGCGCTGCCCGTTACCAGGCGCAAGCTCTTGCCTACCCGCTCGTAGGGCGCTAATCTGCGACGCGCCGTGAGCGTCACGGCGTTTCAGCCCTTTGCGACGGCTCTCTGCCGGGTCGTCGTTCGTTTTTGAAGGAGGAAGGACTTGGCAGAAGGCACCGTCAAGTGGTTCTCGAACGAGAAGGGATACGGCTTCATCGCCCGCGAGGGCGGAGAGGACGTGTTCGTTCACTTTTCTGCGATCCAGGGGGACGGCTACAAGTCGCTCGCCGAGGGCCAGAAGGTCGAGTTCGAGGTCGTAGAGGGTCAGAAAGGCCTGCAGGCGGCCAACGTTCAGCTCGTTTAACGGAGAGAGAATCCACGTTTCGACGGGCCCCCGACAAGGGGCCCGTCACCTTTAACCTGATGGTTGACCGACAACAACACGGCAATTTCCCGACCAGCCAACTAGAGGTTCGATGACCATTACACGAGAAGAAGTTCTCCACGTCGCCCGGCTAGCGCGGCTGGAGATTCCGGAGGGGGAGATCGACCGGCTGCGCGGTGAGCTCGAGGCGATCCTGGATGCGGTCGGCAAGGTGGCCGAGCTCGACCTGGCCGACGTCCCACCAACGTCCCATCCGCTTGATCTCGTGAACGTGTGGGCCGAAGACGAGCCTCGTCCCTCGCTCTCAGCCGAAGATGCGCTGAAGAATGCGCCCGACACGGCGGAAGGTGCCTTCCGCGTGCCCGCGGTCGGATGACACGCTTCCGACACATCGTGCGCACCATCCGTGCGACTTTCCTCGTTACGCTCATAGCGGGTGGTGGTCCGGGGTGGTCCCACTGATTGACACCCTGAGGCTGACCGCGGAGGACGTGTCCGGCCTTCTCGAGCGCAAGGAGGTCTCCGGCGGGGAGATCTCCGCCGCCTACCGCGGCGCGATCGACGAGCGCGACGGAGAGCTCCACGCCTTCCTCCACGTCGTCGGCGAGACCGGGACAGGCGTCCCGATTGCACACAAGGACGTCATCACGACGAAGGGAATCCCGACCACTGCCGGCTCGAAGATCCTGGAGGGCTACATCCCCGTCTTCGACTCGACCGTCGCGTCGCGCTGCAAGGAGGCCGGCCTCCCGATCGTGGGCAAGACCAACATGGACGAGTTCGCGATGGGCTCGTCCACCGAGAACTCGGCCTACGGGCCCACCCGGAATCCCTGGGACCCCGAGCGCGTGCCCGGCGGTTCCTCCGGCGGCTCCGCCGCAGCCGTCGCCGGCGGGCTCGCGCCCTGGGCGCTCGGCTCCGACACCGGCGGGTCCATCAAACAGCCCGCCTCGCTCTGCGGCCTAGTCGGCTTGCGTCCCACGTACGGGACAGTTTCCCGGTACGGGATCGTCGCCTTTGCTTCGAGCCTTGACCAGGTCGGCCCGCTCACGAAGACCGTGCGCGACAACGCGCGCCTCTACGAGATCATCGCCGGCCGGGATCCCTGCGACTCGACCACTGTGGACCTGCCCGAGCCCGTCCGGATCCCGGTGGAGGAGGATCTCCGGGGCCTCCGGATCGGCATCCCGCGCGAGCTGAACGATGTCGAGGGCATCGAGCCGGGAGTCAAAGAAGCAGTCGACCGGACGATCGAGCTCGCCGAGGAGCTCGGCGCCGAGGTGGGCGAGACCCGCCTCCCGCGCTCCGTCGAGTACGGGCTCGCCTGCTATTACCTGGTCGCACCCGCCGAGGCCAGCTCGAACCTGGCCCGCTACGACGGCGTCCGTTTCGGCTACCGCGCCGAGGTGAACGGCGGCGGCCTCACCGAGCTCTACGAGCACACCCGCTGGGAGGGATTCGGGGCCGAGACAAAGAGGCGCATCATGCTCGGCACCTACGCGCTCTCGGCCGGCTACCACGAGGCTTACTACGGCCAGGCCCAGAAGGTGCGAACGGTGATCGGCCGCGAGTTCGAAGCGGCCTTCGGGGACTTCGACATCCTGCTCAGCCCGACGTCGCCGACGGTTGCCTTCCGGATCGGAGAGAAAGCCGAGAACCCGCTCGCCATGTACCTCTCGGATGTCCTCACGATTCCTCCGAACATGGCCGGCCTGCCGGGCCTCTCGATCCCCTGCGGCCTCTCGCAGGGACTCCCGGTCGGCCTCCAGCTGATCGGGCCACAGTTCTCGGAGAACACGCTCTTCCGCACCGGGCACGTGCTAGAGCGGGTACTCGATTTCGACTACGTGCCGGAGCGCCTGCGATGAGGACGTTCGTCGATCCCGGCGCGGCCTTCGTCCCCGCGAGCACCGAGCGGCTCTGCTTCCTCGAAGAGGAGCACGGCTTCCGCCGCGAGGTCGTCGGCGACGGCGCGGCAATCCTCTACACGGGCGGCGAGACCGCCGTACGGGTCGAGCTCGAGCCGCGCGACGACCACATCTGCGTCTGGCTCGTCCGCCTCGTGGACGGAAGGCTGCCGCCCCTCTTCGCCTATGCACCCTCGCACTGGCTCCCGCTCGACGAGCTCGAGCCGTCGCTTCGAGTCGCCCGCCGCATGTTCGGCGAGGCCTTCACCGCCGCCGAGCTCGACCGGACCCTCTCTGTGGCAGCCGAGACGCTTCGCCGCCACGCGCACGTGCTCGCCGGCGACCATCCTGCCTTCGAGGAGCACGCGCGATGAGCTGGGAGGCGGTCGTCGGGCTCGAGATTCACGTCCAGCTGAAGACGCGGACGAAGATGTTCTGCCGCTGCGAGAACGTCTGGGGCGAGGCAAGGAACACCCGCACCTGTCCTGTCTGCCTGGCGCACCCCGGGGCGCTCCCCGTCCCAAATGCCCAGGCGATCGAGTCGACGGTGAAACTCGGCCTCGCCCTCGGGTGCGAGATCGCGACGCGCGCCCTTTTCCACCGCAAGCACTACTGGTATCCCGACTTGCCCAAGGGGTACCAGATCTCCCAGTACGACGTGCCCCTCTGCTCGGGTGGGCGTTTCACCGTTCCCGGGCCGGACGGCGATCGCGAGATCGGGATCGTCCGCGCGCACCTCGAGGAGGACGCGGCCAAGAGCGAGCATCGTGGGGGCCGCGGCGGTCGCATCTCGGGCTCGACCGAGTCGTGGGTCGACTACAACCGGGGCGGGACGCCGCTCGTCGAGATCGTCTCCGAGCCGGACATCCGCTCGCCCGAGGAGGCGCGCCGTTACCTCCAGCTCCTCCGGCAGACGGTCGTCGAGCTTGGGATCTCGGACGCGGAGATGGAGAAGGGCTCGCTCCGCTGCGACGCGAACGTCTCGGTCCGGGAGGTGGGTGAGACCGGCTTCCGGACGAAGACCGAGCTCAAGAACATCAACTCGTTCAAGTTCGTCGCCGACGGGATCGAGGCCGAGGTGGCACGGCAGATCGGGCTCTACGAGACGGGCGAGGAAGTCGTTCAGGAGACGCTCCACTTCGACCCGGCGAGCGGCTCGGTCTCGGCGCTCCGCTCCAAGGAGGAGGCGGACGACTATCGGTACTTTCCGGAACCCGACCTGGTGGCCGTCGAGCCGCCGGAGGAGATGATCGAGCGCCTACGCGCCGAGCTTCCCGAGGCCCCCGGCGTGCGCATCCGCAGGCTCGAGGCCGAGGTCGGCTTCGATCTGGCCGAGGGGCTGGTCACCAACGGCCGCGACGAGCTCTACACGCGGGTTCCGGGCGACCGCCGCAGCGTCGCGAACGTGCTCATGAACCAGCTGGTGGGAGCGGGAGTCGATCCGGCGGCGGTGAATGCCGAGGAGCTGGGCAAGCTGATTGAGGCCAGAGGAGGGATCCCGCGAGCAGCGTTCACGGAGGCTCTGTCCGCAAGCGCAGATTCCGGCTTCAAGGCTGACACGTATCTGGCGGAAACGTCCATCTCCGACGAGTCCGAGCTCGACCCCGTGATCGAGAGAGTTCTGGCCGCGAACGGTCCCCAGGTCGAGCAGTACCTTTCCGGCAAGGACGGCTTGCTCGGATACTTCGTCGGCCAGGTGATGAAGGAGACGCAGGGCAAGGCGAACGCGAAGGTCGTGAACGAGCGCGTGCGGGAGAAGCTCGCTCGGTAGGAAGGCTCAGGCGAGGTTGGAAGCCCAGGGTCCCATGCCGCCGACCCGCTCCGGGGTGATTCGGGTGACGACCCCCGGCGCCTCCACCGAGAGCGTCACGCGTGGGTCGCGCTCGATGTTCTTCACCTTTTGGAAGCGGCCCAGGTGCGCGCAGACGATCTCGTCGCCCTCGAGCCCGATCCACACGCATGTCACCTGTGGGCTCCCATCGGGGTTCAGCGTCACCAGGTGGGCAAGCCCGTCGGACTCGAGGACCTCGCGCGCGCTGTCTGGGAGAACCGCCACCGCACGACGCTAACGAGTTCCCGTTCCAAGGTCGATCGACTGGTTTGCGGTATATACAGATGAGCGTTATATTGATCTCGATGAACGCGCTCCGGCGACCGACCTACTTCATCCTCGCTGCCCTGCTCGAGGGTCCGCTGCACGGCTACGGCATCATCAAGCGCGTCGAGGACCTCGCTGACGGCGAGTTGAGGCTCCGGGCGGGGACGCTGTATGCGGCGCTCGACCGGCTGGCCGACCAGGGCCTCGTGATCGCGGACCACGAAGAGGTTGTCTCCGGCCGCCTGCGCCGGTACTACCGTCTGACGCCCGAGGGCGGCGCGACGCTCGCAGCGGAGGCCACACAACTGCGGCAAGCCGCCGACGTCGTCCTGTGCGCCGGCCGCCCGGCGACGGTGCCGGCCGGGACGGCATGACCGTTTCGGAGCGCGTCTACCGCGTCGCACTGGGCGTCTACCCGGCCGGTTATCGAGCGACCCGGGAAGACGAGATCCTGGCCACGCTCGCCGAGGGGCAGGGGGAGCGCGTGCTCCCGAGGGCGGGCGAGCTCGCAGCGCTCGTTCGCGCAGGCCTGGCCGAGCGGAACCGCACCGATCTGATCGAAGGCGGAAGGTGGTGGTGGAGAGGTTTGGGCTCCCTGGCCGTCCCGCTCACCTGTGTTAACGCTGCAGTGGCTCTCGCCGGCCTCTGGGTCGCTTGGTCCCTTCCCGCCGGTCCTGGTCCTTGGTGGCCGGTGTTTGCCGCGCTCGCTGTAGCTCTCGCCATCGCATCCGCCGCGCGCTTGACGGCCGTCTCAACCGTGCTCGGCGTCGCGAATCTCGCGATGGCGGGCCTCGACGCATTGACCATGTTGCAGAACTCCGGGACCTCGCCGCACCTGCGCATGCTGGAGCACTACCCCTCGGCTGGCGAGCAGGTCGGGATGAGCACCGCGCGCTTCGGTGAGGGCCCGGCATTTCCAGATCCTTCGGCCTCCGTTCCCTCGAACCCGAGCGAGCTCGTTCCCTTCACAGTCGTGTTGGCACTGGCTTGTGTGGGAGCGATGCTGTCCCGCCGGGCGGGATTGGGAGCCCGGGCCCGAGTCGTGCGCGCGGGACTGACCCTTGCCATCGCCGCCAGTCTCGCGGGAATCGCCCTCGCGGACCAGGATGGCCGGTTCGCCTTCCTGCTCGTGCCCGCGCTCGCGATCGCGGCTTTCGGCCTGATCGCTGGTCTTTTCTATGCGCGGGCGGCGGTCGTGGCTGTCGCAATCCTGGTCGGGAGCGCGCCGTCCGTCTTCTGGTATCTGTCGTCAAGCCTTCGCGTCGAACAACTGGGAGGTGGCCTCACGTCCGCGACGCGCGACGTCATGCCCGGTCTGATTGCGGTTGGCTGCATGGTCGCTGCTGCGGGGCTCGCCGCCGCCTTTGCACGCCGCACTGCCCGGACGGAGCGCGAGTCGCTCTCACGCTAGCGGGGTCGTGTTTGCGACAAAAGTGCCGATAGACACAGAAGTACGGAGGAACCATCTGGGGGACGCCGGCGGCCCATACTGCTGCTACGGTGGACGAACGGATGGCATCTGCCGTCTCGTGAGGTTTGACTTCTCGGTTCCTTCTCGGTTCGGGGTAGATCGGATCTCGACCCCGTAACAAGAGGAGTTGAATCAGAAATGCAAGAGTCTTTTCACGAGCTTGGCGTGTCTGCGCGCACGGCTCAAGCGCTCGCGGAGCGCGATATCTACGCACCCTTCCCGATCCAGGCGCTCGTGCTCCCGGATCTGCTGGCCGGGCGCGACGTCCTCGCGAAGTCGCCGACCGGCTCGGGCAAGACGCTCGCTTTCGGAATCCCGATCGTCGAGCGACTCGAGGCGGATGCGAAGCGTCCGGCCGCCCTCGTCCTCGTCCCGACCCGTGAGCTTTGCGCGCAGGTGACCGAGGACATCGAGGTGATCGCCCGCTCGAAGAACCTGAAGGTGGCGGCCGTCTACGGTGGCGTTCCGCTCCATGCGCAGGCGAAGCGCGCGCAGTCGGCACACGTCCTCGTGGCCACGCCCGGTCGGCTGAACGACCTGCTCGAGCGGCGTGCGGTGTCTCTCGAGGGTGTTCGGATGCTCGTCCTGGACGAGGCCGACCGCATGCTCGACATGGGCTTCCAGCCACAGGTCGACCGGATCGTCGCCAGGCTTCCACGGAAACGGCAGACGATGTTCTTCTCCGCGACGCTCGACGGCAAGGTCGGCGAGCTGGCGCGGATGTACACGAACGACCCGGCCCGCTTCGAGGCGGAGTTCGCCACCGTCGGGAACAAGGGCGAGGTCACGCACCGCTTCATCTCGGTCACGTCGGACACGAAGGTGCAGACTCTCGCCAAGCTCCTCGAGGAGGAGCGGGGCCTCGCACTCGTTTTCGTTCGCACCAAGCGCGGCGCCGACCGGCTCGTCCAGAAGCTGAAGGCACACAACGTGACCGCGGTCGCGATGCACGGCGACAAGACGCAGGGCCAGCGGGAGCGGGCGCTCAAGAACTTCGAGATGGGCAAGGCGTCGACGCTGATCGCGACGGATGTCGCTGCACGCGGGCTCGACCTCGAGGAGGTCAGCCACGTCATCAACTACGACCCGCCGGAAGAGCACACGGCGTATGTCCACCGCGTCGGGCGGACCGGTCGTGCCGGCCGTGACGGCATCGGGGTCACACTCGTCCTCCCGGAGCAGCAGGCGGACGTGAGCCAGGTCGCCCGCATGAACGGTCACACCGAGCAGTTCGTCAGCACTGGGATGAAGGTCGCCCCGCCGAGGCGTGTCTACACCTCCCGCCGCCGCGGCTCGAAGTGGGGCCCCTCCCGGCCTCGTCGCAAGATCTAGGAGGCGGGAATGCCACGCTCGGCCTTCCCCGCACACCGGGACGACCTCCGCAACGTCGCCATCGTGGCGCACGTCGACCACGGCAAGACGACTCTCGTCGACGCGATGCTCTGGCAATCCGGCTCGTTTCGCGCGAACCAGGACGTGGCCGAGCGGGTCATGGACTCGACCGACCTCGAGCGCGAGAAGGGCATCACGATCCTGGCCAAGAACACAGCCGTGACGATCGGCGACACGAAGGTGAACATCGTCGACACACCCGGTCATGCCGACTTCGGCGGCGAGGTGGAGCGCGGTCTGACGATGGTCGACGGTGTCCTCTTGCTCGTCGATGCGAGCGAAGGGCCGTTGCCGCAGACACGCTTCGTGCTCCGGAAGGCACTCGAGGCGCGACTCCCGGTCGTCCTCGTCGTCAACAAGGTCGACCGGTCGGACGCGCGCCCGCAAGAGGTTGTGGACGAGGTCTATGAGCTCTTCCTGGACCTCGACGCAGCGGAGTCACAGATCGAGTTTCCGATCGTCTACTGCAACGCGAAGGCCGGGCACGCGGGGTTCTCGCCCGACGCGCTCGAGCCGAACCTCGGCCCGCTTTTCGACGCGCTTCTCGGGACCGTTCCGCCGCCCTCCTACGATCCCGACCATCCGCTCCAGGCGCTCGTCACGAACCTGGACGCCTCGCCCTATGTCGGCCGTCTTGCGCTCTGCCGCGTCCTGCACGGAACCCTTCGCCGCGGGGAGCAGGTCGCCTGGTGTCGTGCGGACGGGACGATCCAGAACCATCGCATCACCGAGCTTTTCGTGACGGAGGCGCTCGACCGCGTTCCGGCGGAGGAAGCTGGACCGGGGGAGATCGTTGCGCTCGCAGGCCTCGCAGAGGTGACGATCGGCGAGACGATTGCCGACCCGGACGACCCCCGGCCGCTCCCCGTCACCGCAGTCGACGAGCCCTCACTCTCGATCACGCTTGGGATCAACACGTCCCCGCTCGCCGGCCGGGAGGGCGACAAGCTGACCGCGAGCCTCCTGCAAAAGCGCCTCGACCAGGAGCTCGTCGGCAACGTCTCGCTCCGGGTCAATCCGACTGCGCGCGCGGATACCTGGGAGGTGCAGGGCCGAGGCGAGCTGGCGCTCGCGGTCCTCGTTGAGATCATGCGCCGCGAAGGCTTCGAGCTGACTGTCGGCAAGCCCGAGGTGCTGACGAAGGAGATCGACGGCGGCCGGCACGAGCCTGTCGAGCGGGTCGCAATCGACGTGCCGGAGCAGTACATCGGCGTCGTCACGCAGCTCCTGGCCCTCCGTAAGGGACGGCTGCAGCACATGGTCAACCACGGCACGGGCTGGGCGCGCATGGAGTATCTGGTCGCGGCACGCGGTCTGATCGGCTTCCGCACCGAGTTCCTGACCGAGACGCGCGGGACGGGGATCATGCATCACGTCTTCGAGACCTGGGAGCCCTGGCACGGCGAGATTGGCACGCGCCCGACCGGCAGCCTCGTCGCCGACCGCCGGGGCCTCGTCACCGCCTTCGCGATCGCGGGCCTCCAGGAGCGTGGCTCGCTTTTCGTCGCGCCGCGGGCCGAGGTCTACGAGGGCATGGTGGTCGGCGAGAACGCGCGCGGTGAGGACCTCGACGTCAACGCCACGAAGGAGAAGAAGCTGACGAACATGCGTTCCTCAACCGCGGACGAGCTCGTACGTCTCATCCCGCCCAGGCCGCTCTCGCTGGAGCAGGCGCTCGAGTTCATCCGTGCGGACGAGGCCGTCGAGGTCACGCCGGAGAGCATCCGCCTCCGGAAGGTCGAGCTGTCGGCGTCGAAGCGCGCCCGGCTCACGTCGGGCAAGAAGCGCGAGCGCGAAGCCGCTGGCGTTTAGGCGCCTGCACTCGGAAGAGCGATCGCCGCGAGGTCTAGCGTCCCACCGCCACGATGTGCGCCTGCCAGTCACCGCCCGGCGCCTTGACCTTCACCGTGTCGCCGACCTTCCCGCCCAGCAAGGCCTCGCCGAGCGGCGAGTCCGGGGAGACGCCGCCGACGCTCGAGATCTCGAGATCGATCTTCTCGCCCTGCTCGTTCTCGATCTGCACCTTGGAGCCGACCGAGACCGTGTCCTCGCTCGCCCGCGTGGGCTCGTCCACCGTGACCGAGTTCTGGAGTCGGGCGCGCATGATCGTGATCCTGCGCTCCAGAAGTCCCTGCTCGTTCTTGGCGGCGTGGTACTCGAAGTTCTCGGAGAGGTCGCCGAAGCTCCGAGCGACCTTGATCGCCTGCACCATCTCCTCCCGTCTGGGCCCTTCCAGCTCCGCGAGCTCCCGCTCGAGCTGTTGCCGCTGGGCCTGAGTCATCTGCTCCTCTCGCTCGGAAGCCATCGAGGGAGGGTAGCGTGGTCGACTATCGTCCCGGCGTGGCCGCCTCGCACGACCTGTTGGTGTTCATCCCCGCCTGGAACGAGGAGGAGAACCTGCCGGCGGTGCTCGCGGAGGTGGCGGCCGAGCTTCCGGAGGCCGATGTCCTTGTCGTCGACGACGGCTCCACTGACTGCACAGCAGGGGTGGCGAGCGAGGGCGGGGCTGAGGTGCTGAGCTTCCCGGAGAACCGCGGGCTCAAGGCCAGCATCGCCGCGGGCTGGCGCTACGCGGCCGAGCATGGATACGCGCTCGTCGGTCGGGTCGACGCGGATGGTCAACACCCGGTGGATGAGCTGGCTCGCCTCGTCACGCTCGTCCGCGAGGACGCGTGCGACGTCGCGGTCGGGTCCAGGTTCGTCTCGGGCGAGGGCTACAAGCCGTATCGCTATCGCCCGGACCACGCCCGCCGGTTCGGGACGGCGCTTCTTCGCCGGGCGCTCGTCGTGCCACTTGGTAAGCCGTTTGCCGATGCGACGAGCGGGATGTACGCGGCGAATGCCAAGGCAGTGCCGCTCCTCGCGGAGCCGTACGAAAGCGGTGCACCTGAGGTGGAGGCGCTGATGCGCCTCAACCGCGCAGGCCTGCGGGTTGACGAGGTCGCTGTGAACATGCGAGAGCGGGCGAGCGGCGAGTCCAAGCTGCAGGGACGGAAGGCGTTCATGCTGGTCGTGACCGTGATCGGTGCCTTGCTCAGCGGCGTGGTCGCGGCGCGCCGGCGTCGGTAGCCTCGACCCAATGCGTGAATTGCGGTGGGCCATCGTCGTCCCTGGTCAGGGAAACTTCGACCCGGAAGGGACGTACACACTTTCCCGCGGCTGCAATCGAGTGCTTGCGCTTGCCGCAGAGCTTGCGGAGCGTCGCCGCCCGAGTGTCGTCGTCCTCTCGGGTTGGGCACCGTATGGAGGCGAGAGCGAGGCGGCCCAGATGCTTGCCGCCTGGAAGGGTCGGCGCGACGTGGAGCTCCTCGCCGAGGAAACCGCCGTCAATACGTCCCAGAATATGGCCCGCGTGTTGCCGCTTCTGCTCGCGCGCGGCGTTGAGGAAGCGACGATAGTGTGCGCGCCGGCCCACCGACTGCGCTGCCACTACTTCTTCGGCGCCGTCTATCCGCGTTTCGGCGTGCGTTGCACCTACCACTCTCCCCGCCTGCGGACGAGCGCCGGCGCGCTCGCATGGGAGGCGGCTGCGCTCACCCTCATACGACGGCAGAGGCGAAACGCGGTGGCGGAGCTCGAACGCCGGGGGAATTCGCTTAGGTCCGACGACGGAGAGCCGATACTGGAAGCGTGCGCCGCCTCGGTCTCTTCCTCGCCTTCTGCATCCTGACGGTCGCGCTCGTCGCCGGCTGCGGCGGCGCAGCCACCTCCGAGTCTTCGTCTTCCGATCCTTCTTCGGCCAACGCGCCGAGTGGTGCGGATCTCGCAGCCGACGCCTTCGCGGCGGTTGAAGAGGCCGGGAGCGCTCACTTCGTGGTCGACACGACCGTTAAGGCGAGCGGTCCCGCGGCGGCGATGACAGGCGATGCGCCGGTCAGGCTCCACCTGCAGGGCGACGCGAGCTCCGACGAGCTGGCGATGGACGTGAAGCTGGATTTCGCCGGACAGTCCTTCGCGGCCGTCGTTTTAGCGAACCGCCAGGAGCTCTTCATCCGCTTCCTCAACCGCTGGTACGGCGACCGCGATCTGAAACTTCCGGGGCAGAGCGAGAAGGAGCGCGACCGCATCGAGCAGGACTTCGGGACGCCCGAGGGCCTTCGCGCCCGCTTTGACGACATCTTCACCGGAACCGTCCTGGCCGGGCCCGTCCTCGACGGCGTCTCAACCTGGGAGTTTCGGGGTGCGCTGAACGTCGAGGGGATCCTCGCGCTCGTCGACGAGTACGGCGGCGATGCGATGGCCCCGAGCGAGCGAGCCAAGCTCGAGTCGCTCGCGGAGCTCGTGCACTTCCGGTTCACGGCCGGTCGGGATGACCACCTGCCGAGGAGCTACTCGATGGACGTCGATCTCGGGGCAGGCGATCTCGACCAGCTCGGGCAGTCGGACTCGCTCGACTCGGTCGACCTGCACATCGCGGTGAGGCTCTCAGACTTCGGTAAGGACGTCTCCTACGAGCGGCCGGCCGAGTACGAGCCCCTCGAAAAGCTCTTCGAGAGCTTCTTCAGCGGCATCGGGTAGCCGCTGCCGGCCACGAAGCCGGCATAGAGGAGTACTGCCGCGACAGCGATGAACGCGGCGCTCTGGGCCTCCCCGAGCCCCGCGATCGCGCTCCCGGCGGCCGCAACAACGATTCCCGCCAGGATGAAGCCGTTTCCGACCGGCCGCCGTCTGATCGTCCAGAGGGCGATCCCGGCCGCCGCCAACGTCCCGAGCGAGTTTCCGACCACCGCCAGGAGCCGGGCGGGAAAGAACTCCAAGTGCTCCTGCGCGTTCGGGATCGACGTGCCGCCCACGTCGGCGGTCAGCGGTGCTGCCAGCGCGACCCCGACGGCGAGACCCACGTACAGGAGGGCGAGCGGAGCCGCCCAGCGGCGACCGATCAGGAGGAGCGAGCCGGCTCCGAGCAGCGCAGCGGTCAGGAGGCCGCCGAAGAGGTAGTAGGCGCGGAAGACGGCCTCGCCCCAGCCGCCTGCCGCGCCCGCGGCGAGCGCGCCGGACGCGATCGAGTAAGCGATGAGCGAGGCGGCCCAGGCCGCGAGCTCTGGGCGGTGGGTTGCGCGGTAGCGGCCGACGAGGTCGCCGCCGAGCCGCAGTGCGAGGAGCGCGGCGCCGAACGCCAGGAGGGCTTCCACGTCGAGATCGTACGCATGGGCTAACCTCACGTCCCGGATGCCTCAGAAGCGCTACCTGATGACGCCCGGGCCGACCCCGGTGCCGCCGGCCGTGCTCGCGGCGATGTCCCTTCCGATCGTCCATCACCGAACCCCTGGCTTTCGTGCCATGTTCGAGAAGCTTCTGGCGTCCCTCCAGGAGATCTACAGGACCGCCAACGACGTCCTCCTCTTCACGGCTTCGGGCACGGGCGGAATGGATTCCGCGGTTTCCAACACCTGCTCGCCCGGCGACCGCGTTCTCGTCGTCTCGGCCGGAAATTTCGGGGAACGATGGCTTTCGATCGCGGCAGCGTACGGCTGCGACGTGCAGGAGCTCCGCTATCCATGGGGCGAGGTCCCGAGTCCAGACGACGTCGCCGCGAAGCTCGCGGAGATCGGTGGCGCCCACGCCGTCTTCCTGACCCACTCGGAGACGTCGACCGGCGTCGTCATCGATCTGCAGGAGACCGCGGCCCGGGTCCGGCCTTCCGGCGCGCTGGTCGTGGTCGATGCGATCTCGAGCCTCGGCGCGGTTCCCTGTGACACCGATGCGTGGGGTCTCGACGTCGTCGTCTCGGGCTCGCAGAAGGCGCTTATGACCCCGCCCGGGCTGGCCCTTGCCTCGATTTCCCCGGCCGCTCTCGAAGCCTCGACGCAGGCGACGTCGCCGCGGTTCTACTTCGACTGGGCGGCGACCCTCGAGTCGCAGCACGAGGACCCGCCGGTCAACCCATTCACGCCGGCGATCCCGGCCGTGCTCGGTCTCGACGTTGCCGTGTCGCTGCTCCTGGAGGAAGGGCTCGAAGCGGTTTTCGACCGCCACCTTCGCCTCGGCCGAGCGGCTCGCGCGGGCGTGAAGGCGCTCGGTCTCGATCTCTTCTCCCCGGACGATGACACGTCGGCTGTGGTGACAGCCGTCCGGATGCCGGCCGAGATCGATGCGGGCGAGGTCATCGCCGACCTCTTCACGCGCTTCGGGATCACGATGGAGGGCGGCCGCAAGGAGCTGACCGGGAAGATCGTCCGGATCGGGCACATTGGCTACGTGGACGTCTTCGATGTGACGACGCAGCTCGCGGCGCTCGAGCTGGTCCTCGCCGAGGCGGGCGCGGACGTCGAGCGGGGGGTGGCCGTGACGGCCGCGCTCGGGGCCTTCGAGGGCGTTCGAGTGTGAAGATCCTCGTCCGCGAGCGCATCGCCGACGCGGGCATCGACTTCCTCCGCCGGCGCTTCGAGGTCGACGTCGACTTCGACTCGCCGTTGGAGGAGAAGATCGCAGACTACGACGCGATCATCGTTCGAAGCGCCACGGACGTCTCCGCAGAGCTGATCGACCGGGCCGAGCGGTTGAAGGTGATCGGCCGCGCGGGCGTGGGGGTCGACAACGTCGACGTGGAGGCGGCCTCGCGCCGCGGGATCGTCGTCGCGAACGCGCCCCAGTCGACCATCGTCTCGGCAGCGGAGCACACGTTCGGACTCCTCCTGGCGCTCTCCCGAAACATCCCCCAGGCGCACGCGGCCCTGAAAGAGGGCCGCTGGGAGCGGGCGCGCTTCGCAGGGCTCGAGCTGGCCGACAAGACCCTCGGGGTGGTCGGCTTCGGCCGGATCGGGCAACAGGTCGCGCGTCGGGCCCGCGCGTTCGAAATGGACGTCCTCGCCTACGACCCCTACGTGGCTCCGGAGCGGTTCCGGGACTTCGGCGCGACGATGGTCGAGAGCCTCGAGGAGCTCCTGTCCGAATCGGATTTCGTGACGCTCCACCTCTCGCTGACCGAGGAGACACGCGGTCTCATCGACCGCACCCGGCTCGACGGAGCCCGGGACGGCATCCGGATCGTGAACGCGGCGCGTGGGGAGCTCGTCGACGAGGACGCGCTGGCGGAGGCGCTCCAATCGGGGAAGGTCGCAGGTGCAGCACTCGACGTCTTCTCGGAGGAGCCGTACGCTGGCCCGCTGCTCGAGCTCGACAACGTGATCGTGACGCCTCACCTGGGTGCGTCGACCCAGGAGGCGCAGGACCGGGCGGGGATCATCGTCGCCGAGCAGGTCGCTGCGGCGCTCGACGGCCATCTGGTTACGAACGCTGTCAACATGCCCGCGGTCGCAGCCGAGGACATGGAGCAGCTGGGGCCGTACCTGCCGCTCGCGGCGAAGCTCGGTGCGCTTGCCGTGGAGCTGGCGGGCGGGAACCCGACGCGCCTCGACTTTCAGTACTTCGGCCAGCTGGCTGAGCGGGCGACACGGCTCCTGACGGTCGCCGCGCTGAACGGCATCTTCCAGGGCCGGGTCGACCAGCCGGTCAACTACGTGAATGCGCCGCTGGTCGCGCGGGAACGGGGGGTAGAGGTGCGCGAGGAGTCCTCCACCGCGTCGCACGATTTCACGAGCCTGATCGCAGTCACCGCTTTTGCAGCCGGAGAGCCGCACGCTGTCGCGGGCACGGTCGCCGGTCGAGGGCAACGGCCTCGTCTGGTGGCTGCGCTCGGTTACGACCTCGAGGTCGAGCTCGACCGGCTCATGCTCTTCGCGGAGAACGACGACCGGCCGGGGATGATCGGCGCGCTTGGCCGGATCGTCGGCGAAGCCGGCGTCAACATCGCGAACATGGCCGTCTCCCGAAATCGCCGGGAAGCACGCGCCCTCATGGCCCTCTCCGTCGACAGTCCGGTCTCAGACGAGCTTTTGGATCGGCTTCGGTCAGAGCCGGGGTTCGTCGGCGCCCGCTTCATCCGCCTGCCCGAATGAGCGTCCATCGCCTCCAGCTCGCTCCCGGGGGGGGGG
>Ga0307320_10000299_pt1 | contig 17921 bp, 17 predicted proteins | sample ER_DNA_369_FD_194495 | JGI IMG/M metagenome (GOLD analysis project Ga0307320, IMG submission 194495) | Bulk soil microbial communities from the East River watershed near Crested Butte, Colorado, United States - ER_DNA_369 | ecosystem: Environmental > Terrestrial > Soil > Floodplain | place...
GTTTGCGTGGTGCCGACGGGATCTGCCGGACGCGCGCATCGCGTCAACTCTGAGAACCCTGAGAAGCCAGCAGAATCTGGCGAGTCTGAGAACTCCGCGAACTCGGCAGAACCCAGCGAGTTGGACAATGCAGTCTTCGTTCGGGTAGCCTCCCCTCCGCCCTCCGAACCCCCCTACCGGAGAGGAAATCCCCCCATGCGCTGCAAGTTGCTCGTGGTCGCCTTCGTGCTGGCCGCGTTCGCCGTCTCCAGCCAGGTCGCCGCGGCTCCTCCCGTGGCCGCGGCCGCGATCAATGTGTCGGACACTTCCCAGCACCGGATCCGCTACGCCGTCAACGGCTACGTGCGAATCCAGGTCGCCCAGCGGGAGCCCTACTGCTACGGCGGGGCCGGCCCCAACTGCTTCGACTGCTCCGGGCTGGTGGTCGCCGCCTACCGACACGCGGGCGTGAACCTGTCCAAGCGTGGCATCCGGACGTCGCGGCAGCTGTACGCCTTCACGACCCGGGTGCCGCTCAAGTGGAGCCGGACCGGGGACCTGCTGTTCTACGACTACGACCACGACGGGGTCGTCTCCCACGTGGAGCTGGTGTACCGCAAGGGCGGCATCGGCCGAAGGATGGCCGTGTCAGCGACCCACTCCGGCGGGCCCCCGGTGAACTTCCACCCCATCCGCTACCAGGGGCTGGTCAAGGTCGGCAAGGTGGTGAGGTAGCCGCCAGCGGCCGCTGGTGCCGCTCCGGTCAGCCGGTGGTCTGCTGGTCCTGCGGGGTCGCCAGGCATGAGCGCGCCGTCCCACCCGGGTCCCACATATGGCCCGCCGGCGTTGCCCGATCGCTCAGGTCTGCGGGGCGATGGTGAAGGGTCCCGGGCGCTACTTGTTGCTCGGCTGGATGAGGTCGGCGCCCAGGTAGGGCTGGAGGGCCGCGGGGACCTGGACCGACCCGTCGGGCTGCTGGTGGTTCTCGAGCAGGGCGACAATGGTGCGGCCGACGGCCACGGCGGTGCCGTTGAGGGTGTGCAGGGGCCGGTTGCCGTCGGGCTCCCTGACCCGGCAGCCGATCCGGCGGGCCTGGTAGTCGGTGCAGTTGGAGGTCGAGGTGAGCTCACGGTAGGTGCCCTGGGAGGGGATCCAGGCCTCGCAGTCGAACTTGCGGGCCGCCGAGCCGCCCAGGTCGCCGGCGGCGATGTCGACCACCCGGTAGGGCAGCTCGAGGGCCTGGAGGATCGCCTCCTCGTGGGCCAGCAGCAGCTGGTGCTCGGCGGCCGAGGCGTCGGGGAGCACGAACGACACCATCTCGACCTTGTCGAACTGGTGGACCCGGAAGATGCCCCGGGTGTCCTTGCCGTAGGAGCCGGCCTCGCGCCGGAAGCAGGTCGAGAAGCCGGCGTAGCGCAGCGGCAGGACGCCGGGGTCGAGCAGCTCGTCGCTGTGGTAGGAGACCAGCGGCACCTCCGAGGTGCCGGCCAGGTAGAGGTCGTCGTCGGCGGTGCGGAAGATCTGCTGCTCGTCGGTGGGCAGGAAGCCGGTGCCGAACATCGCCTCCCGCCGGACCAGCACCGGCGGGATCATGGGCACAAACCCGGCGGCGGTGAGCCGGTCCATGACGAACCGGACCAGGGCGAGCTCAAGCAGCGCCCCCGGCCCGGTCAGGTAGCCGAAGCGGGCCCCCGAGACCTTGGCCGCGCGGACGGTGTCGATCGCGCCCAGCAGCTCGCCCAGCTCCAGGTGGTCGCGGACCTCGAAGTCGAACGCCAGCGGGGTGCCGACGCGGCGCAGCTCGACCGAGTCCTCCTCGCCGCCGGCCGGGGTGGCGGGGTCGGGCAGGTTGGGGATGCGGGCCTGGACCTCGGCCAGGTCGGCCTCGGCGGCGCGCAGGCTCGCCTCGGCCTCGTCGAGGCGGTCGGACAGCTCCTTGAGGCCGGCCAGGACCTGCTCGCGCTCTTCGGGGGCGGCCCTGGCGACCTCCTTGCCGCGCCGCTTCTGCTCGGCCCGCAGGGCGTCGACCTCGGTGACCAGGCGGCGGCGGGCCGTGTCGGCCTCCAGCAGCCGGTCGACCTGCTCGGCGACGCCGGGGCCGCGCTTGGCCAGGGCGGCCTTGACCCGCTCCGGGTCGTCGCGGACGAGCTTGAGATCCAGCATGCCCTTAGGCTACCGGACGCCGCTAGCGAGATTGGGGTTGCCGGCGCCCATGGCCAGGGCGATGGCGGTGCGCTCCTCGTCCGAGAGGCTGTGGTCGGAGCGGCCGCCGCGGACCGGCTTGGCGTAGGAGCGGGTCTCGGAGCGGCCGTTGATGGTCGACAGGACCACGCCGTCCCCGGCCTCGTCCAGGAACGCCGCCGAGTACGACAGGTGGCCGACGGCGTCGGGGAAGGCGTCGTAGCGGGTCAGGCCGACGGTGCCGACCAGGCTGGAGACGCGCTGGCGGAGCTGGGCCGTCTCCCGGCCGACCAGGTCGAGCTTGCCGCGCAGGCGCTCGGTGGCCTCGACCTGGCGGGCCACCGCGGCCAGGAGGTCCTCGCCGCCGTCGCCGCCGGCCAGCAGCCGGCCGTAGGTGCGGCGGGCCGCGCGCAGGCGGGCGGCCAGGATGGCCACGGCCAGGCCGAGGGCCAGGGTCGCCGCCAGGGCGACGTAGACGAGGAGGGTCAGCCTCTCTGCCGGCAGCGGGGACACGCGGGTAACCTCCTGCGAGGCCAGCGGGGAAGGCAGCGGCGGCGATTGTACAATGCGGGAACTTTGGATGAAGGTCGGCTTCGACAGCTGCTCGGCGCCGTGGCCAGGGGCGAGCTGCCCACCGAGGACGCCGTGACCCGCCTGGCCGCCTTGCCGTTCGAGGACCTCGGGTTCGCCCGCGTCGACCACCACCGGGCCCTGCGGGGCGGCCCCGAGGTGGTGTACGGCCCCGGCAAGACGCCCGCCGAGGCGGCCTCGATCGTGGCCGCCCTGCTCGCCCAGGACGCGTCGCCGGTGCTGGTCACCAAGGCCACGGCCGGGCACGCCGAGGCGGTCCGCCAGGTCGCCCCCGGCGCCCGCTGGCACCCCCGCTCCGGGATGCTGGTCTGCCGGGCGGCGGACCCCGACGGGTCGCGGGCCGGGGTGGTCGGGGTGGTCTGCGCCGGGACCGGCGACCTGCCGGTGGCCGAGGAGGCCTGGGTCACGGCCGAGGCGTTCGGCTGCCGGGTCGACACCCTGGTCGACGTGGGCGTGGCCGGCGCCCACCGGCTGTTCGCCGAGGCCGGGCGCCTCCAGGCGGCCGGCGTGCTGGTGGTGGTGGCCGGGATGGAGGGCGCCCTGCCGTCCCTGGTCGCCGGGATGGTGGCGGCGCCGGTGGTGGCCGTGCCGACCAGCGTCGGCTACGGGGCCGCCTTCGAGGGGCTGGCCGCCCTGCTGGGGATGCTGAACTCGTGCGCGGTCGGGGTGAGCGTGGTCAACATCGACAACGGGTTCGGGGCTGGCGCCCTGGCCGCGAGGATCCTGCGGACCCAGACCCACGGCGCCACCGGCACCCCCGGCGAACCGGACGACGGGGCCGGTCCATGACCTTCGCCTACTTCGACTGCTTCGCCGGCGTGGCCGGGGACATGGTGCTGGGGGCGCTGCTGGACGCGGGCGGGTCGGCCGAGGTGCTGCGGTCCGGGCTGGCCGGGGTGCCGGTCGACCCGTTCGAGCTGGAGGTGACCGGGGCCGAGCGGGGCGGGATCGGCGGCACCCTGGTCCGGGTCAGGGCCGAGCGCTCGCACGTGATCCGCACCTGGGCCTACCTGCGGGGCGCCCTCTGCGAGGCCGACCTGCCGGCCCAGGTGCGCGACCGGTCGCTGGCCATCTTCGCCCGGCTGGCCGAGGCCGAGGCCAGGGTCCACCGCAAGCCGGTCGACCAGGTCCATTTCCACGAGGTGGGGGCGGTCGACGCGGTCGTCGACATCGTCGGCAGCGCCCTGCTCCTGCACGACCTGGGCGTGACCGAGGTGTGGGCGTCGCCGGTGGCCACCGGGACCGGCCTGGTGCGCACCGACCACGGGATGCTGCCGGTGCCCGCCCCGGCCGTCCTGGAGCTGCTCCAGGACGTGCCGATCTACTCCGGCGGGGTCGCGGCCGAGCTGACCACCCCGACCGGGGCGGCCATCGTCGCCGCCAGCGCCGGCCGCTTCACCGACCTGCCGCCGATGCGGGTGACCGCGGTCGGCTACGGGGCCGGGACCCGCCAGCACGACGAGCTGCCCAACCTGCTCCGGGTGCTGCTGGGCGAGCGCACCGAGGACGAGGCGGCCGGCGACGGCGGGGTGGTGCTGGAGGCCAACCTCGACGACATGACCCCGGAGCTGGCCCCCTGGGTGCTGGAGCGGCTGTTCGAGGCCGGCGCGGCCGACGTCTGGTTCACCCCGATCCACATGAAGAAGGGCCGGCCCGGCATCACCCTGTCGGTGCTGTGCAGCCCCGGCATCGACGGGGTCGTGCGCGAGCTGCTCTGGCGCGAGACCTCGACCCTGGGGGTGCGCGGGCTGCCGGTCCGCAAGTGGATGCTGGAGCGGCGGGTGATCGCGGTCTCGGTGCCCGGCGGGCCCGGGAAGGTCCGGGTCAAGCTGGGCCTGGACGGCGGCCGGGTGGTCAACGTGGCCCCCGAGTACGCCGACTGCGCCCGCCTGGCCTCGGCCACCGGCCGCCCCCTCAAGGACGTGATGGCCAGGGCCCAGGCGGCCGCCCTGGCCGCGCTGGACGCCGAGGACCGCGCCCCCTGAGACGCCCCGGTCTCAGGCGACCGCGATCCGTGCGGGGCTGACCAGCAACGGGTGGCGCAGCTCGACCTCTTCCAGGCCCTCGACGTAGCTGCGGACGATGCCGAGCTGGACGGCCATCTCGACCGGCATCTGGCGGTCGGCGGCCCTGGTCTCGCGCTCGGAGGTGAGGTAGGTGAGCTCGGTGAAGGCGGTGCCGTCGGCGTGCTCGGCCACGATGACCCCGAGGACGTGGGGGGCGCGGTCGCGCAGGGTGCGCTCGACCTCGTCCCGCATGGCGGCCAGGCGGACCGGGTCGGCCAGGCGGCCCTGGACCACCCGGAGGAAGCCGGCCTCGCCGGCGTCGCCGGCCTTCATGGTGTGGACCACCGGGCAGTCGTACCAGCGGCCGGGCCCGGCCAGGTGGCGCTCGGCCGACGCCTGCCAGGCGGCCAGCTCCGGCCGGTCGCGGTCACGCCAGGCGGCCGCCTCGGTGTCGTAGCGGAGGGCAAGGACCAGCTCGCCGGCGTCACCGATGCCGGCGGTCAGCCGCCGCCAGCCGAGCACCCCGGCGCCGAGCTCCTGGCGCCAGCGGGCGACCTCGGCCAGCGTGGCGGCCCCGTCATGGGCCTGTCCGCGCAGGATCCGGATGAACATCGCACCTACCCCCCCGGGTCGACGAGCGGCTCAGCCTATCCGGCGCGGGCGCGGCACCTCAATTCCTGCGGTCGGCCACCGCCTCGGGCTCGCGCGGCCGGGCCGCGCCGGACCGCTCCTCGCGGCGCATGCGCCAGCCGACCACGGCCAGCGCGACCGCGAAGGCGATCGAGACCAGGGCGAGCAGGCTGTGGACGGCCTTGAAGGCGGTGTCGTGGGCGGGGTCGCCGAGGATGTTCCAGATGCGGGTCGCCCACACCCAGATGGTCCAGGCGGCCGCGGCCAGCAGCAGGGTGGAACGGGCACGGAGTCGCATGGGCTGATCCTACGGGGCCGGGGCCGGGGCCGGGGCCGGCTCGTCCAGGCCCAGCGTCCGGGCAATGTTCGTCTTGAGGATCTCGCTGGTGCCCTCGTACAGGCGCATGGCGCGGACGAACCGGGCCCAGCGCTCCACGCCCATCTCGGTCATGTAGCCGTTGCCGCCGAACACCTGGATGGCCCGGTCGGCGACGCGGCCGACCATCTCGGTGGACACGTACTTGGCCATGGCCGCCTCCTGGCGGCCGTCGGCGCCGGCGTCCAGCCTGGCCGCTAGGTCGTAGACGAGCAGGCGGGCCTGGGTCAGCTCGGCCAGGGTGTCGACGATCATCCCCTGGACGTACTGGTTGGCGCCGATCCGGCGGCCGAACGCCTCCCGGACCTTGGCGTACTCGAGCATCCGCTCGTACAGGTGCTGGGCCACCCCGACGGCCATGGCGGCGATCGAGACCCGGCCGCCGTTGATCCAGCGCATGGCCGAGTAGAAGCCGTAGCCCTCCTTGCCGAGCAGGGCGTCCTCGCCGACCCGGCAGTCGGTGAAGACCAGCTCGGCCTGGTGCTCGTCGTACATGGTCCGCTGGCGGCGGCCCACCTCGAAGCCGGGGGTGTCGGTGTCGACCAGGAAGCAGCTGATGCCGCCGCGGGCGCCCTTGCCCGGGTCGGTGACCGCGAACAGGATCACGTAGTCGGCCTCGGCCCCGTGGGTGATGAAGTGCTTGCGGCCGTTGATGACCCAGCCGCCGTCGACCCGCTCGGCCCGCGTGCGGATCCGGGTCGCGTCCGAGCCGGCGTCGGGCTCGGTCAGGGCGAAGCATGCCTCCCGCTCGGCCCGCATGGTCGGCTGGAGGAAGCGTTCCTGCTGCTCAGGGGTGCCGTCGAGCAGGATCGGGGTCGGGCCCTCGACGCTCGGGAGCACCCCGCCGGGCATGGCCAGCAGCAGGCCGTGGCGCATGCACTCCTCGACGCACAGGACCAGCCCCAGGTAGCCGACCCCGCCGCCGCCGGCCTCCTCGGGCATGAACAGCGAGTAGTAGCCTTCGGCGGCCGAGCGCTTGCGCAGGGCCTTCTTCTCCTGCTGGAGGGCGGCGAAGGTGCCGGTCTCGGTGATCTCCTGGGCGTAGGTCGCCTCCTTGGGGGCGATCTCCCGCTGGATGAAGGTGCGGATCGCCTCCCGCAGCGCGACCAGCTCCTCGGGCAGTTGCACGACGGTCATCTGGCACCACCTCCGCTACGGACACCGTGTCCAGCCTAGACCACCCGGCGGCCGTCCTGGAACACGGCCAGGGGGCGCCGGAGGGCGCCCACGTCGGCGGCGACGTCGCCGCCGGCGACCAGCACGTCGGCGGCGGCGCCCTGGCGCAGGACCCCCCGGTCGGCCACGCCGAGCAGGTCGGCGGCCTCGGCGGTGGCCGCGCGGACGGCCTGGAGGACGTCCAGGCCGGCCTCGACCATGAACGCGACCTCGCGGGCCACCCCGCCGTGGGGGTTGTCGGGGGTGCCGGCGTCGGTGCCGGCCACCGTCCGCACCCCGGCCTGGACCGCGATCCGGAACGAGCGCGCCTGGGCCTCGGCGGCCGGGCGGGCCCGGTCCTTGATCCAGCCGGGCACGCTCGGCCCGCTGAGGATCCCGTGGGGAGCGAGGAAGGTGGCCGAGAGGCGGGCCCCGGTCTCGAGGAACAGGTCGACAGCGGCCTGGTCCAGGAACATCCCGTGCTCGACCGAGTCCACCCCGGCCCGCAGGGCCGCCGCCACCCCGCCCTCGCCGATCGCGTGGGCGGCCACGGTCAGCCCCAGCCGGTGGGCCTCGTCGACCAGGGCGTCCAGCTCGGCCTGGGTGTAGGCGGGCTCGCGCGGGTCGACGCCCATGGTCAGCACCCCGCCGGTGGCCACCACCTTGATGCAGCGGGCACCCAGGGCGAGGTTGGCCCGGACGGCCGCCCGCATGGCGTCGACCCCGTCGGTGACACGGCCCAGGTAGGAGATGTGCCCGCCGGTCATCGTCACCGCCGGCCCCGAGGCCACCACCCGTGGTCCGGCGATCGTGCCCGCCTCCACCGCCCGTCCTACCAGCACCGCCTCGGCCCCTGGAGCGCCCAGGTCGCGGACCAGGGTGACGCCCGCCTCCAGCTGGCGGCGGGCGTTGACCACGGCGGCCAGGGTCCGCTCGGCCTCGCTCCTGGGCACGTCGGCGGCCAGGTCGGGCCCCCCGCTGGCCACCAGGTGGACATGGGCGTCGACCAGCCCGGGCAGCAGCGTCGCCCCGGGGAAGTCGAGGGCCGGGACCTGGCCGGCGCCCTCGGGGAGTCCGGCGGCCGGGCCGGCGTAGGCGATGCGACCGCCCTCGACCAGCAGCGCGGCATCGGGGACGGGTGGTGCGCCGGTGCCGTCGAGCAGGCGAGGGGCCCGGAGAATGACGGGGTCGGGGGTGGCGAGGGCAGTCATCTGAGCTGTGGGCGAAGGGGGACTTGAACCCCCACGTCCTTGCGGACACAGGAACCTGAATCCTGCGCGTCTGCCAATTCCGCCACTCGCCCAGGGGAATCGAGCGGGGATTGTAGCACGGCCGTGACCACCTCAGCCGAGGAACCCGCTGGTCACCGACTAGAGTGGGTACACTGCCGCGAGTCGGTTCACGGACAAGGCAAAGGAGTGCCTGAGGGCTCGACGATGGGGATCTTGCGAGACTTCGAAGGGCGTCTGGAGGGCGCGGTCGAGGGGCTGTTCGCGCGCTTCTTCCGCTCCGGGGTGCAGCCCGTCGAGCTGGGCAAGCGCCTGGTCCGGGAGGTGGAGGACGGGCGCACGGTCGGGGTGAACCGGGTGTACGTGCCCAACGTGTACGTCTACGAGCTGTCCCCGGCCGACCGGGAGCGCTTCGCCGACTACGAGGTGGCGCTGGCCCGGGAGCTGGCCGCCCTGGCCGTGGACACGGCCCGGGAGCGCGACTGGGCCATGCTCGGGCCGGCCCGGATCGAGTTCGAGACGGCCGAGGACCTGCCGGAGGGCCGCTTCCGCCTGGGCGGCCGGGTCGAGCCCGACGAGCAGGAGCGGGACTACGCCGCCGGCCAGGCCGGCCCGGCGGCCCAGCCGGTCGGCCCCCACACCGCCATGCTCCCTGGCCAGCGCCGCCGGCCCAAGGTCCAGGCCCCGGCCAGCCTGGTGCTGGTCCAGGGCGGCCAGCCGATCCGGACCTGGCCGCTGGCCGCGGCCGAGCTGACCATCGGGCGGGCCGAGCAGTCCGACATCCCCCTGGCCGACCCGGGGGTCTCCCGCAACCACGCCCGGGTGGTGCGCGAGGGCGACGACTTCATCGTCGAGGACCTGCGCTCCACCAACGGGACCGAGGTCAACGGCCAGCCCATCCGGCGCCGCCGCCTGGCCAACGGCGACCTGCTCAAGCTGGCCAGCTCGACCCTCCAGTTCCGGCGGGAGGGCTGATGCCGCCGATCTTCCTGCTCGCCGTCAAGGTCGCCTTCCTCGTCATCCTGTACCTGTTCGTGGCCAGGGCGGTCCGGGCGGTGACCCTGGACGTGTTCGGGCCCCGGGCCGAGCGCCGGCGGGCCCGGCCGGCCCGGGCGCCCACCCGCCCGGTACCCCGGGCCGGCGGCCCCGGGCGGCCGCCCCGGCGCCTGCCCCGCGAGCTGGTGGTGACCGACGAGGGCGGCCGGCGCACGGTCCCGCTCAAGGAGTCGCTCACCGTCGGGCGGGCCGCCACCTGCGACATCGCCATCCGCGACACCTATGTGTCCAACGTCCACGCCCGCATCTACCAGCGCGACGGGGCCTGGTGGCTGGAGGACCTCGGCTCCACCAACGGCACCTACATGAACCGGTCCCGGGTGCAGCAGCCGACCGCGATCGGCCCGGGCGACGAGGTCAAGCTGGGCAAGGCCACACTGGAGCTGCGCCGCTGATGCGCCTGGTATTCGCGGCCGCCACCGACGTCGGTCGGATGCGCAAGAACAACGAGGACAGCTACCTCAGCTCCAAGCCGGTGGCGGCGGTCGCCGACGGCATGGGCGGCCACAGCGCCGGCGAGGTGGCCAGCGCCATCGCCATCGAGGAGCTGGCCGCCCTCGGCGACCGGGGGCCGTGGGAGAACGAGACCGCCGCCACCGACGACCTCAAGCAGGCCATCCTGCGGGCCAACCGGCGCATCCGCGAGATGGCGGCCAGCGACCACAAGCTGAACGGCATGGGCACCACCCTGGTCGCCCTGCTCGAGGACGGCGACATGGTGCACGTGGCCAACGTCGGCGACTCCCGCGGCTACCTGCTCCGCCAGGGCGAGCTGTCCCAGGTCACCGTCGACCACTCGCTGGTCCAGGAGCTGGTCGACGACGGCCGGCTGTCCCCCGAGGACGCCGAGCGGCACCCCCAGCGCAGCGTCATCACCCGCGCCCTCGGGATCGACCCCGAGGTCGAGTTCGACCTGTTCACCTACAAGCTCCAGGTGGGCGACCGGCTGCTGCTGTGCTCGGACGGCCTGTCGGACGTGGTCGGGACGACCCAGATCCGCAACGTCCTGCTGCGGGTGCGCAGCCCTCAGAAGGCGGCCCGGCAGCTGGTCACGGTGGCCAACGAGCAGGGCGGCCCCGACAACATCACCGTGATCGTGGTCGACGCCGTCGACGAGTCGGCCCTCCCGGAGGTCGAGGACGACCAGACCGGCGACCTGACCGCAGGGGCCGCCACCGGGGCCATGCCGCTGGTCGAGGGCGACGGCGCGCCCGGCCGGCGGGGCGGCCGCGCGGCCAGGGCGGCCAAGGACCGCTCCCTGGCCACGCACCGCCGCCTCCAGCGGGTCCTGGTCGCCGGGATCGTGGTCCTGGTGGCGGCGGCGCTGCTGGTCGCCGGGCGCAGCTTCCTGTTCAGCCGCTACTGGGTGGGGTTCGACGGCGACACGGTGGCGGTGTTCCAGGGCGTCCCCGGGAACGTGGCCGGGCTGCGGTTCTCGCGCCTGGTCGAGCGCGGCCCGGTCAGCCGGGCCCAGGTGCCGCCCGGGTACGCGGCCCGCCTGGACGACGGGGTCCAGGCCGACGACCTGGAGGACGCCCGCAACATCGCCCGCTGCGCCCCGCTGGTGTTCAGCCCGGGCGGCTGCACCGGCCAGGCCCCGGCCACCCCCGAGGCCACCCCGACGACGGCCGTGGCGACCACCAGCACCCGGGCCGCGGGAGGCTGAGGCGTGGAGTCCCGCCGCAACGTCGAGCTGTCGCTGCTGCTCCTGGCCCTGATCCTGTCGGTCGGGGCCTACGTGATCGTCGGCCTGGCCGCCGACAACGAGGTGCCCTCGGGCAGCGCCGGCTACGGCGCCACCCTGGCCGGCCTGTTCCTCGGCGCCCACCTGGTGCTGCGCTGGCGGGCCCCCCAGGCCGACCCGATCCTGCTGCCGGGCGCGGCCCTGCTCAACGGCCTCGGCCTGGTCATGGTCCGGCGGCTCGACTACGCCGAGGCGGCCAAGGACAACTACCGGCCCGAGGCCCCGGCCCAGGCCCTGTGGACGGTGCTCGGGGTGGCGGTGTTCGTGGCCGTGATCCTGGTCGTGCGCGACCACCGGGTGCTGGACCGCTACCGCTACACCTGGCTGCTGCTGGGCGTGGTCCTGCTGGTGCTGCCGGTGCTGCCGGTCCTGGGCCGCGAGATCAACGGCGCCCGGCTGTGGGTGCGCATCGGCCCGTTCTCCGGCCAGCCGGCCGAGGCGGCCAAGATCGCTCTGGTGGTGTTCCTGGCCGCCTACCTGGCCGAACGCAAGGAGCTGCTGGCCACCGCCACCTACCGGGTGGGGCCGTTCCTGCTGCCGGAGATCAAGTACTTCATGCCCCTGCTGCTGGCCTGGGCGGCCAGCCTGTTCGTGCTCTTCTTCGAGAAGGACCTCGGCTCCAGCCTGCTGTTCTTCGGGGTCTTCGTGGTCCTGCTGTACGTGGCCACCGGGCGCTTCTCCTACGTCGCGACCGGCCTCGGCCTGTTCATCTTCGGGGCGGTGGTCGCCTACAACCTGTTCGCCCACGTCCAGGTCAGGGTGGCCACCTGGATGGACGTCTGGAAGTACTACAACGACCGCGGCTTCCAGCTCGCCCAGGGGCTGTTCGCCCTGGCCACCGGCGGCATCCTCGGGCAGGGCTGGAACCAGGGCCGGCCCGACTTCATCCCGTTCGCCTCCACCGACTTCATCTTCGCCGCCTTCGGGGAGGAGCTGGGCCTGCTCGGGGTCACCGCCATGCTGCTGGTGTACCTGCTCATGGTGTTCCGGGGGCTGCGGATCTCGCTGGCCGCCCCCGACGACTTCGGCAAGCTGCTGGCCGTCGGCCTGGTGACCAGCTTCGCCCTCCAGGTGTTCGTGATCGTCGGCGGGGTGACCCGGCTGATCCCGCTCACCGGCATCACCCTGCCGTTCGTGAGCTTCGGAGGCTCCAGCCTGCTGGCCAACTACGCGTTGATCGCGCTGCTGTGCCGGATCTCGGACGAGGGCACGCCGGCCCCGGCGGCCGGCCGCCGGGCCCCGGCCGACACCGGGGAGGTGACGGTCGTCCGATGAACCGGCAGATCCGGCGGGTGGCCGTGGTCGTCCTGGTGGCCTTCCTGGCCCTGCTCGCCGCCCCCCTGTACTGGCAGGTGCTGGCCGCCCCCCGGCTGGCCAACGACCCCCGCAACACCCGGGTGCTGATCAAGGAGTACTCGATCGAGCGGGGGCCGATCGTGCTCGCCGACCGGTCCGAGGTGGCCCGCTCGGTCCGCTCCAAGCAGAAGGGCGACCCGCTGGAGTTCGTCCGCCAATACCCCGAGGGCGAGCGCTACGGCATGGTCACCGGCTTCTACTCGCTGGTCTACGGCCGCACCCTGGCCGAGCAGGAGTTCAACTCCTACCTGCTCGGCCGGGCGCCCGAGCAGTTCGGCCAGAACGTGACCGACCTGCTCACCGCCCGCGAGACCCCAGGGGGCACGCTGGTCCTGACCCTGGACAAGGCCAGCCAGGAGGCGGCCGAGTCGGCCCTCGGCGGGCGCAAGGGGGCGGTGGTGGCCCTCGACCCCCGGACCGGCGCGGTGCTGGCCATGACCACCTACCCCCGCTACGACCCCAACGACCTGTCCAGCCACAACCCCGAGGCGATCCGGCGCAACTGGGACCGCCTGGTCGACGACGAGGACGCCCCGCTGCTGAACCGGGCCGCCGGGGCCCTGTACCCGCCCGGGTCGACCTTCAAGGTGGTCACGGCGGCGGCGGCGCTGGAGAACGGCGTCACCATGACCCAGGAGCTGCCGTCCCCGCCGGTGCTGGACGTCCCCCAGACCTCGGCCGAGATCCGCAACTTCGGGGGCGAGAGCTGCGGCGACGGCAGCCTGACCCTGACCGAGGCGCTGGTCATCTCCTGCAACACCACCTTCGCCGGCCTCGGGATCAAGCTGGGCAGCCAGAAGCTGGCCGACGAGGCCGAGAAGTTCGGCTTCAACCAGCCCAGCCCCTACCAGCTGCCCGCCGCCACCAGCGTGATCCCCCGCAGGCAGGACGTGCCCGCCACCGCCCAGAGCGCCATCGGCCAGCGCGACGTCCGCGTCTCCCCGCTGCAGATGGCCACCGTGGCCGCGACCGTCGCCAACGGCGGCCGGCGGATGGGGCCGTTCGTGGCCCAGGAGGTCGTCTCCGACAAGGGCAAGGTGGTCAAGCGGTTCGAGGGCCAGGACTTCGGCCAGGTGATCCCCGAGCGGGTGGCCGGCGACCTCAAGGACATGATGCTCCAGGTGGTCGAGCGCGGGACCGGCACCGCCGCCCAGATCCAGGGGCTGCAGGTCGCCGGCAAGACCGGCACCGCCCAGCACGCCCGCGGCAAGGCCCCGCACGCCTGGTTCATCGGCTTCACCTCCTCGGGCGACCGGTCGATCGCGGTCGCGGTGGTGGTCGAGGACGGCGGCGACCTGGGCAGCGAGGCCACCGGCGGCGCCGTGGCGGCCCCGATCGCCAAGGAGGTCATGCAGGCCTACCTCCGGGGTGGCGGATGACCCCGGTCCTGCTAGCCTGCACCCTCACCACCGTCCCGGGGGACTTCGACTGATGGCCACGACTCCGCACGTCCTGCTCGACCGCTACGAGGTCGGGCGGCTGCTGGGCGCGGGCGGCATGGCCGAGGTGTTCGAGGGCCGCGACCGGCTGCTGGCCCGCCGGGTGGCCATCAAGGTCCTGCAGTCCCAGTTCGCCCGCGACCCCAGCTTCCTGATCCGCTTCAAGCGCGAGGCCCAGGCCGCGGCCAGCCTCAGCCACCCCAACATCGTGGGCGTGTACGACACCGGCACCGAGGACGGCACCCACTTCATCGTCATGGAGTACGTGGACGGCCGCACCCTCAAGGACGTGATCCGGGCCGAGGGCCCGCTGTACCCTGAGCGCGCGGCCGAGATCTGCGCCGACGTGTGCGGTGCGCTGGCCGCGGCCCACGCCCGCGGGCTGATCCACCGCGACATCAAGCCGGCCAACGTGATGCTGACCCCCGAGGGCAAGGTCAAGGTGATGGACTTCGGCATCGCCCGGGCCACCACCTCCGAGACCATCACCCAAACGGCCGCGGTCGTCGGAACCGCCCAGTACATCTCGCCCGAGCAGGCCCAGGGGCAGACGGTCGACTACCGCAGCGACCTGTACTCGCTCGGCTGCTGCCTGTACGAGATGCTCACCGGCACGGTGCCGTTCACCGGGGCGACCCCGGTGGCGATCGCCTACCGGCACGTCCGCGAGGACCCGACCCCGCCGCGGATGCTCAACGGGGACGTGCCGGCGCCGCTGGAGGCCATCTGCCTGAAGGCCATGGCCAAGCTGCCCGACAACCGCTACCAGACGGCGACCGAGATGCACGACGACCTGGAGCGGTTCCGCAACGGCCAGCCGGTGCAGGCGACCCCGCTGCTGGCCTCGGCCGCCACCACCCAGGCGATCCCCCGCGGCGACGGCGGCGCCGACCAGACGGCGATGATGAGCGGGGTCCCGGCCGACCGGGCCACCCGCTACGCCGAGCCGTACGAGGAGGAGCGCCGGACCTCGGTCGGCTGGATCGTGGTCAGCCTGCTGGCCCTGGTCGTGGTCGGGCTGGGCGCGTTCTTCATCACCCGGGCCCTGACCGGGAACGACAACCCGACGCCGACCACGGCGCCCCCGTCGACGGTGGCCCAGACCACCGCCACCACCGAGCGGCAGACCACCGCCACCACCGAGGAGCAGACCACCGCCACCACCGAGCGGCAGACCACCGCCACCACCGAGGAGCCGACCACCACCGAGGAGCCGACCACCAGCGAGCCGACCACCAGCGAGCCGACGACCGAGACGAGCTAGGCCGGCAGGGCGGCCGCCGGGGTGCGGGCCCGGAGGCCGGTGAGCCAGTTGGCGAGCAGCTGGTGGCCGGCGTCGGTGAGGATCGACTCGGGGTGGAACTGGACGCCCTCGACCGGCTGGCTGCGGTGGCGCAGGGCCATGACCAGGCCCTCGGCGGTCTCCCCGGTCACCTCCAGCACCTCGGGCAGGCCGGGGCGCTCGACCACCAGCGAGTGGTAGCGGGTGGCCGCGAACGGCGCCGGCAGCCCGGCCAGCACCCCGGCGCCGTGGTGGTGGATGGGTGAGGTCTTGCCGTGGACCAGCTCGGGGGCGCGGCCGACCCGGCCGCCGTACACGTGGCCGATGACCTGGTGGCCGAGGCAGACCCCGAGGACGGGCAGCTCCCCGCCCAGGTCGCGGACGATGTCCACCGACAGCCGGGCGTCGCGGGGATGCCCCGGCCCGGGCGAGATCACCACCCCGTCCGGGCCCAGCTCGCGCACGTCCTCGACGGTGCCGGCGTCGTTGCGCCACACGACCGTCTCGGCGCCCAGCTCCCCCAGGTACTGGACCAGGTTGAACACGAACGAGTCGTAGTTGTCGACGACCAGGATCCGCAGGCCCCGCCCCGGGTCGCCCAGCGCCGGGTGGGTCACGGCGTCTCGGCCCCGCTCTCGGCCGTCTCCCTGGCCTGCCTGGCCTGCTTGGCCTGCTCCTCCTCGACCAGGGCGCGGCGCAGGACCTTGCCGATCAGGGTCTTGGGCAGCTCGTCGCGGAACTCGACCGACCGGGGGACCTTGTAGGCGGCCAGGCGGCCCTTGGCGAACTCGCGGAGCTCCTCGACGCTCGCCTCCTCGCCCGACCGCAGGACCACGAACGCCTTGACGATCTCGCCCCGGTAGCTGTCGGGCACCCCGGCCACGCACACCTCGAGGATCTTGGGGTGCTCGTAGAGGACCTCCTCGACCTCGCGCGGGTAGATGTTGTAGCCGCCGGCGATGATCAGGTCCTTCTTGCGGTCGACGATCGAGAAGTAGCCCTCCTCGTCCATCACCGCCATGTCCCCGGTGAACAGCCAGCCGTCCTGGAGCACCTGGGCCGTCTCGTCGGGCCGGTTCCAGTAGCCCGGCATCACCTGTGGCCCGGCCAGGGCCAGCTCACCCGGCTCGCCCGCGGGCATGCTCTGGTCCGGCTGGGACGGGTCGGCGACCCGGGCCAGGGTGTCGGGCAGCGGCATGCCGATGGTGCCGGCCTTGCGCTTGCCGTAGATGGGGTTGGCGATGGCCACCGGCGAGGACTCCGAGAGGCCGTAGCCCTCGACCAGACGCCCGCCCGAGAACCGCTCGAACCGCTCGGCGACCTCCAGCGGCAGCGGGGCCGCCCCCGACAGGCAGGCCTTGATGCTGGACAGGTCGTGGCCGCCCTTGGCCACGGCGTTGTTGATGGCCACGTACATGGTGGGCACGCCGGGGAACAGGGTCGGCCGGTACTTGTCGACCGCGGCCAGCACGCCGTCGAGGTCGAAGCGGGGCAGCAGGACCAGGGCGGCGCCGATGCGCAGGCCCAGCAGCAGGCAGACCGTGAGCCCGTACACGTGGAAGAAGGGCAGGACGGCCATCATGACCTCGCGGCCCGGGTCGGCGTCGGGGAACCAGGCCCGCACCTGCTCGACGTTGGCCCTGAGGTTGGCGTGGGTCAGCATCACGCCCTTGGAGACCCCGGTGGTGCCGCCGGTGTACTGGAGCAGGGCCAGGTCGCGGTCGGCGTCGACCTCGGCCGGCTCGGGGGGCGTCGGGGCCGAGCCGAGCACCTCCCGCCAGCGCTTCACCGGCTCGTCCTTGCCGATGCCGGCGCTGGCCGCCTTGCCCTTCCTGGTGTAGGGGGCCAGCACCCGCTTGAGCCCCGGCAGCTCGTCCAGCACCGAGGTCACGATCACCTCGCGGATGGCGGTCCGGGGCCGCAGCGCCTTGACCCGGTCGTAGGCCAGGTCGAGGCAGACCAGCACCTCGACCCCGGCGTCGGCCAGCTGGTGGCCGAGCTCGCGCTCGGTGTAGAGGGGGTTGTTCTGGACCACGGTCGCCCCCAGGCGCAGCGCCCCGAACAGGGCCACCACCGCCTGCGGGCAGTTGGGCAGGATCAGCCCGACCTTGGTGCCCCGGCCGACCCCGAGGGCGGCCAGCGCGCCCGAGAAGCGCCGGGCCTGCTGGGCGAGCTGGGCGTAGGAGATGGTGCGGCCCTCGAAGTGCAGGGCGGGCGCGTGCGGGAAGTCCCTGGCCGCGTCGTCGAGCAGGCCGGCCAGGCTGGCCTCGGGCAGCTCCACGTGCTCGGGGACGCCAGGCGGGTAGCTGTCGAGCCAAGGCATCGGCGTCTCGGGCATCGTGGACCACCTCGTTCTCTGGCACGCACGGGCGTGCGCAAGCCGGCTTGGCAAGCAGTATCGGTGCCGCTCGCCGTCAGGACAATCTACCGGCGCTTCCGGAGCAGGCTGGGGAGGTGGTCAGAAGTTCTCGGGCAGGACCCGCTCCAGCCAGGGGAACACGTAGAACCAGCACACCACCATCACCAGGACGATCCAGGAGATCACGGCCACGATCCGTGGCCAGGCCCTGGCCTGGCGCTCGCCGGCCGGCCGCTTGCGCCGGCCCTCGGCGGCGGGCCACTCCTCCTCCGGCTCGTCGACCGGCATCGGGGCCGGCCTTGAGGCCCTGGCATGGCCCGCCTGTCCCCCGCCGGCCGCCGTCCCGGCCCCCAGGGGCACGCCCGGCTCGGCCTCGACGGCCTCGTCGGGCCGCCACTCCCGGGTGGCCGCGCCCGGGTGGCCCGCCCTCCTGGCCGCCGGCACGTCGCTGGGGATGGCCGAGGCCCAGTCCGTCGGCGGCGGGCCGGCCGCCGGCGGGGCGACCGGTCCCGCCGGGGAGGCCCCGTTGCCGGCGCCC